>JAESFS010000062.1_pt1 | contig 105130 bp, 82 predicted proteins | sample 9269441 | NCBI WGS metagenome assembly JAESFS01 (sample SAMN14502548, study PRJNA617105) | algae metagenome | isolation source: Scytolyngbya sp. HA4215-MV1 and co-occurring heterotrophs from sample from... | place: USA: Laie Falls, Oahu, Hawaii | collected 2010-08-22
CGGTGCCGGCGGTGCCGGTGGCGGTGTTGACCAGCACAAAGTCGGACACGACGGCCGGGTTGTTGCTGGCGTCGGTGCCCCAGACCATGACCAGCGGTGCGGCGCTGAAATAGACCCGGTCTGTCACCGCAGCCGTGGCAGAACCGCAGATGCCGGCGGCAATGGAGGCTGCCAGAACCTTGCGGGCAAAAGAGAAATTTGAGTTCATGTGGTTGATCCTTGGGTTGCCGTTGAAATTTGACAACACAAGTATTTCACGGCTCAAGGACGAAATAAGTGCAGAAAATCACTATCGCGTGTCAACGATTGTGACGCGCACAAACCCGGAACTTATGGCGCCGCTTAACTCGATTAAACGGGCTTTGCTGTTAGCTGCAGACAGGCAGCGCGCAGGTCTTGCCGGTACAAGTTTTGATGTAGTCCGCTTGCAGCGCAGGGCGACTGCCTCGGAAGGAGCTTTCAACCCCGATCTCCGACTTGCCTTCCTGCAACGTAAACGTCATTCGCTGGCTGCCTCGCGGCCCGTTCCCTCCGCTACCCAGATCGCTCTCGACCTGCACTCGAGCAGGCTGCGCGCCGGCAGCTTTGAGTACCGTCCCGGTATAGGCGTGGACACAGCGTTCGCCGCGCATGAAAACGACCGCACCTGTCTCGCTATTGATGAGATAGTGCGCATTTTGCCGCGCGCCCCGCGCAGATGCTTTCCAGACATCCGCTTGCACGGGTACCGCAGTCGCGATTGTGAGGGCGGCCAGGATCATGCATTTGCCGGCAGCAATCATGATGGGACCTTTGCATTTTGCCCCGCTGTTTTTTGCACAACCCGCAGTTGGGAAATGATCACCGATGCAAATGTCAGCATGAATAGGGCAAACCAGATCAGTGCCCAGACCGGAACGGTGATTCCCAATACCGGTGGATATTTGTCGGCACACCCCCCGGTTGCAAACAGGAATTCCGGCCACCAGTTAGCCGACGGCAGCCCATTGGCGAAATCGCCGATCGGATCGGCGAGACACGAAGTCATGGAGCTGCCTTTGGACAATTGCCAGACAGCAAATCCCAGGCCCATACTCGACAGGGTATCTGCCAAGATCGCATAAATCAGCAGGCCAATCCGTCCCGGGCCATGTGCCGCAGCCGCCAGGCAAACAGCGGCGAGCGTCATGAACACATAGCGCTGGAGAATGCAAAGCGGACAGGGCTGTTGTCTATCAGGGCCGTATTGCAGGAACCACGCGTATGCAAGCAGCGCCACGCAGATGATGCCAATCAGTCCAAACAGCGCGCGAGGGGATATTCGTATCGGCATGGACTATTGACGTCAGGCCAGCACGCGAAGTTCCCGCAGCAATACCGACAGCATCGCCAGATCCGATTCGCGTGCCGATTTGAGGTCGGCCATCACCTCGCGCATGCGGCCAAGCGCTTTTTCGTGGTGTTTTTCCCATGCGGCAATTAACCGCTCCGCATCAGGCTCGTCAGGCGAGACCTTGAGCACGCCAGCGGTCAGTTGCCGTTGCAGGTTGGCCAGATCGTCACGCATCGCCGCGCGTGCCATAGCCTGCCAATGCGTATCCGACGGCAGTGCAGTTATCTGTCCGGCCACCCAGCGCAGGTCCAGCTTGCCGACCAGGGCAAAATAGACTTGGGCGGCCAGTTCGACGGCGCGATTGTGCTCTTGGGCGGCTTCAACAATATCGAGCACCGAGTACATCGCATCGAGTCGCGCGATATCGTTTGCCAGTGCTGCCGGCACGCCTTGAGCCGTGAGGCGCGATTCGCTGGCTTTGACGGCGGCCAAGTCTTCGCGCGACAGCAGATCCGGCAGGCATTTACTGATTGTCGCGACGCCCGGGGTGAAGAATTTCAGTACGTCCGTGATCGGCATGCGCTCGCCGCGACGTCGCAGGAACCACAGCGTCGAACGCAATACCAGACGGCCTGCATCGATCAGCATTTCCGACTGGGTGGCGGCCGGCACCTGATTGTCCAGGGAGTCGATGGCGGTCCACATGCCGCCGACGCGGAAAATGTCGCGCGTCAGAATGAAGCATCGCACCACTTCCGCCGCGGTCGCGCCGGTTTCTTCCTGCATGCGGTGTACAAAAACGCTGCCGGTGCGATTGATCGTGCTGTTGGCAATTTCCGTTGCGATGATTTCCCGCTTGAGCGGATGACGCGGCATGACGTCGGCGAATTTCTGCTGCAACGCCATCGGGAAATAAGTCACCAGCGATTGCGCGACGTACTCATCGTCGATCAGGTCCGATGCCAGCAGATCGTCGAACAATTCCATTTTGCTATAGGCAAGCAACACAGCGCGTTCCGGCGAGGTGAGTCCGGTTTTTTGCGCTTTGCGCTCGGCGATCTCCTCGTCGGAAGGAAGATACTCGACTTTGCGATTGAGACGGCCGCGTTTTTCCTGATGGCGCATGAATCTGGATTGCGCATCGAGAAGTTTCTCGCCGCGCACGCCGGATACCGCCAGCGACTGGGTCTGGAAGTAGTTGTCTTTCAGCACCAGTTGTCCCACTTCGTCGGTCATCTCTGCCAGCAGGGCATTGCGGTCCTTTTCTGCCAGTTTGCCGGCATCGATCGCGGCGCTCAGTAAAATCTTGATGTTCACTTCGTGGTCGGAGCAGTCGACGCCAGCGGAATTGTCGATTGCATCGGTGCAGATCCTTCCGCCATTCTGTGCATATTCGACCCGACCCAACTGTGTGCAGCCGAGATTGCCGCCTTCTGCGACGACCTTGCAGCGCAATTCATTTCCATTGACGCGCAAGGCGTCGGTTGCGCGGTCGCCGACTTCGGCATGGCTCTGGTAGCTGGCTTTGACATAAGTGCCGATACCACCGTTGTAAAACAGATCTACCGGTGCTTTCAAAATTGCCCGCATCAGGTCGACTGGCGTCATCGTTTCGACAGCGCCATCGATACCAAGCGAGGCTTTGACCTCCGGTGTCAGGGGAATCGATTTCGCGCCTCGCGGGAAGATGCCGCCGCCTTTTGAAATCAGTTTGGCGTCGTAGTCTTCCCAGCTCGAACGCGGTAGGTTGAACATGCGCTCGCGTTCCTTGAAGGAACTTGCGGCATCCGGATTCGGGTCAAGAAATATGTGACGGTGATCAAAGGCCGCGATGAGCCGGATATGCTGCGAAAGCAGCATGCCATTGCCGAACACGTCGCCTGACATGTCGCCTACACCGGCCACGGTAAAGTCCGTGGTTTGGGTGTTGATGCCCATTTCGCGGAAATGACGCTTGACGCTCTCCCACGCACCTTTGGCGGTGATGCCCATTTTCTTGTGGTCGTAGCCCGCCGAGCCGCCTGACGCGAACGCATCGTCCAGCCAATGGCCGTACTCGATGCTGATCGCATTTGCGTAGTCGGAGAATGTCGCCGTACCCTTGTCGGCCGCAACCACCAGGTATGGGTCGTCCGGATCGTGACGCACCACATCCTTGGGGGGCACAACCTTGCCTTTGACCAGGTTATCGGTGACATCCAGTAGGCCGCGCAGGAAAGTTTGGTAGCACGCGATACCTTCTTTCATGTAGGCATCACGTTCGGTGGCGGGCGGAGCGGCCTTCAGTACAAATCCTCCCTTTGAACCCACCGGCACGATCACTGCGTTCTTCACCATCTGCGCTTTGACCAGCCCCAACACTTCGGTACGGAAATCTTCCAGACGATCCGACCAGCGCAGTCCGCCGCGAGCCACCTTGCCGCCGCGCAGGTGAATGCCTTCAACTCGGGGTGAGTAAACAAAAATTTCGAACAATGGCCTTGGATCCGGTAATTCCGGGACCTTTGCCGAATCGAGCTTGAACGACAGATAGTCTTTCCTGTGGCCGGCAGCGGTAACCTGATAGAAATTGGTGCGCAGGGTGGCTTGAATCACCGCCAAGAGACGGCGCAGGATGCGGTCCTCGTCGGCATTGGCAACACGATCCAGCGCGGTTTCAATGGCATTCACGCCAAGGCTCACCATCCCGGCGCGGTCGTCCGAAAGCGAAGGGCTGAAACGCGAATGGAACAGGCCTACCAGTTCCTCGGTAATCCCGGCGTGATGCGCCAGCGTATTTTCGATGTATTGCTGGGAGAAGGTAAACCCCGTTTGTTTCAGGTATTTGGCATAGGCGCGCAGCACGACGATGTCGTCTGATGAAAGTCCGGCCGCCAGCGTCAGGCGATTGAAGCCGTCGTTTTCGACCTGCCTTGCCCAGATGCGGCCAAAGGCTTGCTCGAATTTTTCCTTGACGTCGTCCAGGTGAAACGCCGCATGCATGGGCGACAGCGCGAAGTCATGGATATACACCGCCGGCGATTCGCGGCGCGCAATCGTATACGAACGTTCGCCCTCGACGCGCACGCCCATGTTTTCCAGCATCGGCAAGCTACCGGACAATGGCACGGGTTTGCTCAAGTGGTAAAGGCGGAACCGCAGCGCGTGGCGCGCATGTTCACCGGGTTGGCGATAAAGCGACATAGCAATCGGCTTGTCGGCGGTGATGGATTTGGCCGCCAGGAAATCGGCAACAGCCTGGTCCGGCGAGGTGTCTTCCGTATAGGCGGCCGGAAATGGCAATACGAAATCGCGCCGCGCCTCGTTGGCGATCGCCTCGCCGGCTTGCTTGATCAGGCGCTCGAATACGCCATCTTCCCAGCGGCGCACGGCGGCGATTACTTCAGCTTCCAGTGCCTTGATATCGATGTTCTGCTCGGTGGCCGGCGAGGTGCGCACCAGCATGTGTATGCGGGCCAGCACCGATTCCGACAGTTGAACGTTGAATTCGACCGATGCACCGCTGAACGCGCGTTTCAGGATTTCCTGGAGCTTGACGCGTACTTCGGTATTGTAGTTTTCGCGCGGCAGATAGATCAGGCAGGAATAGAACCGCGAAAAGACGTCGCGCCGCACGAACAATTTTGTTTTGGCGCGTTCGCCAAGGCGCAGGACGCCCATGGCAGTATCGAACAAGTCGTTTTCGCTGACCTGGAACAATTCATCGCGCGGGTAGGTTTCGAGAATCGAAAACAGGTTCTTGCCCGCGTGGCTGGAATGAGGAAATCCGGCGCGTTCCATGACTTTCGCGATTTTGCGACGCAGCAGCGGAATATCCTGCGGATTGGCGTGGTAAGTCGATGATGTGTACAGGCCAATGAAACGGCGCTCGCCAATCACCTGGCCTTGATCGTCGAAACGTTTCACGCCGACGTAATCGAGATAACCGGCACGATGAACGGTGGCGCGGGAATTGGCCTTGGTCAGTACCAGCAAATCGGGTTTGCGTGCGAGTGCGCGCAATGCCGGTGGCAGTTCATTGAAGCTGGCGGAGACACCGCCGAGCTTGGGTTCACGCAGGATGCCCAGACCGGAATTGGCGACGATCTTGAGCACATCGTTGCCATTGGATTCAGCAAGCTCGTAGTCGCGATAACCCAGGAAGGTGAAATGGCCATCGGCTGCCCAGTTGAGGAAGGCTCTCGCCTCATCGATTTCCTCCAGTGGCACCGCCTTGGCGGCGCTGCCCATCGAATTGACCGTTTCCGTGACCCGCGCCAGCATTTTCTTCCAGTCTTCGACGGCTGCGCGCACATCGCTCAGCACCGATACCAGCCCATCGCCGAGCGCCTTGATCCTTGCCGGATCGGTGATGCGTTCGGTTTCGACGTGTATCCAGGATTCGAGTTTTTCGCCATCGCGCGCATCGTCCAGCTGCGTCAGCGCACCGTGGTCGTCGCGCGAGGCATCGAACAAGGGATGAATGATCAACTGTGTGGCAATACCCTGGCGATTGATTTCCATCGCGATGGAATCGACCAGGAACGGCATATCGTCGTTGATGAACTCAATGACGGTACAGGCACCTTCCCAGCCGTTTTCGGCGCGCTTGGGGTTGTAGATGCGCATTTTTGGCGCACCACTCTGGAATTCCTGGCCAAAGGCCAGGTGAGACAGCGCCAGCGCGCTCCACGCGGAGGCATCACGGGAGAGAAATTCGTCGGCGTCGATATCGTTGCAGTACTTGATTGCAAACGCCTTGGCGCTGTCACGTTGCGCCGCCGGAACCTTGGTGGCAACAAACTGGGTGATTTCCTTGAGCAGAGCGGATTTTTTCTGTTCGGCTTGGGTTGGCATGACTGTTTCCCAACGTTATTTTCTTGAAGGCCGAATTATAGTCTTTCGGCCGCGCACATATCTTTCATGTCCGCGACGGAAAACGCAGGAAAAAGTACGCAAAACGATTACTCTGCCAAGGCGTCAAAGGCAGGAATAGATGAAAGATGCTGCAAATGCTGCCAGAACTCGCCGGCGCGGGCTAAATATGGCGCATCTTCGGCTATTTATGCTTCGGTGCCTGCTGCGCCGATTGGCAATGGATCAAGCGGTGTTGCCGGGCCGGCAGGGGGCCAGCAGCAGCTCCATTTGTGCTACCTGACTTGCATTGAGTTGCGCATAGATGCTGCGCAGGCGCTGGGAAGTACTGGCCAGGAATTCTGCTTCCGTTTGCATTTCGGCAGCCATGGCCGACAACACCTGGTCGACTCGCAAGGCTGGTTCGAATGAGCGCGAAACCGAAATACGCTGCTGGATCAGTGTAATCAGCGATGACAATTCGTCCTGTGTTGCTGCGGCCAGGCCGAGCTTGGTTGATACCTCGGCCGCCGATAGCTGGCTTAATGCCATCAAAGGCGGCGCAACATGGCCCCGTGCCATGCGCGGTGGCTGAGCACTACCGTCTGCCCCAGGCGGCAGTCCGGGTGGAATGCAGCCGGCTGCGCCAGGCACGGTCGCGGCAACATAGGTCTGCCGATGGACCTGAACCAGCGATGCTGCAGATGCCAGTGACGTGCTCGCGGCTTGCACATGCGGCATTTGTAGTGCGAGACCGGCGCTTAGCCCGGTCAGGGCAAAGAAATTTTTCATGGGATGGACTCCGGCAAGACGGGAACAGCCCCGTATCGACATTTGGCATGAGCCATGTAAGCTGAACATTTCGCGGCGGCCATGCCATGTATCGGCATTGTTGTGACGGCGATGCCTGTTACAAAAAATTACCCGGGAACTCCCTGATTTTGCGCATTATTCTGGCAACGTCCTGATTGAAATCCGATGCAAACTTCCCCTCATATCCTGGTCGTCGATGACGATGTCGAAATCTGCCGCCTGCTGAAGCAATACCTTGAGAAAAGCGGTCTCCGCGTTTCCACCGTTTGCGATGGCCGGCAAATGCAACGCGCGCTGGATCAGGCCAAATTCGACCTGATTGTCCTCGATCTGATGTTGCCGGGCGAAGATGGCCTTACCCTGCTAAAGCGTTTGCGGGCCGAATACACCATTCCCGTCATCATGCTGACGGCGATGGGGGAAGAGGCCGACCGCATTCTGGGACTTGAGCTCGGCGCCGACGACTACTTGCCGAAGCCGTTCAGCCCCCGCGAGCTGCTCGCCCGGGCCCGCGTGGTGCTGAAGCGTACCCGCAATACCGGCCCGGCCGATGACGATGACAGCGTGAAGGGCTTTCGCTTTGCCGGTTGGGAAATCAATCACATGCTGCGCGAGGTGCATTCGCCAGCCGGTGTGTTGGTGGCGCTCAGCAGCGGCGAATACAAGTTGCTGCATATTTTTCTCGGACGGCCGAATCGGGTGCTGACGCGCGACTACCTGCTGGATGTCACGCAAGGCCGCGAGGCCGGGCCACTGGATCGCAGTATCGATGTGCTGGTCAGCCGCTTGCGGGTTCGATTGGAAGACGACGCGCGTAATCCGCAATTCCTCAAAACCGTGCGTGGTGAAGGCTACCTGTTTGCGGCCAACGTGGAAACGTTGCGGTGAGTTTTCGCGGATTGCTGTTGCAGGTGATCAAGCCCCTGCGCTGGCTGGTACCACACACACTGTTCGGTCAGATCACTCTCATCATCATTCTGGGCATTGCCGGTTCGCAGTTGGTAAGTGTGATGTTGTCATTGCGCGAATACCAGCGCGGCGGGAACGAGTTTTTTACGTCCATCCAGGGCGAGCGCATCACTTCGTTCACAGCCCTGTTTGAGTCACTGCGGCCGCAAGACCGCGAACCCATCGCCAGTGCGCTGTCCCGCATGCCGTTCCTGATCGATGTTGCGGTCGACAAGGCCGAAACCAGGCCGCTGCCTTCGCCGATGGATGGCGAGGCGGAAACCTTGCGGGCCGATTTGTCGCGTCGTGTCGGCACGCAGCATGAAGTCGTGATCGGCGGCGCCGTGGAGTCCGTTACGAATGAAATGATCCGCAAAAGCGATCGCAGCCGCTTTCGCAGGGATTCCGGGCGCGAATTCGGCGCCGGCCCGCTTGGCCCCGGTTCGCCACCCGTGAAGTTCGAGCGCGATGGACCTTGGCGCGAACACGGACAGGGGCCTGGAAAGGGATTTGGTGGCCCGCCAGGTAAATCCGACCGCGACGGGCCAAGGCATGAACCCGGCCGGCCGCCGGAGTTGATTGAGGGCTTCAAGATGAAGGGCGAGTTTGGCGACAAGTCCAGGCCGCCACAGCTCCCGCCGGGCGACATGGCGCCGCCATCCACCGGCTGGTGGTCGCACATGATCAAGCCGCGTCCTTCGGACCTTGAGGCAACCACCCGGCGCGTGATGAAGGCCGAAAACGCGACTACTCCATTGATCCAGGTGCGGCTGACTGACGGTAGCTGGCTGCGTTTTCAGTCGCTGATGCCGACGCGGGTGTTCTCCATTTCTCCGCTGTTGATGTTCAACTGGACTTTGCTGTTGATTGCGGCGTTGGTGGTGTCGGTGATCGCTGCGCAGCTGGTAATCCGCCCGCTGAAGCGCCTGTCGAATGCGGCCGACACGCTGGCGCGCGATCTGAATGCGCCGCCACTGGACGATAAAGGTCCATCCGAGGTACGTGCCGCTGCCGCGGCATTCAATCGCATGCACGAGCGGCTGGCAACCTATCTCAACAGCCGCACGCGCATGTTGATGGCGATGTCGCACGACCTGAAGACACCGCTGACGCGTTTGCGTTTGCGCAGTGAACTGCTCGACGAAGGCGAAGTCAGCGAGCGCATCAAGTCCGACCTGGCGGAAATGGAAAGCCTCGTCATGTCCACGCTGGAATACATGCGCGGCAGCGAGAATCGCGAGCCACCGGTGGCCGTCGAGGCGCGTGCGCTGATATCGGCGATTTGTCACGATCACCCGATCTGGACCGACAAGATATCGGTTGAAGAAGGCGCGTCGATTGTCGTGAAAACGCGGCCCGCGCTGTTGCGGCGTGCGTTGAGCAATTTGATCGATAACGCCGTGCGCTACGGAGATCGCGCGGAAGTTTCCCTTTCCTCGTCAGCAGGCGAACTCGCGATACGAATCCGCGATCACGGTCCCGGCGTGCCCCCGGAGCATCTGGAGGATGTGTTCAAGCCGTTTTTCCGGGTGGAGGATTCGCGTAATCGCGCCACCGGCGGTACCGGGCTGGGGCTGGCGATCGCCAAGGAAATTATCGAAGCACAGGGAGGGCGCATCGTGCTGGCCAATCTGGCCGATGGGCTTGAGGTGAAAGTCATGCTGCCGATGCCGCCGGCAGGCTAGGGCAGTACTTCGTCCAGTCGCCGGATCAGTGTGTCGATTTCGGCCTTCGTGTTGTAGTGCGCCATCGACACCCGTACCACGCCGCCATGTTCGCCAAGTTCCAGTGCGGCGATCAAGCGCTTGGCGTAAAAATCACCAAAACGAATACCGATGTCGTATTGATCCATTTGTCGAACGATGGATTCGGATGATTTTCCCGCCACGACAAAGCTGATGGTGGGGACGCGATCACCCTCGGTCACACGCGGCAGGCCAATGATTCGAACGCCCGGCTTTCCATCAAGGTAGTCGAGCAATTGCCCCGCCAGTTGGTCCTCGTGACGGGCGAAGTGATCAAACGCGAGCTGCATCGCGGCTCGATCATTACCGCTGTTGCCGAGCTCCCGGCCGATTGCCGTCAGGTATTCGGCTATGCCGGCGCAGCCGTAAGACAGCTCGAAGTTGACGTTGCCGGGCTGCAGTTTGTACGGCAAGACTTCCGCGCCGATGAAATGATGATTCAGTGTCGGCAGGCCCAGCAGAAAAACCCGCCTGCCCCAAAGTACGGCGTAGTGCGGTCCGAACACCTTGTAGAAGCTGAACACATACACATCGGCTCCGCTGGCCTGAACATCCACCAGCCGGTGCGGCGCATAAGCCACGCCGTCTACACATAAGCGCGCACCTGTCGCATGCACGCGATCTGCAACGGCCGATACCGGATTGATCGTGCCCAGCACATTGGATGCATGCGTCATCGCCACCCATTTCGTTTTGGGCGTCAGCAACTTATCCAGGTCTGCAAGCTCCAGTTGCAGGCTGTCGGGATTTACCTGCCAAACTTTTATCGTTGCGCCGGCTTCCGCCAGTCGCATCCAGCCGCCGATATTGGCTTCGTGATCGGTATTGGTGACGATGATTTCGTCGCCGGCGCGAATCGAAGGCCGTATCGCCTGCGTCAGCAGGAACATGAGCCCCGTGGTCGAGCCGCCCATCACCACTTCCTCATCGTGTGCGGCATTGATCAACTGTGCGACGGAGCGACGCGCTTCCAGCACTTTTTGCGAGGCTTCCTGCGATCTTGCATAGCTGGCCCCAAGTTGAACACTGGTCGTCAGCAGGTATTCGCGAACGCGATCGGCGACACGGCGCAGCACCTGCGAGCCGCCGGCATTGTCGAGGTAGATGCAGTCGCTATTAAGTGCCGGAAATTCGTTGCGGATACGATTGAGATTGAGCATGAAGTAGACAGGGTGGATAGCCGCATTCACTTTATCATCCTGACGATCTGATACGCTCATTGCTGGTTTGAAACATGGAGTGAAGATGATCCCCTCTGTTACTTTGCCTGATGGGAAGAAGATTGCGCGTCTTGGATTGGGCACCTGGCGCATGGGCGAATCGTCCGCGGCGCGATCCCGGGAAGTCGAAGTCCTGCGCCACGGCGTCGCCAGCGGAATCACCCTGATCGACACCGCCGAAATGTACGGCGATGGCGGTGCAGAGGAGGTTGTCGGCGAAGCAATTCGCGGGCAGCGCGATGGCTTGTTTCTGATCAGCAAGGCTTATCCCTGGAATGCATCACGCCGAGGAACCGTCGCTGCCTGCGAACGCAGCCTGACGCGCCTGGGCGTTGACTGTATCGATCTCTATCTGCTGCATTGGCGCGGCGAACATCCACTGGCCGATACGGTGGCGGCGTTCGAACAGCTGAAGCGCGACGGCAAGATAGGCCGTTGGGGCGTTTCCAATTTCGATCACGACGATATCGACGAACTGCTGGCGCTGCCGGAGGGCGTTCATTGTTCGGTCAATCAGGTCTACTACAACCTCGCCAAACGTTGGCCGGAAGCGCAATTGCTCGAGCGGCAGCGCAGCGCCGGTATCGCAACAATGGCGTATTCACCGCTGGATCAGGGGCGGCTTGTCCGTCATCCGGCGCTAAAAGCGATTGCGCAACGGTACGGCGCGACACCGGCTCAGGTGGCGCTGTCGTGGCTGTTGCGCTTCGATGATGTGATCACGATTCCGAAGACCTCGCGCGAGGCGGGCGTCGACGAGATTCTGGGCGCATGCAGCATCGTCCTTGCCGATCGGGATCTGGTGGAATTGAACGCGGCATTTCCGCCGCCCAAGGCGAACGCGAACATGGAAACGACGTGAGGTTTCAGAATCGCTTGCAGATCAAGCTGAAAACAAAAAACACAAGCACTGGTGCGGCTTTCAGCCTGAAAATGCCTGAAAAGCCGCGCCAGTGCTTGTTATTCATCAATTTACGCTGGGAATAACCCAATGAATCCGTCGCTATTGCCACTGCAAATCGACCGCATCGATCACTTCGTCTTGACCGTCGCCAGCATAGCCGCGACCTGCGATTTCTATACGCGTGTGTTGGGCATGAAGGTGGTGAATTTCGAATCGATGGGTACCGCGCGGGTGGCGCTGGCGTTCGGCAGCCAGAAGATCAATCTGCATCGGGCCGATGCTGTTCCCGATCCCAACGTGCTCAAGCCGACGCCGGGATCGGCAGACTTCTGTCTTGTCACCAATACGCCGATGGATGCGGTGCTAATCCATCTGAAGCAGCACAACGTTGCCGTCATTCTCGGTCCGGTGTCGCGCACCGGAGCGACCGGAAAAATGCAATCGGTCTATGTGCGCGACCCGGATTTGAATCTGGTCGAGATTTCGAACTACGTTTCCGGCTAGTTATCCGCTCGGTTATCAGCTTAGTTGTCGGCTCAGTTATCAGTAATCACCTTCGTTTCGGTGGCGCCGGCCAGCCCCAGCAGGAACACGGTGTAGGTCTTGCCGGCGTCGAGATCCAGGGCGGCAGTGGAAGCGACCGCCGCGCTGGTATTGGTGGCGTTGAAGACAAAGGTGTAGGTGCCGGTATCGAATTCCTGGTACGCCGACGCGGACTTGAATCCCAGGCTGCTGATGGTCTTGCTGAAATTGACCAGCATATCCACCGCGCCCACATCGGGGCTCAGGTTGACGAAGCGCACGCGCGCCTTGCTGAGCGTGGAGGGCAGATTGTTGTCATCCAGCTTGAGAAGCTCGATGCTGGCGGCGCGATTGACTGCAACCAGGGTGTAGTCTTCGCCGCCGCTCAAGCTGAAGGTGCCGCTGGCAACGGGTGAAGCACTTGCGCCGAATGCGACGATATCGAGGACGCGGCTGCCGGAAACCGAAGTCACATAGCTGGAGTTGCCCTTGTAAGGCACGTTCGAGAACATCGTCGTACCGGCGTTGCGGAACGCAAGCAGCGCGCCGTCCGGCGAGGCATGCAAGGCACGCAGCCTGGCACGCTGGTTGGGCATGGTCGTCGCGGTGCCGCTTTCGCCATAGGTCAGCATCACCACGCTGCTTGCCTGCTTGGTGCTCTTGCCTGCGGTGGCGACCAGCGTGAATGATGTCGATGCGGCAAATCGCTGTTTGACGCCCTCGAAAACGATGTCCTTGGTACCGGCGGTGGTCAGCACCAGCTGGTAGTCGCCTTCGCTGACTTCGGTATAGCCGGTGATGCCGCTGGCAGCGGCGCTGGAGTAGCTTGCTTGTGCACTGGCGACGCTGTCGGCCGAGGAAACAAAGTAGACATCGACACTGCCGACATTGGTCTGGTTGTTGGTGCGAAAGCGGAATTTGCCCGAAGAGGGGCTCGCGCTATCCTCGTCCAGCGTAGTGGTGGTCATGCTGCTGCGGCGGCCACCCAGAACAAGGGTGTGGCGGCTGCCGCCGACGAAGGCCAGCGTGCGCGTCGCCAGCACGGTGCCGTCGGTGGCGGAGCGGATTTCGTATTCCTTGCTGGCGGAATCAAAGGTCGTATAGGTGACCGTGCTACCGCTGGCGATGCTGGAAACCTTGGTGTCGCCATCCTTGATTTTGATGGTCAGGGCTTCGGCGTCCGGCACCGCGTGGACCACACGTATCTGTGCCGTGGTTTTCAATTCCTCCGTGGCTTTGCAGCCGGTGAGTATGGCGATCAGACCCAGAAAAACGATGGACAACAGGGCGCGGATAGACGGGAGCAAGCGAAGCGATGGAGTCATGTCGGTAGCGATGTGAGAGGAAAGCGCTATCTAATCGCAGCTACGTAAGCACGCTGTTACAGTGCGACCGGCGTTTGTAACGGGGTTTTGCCGTTGTTCGAAACGCAACAAGTTTTTTACACACGGCAACAAAGCAAACAAAAAACGGCGCCGAAGCACCGTTTTTTGTTTGAGCGGGAAACCCGAATATCAGGCGGCGATTGCCTGCTTCAGCTTCAACTCTGCGCACGCCTTCTGGATGCGCGCACAAGCTTGCTCCAGCAACTCGGTCGACGCCGCGTACGACACGCGGAAATGCGGCGACAGGCCGAAAGCGGCGCCATGCACCACCGCGATGCCCTGCGATTCCAGCAGATAGTTGATCACGTCCTCGTCGTTCTTGATCACGCTGCCCGACGGCGTGGTCGCACCAATCAAACCAGCACAGCTCGGGTAAACGTAAAACGCGCCTTCCGGTGTGTGACACGACAAGCCCTGCGCCTGATTCAGCATCTTCACCACCAGATCGCGGCGAGCCTTGAACACAGCGTTGTTCTTCGGGATGAAATCCTGCGGGCCGTTCAGTGCTTCTACTGCCGCGGCCTGGCCGATGGAGGAGGGATTGGAGGTCGATTGCGATTGCACGTCACCCATTGCCTTGATCAGTTGCTCCGGTCCGCCGGCGTAACCGATGCGCCAGCCGGTCATGCAATACGCTTTCGATACGCCGTTCATGGTCAGCGTGCGGTCGTAAAGCGAGGGCTCGATCTGCGCGGGTGTGACGAACTTGAAGTCGTCGTACACCAGGTGCTCGTACATATCGTCAGTCAGGATCCAGACATGCGGATGACGCACCAGCACCTCGGTCAGTGCCTTCATCTCGGCGTAGGTGTAGGCCGCACCGGTCGGGTTCGACGGCGAATTCAGGATGATCCACTTGGTCTTCGGCGTGATCGCCTTTTCCAGGTCGGAGGCTTTCAACTTGAAGCCGGTTTCCTGCGGACAGGGGATGCACACCGGTGTGCCTTCGGCCAGCAACACCATTTCGGGGTACGACACCCAGTACGGCGCCGGGATGATCACTTCGTCGCCGGCAGAAAGGGTGGCCATCAGGGCGTTGAACAGCACCTGCTTGCCGCCGGTGCCGACGGTGATTTGCTTGGTGGTGTAGGTGAGGCCGTTCTCGCGCTTGAATTTGGCGACGATCGCTTCTTTCAATTTCGGCGTGCCATCCACCGCCGTGTACTTGGTGTCGCCGGACTGGATCGCCTTGATCGCGGCTTCCTTGATGTTGTCGGGCGTATCGAAATCGGGCTCGCCGAAGGAGAGCGCAATCACGCTCTTGCCGGCGGCTTTTAGCGCGGCGGCTTTGGCGGAAATGGCAATGGTGGCGGAGGGTTTGACGCGGGAGAGGCGGTCTGCGAGAAAGGGCATGATCTTGTCCGGGAAATCAACCGTCGTTATTGCGGTGCAGCACGATTATACGACGTGGCGCGCATAGCGGTTTTCTTGCGGTTGGAAGGAAAACTCCAGCACTGGCGCGCATTTCCAGCCGAAAATGCATGAAACGCCGCGCCAGTGCTGGAGTTTCACCTTTGATGCACGAATAAATCCTGAGAGCGAGCAGAGCGCGCATGGCATAATTCGCCGTCAGGAAAAACTCACATCATGCGCATTCTTCTCTCGAACGACGACGGCTACTTTGCCCCCGGGTTGGCCGCACTGCATCAAGCACTTTCTCCTTTGGCCGAGCTCACCGTGGTGGCACCGGAACGCGACAAAAGCGGGGCTTCCAATTCGCTCACGCTGGATCGGCCGCTCAATATCCGCCGCGCGCCCAACGGCTTCTTCTTCGTCAACGGCACGCCGACCGATTGCGTGCACATGGCCGTCACCGGCATGCTCGACTTCATGCCCGATATGGTGGTGTCGGGCATCAACTCCGGCTCGAACATGGGTGACGACACGATTTATTCCGGCACCGTGGCGGCAGCCACCGAAGGTTTTCTGCTCGGCGTTCCGGCGATCGCGATGTCGATGGCGGGACATGAAGCCAAACATTACGAGACTGCGGCACGCGTGGCCGCCGACCTGGTGCAACGCCACATGCGCAATGCGCTGAAGGCACCGATCCTGCTCAACGTGAATGTGCCTGATGTTCCTTACGATCAGCTGGCCGGCTACGAAATCACCCGTCTCGGCAAGCGCCACAAGGCCGAGCCGGTGGTGAAGGCGACGAATCCGCGCGGCGAGGTGGTCTACTGGATCGGTGCTGCTGGTGCGGTGGCCGATGCCGGGCCGGGCACCGATTTCCACGCCACCGAAAACCGGCGCGTGTCGATTACGCCGCTGCAGGTCGATCTCACCAATTACCAGCAGATGAAATACGCGGCGGAGTGGATTGGCGCATGACCAGTCCGGTATCAAGCACCACCGGGCGTTTCCAAGGTTCGGGCATGACCTCCGACCGCACGCGTGCGCGCATGGTCGAAATGTTGCGGCAGAAGGGGGTGAAGAACGAGCGGGTGCTGAACGTGATGGCCGAAGTGCCGCGTCACGTGTTTGTCGAAGAGGCGTTGCAAGAGCGCGCGTACGAAGTCGACAAGGCACTGCCCATCGGTCACGGCCAGACCATTTCCACACCGGAAATCGTCGCCATCATGACCGAGTTGCTCTGCGAAAAGGGAATTCCGAAGAAAGTGCTGGAGATCGGCACCGGCTGCGGCTATCAAACCGCCGTGCTCGGCAAGCTGGCCAAGGATGTGTACACCGTCGAGCGTATCGCGCCGTTGATGGACAAGGCGCGCCGCACGTTGCGTGACCTTCGCTATTTCAACATCATTTTCAAACACGCCGACGGACACTTTGGGTATCCCGATGGCGGACCTTACGATGGCATTTTGATGACGGCCGCCGCGAGCTATGTGCCGGAGGAGTTGAAACAACAATTGTCACCGGGCGGGCGTATGGTGTTGCCGGTTGGCAAAGACGGCGGCACACAAAAGCTTTACGTCATCAATCGCACCGAAGAAGGTTTCAGCGAAAAAATTGTTCACGATGTCCGCTTCGTACCGCTGGTACCGGGCGTGATCTGAAAAACCGGAAAGCCCACATGAGCAATACTTCAATTTTCATTCGCCGCTTCGTCGTCTTGCTGCTGGTCGCCACGCTTGCTGCGTGTGCGGCGCGAAGGCCTGCCCCGGTAATCGAATCGCGGCCAGTCGCGTCCAAACCGGTCGAGACCAAGCCGGCAACGCCTTCGACGCCGGCGCCTGTCGAGGTCAAGCCAACCGAACCTGAGAAGGTGTACGTCATCCAGAAAGGCGACACACTGATCAGCATTGCACTTGCGAACGGGCTCGATTATCGCGAACTCGCGATGTGGAACAACATCGAAAACCCGAACGTCATCAAGTTGGGCGATTCGCTTCGCCTCACGGCTCCCGGTGCCGCGGCAAGCACGCCGTCCGCCACGCCGAAGCCGGGAGAGCCGGTGGCCACACCGTTGATCATCACGCCCGCGCCGGTGACCGGCAGCACCCCCGGCAATACCGATACACTGAAGACCGAGCCCAAAGCCAGCAAGGTGCCGTACACCGATTCGGCCTATATCAAGATGACGGCAGACGCGGCTGCCGCGAATACGCCGACTCCCGTTGCCGCGACGCCTGCTGCGCCAACTGCACCTGCAGTACCCGCTGCAACGACACCCGTCGCGCCGGCGAACGACGATGTCGACTGGGCATGGCCGATCCAGCCACAGCCCAAAGGCAAGATCATCGCCAACTTCACCGATGCCAACAAAGGCATCGACATCAGCGGCGTCAAGAGTGCGCCGGTGCTGGCCGCGGCCGGCGGCAAAGTGGTCTATGCCGGCGCGGGATTGCGCGGCTATGGCCGCCTGGTGATCATCAAGCACAACAACACCTGGCTTTCCGCCTACGCGCACAACGAGAAAATCCTCGTCGCCGAAGGGCAGGACGTGAAGAAAGGCCACAAGATCGCCGAGATGGGCAACAGCGACACCGACCAGGTGAAGCTGCATTTCGAGATCCGCAAACAGGGCAAGCCGGTGGATCCGGTGAAGTTTTTGCCGGGCCTGTGAGCTTTCTTTCGTGGTACACCTACCGCACGTTTCTGAGTCTGCCTCCCCATGACCAAATTAATGCATAACGTCAGCTTGTGCGATGAAGTGACGTCGACCTGAACATGATTGAAAACACGAAAAAACTGCCTTTCTCAAATGACGGCCGCATGCATTTAATGTCCGCTTTTCAGACCTTGCTACTGGGACTGCTACTGAGTTTTTTTGCCGCTACCTCGATGGCGCAAGCGCCGACGCAAGCATGGCGGACCGAGTTGTATTCAAACGGCAACGGGCAGGGCAGCATAGGCAATCGGGACGCTCGCAGCAGGCCACTAGTGACTGACTCCGCCGGTAACGTATTCGTCACCGGAAGCAATCTGAACGGGGACGGATACTACGAATTCTTGACTATTAAATATAACGCCGCCGGAATGTTGCAGTGGAGAGCGGTTTCTCGCTCCAACTCAGGCTATGGGGCCTTTGCCTTTTCAATTGCGCTTGACAGCGTTGGCAACGTGATCGTCTCAGGCGCAGAAAACGGCGTAAATGGGTTCGGCCCGGATTTTTTGACTATCAAATACGATGCCAATGGCACCGAACTGTGGAGGGCAAGTTTAGACAACGGCTATAGCGACAACATGTACGGGATGGCGTTGGACACCAACGACAACATCATCGTTTTCGGCAGCAGCTACAACGGTACAAATGACGACTATACGACCGTCAAATACAACGCTGCAGGCATCGAGATGTGGAGACGGACGGCTAGTGCAGCCAGTAGCAGTTTTGAATTCGCGGGAGGTGTGGCCGTGGATGCTGCTGGCAACGTTTATGTCTCGGGTACGGCTTTCAATGGCGCCAGCAGGGATTTTTTTACGATCAAGTACGACGCGGGCGGTACCGAGCAGTGGCGCAAAACCGCGGATGGGCCGCTTGGCGGGACAGAGAATGTTGAGGCGCTCACTCTGGACGCAGCGGCCAATATTTATGTTGCGGGCTATACGTCACTAGCGGACGGAATTACCTGGATGCTGGTCAAGTACAACGCGGCAGGCGACGAGCTTTGGCGGGCTATTCCGGCTTTCGGCGTGCAGAAATTCAACGTTCCCAGGGTAGTGCGCGTTGATGCCGCCGGTAACGTTTTTGTGGCGGGATCGAGTGCAAAGAGTGGCGGTACCGAGGATTATGCCTTGGTCAAATTCGCTCCTGATGGTACTGAGCAGTGGAGGCGCGTGGTGAACGGCAGCGGCGGTGGTTCTGATATTGCCGGCGCGCTCGCAATCGCCCCAAATGGGGATATTGTCGTCACCGGCGCAACAGCAAACGCCAACGGCTACCACGACTTCCTCACGATCCGATACGACACGCTTGGCGTTGAAACGTGGCGAGCGACAGAGAGCGTCCCTGGCAGCAATCATGAGGAGGTGCTGGGCGTGGTTTTTGACCCGACCGGCAACGTCATCATTGCAGGTAATATCTCACGCAATAGCCTGATATTCGACTTCAAGACGGTCAAGTACAACGCGGCAGGTCAGTTTCAGTGGCGCGCCGACGAAGGCATCGACAACCGACAAAATGCGATATTGAACGCAATGAAGCTGGACGCTGCCGGGAATGTGTATGTCGCGGCATCAACCTCCAACGGACTATGTCCGGATTTGCAGACAGTGAAACTCAATGCTGCTGGTATCGAGCAATGGCGCAAAAAAATGGGCGTTGAGCCCAATTGCGACGGTCGTGCTGTAGCGATCGCCCTGGATGGCGAGGGTAACGTCATTACCACTGGTTTCGTCCGCAATGGCGCCACCAATCGCGATTTCATTACGGTCAAGTACAGTGGCTCCGGGGTTGAACTGTGGCGCGCGTTATCGAACGGCGCTGATAACCGCAATGACGTGCCGTCTGCAATCACTGTCGATCGAACTGGCAATATTTACGTCACCGGAAGTAGCGAGGATGCTGTCGGCGCACGCCACTACCTGACGGTTAAGTACAGCGCCTTGGGGGTCGAGTTATGGCGCAGCATCGCGCGTTCGGGTGACGATATTGCGTCTGCAATTGCGCTTGATAATGACGGAAACGTCCTTGTCACCGGAACGAGTTCCGATCAAGTCAGCGGGCGTTATCGAATCATGACGCTGAAATATGACCTCAGCGGCAATGAGCTTTGGCGCAGCACTACCACAACTTTGCCGGGTGGGAGTGACAGAGGAAATGCAATCGCAACCGACAGCAGCGGGAACGTCTATGTAGCGGGCAGCTATTACAACGGCAGTAGTGCAGACTTTATTACGATCAAGTACAGCGCGACTGGCGCCGAATTGTGGCGAGTGTTAGCAAATGGCGGGGGCAATTCCAGTGATATGGCCGAAGCTATTGCTGTGCAAGATGATGGAAGCATTTATGTGGCCGGCTACGGTACTGCGCCGGGCAATTTGCCGTCGATCTTGTTGGTGAAATATGACCCCTCCGGCAGCGAGGTCTGGCGCAAAGAGTCGACTGGCCAGACGAATCTCGGGGCTTATTTCTTGGCAATGGCAACCGAAGGCGGCAATGTCTATGTTGCTGGCTCGGCAAGGTCAATGGCAATGGCGACGGGCTCGAATGCGATTGTCATGAAGTATGGTCCGGACGGCGCAGAGAAATGGTCAATCACCGCGAATGGCAACATCGAAGCCTATAGCGCCGAGGGGGCCCAAAGTGTTGCGCTGGACGAGAGCGGCAGCGTCTTTGTTGGGAGCACATCCCAGCGTTCAGGTCTTCAGGCGCGCGTTGCCGTTTCTCGATACTTTCAGCCAGTGACACAAGTCAGCCTGACTGGTGTCAAGTCAAGAAAAACGCATGGCGCCAGCGGTGTCTTCGATCTTCCTATCGATCCAACGGTGGCGATAGGCGGCAACGTCACTGTTGAACCCCGAAATGCAGCTGGAAATGCGACGCTGGTGTTCGTGTTCAATAGCCCGGTGAGCTCTATTGGTTCTGTGTCAGCGACAGACGGATCGGGCGGCAGTTTGTCGGCGTCTGTGGAAGGCATTGCTGGGAACGAAGTAGCAATTTCGCTGCCTGCGATTGCCGAACGCAGTCGCGCCCAAGTGTTGCTGAACGGAGTGAATGGGGTGCTTGATGCTTCTGCCGCGATTGGCTTTTTGATCGGCGACATCAACAACTCCCGCTCGGTAAACGCGAGCGACATCAGCGGTGTGAAAGCGCGCGCCGGTCAAACCACCAACGCGTCGAACTTCAGGTTCGATCTCAATGCCTCGGGCGGCATCAATGCGACCGATATTGCCGCTGTGAAGGCGCGTTCCGGGTTGGTATTGCCCTGAGCTCGCAGAGACAAACTCCAGCACTGGTGCGGCCAGCCGGACATTTATGGCTTGAACGCCGCGCCAGTGCTGGAGTTTCCATATTTTCCAAGCGCCCGCACGAACTCCTATGCAGTGATGTTACGTAGTTGTGGGCTGGTGAGCCGCAACGCTAACTTGCGCTTTGATGTTGGCGCGCATGGTGGATGCGATGTCCTGCGATAATGCAGGCTTGAACCCAAGTACCGCACCCAGGAGATGAGCATGGCAAGATTTTTCCGCAGCGCCGCCAAATGGCTGGCGATATCGTTTTTCTCGGGAGCGGTATTGGTTGTCCATGCGGTGCCGCCCCAGACCATCAACTATCAAGGCTATCTGACCAATGGCTCGGGACAGGCGGTCAACACGGCGACAAGCATGGCGTTCAGAATCTATGACGTGCCGACTGGCGGGACGGCGCTGTTCACCGAAACGCAAATGGTCACGCCCGTGAACGGGGTATTCAATGTCGTTTTGGGCTCGACAGCGCCGCTGATATTGCAGTTCGATGTGCCTTACTATCTGGGCATTACGTCGGGTGCCGATGCCGAGATGACCCCCCGGCAGGCGTTGACCTCCACCCCCTACGCATTCCGCGCGACTTTCGCCAATTCGGTGGCCGCATCCGCCACCATCTCGGCGTCGCAGATTGCCGGTGCGGTGTCGAATGCGGTTACAGCCAGTGCGCTCAGCGGCCCGGTATCCGGTTCGCAGATTACCGGGCCTATTGTCGCGGCGACTATTTCCGGCTCGCAAATTACCGGTTCGCTCAGTACCACGGCAAACCTGGTACTCGGCAATTCGACCTCGACTTCCGGCAACATCATCAAGGGCATCGCGCCGTTTTTGCATGACTTCGGATCCAACAACACGTTCGTCGGTGCCAGCGCGGGTAATTTCACCATGTCCGGCGGCTCGAACACCGGCGCAGGCGCGTCGTCCCTGTCCAGCGTGACCTCCGGTTCCAGCAATACAGCGGGCGGTACGTTTGCGTTGTCGTCAAATACTGCGGGCAGCCTCAATACCGCGCTGGGTTCGCTGGCACTGTTCAGCAACTCTACAGGGGGCGGCAATTCCGCCGTGGGCGGCAATGCGCTGTTCAACAATTCGACCGGCAGCAACAACACCGCATTTGGCCAAGGGGCGATGGCGGGCAACAGCTCAGGCAACGACAATATTGCGTTGGGAACAAATGCCGGCAGTTCGCTGACCAATGGCAGCAACAACATCGCCATCGGCAATAGCGGCGTTGGCGGCGAGTCCGACACCATCCGCATCGGGGCCGGGCAAACCAGCGCCTACATCGCCGGCATCAACGGCGCCACCAGCAGCGCGGGTGTTGCTGTATTCGTCAACGCGTCCGGCCAGCTGGGCACGTTGACTTCATCCGGAAGATTCAAGCAGGATGTGGCCGACATGGGCGACGCCACCTCGGTGCTGATGAAATTGCGGCCGGTCACCTTTCACTACAAGCCTTCGCACGACGACGGGTCGCAGTTGCTGCAATACGGGCTAGTGGCCGAAGAGGTAGACAAAGTCATTCCCGGATTGGTCGTCCATGCGCCGGATGCGCAGGCACAAACGGTGCGCTATCACTTTCTCACGCCGATGCTGCTGAACGAATACCAGAAGCAGCAACGCACGATCGAATCGCAAAAAGCGACGATCGATCAGCAGGCAAAGCTGTTGCTGGCGATGAAAGACGAGCTATCGGTGATCAAGAAGGCGCTCGGCATCAAGTAGCGGCACACGAAAATTCAGGCGGCGAGGGCACTGAACTCCGCCGCCGTCATCCGCACCAGGTGCCATTCCGGCATGATGGTGGCGCCCAGCGATTTGTAGAACTGGATCGACGGTTCGTTCCAGTCCAGCACGCGCCATTCGAAGCGTCCGCAGTCGCGTTGTTGCGCGAGTCCCGCGAGGTGCTTGAGCAACGCCTTGCCGTAGCCCTTGCCGCGCACCGCGGGAATAACGAACAGATCTTCCAGGTACAAGCCCGGCTTGCACAGGAAGGTCGAGAAGGTGGTGAAGAAAAGCGCCAGCCCGACCGGCTTGCCATTTTCCTCGGCGATCACGCATTCGCACGATGGATGCTTGCCAAACAGCGCGTTACGCAACATCGTTTCGTTGCCGGTAATCATGTGCTCCAGTTTTTCATAGACGGCGAGTTGGTGAATCAGATCGAACAGGGTGGCGATGTCGTCGGGCGTGGCGGGGCGGATGCGGAAATTTTCCATGGTCAGAAATTGTTTTTCCATTCGCGGATGACCGCGAAAATGTCGTGATGATTGCTTAATGCGTGTCCCGCACGTTTTTGCGCTGCCGAAATAACGGCCGGTGAATCCCAGCGCAGGAACGGATTGGTCGCCAGTTCCAGCGCGATGGTGGAGGGGAGCGTGGGTTGATTGCGATGCCGCTTGGCCGCGCAAAATGCCTTGCGCAATTTCAGGTCGGCATTATCCGGTTCCACCGCTTCGGCGAAGCGGATATTGGCCATCGTGTACTCATGCGCGCAATACACGCGGGTGTGTCCGGGCAAGTCTTTCAGTTTCGACAGCGACGCCTTCATCTGTGCCGGCGTACCTTCGAACAGGCGTCCGCAACCGCAGGCGAACAACGTATCGCCACAAAACAGCATGTCGTGGCCGACGTAGGCGATGTGGCCGGCAGTGTGGCCGGGGACGTCCAAAACCTCCAGTTCCAATCCGAGATTTTGCAGCGAGATGCGATCGCCTTCCTTCAACGCATGCGTGCGGGCGGGAATTTTCTCAGCCGCCGGGCCATAGACCGGAATCTTGTCGCGCGATCCGAAAAAATCGAGCAGCGCTTCCACTCCGCCAACATGGTCGGCGTGATGGTGGGTACAGAGGATTGCCGTTAGCGTCAGTTCTTGCGCCGCGAGGTAGTCGATTACCGGCCGTGCATCGCCCGGGTCGACCGCGACCGCTTCTTGGCCATTGTGGATGACCCAGAGATAGTTGTCGGAAAACGCAGGAACGGGGTGGACTTGAAGCACGAGGATTCGCGATGAATCGTTTAGAAGATTAGAATAAAGCCATGGTTCATTCGAGTTTACACGACTGGTTTCAGTCGCCGCTGGGCGAATATCTGCTGGCGCGCGAGCGCGCGTGGCTGGATCAGGCGGTGCCCGATATCTTTGGTTATCACGCCATCCAGCTCGGTCTGCCGGAGATCGATCTGCTGCGCGAATCGCGTATTTCGCATCGCGTAACAGTCGATCCTGCGCTTGGTGCCGACGTGCGCGCGCAGTGGCACGAGCTGCCGTTCGACACGCAAAGCGTCGATTTATGCGTACTGCCGCATGTGCTCGAATTCAGCGACAACCCGCACGAGATTCTGCGCGAAATCGATCGCGTGATGCGTCCCGAAGGTCGCATCCTGATTGCCGGCTTCAATCCGTGGAGCTTGTTCGGTACGCGCCGCATGTGGAAATCCGAGGGCTATCCCTGGCAGGGACAATTCGTCTCGCTGGTGCGGATGAAAGACTGGCTTCAGTTGCTCGGTTTCGAGCCGTCCGCGGGCAAGCTAGCCTGCTATATCCCGCCATGTGAAACCGCCGTCTGGCAGCGGCGCTGGGGCTTCATGGAGCGCATGGGCGACCGCTGGTGGGGCGTGGGCGGCGGCGTGTACATGCTCGAAGCGATCAAGCGTGTGCAAGGCATGCGCGTGATCACGCCGGCGTGGAGCGACCAGAAAGTGCGCGAACGTAAATTCGCCACCGCCGCCAAGCGCAGCGATCTTGCCGATGCCGCGCGTTCAACAACACATCTTCGATTGATCAAATGAGTGCAGTGGAGATTTATACCGACGGGGCCTGCAAGGGTAACCCGGGTGTCGGCGGCTGGGGTGCGTTGTTGCGCATGGGCGATACCGAAAAAGAAATATTCGGCGGCGAAGCCAACACCACCAACAACCGCATGGAACTGACCGCCGTGATCGAGGCTTTGGCGGCATTGAAGCGCAGCTGCGATGCGGTGGTTTACACCGATTCCTCGTATGTGCAAAAAGGTATCAGCGAGTGGATCCACGGCTGGAAGCGCAACGGCTGGAAAACGGCCGACAAGAAGCCGGTCAAGAATGCCGACTTATGGGTGAAGCTCGACGAGCTGGCAAGCGAACACCGTGTTGATTGGCGTTGGGTAAAGGGCCACGCCGGCCATCCGGAAAACGAACGTGCCGATGCGCTGGCTAATCGCGGTGTGGAAATGGTTCTGGCAGGAGCAACAAAATAATGGCCCGGCAAATCGTCCTCGATACCGAAACCACCGGCCTCGATCCGGCGCAGGGCCATCGCATTATCGAAATCGCCTGTGTGGAAATGATCGGCCGACGGCTGACCAAGAACAATTTCTACAAGCGCATTCATCCCGAACGCGCCATCGACGAAGGTGCTACTCAGGTTCACGGCATCACGCTTGAGGATTTGCAGAACGAGCCGAAGTTTGCCGATATCGCCGAGGAGTTTTTGACCTACGCCAGCGGTGCGGAGCTGATCATTCACAACGCGCCGTTCGACGTCGGCTTCCTGAACGCGGAACTGGCGCGCCTGAAAAAACCGCCGATCACCTCGGTCTGCACCGTGACCGATACGCTGGCGATGGCGCGCGAGCTGCATCCGGGCAAGAAAAATTCTTTGGATGCGCTATGCGATCGATACGAGATCGACAACAGCGCGCGCACCCTGCACGGCGCACTGCTCGACGCGGAGCTGCTGTCGGATGTTTATATCGCGATGACGCGCGGACAGGACAGTCTCGCGATCGGTATCGAGTCGGCTGGCGTCAATAGCAAGGGGTCGACAGCGACTGCGTTCGAACGACCGGCGAGTCTGAAAGTCGTGCGTGCCGATGATGAAGAATCAGCGCGGCACAAGGAGCTGGTCGAGCGCATCAATAAAGCCAGCGGGGGCAAGGCGGTCTGGGCCACTGCGGAAGCGGGCAAGGCGTAGCGAAGCCATATTCCGAGTTCGCTGCCAGTGCTAGGGCGCTTCCGCCGCTGTTCCGGTTCAAGCGGTGCCATGTTATACTTCGCGCGTTTTTTCGTGGGCTGTCTCGGCCCATCACCGGTGTTCCCGTCCCGCTAAATGTCCTTGATAAATATGAAAAAAATCGCACTTTCCACGATGTTGCTGGCGCTGCCTTTGGCGGCAATGGCGCAGGCACCTGCCGCGCCGGCCAAGGGTGATCCGGTTGCGGGCAAGACCAAGGCCGTTGCCATTTGCTCCGGTTGCCATGGCGTACCGGGAACCAAGACCGCTTACCCCGAGGTGTATTACGTGCCGAAGATTGGCGGACAAAATGCCGACTACATCGCCTCCGCGCTGAAGTCCTATCGCACCGGCGATCGCTACAACCAGACCATGAAAGCACTGGCCACGGCGCTGACCGAAAAAGAAATCGCCGACATCGCAGCCTATTACGGTCAGAAGTAACTTCAGAATTCGCGCAGAGACCCACATGAAAATCAAAAACACGCTAATCGCACTGACTGTCTGCCTGCCGTTGTCCGCGTTCGCCGCCGGCAACGCCGCCGAAGGCGCCAAGAAAGCCGAAACCTGCAAAGCCTGCCACGGTGAAGCCGGCGCCAAGCCGATCCAGCCCGACTACCCGGTACTCGCCGGCCAGCACAACGACTACCTCGTCGCCGCACTGAACCAGTACAAATCAGGCAAGCGCAAGAACGCCTCGATGAACGGCTTCGCCGCCGCGCTGAAACCGCAGGATATTCAGGATCTGGCCGCGTACTTCTCGTCGCAGCCGTCGGACTTGAAGATGAAATACTGATTCTTCTTCTCTCGAACAATAAAAAAACCCGCTGCAATTCGGCGGGTTTTTCATTTTTGGCTTTGGCAAAAGTCATGCTTGCTTGAAACAAAATGGATTTGACATACATACCAATTCCATACCCCATCCCGATTTCCCTCAAAAGCGGTGTCAGATCGGTCTATGAAGTCACAAAATATGACAGTCGCCAAAAAATAAACTCAAGAGTCGCAATTTAGCGTTCGTTATAATTCACCACTTTTCTCTGCGTTTTCTTCGCGGGAACGGCATGGATTGCAGCGCAAGTCCGGTCTGAGAATAACAAGTACAAGTTCAGGGAGTTACAGTGCATCGCATTATTTCGTTGCTGGCAACCGCCGGCATGGTCATCTATGGCCTGCTTCCTCATTCAGCCGCACTCGCGCAATCAACCAACTCTTCTGAAGTCACACGTGGAATTACTTGGCTCTCTGGTCAGGTCACGGCTGGCGGAACCGTTCAATCCGAACAAACATCGATCGCAACGGCAATTCAAACAAGAGCTGAAACATATTTGACGCTCAAATCGCTTACGTCGCCGCCGACTGCACTTGCTGATGCCGTTGTTTCCGAAAGCGATGCAAACAGTGAATATCTTGCACGTAAGATCATGGTGCAAGTCACAGCTGGGCGCGATGCTTCGAGTCTCGTCACGCAGCTTCGGTCATTGCAAAACGTTGACGGTGGCTTTGGCACTTACGCTGGTTTTGCCAGCAGCGCACTGGATACGGCTTGGGCGCTTCAGGCGCTTAAAGCTGCGGGCGTACTTGTCACTGATTCGGCAGTGAGCGTTGCGCTCAGTTACTTGCAATCGGTGCAAGCCACTGATGGTTCGTTCTCCATTTTCGAGCAATCGTCGTCGTATGTCACATCAGTCTCAACGATTGCGCTCGCTGGTTGGGCCTCAAACGCGAATCTCAATGCCCCCATCCAACTAGCCGTTTCATATTTGCTTGCGCAGCGAGCGTCCGACGGCTCCTGGAGTAACTCGGTTTATCTGACTTCGTTGGCATTCAACGCGATTCGCGGATTTCAACCACAAGAACCGCTCGCCACATCGATCAAAACTTTTCTAATCGCAAATCAGCAATCTGCCGGAAGCTGGGGTAATGGCGATCCCTATGTTTCCGCATTGGCTTTACGCGCGTTGCAACTGACTGCTACATCGGTTTCGAATCCGACGCTTGCCAAGATACGGGGCAAGGTAGTGGATACGCAGACAAGTCAGGCGCTTTCGGGGGTTACAGTTTCGCTGGCCGGCGCCAGTACTGCAAGTGTCGTTACCGGTGATTCCGGAACATTTGAATTCGGTGGAATTCAACCAGGGACATACTCGTTACGCGTCAATCTGTCTAACTATAGTTCGTTGCTCATTTCGGTCACGGCAGTGGCGGGGGCGACGTTGGATGTCGGCACGTTGCAGTTGAACAAGAATCCGACCGGATCGACTGGGACCGTGCGCGGTGTTGTCAGTGCGGCGGCGAATGGCGCGCCATTGGCTGGTGTTGCTGTTAGTGTGACGGGCGTCACCGATGCGGTTGTGACCGACGCGGCAGGTAGTTATCAGATCAACAATGTGCCAGTAGGCCCCGTCACGATTCAAGCGTCGAAGGCGGGCTACTCGACGTTTGTGAGTCGCACGACTATGGTAGCCGGTGCTGTGCTGGTCTTTTCGCCGCAACTGACCATCGGCGCGTCGTCGGCGACGACGGTTAAGGGAACGGTAACGAGTGCGGCAACGGGATTGCCGATTGCCGGTGTTCGCATGGGTGTTTTTGTCAGCGACAATCCGGTTGGCAGCGGCATCGTCTATACCGACGCGCAGGGTAATTACTCCATCACCAATCTGCCGGCTGGCGCAGTAATGTTGCAGGCATACGATCTGACTAGTTATTACGATTATGTCTACATCCCGGCCACAATTTACGCCGGCAATACGACCATTTTTTCGCCGAAACTGAATCGCTACGGCACATCCAATCCGCAGACCAACAGCGCAAAGATTGTTGGCGTTGTGATTGATGCGGGTACCAATTTGCCGTTGGCCAATGCGTCGGTCGCAGGTCGGTTCACCAATTACTTTGAAGCGCAGAACATTGTTACTGGCCCTGACGGCCGCTTTGCAATGAACGGTATTTACTCGCCGGCTGGAACGATTGAAGTGACGCTGGCGGGATATCAGGGAATGACGACGGCGGTCACCATTGATCCATTGGCGGTGGTTGATCTTGGACAGGTGCGCATACGTAGAACACAGGCAACCAACTTGCTGCCAGACCTGTTGATTCGAGGCGTTGGCCGTGGCAGTTCGGCAACTGATGCACAAAAGTTGACTTTAACTGGGGCAATTGAGGCGACCGTTGCGAATGCTGGCAACGTGGCCGTGACCAACAACTTTCAGTTGCTCGCATTTTTCGACGCCAATCACAATGGTCGATATGACAGCGATGTTGATGTTGTACTGGGGCAGGTTGCGGTGACAGCCGGCCTCGGCATTGGCGCGCAGACAACCGTGACGATTCCGGTCAGCGGCAAGTTGCCGTTCAGAGACGCGCCGATCCATGTTTGGGCTGACAGCGGGCAGGCCATCGTTGAAGTTTCTGAGTCGAACAACGTTCGTTCGACTGCGCAATCGAATGACGTGCCGCCGACTGCAGGCGCGTTCGCGCCGGTGCTGAAGTGGCAGAGTATTTACGGAGCCATCTCGCACACGCCGCTGGTGGGACCACTTCTCGATACCAACGGCGATGGCAAGATCGATCAGAAAGACACGCCGGCGATCGTCGGAATCATGGCAGCTGGTTATATGACAGCACTTAGTGGGCTGGATGGTCACAAGCTGTGGCAATCGACTGTTGGGCTTGCGAGTTATGGCGTGACGCCGGCCATGGGTGATATCGATGGCGACGGCAAGCCGGAGATCTTTGCGTACACCACCGATGGACGTGTCATTGCGTTCAACAATGACGGCACGACTAAGTGGATTAGTGCTGTGTCGGTCAGTCCGGGCGTCTATCTCGACAACACGGCATTGACGATTGCCGATCTCGGTAACAATCCGCCGGGCAAATCCAATGTCATTGCGGGAAATCTCGTACTAAACCACGACGGATCGTTGAAGTGGATGGGAGACCCTGTTGGCGTCACTCAGTCTATTCCGCTGGTGGTCGATCTTGATTTGGACGGGTCGCCGGAAGTGGTGATGGGTCAAAATGTCTATCGTGCTGACGGCACACTCTATTGGAAAATCCCTGATAGCCAGTATCGCTTCCGCAATTTCCCAGCCGTCGCCCATCTTGATGGTGATCCTTATCCGCAGATCGTTTCAACTCAATATCTGCAACTCGTTGTTTACAACCACGATGGCTCGGTGAAATGGGGACCAGTGGGGCTGCCAGACGCCTATAACGCGGGACCGCCAACGATTGCGGATCTCGATGGCGATGGCGTGCCGGAGGTGATGGTCGCTGGCGCCGGTCTGTTCCGCGTATTCAACAACGACGGCAGTATCAAGTGGACTACGCGCGCCGACGATGGCTCTGGCGTGACCGGTTCTACGGCATTCGACTTCAATAATGGAGGTCAGGTACAGGTCGTGTACATGAATGAGGTTGCGTTGAGAGCGTTCAGCGGCACGGACGGAACGACTATTTTCAATACGCCAAATCCTTCAGCGACCTGGATCGAGTACCCCGCCGTCGCCGACGTAGACAACGACGGCCATGCCGACATCGTTGTCGCTTCGAGCGACGGTGTACGTGTTTTCAAGGACCAGAACAATGCTTGGGCTCCAACGCGGTCAATCTGGAATCAGTACAACTATCACGTCACCAATATCAACGACGATGGCAGTGTTCCCCGCAATGCAGCGATAGGAGACAACTATCGACAGCAGGCGAAACTGAATGCCACTTCTGGCGGTGCCATTGATCTGACGGCGTCGTACGTACGTGTCGTTGATAAGGCGGGGCTAGCGCCGTCGACGCTCACGGCACGCATCGGCAACGCCGGTGGCTACTCAGCTAGCGTCGGTATCAAGATTGCGTTCTTCAACGGCAATCCGGCCGCAGGCGGCACGCTGCTCGGCGTTGTCTCGACGTCGGTCGCACTAAATACAGGTGAATATGAAGATATCTCGCTGCCGGTAGCGGGTAGTCTGGCTGGCATCGGCACGCTTTACGTCGTCGCTGACAACAACGGTGCCGGCGTTACTTCACTCGTCGACTTTGATCGCACCAACAACACGGTCTCGTATCCGATGACTGCGCAAGCATCTTCGTTCGCGGCACAAGTTGCTACCGACAAAGTCGCATATGGCGCCAATGCCGCCGTAATCATCAATGTCAATATGACCAATACTGGCAGCTTCGCCGGCAGCATCGGTCTCCGTAGCTCGATCCAGACCGTTGACGGTACTAATCTGGCAACGTTGAGCGGCGCTAGCTCGGTCAGTTTGCCGGCACAAGGTACCAGCGCAGTAGCGCTCTCATGGAATACCGCCACGACGCTGATCGGAGACTATTTTGCCGTGACAGAGCTGTTGGACGCTGACAACCGCATTGTTTCATCGTCGCGTGCCATGTTTACCATCGTCACCGATCCGCCGCAGCCGTTGGTCTCTGTGATCTATAGCGATAAAGCCGTCTACCAGTTTGGTGAAAGCGCTCGTCTTGCTGGCCGTGTGTCGAATCTTTCGCAGAACACGCTGTTCGACATGTTGAGTCTACAGACGAAAGTGGTCGGTCCCAGCGGCAGCCAAGTCTTTAATGCCACGCGCGGTCTTCCACAACTGACGCCAGGCGGCATTGTCGATACCACACTCTCCATGAGTCTTGCCACGGCCGCACCTGGTAGCTATATCGTTGAACAGCAACTGATTAACGGTGCTGGTGCAACAGTTCAGACCAAGACAGCCCGCTTTGAAGTTCGCTCCACGGCAGACACAGGTGCAGGTATCAAAGGAACGCTGGCGATCTCGCCATGGCGCGTCAACGTTGGCAGTACCGTCGGATTTGCGGCGACCGTCACCAACGCAGGCAACGCTGCCGTGACAGCGCTTCCAGTGACCATTCGCATCATCGACCCGACAACGGGTAACTTGGTACAACGACTCGATACGACGCTCAATATCGGACTTCAGCAGCAGCAAGTGTGGAACACATCGTGGACTTCTGCGCCGCCGCTGGTTGCGGGTACCTACGTGGCAGCATTGTCGATTCAGCCGCCGTCCGGCGAGAAAGTGCTCGCGCAAGACATCATGCAGATCGGCGCGGTCAAACCGTTCACGTTCACATCCGTCGTGGATGTGGCAGTGTCGAGTGTGCAGACTAGTGGTGCCGCGCAAATCGACGGCATCGTCATTCCCGAAAGCATCCGGGTGACGGGTGGCGAATACAGCATCAATGGCGGTGCGTTTACATCGCAGGCGGGTCAGGTTCAGGCGGGAGATTTGGTTGTCGTCCGCCAGATCGCGTCGGCAACACCGGGTGTCAAGACAACAGCGACCATCGTTGTTGGTGTCTTTTCAACCGGTTTTGACGTGACGACACTCAACGCCGACACCACGCCGGACGCCTTTGTCTTCGCAACGCAAACCAATGCGAATGTCTCGACAGTAGTGCAGTCAAATATCGTCACAATCGCTGGAATCAACACCACGGTACCGGTCAGTATTGTCGGTGGAATGTACAGCGTTAACGGCGGCGCATTTACCAGCGCGTCTGGCATGCTCAAAAATGGCGATACGCTGACGCTCAAGCAAACGACTTCCCCCAGTTTCAGTACCAAAACCACGACTACCGTCACGGTTGGCACGGTCTCGGCTGTCTTTGAGGTAACGACGCAAGCGGCGACAACTACACCGACGCCATTTAGTTTCACAGCGCAAACTGGTGTTGCGGTCAATGCGGTTGCCACATCGAATGCGGTGACAATTGCCGGTATCAACACTTCCGTACCAATCTCAATTGCTGGTGGTCAATACAGTGTCAACGGCAGCGCGTATACGGGAGCGGCCGGAAGCGTCATTGCCGGCGATGTCGTTGCGGTGCGTCAAACTTCTTCAGCGAGCTTCGGCACCAAGACAACGGCAACGTTGACGGTTGGTACTTTCTCAGCCGCCTTCGATGTCACTACGATTGCGGCCGATACGACACCGGATGCATTCAGTTTCACAGCGCAAACCAATGTTGCCGTCGGTGCCGTAGCTACATCGAATACCGTGACCATCGTCGGCATCAACACGGCTGCGCCGGTATCGATCACTGGTGGTACTTACAGCCTCAATGGTGGCGTTTACACGGCCGTATCGGGCACCCTGAAGAATGGCGATACGCTCACGTTGCGTCAAACTTCATCGAGCGCAAATAACACCAAGACCACCGCAACAGTAACCGTCGGCGGCGTATCGGCAACATTCGACGTGACCACAACATCGGCCGTCAACACGCCGACACCGTTTTCGTTCACGGCGCAATCGAACGTGGCGCTCAGTACGGCTATCGCGTCCAATACTGTCATCATCACCGGTATTACGGTTGGCGTGCCGATCAGCATCATTGGCGGCCAATACAGCGTCAATGGCGGTGCTTTCACCAGCGCAGCGGGAACCGTGAGCCCGAATAACACCGTGGCCGTGCGACTGACGTCGAGCGCAAACTACAGCACATCGACATCCGCCGTTTTGACGGTTTCCAATTACAGCACCAGTTTCGTCATCACCACTCAAGCGCAACAGGCGCCGGTGATTGCCAACGAGATCACTCGTGAAGTGCGTCTACTCGTGCTTTTGTCATGCAAGAACAGCCAAGGCAATGCCGATCCGGCCTGCCTTGAACAGAAGAAAACTTTCTTGAACACCTATCTCGCCAATCAGGGCCTGGACTTCAAGCTTGTCACCGATGCCGAGAGCTTCAAGAGCGAATTGCGTTGCGGCCGCTACAACACATACTGGATTGCCGGCGGCGCGGAAAAACTGAAAGACACTCTCGCCGAAGAAATTCGCGAAGCGGTATTCCGTGGCGATAGTTTGATCGTCGATGGCACGCACGACAGCCGTAATGCTGCGCTGGATGGCGTATTGGGCGTTCAGCACCAAGGCAATCTGTCGCAAGCGACCTCGGTTCTGGTTACGAGCACTGTTTTGCCGGCGGGTACGTTCAGTTTCACCGGTAGCGCCAATAGCGTTACCGTCAACAACGCGACAGCAACTATTCTCGCCAACTTCAATGCAGCGAATGGCAACGCGGCCATCGTGCAAGGCAGCTACGGACAAGGCAAGAGCATCGCTTACTTGTTCGATCTCGTTGGCACGCTGCAAGCACAAAGCAGTTCTGCCATGCTGGCCTCAGTCCTCAATCAGTCACTCGCCGCGATACTACCAACCGTGCCGGCCAACTTGACCGGTGACGCTTATGTGCCGCTCGATACCAAGCTGGTCAATGGCACCAATAGCGCGCAGACCGTGGATGTGGTTGCCACTGTGCCGAATACGCTTACCGTAATCGCTCCCGTGACGCCCGCACCGACCAGTACGGTGACCAGCGGTAACAACACCGTCTATACATGGCGCGTCACCCTTGGTGCCAATGCCACTCAATATATCGACTGGGCAGTACGTGCGCCGACGGCCAGCGGCACCTATGTCATTGGCTACCAAGCAAATGTGGTTAGTGGCGACACCAGCACACCATTGACCAGTAATAACCTTTCGCTGGTAGTACAAGGTGCCGATCAGGGAGCTGCGCAAACAGTAAGCACATTGCAAGCGCTGAGCCCTACCAATGCCAGCGAGCGCAACGCGCGGGATCGCGCGGTGACCAACGTGCAAACCGCGACTACCAAGCTCAATGCCGGTCAGTACGAAGATGCCGTGACTAACTATCTCGCCGCCACCGGCGAGCTTGCCAGCATCAGCACGGCTAGTGTTACCGCTGCGCATACCGCGATCGACCGACTGATGCAGGAATCCGGCCGCAAGTGGTGCCGTGGTGCGACAAGTTGTGCGGTATCAAGCGCCGGACTACCGACGGGCTACAACGTCACCGTATTCGGCAGTGCGAGCATCAGTAATGGCCAGGCCGACGGCTCAATCGGCGTGGGTGGCGCAGCCAGCCTCTCTTCCTACACCGTCGCCAGCACCTTGAGCGGCGACCTCGCTCGTCTGGTCGTGGGCGGCAGCCTGAGCTATTCGAACGGCAGCGTCGGCCAGAACGGCAGCGGCGTGATCAAGGTTGCCGGCTCGAACTCTGTCTCGCAAAACGTCGGTCGCGCCTCGCTCGTTACCACCAGCGTTGAAGACTGGTCTGCCCTCAAAACCCAATACCTGGCCTTCTCCGACCGGCTCGCCACCCAGGCCGGCACCGCCGCCACCATCGTTTCCGGCAACCAATTCAATTGCACCGGCAGCAACACGAGCTTCAACGTCTGCAATATCACCGGCAGTCAGTTGACCAATGCCCGAACGCTCAACCTCAACTATCCGAACTCTTCGAGCGTGCTCATCAACGTCAGCGGCACGGCGGCGGCGACGATGAGCAACGGGCAAGCCAACTGGAATGGACAGGCGTTGTCGGGCAGTCAATACGCCGGCAAAGTGTTCTTCAACTTCCCGCAGACCACCGGGCTCACCATCTCCGGTTTCGGCATAGGCGGCACCATCCTTGCGCCGCGTGCGGCGTTGAGTCACAGCAACTCGATGATCGACGGCCCTGTGGTCGTCAATACCCTGTCTTCTACCGGCAGCTACAAGTGCTCTGGGACGTTCCAGGGGACGTTGCCTTATTTGCCGTAATGCGAGCAACCACATGAAAATTTCACGCGCTTGCCTGATTTCGAATTACTTGCCGGAGAGTCATTTCACGGCGCCAACATACAAAGTACTTAGGGCCTCACGTATGAATAAAGCACTTGCCAATCGTTTCATTTCCTGGGCAATGATCGTTGTATTTTTGGCCCCTGGTGCAGCGCCTGCGATTGCCGGTTCAACGACAACCGGCAATTACGCTTCCAATGTTGCGCCAACTTTCTCCGCAGCTCCGGTATCAATTGGAACGCAGACAATTAGTTCGTTGGAAAGTGTCACATTTAATCCCAAGTTCAAGCTGCGCGATAGCGAAAGTCGTCCGCAAGGCAAGACGCAGAATTTAGCTGCGCAGCGCATGTCGCTGTCAGTTGGCCAGGCGTCCATTAGCCAACTAGCGCCTGACGCGCCCAATGCAGCCGACCTTCAAGAAACGGAAGACGTCGTTCTTAGCCCTGCGGTGCGGGCGCTTGCGACGTCGCTGAACAATAATCCCGTGCAGATTTACAACTGGGTCCGGAACAACATTGAATACGTGCCGACTTACGGGTCTATTCAAGGATCTGAAATGTCCTTGCAAACGCGACGCGCAAACGACATAGACACCGCCAGTTTGCTGATCGCGTTATATCGAGCTGCCGGCATTCCGGCGCGGTATGGAAAAGGCACCATTGAAATTTCCGCCAACACCGCAAAAAATTTGATTGGCGGTGTGACATCTGCTGATGTGGCATTGACGCTGTTGTCGCAGGGCGGCGTACCAGCAACCGGCGTCGTTCAAGGTGGTGTCGTTTCGGCATTGCGCATTGAGCGCGTTTGGGTAGAAGCTTTTGTCGACTTCTATCCTTCGCGCGGCGCTATCAATCGGACGCCGACCACGTGGGTGCCAGTCGATCCATCGTTCAAGCAATTCAGCTATGCGGCAACTCTTGACTTGCGCACGGGCGTTAACCTCGACACCGGTGCGTATATTGCGCAGCTACGGCAGGGTGCCACGCTGAATACGGCTGAAAGCAGTACGACGGCGTTGAATCGTGTGGCGGCGACGGGCTCATTTGCGGCTTATCAGAACAGCGTTTCTACATATATTGCCAGTCAGCGTCCCAATGCGACCGTTGGCGAAGTTCTTGGTAGCAAATCGATCGTCATGGAGAATCATCCAGTGCTGGTCGGTTCGCTGCCATACAAAGTCATGGGTCAGTCAGCACGTTTTGCGAGCCTGCCAGATAGTCTCCGCTGGAAGTTGCGCTATTCCGTATACGCCTCAGACGCCGATCGTGCGCAAGACAGTCCGGTCGTCTATCTTCAGCGCAGCATGCCGGCACTCGCCGGTAAGCGGGTATCTCTCGCTTTCGTACCCGCAACCGCGAATGATGCCCAGTCCCTTAACAGTGCAGTTGCGGTAAATCCGCTGCCGTCCTCGCTGCCGGGTTATCTCTATCACCTTAAAGCGCAACTCAAGCTTGACAGTCAATTGATTGGGGAGGGGGGAAACTACTCATTGGGGTCGGTGTTGAGTGCCGTGAGTTCGGTGTTTGATCCATCGACCGGCACTTGGCTTGCGGCAACTCCCCATCAACCTACAGCCGGGGAAACCATTGCCGTCGCCGTCGCGCCGCAAGGTGTCAGCGCGGAACAACTTGCTGTCAGCCGTGATCGTCTGGCTAGTACCAAGACCAAGCTGGACGCTCGCCAGTTCACCGGTCTAACCGGTGAAGATACAACCGTCGAGCCCCTATATTTCGCCGCATTGGCATATATCGCAACCGTTGAATCGAATGCTCGTATTAGCCAGCGCGCGTTTAACGTGGTCGGCTCGGCATTGCCTGCGGTAGTGCGCGTCGCAACCCGCAATGAAACCACCTTTGCCAGTGGCATTCCGCAATCGGTCAGGTTTGCCGGCGTGGCACTCGATGTCGATACCTTTTCGCAAACCGCCGTGGCAATCGACAACACCGCCGGCATTGCGCGAGATTTTCAGCGAGTAGTGGGTGAACGGGCTTCGGTGTTTGGGCACCTGATTCTGGAAAAGCATTTCACCGATTCACAGCATGTGGGCGAAGCAGCCTCCACTCTCAAGTCACTGGCGCGTGCCAATGACGCCGGGCAAAAACTTTTCGTGGTTACGCCTGCGAATTCGACCGCCATATTGGCGCAGGTTACGGCCACCAATGACGTCAAGGCGCAACTGGACAATGGGGCTCGTGCGGGCAGGCAAGGCATCGTTCACCAAAATGCGGTTTCGCTCGGGGCTTGGACTGGCTTCGGGTATCTCGTCGAGGATGTGAACACCGGATCAGGTAACTATGAGATTCAGGGTCAACTCACCGCTTCGCTATATCCAAATGGCGGATGGTCTGCTTTGACTCTTGCGGATGCAGCGTTGAGTGCAGGAAACGGAAACGCGGTAGCGGATGGACTGTCATCCATTCTTGGGCAATCAGCCGGATCATATAGCTCGCTGAGTGCGCTGCTGGGCGACTACCGTAGTGCGGCTTGGGCAAGCTTTGCTGGTGCCGGAGCCTATACATCCAGTCTTTGGCTGGCGCAAACCGGGTCTGCGTTGACCGGTCAATTGGGAAGCGGTTTTGGCAGTCTCGGATTGTCGCTTGCAGCCAACAGCATTACTTCGCTTTCAGGTGCGCCGCTGGTAAACAATCCGCCGACATTCACGAGCAGCGCGATCACCGTGGGCAGCGTGGGTCAGCCATATCAATATTTGGCTTCGGTCGTTGACCCTGAGAACGAACCTATTGCATTCAGCATGACCGGTGCGCCTTCCGGCATGACGATCGCCGCCAATGGCCTTGTAAGCTGGCCTGCGCCAGTCCGCGGTACATACGCAATTGTTTTGCGCGCATCGGATGGACACAGCACCACCGAGCAACGCTATGCGCTTACTATTGGTGACGTGTTGCCGCTCGCAATGACGCTGGCAGTCGCGCCGCAATACTCGAGCCCAGGTGAAACAGTAACGCTTACTATCGCGACTATCGGCGGGCGTGGATCCGTCGCGCGATCGTTGACGGTCGATGGGCAGACGGTTGCTCTTGACGCCAATGGCCAAGCGCGTATCAGCAACGCCGTCATCGGCCCGCATCAAGCTGTTGCCGTTGCCATGGATAGCGATGGCACGGTAACCAAGCGCGTTGGTTTTGGCGTGCGCAATGTCAACGATACTGTTTCCCCAACTGTCGAGATTCTCGCGCCATTGACCGGCAGCGAAGTTCGATCACCGGTTGATATCGTCGGTACAGCGAGTGATGCAGCGCTCGTTGAATGGCAGGTGCTCGTTTCACCTGCTGGTCAAGCTCGTTATCGATTGCTGGCGCAGGGAAATAGCTCGGTGAACGGCGCAATATTGGCGCGCTTCGACCCGACTCAGCTTGCCAACGGTCAATGGGACGTGCTGCTGCGCGCGGTGGACGCCAACGGCCAGGAAACGAGCGAACGCGTGACGTACGAAGTCATTGGCGATATGAAGATAGGCCAGTTCTCGGTCAGCTTCCTCGACATGACCATTGATGCGGCTGGCATCCCGGTCTCGGTCAGCCGCACCTACGACACCCGCCGCAAATCCGACTCGCTCGATTTCGGCTACGGCTGGTCGGTGGACTATCAGAACGTAAAGGTCCAGAAAAATCTCACTACCGGCATTGGTTGGCAAGTCTATAACCAAGGCCTCTTGAATACCTGTATTCGCTCGATCGGCAAGCGCACAATCAGCATCGCACTGCCGGATGGCAAGCTTCACCGCTTCGATGTCGCCGCCAACCCTCAGTGCGCCCCCGGCGCAGTGCCCTCGGCTTTCACCGCCACTTTCACCCCGCGCGCCGACACCACGTCGACGCTCAGCGACGGATATAGCGGCTCGTTGCAGTTTCAGGGCGACACCGTCTACGACCTCGACGGCCAGCCCTACAATCCGAGCCAGTTCACCCTGACCACCGTGGATGGCTTCGTCTACACGCTGGATCAGAGCTTTGGCATCAAGTCGGTGAAGGAGCCGAACGGCAACACCGTCACCTTCAATGCCAACGGCATTGTCCACTCCGCCGGCCTCAATCTCACTTTTACCCGCGACGCCAATGGCCGTATCAGCCGCGTCACCGACCCCAACGGCAAATCGATCGTCTACGCCTACAACGACGTCGGCGACCTGATCTCGGTCGCCGACAGGAACGGCGGCGTCTCGACCATGACATACAACAGCAGCCACGGCCTGCTGACCTTTACCGACCCGCGTGGCATTCAGTTGGCGAAGAACGAATACGATGCCGACGGTCGCCTGGTGGCGCAGTACGATGCCGCAGGCGCCAAGCTCGACCTTTCCGCCCGAGATATCCCCGGACGACGCGAGACTGTCAAGGATCGGCGCGGCAACAGTACCGTTTATGAATACGACTCGTCCGGCAACGTCACGCGGGTGACCGATGCCTTGGGTGGGGTAACGGCCTATACCTATGATGCGCTGGGTAACGAGTTGAGCAAGACCGACCCCAACGGCCTCACTACCACCCGCACGGTGGACGCCGCGACAGGCAACGTCATCAGCGAAACCGACCCCCTGGGCCGCACCACCGCCTACGCCTACAACACCATCAACGGCTCCAACGGCCCGACACCGAAGAACATCAAACAGGTGACCGACGCGAAAGGCAACGTCACCAACTTCGGCTACGATATCCTCGACAACCCCAACAGCATCAAGGATGCCAACGGCGCCGTCACCGCCATGCAGTGGAACAGCGGCAACCTGATGCGCCTGACCGATGCCGCCGGCAACGCCACCGACTACGAATACGACAGCAAGGGCCGCCGCATCAAGGAAACCGACGCAACCGGCGCCGTCACCACCACCAGCTACGACACCAACGGCAATATCACCGGCACCAGCCGTACCCGCACCGTCAACGGCGCCGCGGCGACGCTGACCACCAGCCGCACGCTCGATGCTGACGGCAAACCGCTGACCGAGACCGACCCCGGCGGCGGCGTCACGCGCAGCACCTACAACGCGCTCCAGAAAATCGCCACCAGCACTGACGCGGCCGGCCGTGTTACGCGCTACGACTACGACGAGCGCGGCCGTCCGACCAAGACCACCTGGCCCGATGGCACCAGCGAGGAGACCGGCTACGACGCCAACGGCAACGAGACCCGCAAGACCGATATCGCCGGCAGGGCCACGACCAACGACTACGATGCCTTGAACCGCCCGACCAAAGTGACCAACCCCGACGGGACCACCGTCACCACCGCCTACGATGCCGGTGGCCGAGTGACCCAGACCACCGACGAGCGCGGCAATGCGACCCGCTACGACTACGACGCCGCCGGCCGCCGCACCAAGGTGACTGATGCCTTGGGCAACATCACCCAGTCGGCCTACGACGCCAACGGCAACCTGACGAGTGTCACCGACGCGCTGGGCAATGTGACGAGCTTCGAGTACGACCCGGCCAACCGCCGTACCAAGACCACATTCGCCCCGGTGAATGGCGCGGCGAGCAGCGTGACCGTGGCCTACGACGCATTGGGCCGGAAGAGCCGCGAGACCGATGAAGCCGGCAACGTCACCCAGTTCGGCTATGACAAACTCGGGCGACTGATTCAAGTCACCGACGCGGCAGGCGGTATTACCGCTTATGGTTACGACGAAGCCGGCAACAAGATCAGCCAGACCGATGCCCTGGGTCGCGTCACCAAGTGGGAATATGACAACCTCGGCCGGGTCACCCGGCGCACCTTGCCGGAGGGGATGAGTGAGACGTTTGGCTATGATGCCGCCGGCAATCTCGCGAGTCATACCGACTTCAACGCCGCCGTCACCACCTATACCTACGACGCCTTGAACCGGCTCCTAAGCAGGACTTTCCCGGTGACCAATGCTGCGGGAGTGAGCGCCAATACTACGGTGACGATGACCTATGCGACTGGCGGTCAGGTCGCGACCGTCACCGACGCTAACGGCACCATCACCCACACCTACGACAACCGCGACCGTCTGACCCAGGTGGACAATCCGGACGGCAGCGTGATCGTCTATACCTACGATGCCGCCGGCAACAAGAGCAGCGTTTCCACCCGTTATGGCATCGAGACCCCGCGCGTCACCAGTTACGACTACGATGCGCTGAACCGCCTGAACCGCGTTACCACCAGCGCCAACCTGGGTAGCGGTGTGACCAGCTACACCTATGACGCCGTCGGCAACCTCAAAACCTTGGTGCGGCCTAACGGCACCAGTGAGGTTTACAGCTACGACGCCCGCAACCGTCTGACCGGTATCGACACCGTCAAGAGCGCCGATCAGAGCCTGCTGGCGCGATTCAGCTATCAGCTCACCGCCCACGGCCTCAGAAGCCAGGCGACCGAGACGATCAACACCAGCCCGGCGCAGACCCGCACTGTTACCTATAGCTACGATGCGCTGAAGCGCCTGACCGGGCAGAGCGCCACGGGCGCCACCGCCGGGCTCGATCTGGCCGTGACCTTCAGCTACGACGCGGTGGGCAATCGCAGCAGCGCGACCGAGACGCAAGCCGGCGCCACAGTCACCACGGCTTACGCCTACGACAAGAACGATCGCCTGTTGACGGAGAACCAGTCGGGCGCGGTGACGATCGCCAACAATTACAGCTATGACCTTAACGGCAACCTGACCGGCAAGACCGGCAGCCAGGGTAACACCAGCACGGCGGCGGTCTACCGCTGGCAGAAATCGGGCGTGCCGGGCGAGGATCGCTTGAACCGCTTCACGCCCAACACGAACGCCGGTACGGCCGGCAGCGTGAGTTTCCGTTATGACGCGGAAGGTAATCGCATCCTGAAAGCCAACGGCATCGACCCGGCAACGGCGGCAGCGACCGACATCACGCGCTACGTGGTGGACAAGAACAAGCCGTATGCCGATGTGGTGGAGGAGCGGGATGGCAATAAGCAGCCGATCGCGTATTACCTCTATGGGAACCGACTATTAAGTCAGGTGCGATATACCGGAAACACCGGCGCCGAGAGCCAACTACATGGCGATGGGTTGGGGTCGACGCGGCTTCTGACGACGGGAAGCGGCGTGATTGCGAATAGCTATACCTACAAGCCGTATGGCGACCTCCTGGCGCAGACGGGGGCGGTGCAGAACAATTATTTGTTTGCGGGGGAGCAGTTTGATCCGAGCCTGAATCTCTACTACAACAGGGCGCGGTATCTCAGTGCGGATGCTGGAAGGTTTGTGAGCTTTGATGCATGGGCGGGATCTATGAGTCTGCCGGTGTCACTTAACAAATATGCTTATGCGAATGGCAGCCCGGTTAACTTTACAGATCCAAGCGGGTACACAACAATTTCGGAGCTCGGCGAAAGCAATAACGTACAAGGCACTATCAGCACATATGCCTCAAGCACTTCGCGGTTCTTAAGCACCCAAATTGGGGGCAGATGGGATATATATTGGGGTGTTAGAGCCAGTGGTGCGCGTATTAGGGGAATCCCGGTTCCTCATGGCTATATTTATGCGGAAAAACAAGGAACTCAATCTGGATTTTTATACGATGTCGGGCCGCGAACGGAAGCCGGACTTGCGCGCGTAACTCGCTCACCATTTGGCCTCGGTAACGATTTCGTGATCAATGTTAGCAGTGCAAATAGAAGTGAAGCGACAGGTTACAAACTCAAAGTCGCCAATTTGAAAGGGCAGCGATACTTGCTATGGCATCTGTCATCGCTGCTTCTACCTCGAGAAGAGTCATGCTCAATACAGCCCGTCGTTGTTCCCTTTGCGTATCGGCTCCTTCCGGGCCCTAACTGCATAACTTGGTCTCTCAAAGCGGCAGGACTCGCATTTATTTATCAGATTGGAAAATGACATTGAAAATTCCAAGTGCATTTCTAACTTTATTTAGTGTTGAGGCTGAGGATAGCGTTGACCATAAATGGCAGTTACTGGCATCGAAGCTTGGTGACGCATACGAGATAAATTTGCCTCCAAGAAGCCTGATGACAAATGGAGCAGCCATTTCGTTGAAAGGCACCACAGCTTCTGGCGCCATTAGAAAGTTCTTCATTGCAGACTCAGGTTCTTGGAATGGAGTGACAAAGATTACATGTCAATTTGACATCTTCAATGAGAAAAATCCCCGAGGGGCAGAGTTGGCAGTGGCCGCCACAGATGTCGCCGTTTTCGGTGATTGCTTTGATTCAAAATTGTTTACATCAATGAGTTGGTATCAGCGGCAATTGAAAACGGGATTGTTATTTGGTACCAAAGTTTCTCAAGAAATGATGTGCCTAAATCGTGCTGTTGAGTCGTATGTCATGGAAAGCGCGCGCAACCACCCAACAGCCGCCTCTTTGCAGCGGGCCATCAATATCATTGCGACAGTTGTACCGCGAGACGAGAAAATTCAATTTTTACTTGAGTCTAGAGACGCCATCTTGAGATCGTTGAATGACCGGCTAAGGAAAGAGCTTGCTCCAGAGAAACTAGCGGAATTGGAAGCATCTTTAGTTGGTCACGGTAGCCCATCTGTATAAAGGCAGCTTTTGCGTAGCCATAAGTCTCACGCCATCTCTGCACTCTGCGCGATCAGTACACGAGAATCAAAGCGAGAATCAAAGGGGCCAGGCTGAGGTGTCCCGGTTGAATCGGACGCTTTTGAAGGTAGACAATACCGACGGAGGTGTCAAATGGGCAAGGCAATCGAGAAGGTCAATCCTGGCGTAAGGCGCGCACGATTCTCGAAGGAATTCAAACTGGAAGCGGTGAAGCTGCTTGAGGCGGGCCAGAAGCCGGCCACGCAGATCGCCCTGGAACTCGGCATCCGCCGCAACCAACTTCACAAATGGCAAGCGCAGCTTCAGGTGAAGGGCGAAACCAACGCCTTTCGGGGTCCCGGCGCCAAGCCGCTGTCGGAATACACCGAACTCGAGAGATTGCGGCGAGAGAACAAGCTCCTGACCGAGGAGCGTGACATCCTAAAAAAAGCCGCGGCGTACTTTGCGAAACAACTGCCGTGAAGTACGCGTTCATCCGTGATCATTGCCGAAGCCATTCGGTGACACGCCTATGCCAATGGCTAGGCGTTTCGCGCAGCGGCTTCCATACCTGGCTCACGCGCGGGCCAAGTGCTCGGGCGATCCGTGACGCGGGTCTGCTCATCGAGATTCGCCGGATACACCTCGATCACCGCTGCGCCTATGGTGGCGTGAAGACATGGCGGGCGCTCAACGCGCGAGGTATCACTTGTGGCAAGCATCGTGTCGCCAGACTGCGCCGCGAGGGATGCATTGAGGCCAAGCGCCGGCAGCGCCAACGGCTCACGGTCGAGCACCACAAGATGGTCGCCCCGGCTCCGGACTTGTTGGAGCGTCGCTTCCGCGCCGCGCACCCCAACCGCGTCTGGGCAGGCGACATGACCTTCATTCGTACTCGCGAAGGGTGGTTGCATGTGGCGGTGTTGCTAGATCTGTTCTCGCGCAAGGTGGTCGGCTGGGCGGCGGATCAGCGGCCTGGCCAGGTGCTGCACGTCGGTGCATTGCAAATGGCTTTGCGGCAACGCCGCCCGCCGCCGGGATTGATTCACCATACCGATCGCGGTCCGCAGTATCGAAGCAGCGCTTACCGCGAGGTCATGGCGGCACATGGCATCCGTCCCAGCATGAATGGCCGCAAGGTGCCCCAGGACAACGCGGTGGCGGAGAGTTTCTTCTCGACCTTGAAGAACGAGCTGATTCATCATTGCGACTTCCGCAGCCGCGAGGAAGCGCAGGTTGCGATTCGCGACTTCATCGAAACGTTCTACAACCGCAAACGGATTCATCAGTCGCTCGGCTATCGCACCCCCGAGCAATTCGAGAAGTTGTATCGTGGTGCTTAACTAAGTCGTCCGATCTAACCGGGACACCTCAGCCCGGCCCCTTTGGCCCCTTTGATTTGCCTAGGAGCCCGCGCCAGTGCTGGAGTTTGGGTTTGTTTTGCGGGTACGGCGATGTGGATAAGATGATGGCTGCGTTTGGGGAAGGGCGAGCTTGGTGTCTTTGATTTATAAGTTACACCCAATGAAAAAATACATATCGATTCCGGAAAATATACTAGACGAACCAGATGACTACTGGCTTTGCGAGCGCATCTACCTTTTTGTCTTGGGGTTTTTCGGCAATCAGCACCTTCCTGCCAAGGAGATTGATAGTAGAACGGATATCCCCGAAGTGGCGAAAAATGTATGGCACCTCTGGTTGTTTGCTACGGAGGTTTCGAGTTCAGGCGTCCCGGACTACTTGCTTAACCATTGCTCATCTGTGGAACAATTGGTGTTCACTCACAGGGCCCTCAAAATTATCCATGCAGATGAAATGGTGATGCTTCTTGAAGCGGCGATCCCGCTTGTACGAGCGGAGGCCAACGCGCAAGGAGGGTTTGGCGAGGTTGCGGATCACGATTGGATGAACCAATTTCAAGTTAATCCACTTTGGTCCGACCGCCAAAGAATAGCAGAGCAATCTTGCGAACTCGCTGCGCCGCCATTCTTTCTTGCGCTGGCGAAGTATGTGCGCGCGCATCGAACAGAACTACATCCGCAGACATGAATTTCGAATCAAAGGGGCTAAGTTCGATATATTTTCTATATTGAAAAATATATCGAGCCTGGCCCCTTTGATTGCTTTGATTGCATGGGCCCCTTTGATTGCATGATTATGCGGATTCCGACTACTTGGGAATTGGGACGCTGCCCATCTTTGTCTCGTTGGCCGCCCAAACACCTCTATTTATAGGTAGGCATCATTCGGCGCCGGATTGCGCACGACCAGCGAACCCATACGGAGATAGCATGAGCGCTGCGAAAAGAAGGCAGTTCCATGAAAAACTGCTTGTCAAGCTGAAGGCCAAGTCATTCAAGCAGTTGGCCGCACTTCCCGAGGAGGAAGAAATCAAATCACCTGTCGCGATCAGCGATTTTAAGTTTGTCGTTCGGCGGCGCTACGTGAGACCGAATCAAAGGGGCCAGGCTCGATTTTTCGCCACAACCGGCGTAGCATCGAGTCATGCCCCGTCGCCCCCGCATCCAGCTAGATGGCGTCCCGCTGCACATCGTGCAGCGCGGCCACAATCGCGAACCCTGCTTCTTTGGCGAAGAAGACTACCAGAGCTACCTCCACTGGCTGGGCGAGGCCTTGACCGCCAATCAGTGTGCTTTACACGCCTATGTGCTGATGACCAACCACGTACACCTGCTCATCACACCAAAGAAAGCCGACCGCGTGCCGCACCTCATCATCGCCCTGGGCCGCCGCTACGTGCAATACATCAACCGCAGTTACCGGCGTACAGGTACCTTGTGGGACAGCCGCTACAAATCCTCACTGATTCACGCTGACAGCTATCTGCTGACCTGCATGCGCTATATCGAACTGAATCCTGTACGCGCCGCCATGGTGGACGATCCCGCCCATTACCGCTGGAGCAGCTACCGCGCCAACGCGCTGGGGCAGACAGACAGCCGACTGACGCCGCACCCGGGTTACCTGGGCCAAGGCACAGGTGAGAAATCCCGGCAGGCGGCCTACCGTACCTTGTTTCGCAGCGAACTCGATGCGCCTGCCTTGGACGACATCCGGCTGGCGATCAACCAGAACCAGCCGCTGGGCAACTCACGATTTCTGGCCAAGATAGAGAAGACTGCGGGAGAGCGCCGCGAACCCCGCCCGCGCGGACGGCCGCGGGTTCGCGATGCCGATCAGGAAGTGTCGGCGGGGCAGGGGAGGCTGGATGTGTAGGAAATACGAGCCTGGCCCCTTTGATTCGCAATTCGCGAATGAGCGGGGCATGCCTGTATACAGCATAACGCAGGCAAACTTCGCAGATGTGTTTCCGCAATTGCAACTTTCCGAAGGCGTACTTACAGACATTTCCAATGCCGTCTCGGCAGGCAAGCGCGTTGTCGTGCATCGAGCAACACAGACGCATTTTGGCTGGACAGGCGCTGGCTATATCATTCAAGATCCGACGACTGGAGAAGCCGCTTATCTGATTTCAGGCGGGGCGAACGGCAATGAAATAGTGGAGTGCGAGAAGGTAAAGGAGCCTAAGACCGCAAAAATAAGAGACTTCGTTTTGACTGCAATTCTATTTGCAATTCTGGCGGTAATTTTAATTGAAACTCTGCCAGCGCTCATACCGGTCGCTGCATCCTCGACCGCTGCTGCGCTAGCACTTCTCGCTAGAGCCGGTCCGACGATTGCACAATTGATGGCGGGGCTGGGAATAACGACTTTGAGCCTCAATTCCGCAGCAGCCGCGCAGAACAAATATGAATATCCGGTTGGCGCCAAACTTTGCGGCGGCACCAATTGTCCGTTGCCGGACCTTTATCGGGGCTATACGCAATCAATGTTGAATGCAGGTAGGTCAGAAGGACCGAATATGGATTACTTCAGAACGAGTCCAGTATCTGATGGGCCAGTAGAAGTGGATATAACGGGAGTGAGTTTTGTGGACCCCGCTCAGTTCGGGAATAAGGACGGTATATCTACGTTTACACAGCAGGCGCAGAACGTCGGTGGATTGATTAGCTGGTGGAAACGCCCCGAGCAGGATCCGGCCGGCATCCTACCTGGGCTTTGTGTTGTTGTTGGAAGCAATGGTCATTACGCGTGGCAACCCCAAACGCGGATGACCCTCAACGCATATATCGGGTTGCTAGGGGCGACGAACGGACAGTTTGTGAGGAACTGACATGACGCCAGACGAAAAGCTTAAATGTCTTGACCGATCAAACGCGGACTATGACACCTACACGATGTCAGTCTTGACTTACTATTTTTGCTATTTGCGTTGGGAAGCAGCGTCCACGACAGCACTACGAGTAAATGATGGGGAAGCAAAGTGGCAACTTGTTGATAGGTTGCTACTAAAGCTTGCGAGATTGTCTGCGCTAGGGATTTCGTTCAAAGCAAATCCAATGAGGCTTGTCGAAGGCTTGTTGCATAGCGATGTTCCATCGGGTGTTTGGCACAGTACATTACAAAAAATGCCCGATGGGATTTCTGGACCGACCGCAGTTGGGGTGGGTTGCGCATTGGAATTTGCTAGGGTATTGAAGCTTGGACAAACGAGAGACCTTGCAACGTATCTGGCTGGTGTTAGCTTGGAGCAACAAGATTTGGACCTGATTATTCAAGCGTGTATTTACATATTGACCCATCAGGCGCCCGGCTTTATACCTGCCGGCATCCCGGAATTGTTCAGGCCAGCAGTTTTTCGCGATGACTTTTGGTCACGGAATCCCAATTGGTGGGACCAACCCAGAGATCTGATTATTCTTGGGGAGATTGTGAGAGCGCTGTCCGGCATCAAGGATCAGACGGAATGGTGGTCAGCCTAGCGAGAGTTTCTTGTGAGGCGAATCAAACGGGCCAGGCTGAGGTATCCCGGCGAATTAAAGGGCCTTGGTGGATTATTTTTCAGTCACGGCTATTCCCCAGCCGCAAGCCCCCGCGATTCAATACGCTCCCGCTTCGGCACCCCCTTCAACCCAAACAACGGCCGCAACCACGATACGCGGCGAATCATGGCAGTCAGCAACCAGCACCCCGCCACCGTGCCGACGCCGATCACCAGCGGCTCGGCAACAGGCCCGATTTTCGCCGGCACCAGAAAGTACGCGATAAACACGATCAGGCTTTGATGCAGGATGTACCAGGGATAGACCGCCTCGTTGGCCCAGGGCAGCCAGCGGTAGGGACGATTCAATAGCGCGTGCCCCCAGCCGAGGATCGCGCACAGCGCCAGCCAGATGTAGATATTGCGCAGCGTCCAGATGATGAGGACCTGCAGCGGCGGCTCGCTGTCCGGCGTGGTACGGGCAATAACCATGTAGATCAGAAAAATCACCAGCGCCGCCGTCAATGCGGTCTTTCGCAGCCGCGCCAGTTCCCGCCAGATTGCATCATTCCTGCCCAGCCACCAGCCGTAAACGAAGACGGTGAAATAGATGGCATGTGCGTACCAGTCGTTGGTCAGCGCATGGGTTTGCGGAAAGCGTGGCTGCAAGAGGACGGTGTAGATCAACAGCGGCGCCGCCGGCCACAGCAGCAAACGCCAGCCGCGCAGGCCGGTGAAGATGCGTTCGATCGCTTGTCCCCAACGCGAACGAAACAAAGACTGCAATCCGACCAGCAGCGTGGTGTAGCACCAGAGATACGCCAGATACCAGAGATGATTCCAGGTGAAGCCGTGTTCCCAGCCGTCGAACGCTTTCTTCGGCCACGGGTAGCCGGTGTAGTAGCGCTGCAGAAATTGCACAAAGCCGGGTTCGACCAGGCCATTGGCAACACCCTGGCAATAAGGCTGAATCGGCACCACCACCAGAATGCCGAACAGCAGCGGCAGCAGCAGGCGCCATGAGCGCTGGCCCAGAAACGCCCCCAGATCGACCTTGCGCATCAGGAACGCGGTCGAAATACCGGAAATCAGGAAGATCAGGTCCATGCGCCAGCGGTTCAAAAACAGCATCGGCCATTGCAGCGCCTCGGATTGGTGGCTGCTTTTCAGGTGCCAATCCCATCCGGTGACATAAAGCATGGCGAGGTGATAGAGAATCAGCAGGCTGAAAGCCAGCGCGCGAAGCGCATCGATGTCGTGGCGGCGGACGAAGTTTGACGGGTTCATGGCGTCTCAAGATGGAAAATGAGCCGTCACTTTGTTGCCGGCGGCCCGGTGACGGACAGATAAGTGACCGGCCGCGCTGAAAATGTGACCAGCGGCGGAAGACAGGGACGAAATCCGGCCCGTCACATCGCCCCAAACCGTAAAATCCGCGCATGACTTCACTGCCATCCACAAAACCGGCCACAACCCCGCCCGCAACCATCCCTCCGCGCGACCCACGCGAATTGCTCGATCGCTACCAACCCTGGCGCCGTGGCGTCGAGATTGGTTTCTGGATCGTGTTTTTCTGCCTGCAGGCGGCCATCAACAGCTTCGTGGTGCAGGTCGATATCGACCGCGTCAAGCTCGGCTTCGCAACGTGGGAGCCGGTGGTGTGGGAATGGACGTCGAACATGGTGCTGCTGGCGCTGGTGCCGGCGATGCTGGCTTTCGAGCGCCGTTATCCACTGTATCTGGGGGTATTGCGGCGCAATCTGCCGTGGCATGTGCTGGGCAGCGTCGTTTTCTCCATCGCGCATGTGCTGGCGATGGTGGCGTTGCGCAAGGCGATCTACGCCTGGCAGGGGGGCAGCTACGGTTTTGGCAACTGGCCGCTCGAGCTGTTGTACGAATACCTGAAGGACGCGCGCGGCTATGCCGGGTTCTTCCTCATCGTCGGCGCGTATCGATTGCTGCTGCTGCGCCTGCAGGGCGAGGCCAGCCTGCTCGTTGCCCCTGACAGCGGCCCGCCGGTGGAACCGATCGAGCGGCCGGAGCGCTTCCTGGTGCGCAAACTCGGCCGCGAATTTTTGCTGCCGGCCAACGATATCGAATGGCTGACGGCGATGGGCAACTACGTCAACCTGCGCGTGCGCGGCCACGACTATCCGCTGCGCTCGACCATGGCGGCGATCGAATCGCGGCTCGATCCGACTCGCTTCGTGCGCGTGCACCGCAGCTACATGGTTAACCTCGACTGCGTGCAGGAAATCGAGCCGTTGGAGTCGGGCGATGCGCGCATCCGGATGCGCGAGGGCGCCTCCATTCCCTGCAGCCGCCGCTATCGCGACGAGCTCAGGCGCACCGCAGCGATCTGACAATCAAACTCGAGCACTGGTGCGGGTTTCCGGGCAAAAATGCCTGTAAACCCCCGTCTATGCTTGAGTTTCCTTCTATATGCAGTACTTTCAGCCCTGATAGTGGCGATTTCCATAAATATATTGGAAATTAACTTATTGCTTTATAAAGATTTATCCTTCAATATTAAATGAATTTAAATTTGCAGGATAATTTGTGCAATTCAACGAATTCAGCCCTGAGCAGAATCGCATTCGCGCCAATCTGGCGAGCTATTACGAACGTTGGCTGGATGTTCGCCACGCGTCTGATGAAGTCGGCTATCGCCTCGCTTGGAAAACCATTTCCGGCGCACGCTATTTGTACGAAGTGTTCGACCGCGCGGGTAATGGCCGTTCGCTGGGACGTGAATCGCCCGACCTGATTGCACGTTACGATGCATTTCAAATTGCGCGCGAAACGGCGAAGCTGGACTTGGACGGCGTGAATCAAGTACTGGCCGAAACCGGGCGGCTTTATGCCGCGTTGAACCTGCCGATGATCGATACCGCCGCGGCAGAAATTTTTCGCGAATGCGATGTCGCCGGCATGCTGGGCACGCAGTTGCTCGCCATCGGCACCAATGCCATGATGGCCTACGAAATGGAAGCGGGCGGGCGCATCTTCATGGGCTTCGACGCGACGGCCGATTGCGATCTGGCCTTTCGCGGCGAGGTGATGACCTTCGCCGCCGCCGGCGGGCGTACGCTGGATCGCACGTTGATCGGCGTGCTGAAGACGATCGACTCCACCTACACCGTCAACACCGAGCGCAGCTTCCAGGCGCGCAACCGCAAGGCATTTGAAGTCGAACTGCTGGCGGCGCCTTCGGTGATCGCCAAATTGCCAAAGGGCGAACTCGCCCCGGTCGAGAACATGCGCGAGCAGGAATGGCTGCTGCAGGGGCAGCCGGTCAGCCAGGTGGTCTGCGGTTTGGATCGCAAGCCCGCGCGCATTGTTTGCCCGGATCCGCGATGGATGGCGCTGCACAAATCGTGGCTGTCAAAGCAAGCCAAACGCCGCGCCGACAAGCGCAAGAAAGATGCCGAGCAGGGCAGGCGGCTGATGACCGCGGTGAGAGAACATATGCCGCAATTCCCGCTGGATGCAGCGTTTGAAGCGGCCATTCCCGCGGAGCTTGCTGCTGTGTATGACGAACTGGTAAAAAGAACCAGATAAGGCCGCGTAAATTGGTTGTTGATGGTTGGTCGATACATCGGCCGGTCGTGCTGTGAAAATTGATCCTCTCCTGCGTGCCCCGAAGTCAACGGAGAAACTCATGAACCGACGCAATGCCCTGCAAATTCTCGCCGCTGCCGCGGCAACGCCGTCATTCCCCGTCCGCGCACAAATGATCCAACCCGCTACATCGACCATGCTCAGCAGAAAAATTCCTTCCTCCGGAGAACTGCTCCCGGTCATCGGCCTCGGCACCTGGCAGACCTTCGACGTCGGCAGCGATTCTGCGGCAAGAAAGCCGCTGGAAGAGGTGATGCGCGAATTCGCCGCCCTCGGCGGCAAGCTGATCGATTCCTCGCCGATGTACGGTCGCTCCGAAGAAGTGGCCGGTGAAGTCATCGCCAATGTTGGCCTGAGCAAGAAGCTCTTCATCGCCACCAAGGTCTGGACCTCGGGAAAAACTGCCGGCATCGATCAGATGGAAGCGTCGATGCAAAAGCTGCGATCCAGACCCATCGACTTGATGCAAGTACACAACCTGCTCGATGTCGAAACGCATCTGGAAACGCTCAAAGCCTGGAAGCGGGAAGGCCGCGTGCGCTACATCGGCGTCACGCACTACACCGCCGGTGCTTATGATGCGGTGGCGAAGGTGATCGCCAAACACCAGGTCGATTTCCTGCAGATCAATTATTCCGTCGCCGAACGCGAAGCCGAGCGGCGCCTGTTGCCATTGGCCAGGGAACGCGGTATCGCCGTCATCGTCAATCGGCCATTCGCCGGCGGTGAGTTGTTCCGCCGTTTGCGTGAAAAGCCACTGCCGTCATGGGCTGCGGAAATCGATTGCAAGAGCTGGGCGCAATTGATGCTGAAGTTCGTCCTCGGTCATCCGGCGGTGACGGTGGCGATCCCGGCGACGTCCAAGGTCGAGCATTTGCGCGACAACATGGCGGGTGGGGTGGGGCGGATGGCGGATGAGGGGATGCGGGGAAAAATCGCTGAGAGCGTCAGATGAGTTGCGTGGAAAAACCGCGTTGCTGCTTACGCTGAAACTTGCCATTCGTCGCATCTGGCTTGCACGCGCTGGGCGCGATCGCTAAATTGCCGTGCCTGTTCCAAATTCACCAGAAAGCCGCTATGACGACGATGTCGAATTCCACACTTTTGATGACCGGCGTAGGCCTGCTTATCGTCTGGCGCGTGGTCGCGCGTATTCGTCGCTTGATTGGCCGGCAGCGATCGCGTTTGTGGCGACACTGGGCTGCCGTGATCTTTTTGCCGATGCTGATTTTCTTCCTGGCGCTGGGGACGATGGGGGAGGTATGGTCGTTGGTCGCGCTGGCGGTGGGCGTGTCCAGCGGCATGGCGCTCGGTGTGTGGGGGCTCAGGCTGACCCGGTTCGAGCGCACTTCCGAGGGGTTTTTCTACACGCCGAATGCGCGCATCGGCATTGCGCTGTCGCTGGTATTCGTTGCCCGAATCGCTTTCCGGCTGGCCACACTGGCGGCACTGACTGGCCCGGAAATGCAGCAGGCGATGCAGGGTTTCAGCCGCAGCCCGCTCACACTGGTGATCGTTGGCACCATGTTGGGCTATTTCTTTTGCTATGCCATAGGCATGCTGCGCTGGCGGCGCGCTGCGAAGCGGGGCGAGTGGAAACCGCCCGCGCCCGCCGTCGCCGAATGAATTTGCCGGCTTGATGCCGTCCTTTCTCAGGGGGCAGCGCGATGGTCATAACTGACAATCCGCGTGATCTTCCAATCACCACCCTTGTTCTCCCAGATATGCATGAACTTGCCCTGGCCTTCGCATTTGGCGGCGCCGGTTTTGCAGAACAGGTGCGTGCCCATGTACATCGCGCCCCATTGCCCCAGCGGGTGAACCTCCAGCGATCCCGCCACCAGCTTGCGCTGGAATTTGCCGCAGACATTTTTCTTCACGTCGCCGATGAACTTGTCGCGGCCCCAGCTCGGGCCGTTGAGGTCGTGATAGAACTCCAGCGTCGGCGAAAAGTAACTTTCGAGCTTCTTGATGTCGCAGTTGTTGAAGGCGTCAAACACCGCGCGGTCCAGCGCCTCGATGCGTTTGAAGCGGGCATCGGCGGTTTCAGTGGCGGGTGCAGCGGTAGCAGTCGCGGCGGCGACGGCGACTAGCAGACTTGTGAGCGTCGCAGTCGGGTGAAAGAAGTTTTTCATGACGGGCCTGGGTTGATTGGAGACACATCATGTTGTGGCTGGCTGTTGCCGCTGTCCATGGAAAATCGGACGAAGTGTGGAAATCGCGGGCTGAAGCGAGGAGCGGACTGGCACGAGACGACGCTCGGCAAACTGTTTTGTCAAAATCAAGCACTGGAGCGCTCTCTCAGGCAAAAAGGCTCTGAACTCCGCTCCAGTGCTTGAGTTTCACTTCAATTCGCGTCGAGGGCGCGCCTTCGCGCGGCCAAATGCTCGCGTATCGGTGGCTGTGTCGATAAACCAATCGCGGTGGTGAACGCGTTCGCCGCCGCCTCGCGTTCGCCATTCAATGCCAGCAGGTGCGCGCGCGCCACCCACCAGGGCTGGTAGTTGCGGCGGCTGGCCTCATCGATGGCGGCAAGCTGGGCCAGTCCGCCGGCGACATCGCCGGCTTCGGCCGACGCGACAGCACCGGCGACGCGTGAGCCCTCGGTGGGGAAGTGCGCGTTGATTTGGGCATACAGTTGCGCGATGCCGTTCCATGGTGTGACGCCGGTAAACAGGCGCTGCGAGTGCGCGGACTGGATCGCGGCTTCCAGTTGAAACGGGCCGGGTGTGCGCAGCTGGGCGGCGGCCCACAGCAGCTGGTCGGCTTCGACAATCAGCTTGCGATCCCATTGGCCGACGTCTTGCGAGGTCAATGGAATGAAAGCGCCGCCGGGGGAATATTTGGCCGCGCGGCGCGCTTGGGCGAATTTCATCAGCCCCAGCAGGCCCTTGGCTTCGGCGGAATCGGGCAGCGCGGTGACGATCAGGCCGCAGAGATAAATCGCTTCTTCGCGCAAATCCGAGATACGCGCTTCCGCGCCGTCGAGTGCATCGGCAGCCACGCCGTAGGCGGCATAGATCGACTCCAGCACGAACTGTACGCGCGCCGGCAGGTCGGCCTCTTGCGGCGTTTCGAATCGCAATCCCGAGTCGCGAATCTTTTGCTTGGCGCGAACCAGCCGCTGCGCGAGGGTGGTGGGCGAGAGCAGCATCGCACCGGCGATTTCGTCGGCCTGCAGGCCAAGTACGGTTTGCAGCATCAAGGCGGTGCGGATTTTTTCATCGATGGCCGGATGTGCGCACACCAGCATCAGTCGCAGGCGTTCATCGGGCACTTCCCAGTTCGCCGGTTCGGCCTCTTCCTGTTCCAGCAGCACGGTCACGGCTGGGTCGAGCCGCAGCCGCTCGTGACGTGCGGATTGCAGCAGTTGCCGCTTGGCGACCGTCAGCAGCCAGGCATCGGGCGATTGCGGAATGCCTTGTTCGGGCCAGACTTCCAGCGCTTTCAGCAGTGCATCGGCCATGGCATCTTCGGCGGCGGCGACATCGCGCCACTGCCATGCCAGCCACGCCACCAGCCGGCCGAACGACTCCCGGGCGGCTTGCTCTGCCGCCCGGTGCTGGTCGTGCATTTTGCTCAAGCGTTGCGTTCCAAGCGTCAGTTCGCCGGGGCCGCCGGTGGCGGCAACACAGGGCGCACTTCGGTGGTGCCGGTGGTGGCGTTGGGGCTGCGCGCCGCCCATTCCAACGCCTCGTCGAGGCCGGGTACTTCGATGATGAAGTAGCCGCCCAGATGTTCCTTGGTATCGACATAAGGGCCGTCGCGTACCACGCGTTTGCCCTCGCGCACCTGCACGCTGGTGCTGGCATGCGGTGGCTGCAGCCCATTGCCGCTGACGATGATGCCGGCCTGTCCCATGGCGCCGATATAGGCGTTCCATGCGCCCCAGTAGACGGCGGCTTGTTGCGGGTCGGCGCGCTGGGCGAAGTCGGCGGCGGTTTCCTGATACATCAACATGTATTGCATGAGATTGCTCCTGATGGTATTTGGAATGAAGTGGGAAGAAAGTTGTTGGCTAATACTACTTCGACGCCATAGTCGGATTGGCGCGATGCGGCAACACATCGACTGATACCGCGGCGGCGGGCGCCTTGGACGCCCATTTTTTGGCGGTGGCCAGGTCGGCGGCGTCGATGACAAAGTAGCCACCCAGGCGGCTGTCTTTCGCTTTCCCTGTGCCCGCGTCCAGTGCGGTACCGCCGCGCAGCACGCCGGCTTGCGCCAATTCGCCGGCAAACTGGTTGTACGCGCCCCAGTAGGCGGCGGCGTCGGTCTTGCTGTCGCGCTTGGCGAGTTCCTTGGGCGACTCGAATATCAGCAGGGTGAATTCGGCGGCGGATGCGTTAAAGGTTGCGGCAAGTAGTGTGCCGAGCATCAGTTTCGGTACGATTTTCATCGGGGATCCTTTAAATTGGCGGCGGCGAAATTGCCTGCCGTACCCCATTGATGCGCGGGATCGCCGCCAATCGACAGCAAATCGAAAATATTTTTTGCCTTGGCGGTTCAACTGTACAGTCAGGTAACTTGAGCCATAATTTTGACCAATCTATGACAGCCTCTCTCCGCAATTTAGTCGCCACCGCCCAGCCTGGCCGCTGGCGTTCTACATTTTCCGTATTGGTCGTGTTGTTCGCGACGCTGGTGCCGGTTGCCCAGGCCGCCGAATTCGACGACGCGCTGGCTGCTTTCAGCCGCAAGCAGTACGCCAAGGCTTACACGCTCTTTCGCAAGCTGGCGCTGGCGGGCAATGCCGATGCGCAGTTCCGTCTGGGCGGGCTGTATTTCAAGGGACTGGGCGTTAAGCAGAATTCCGCCGAGTCGGTGAACTGGTTTCAGAAAGCCGCGACGGCTGGTCATGCCGAAGCGCAGAACAGTCTCGGTGTACGCTATGAAAAAGGCCAGGGTGTGGCGCGCGATTACGCCGCCGCGATGAAGTGGTACCGCGAAGCAGCGGAGCAGAGACTGGGTCTGGCGCAGGACAATCTTTCCGACCTGTATGCCAAGGGTTTGGGCGTGGCGAAAGACCCGGTGCTGGCGCATGTCTGGTCCAGCCTCGCCAGCGTGAATGGCGAGCCGGGCGCGGCGAAAAAGCGTACCGCACTCGAGGCCGCGATGACGCGCGACCAGCTGGCCGAGGCAACGACACATCTGGGCTCGATGTATGCGCGCGGACGCGGCGTGGCGATGGACGGAAAGCGCGCGATGCAGTCGTACAGCAAGGCGGCGGCGCAGGGTTTCGCGCTGGCGCAGTACGAACTGGCGGATTGTTACGACATGGGCAGCTGCGCGCCGCGCGATCAGAAACTGGCGGCATCGTGGTACGAAAAGGCTGCCAATCAAGGCTACGCCAAGGCGCAGGTTCGTCTCGGTTATCTGTTCGATATCGGCGAAGGCGGGATGCCGCAGGATCCGGTGCTGGCGCGGCATTGGTACGAGCAGGCGGCGGTGCAGGGCGATGCGATCGCGCAATACAACCTCGGCACGATGTACGCCAACGGCCGCGGCGTGATGCAAAGCGAGATCGAGGCGGCGAAGTGGTTCAGCATCGTTGAAGCCAACAACGATCCCTCTCGGCGCGAATCTGCGGCGCAATCGCGGCGTCTGGTCGAAGCGCAGTTGACTCCTGCGCAGGCCGCAGAAGCGCAGCGGCTCGCGCGCGAGTGGCTGAGGACGAACGTTCGCTAGCAATCTGCCGGCGACGAAGCAAGTTTCAAACGATAAAACACCAGATTGCGTGCGGCGTTTCGGCCATTTTTGCCCGGAAAGCCGCGCCAGTGCTGGAGTTTGGCCGTTTGAAACTGAGCTTTGTTATGTTTTTGACATCGCGTATTTGCCTCGCATAACATGCGTCACCGGTCGCACTGCCTGCAATGGGCGGCGATGAACCGGATACAAAAATGATTCATCGACCCATGTTGTCGTGTTCAACCAGGAGGAGTACCGCATGAAGATCGGACGTCGCGTTTTCGTCGCGCTTGTTGCTGTCTGCACCATCGGTTTTTCACTCGTCGCACAAACCACCAATTACTCGCTGTGGATCAATGGCCGCACCGGCGGCGGGCAAATTGGCAATTACAACGACTTCACTTACTGGGGACCGTCATCGACTGCCGCAGGCGTGAACAAGAAGGCAGTCAATTGGGATGGCTACAATCGCATCTCCAATCAGAACGTCTACGTACGCAACGCGCTCGATTGCTACTGCACCGGCAGCAACTGGTGCTACATCGCCACGCACAGCGCCGGCAACCTGATGCTGGGCTACACACTGTCCATGTACGGTGGCAGCGCGCGCACCATCACCAACGCGAGTCCGGCATCGAACGGCACCTGCTCGGCCTCCGGCGCGGGCACGCAGACCGGCTGGAACATCAAGTGGGTCAATAACGCCGGTGGCGCAGCGGGTGGATCGGAACTCGCCGACACCGGCGACTGGCTGCTGTCCGAGCCGCTGGTGAGCGATCTCAAGACCTCGACCGCGCGCGCCATGTACGACCACAACAACACTCGCGGCAAGATGTTCTACATGTTCGCGGGCGCCAAGGGCACGCTCTATTCAGGACTGTTGCCAGGACAGGACGACGAGGCCATCGCCTATCACTCCTCGGGCGGCGTTTCCGGCTCCAGCGGTGGCAGTTATTGCAACGCGTCGGACTGGTTCTGCAATGACCTGACCTTGGGCACGGCGGCCAACGAAGGTGGCCGCGCCAAGTGGACCAATCATTCGGTGTCGTTCCGCGACGATTCCGAGGCCTGGAATCACTACGCCAACGGCAACTGGGCCGGCATCATCTCGCGCGCCCGCCTCGACATGGTCACCTATGCCCAGTGACCTTCACGGGTCTTCGGGCAGTACCGCCATACCATCGCCAGCACATCGTTCCGCCCGGGCCTTCGCGGCCCAGGCGGGACGATGGCGGCTGGCTGTTTTGCCGATCCTGATCGGCGCGATCTTTTTAGCCTGGCGATTTACTTCGCAGAACGAAATCGCCGAATGGAAAGTGCCGCCGGCTGATCAGGCTGCCAAAGTATCTGCGAACAAGCAGTCGAAAGCACCCGCTTGGCTGGGCACGCGCAACTCGGCCGAGGCTGATGCAGATCGTACGGCGGGCAATATGGACGACCCGGCCATGCAACTGGCGCTGTGGAACAAACGTCTCGCGCGTTCGCAGGAAGTGCTGGACAACTATCGCAAGATTACGCGTTATCCGCATGACTCGCGTCCCGCGGACGAGCACGACGACCAGATGTATCCGAACCGGCCCATCGTCGAGGATAAGCGCCTCTACAAGCCGGGCGACGAATTGAAGGGCAATGTGCGGCTGCGTACCACGCAGGAACGTATTTTTGTCGCCGGTCGCGAGAGCGTGCTGTTCACGATTACGGCGTTCGATGGCGATGGCGCGGTAGTACCGATCAACATCATCGCCGCGGGCATTATCGATCCACCACAGGGTGGCAAGGCTTCCGCACGCACGCCGGTGCGCGCCGGTTTCAACGATGCTGGCGCGGATGGTGACATGACCGCCGGTGACGGCACGCTGTCGTATCGCTTTACGCCCGCATCGCAAGGTTTTGCCGACTACACCGGACAACTGCGGCTGGACATGACCATCGAAGTCAACGGCCAATCGGGCTACACCTACTTCGACATGTACTACACCCCGGAACCGCCGGCCATCTGGGCTGGCTCGGTGCGCGAAGTCGTTGAAAACGGTTCGCTGAATCTGTACCTCAAAGTACAGGTTCGAGTGCCGGGACGATATGTCGCCACCGGCCGGCTGGACGATTTCACCGGCAAGCCGTTCGCGCTGGCGGTGTTCAACGAAGAGCTGGCTGCCGGCGCACAGGAAATTCCGTTCCGCGCCTTCGGCAAACTGGTGCTGGACAATCAGCCGGCGTTTCCGCTGCGCCTGCGCGACGTCGATGGGTTCCTGCTGAAGGAAGACAGTTTTCCCGACCGCGCATTGATGCCGCGCTTGCCGGGACTGGTGCACATGACCAAGCGCTATCCGATGAGCGTGTTTTCCGATGCCGAGTGGCAAAGCGAAGAGCGCGATCGCTATTTGCGCGAATTCATGAAGGACGTGGATCTGGCAAAGAAAAAAATTGATGATCTGGGCAAGTTGATTGGCAAGCCGGGAAAGTAGTGCGTCAAGGTCTGGGTTTGCACTGCACGTCGCAATGTTTCGCCAGATGGTGTTGAATCAGGTATGCGTACTTTTCAAACTCTCAAACTTGTCTTGCTTGCCGCGCTGATCGTCGGCATTTCTCCAGCACAAGCGGAAACGCCGGAAACCGTCAGTTTTGATAGCGCTGACGGCAAGGTAAAACTGACCGGCTATCTCTACTTGCCCGACGCGAAAGCGTGGCCCGGCCCGCGCCCGGCCATCGTGATGTTGCACGGTCGATCCGGTGTGTTCAGCAATACGGCCAAGCGCTACGATGCGACCACACTGGCGGCGCGTACGGTGATGTGGGGAAAGTTCTGGGCGGAACGTGGTTACGTTGGCTTGTACGTCGATACCTTCGGGCCGCGCGGTTATCACAAGGGATTCGAGGCCGGCACCAACAAGGCAGGCGGCCGTCCGCCGGAGGTGAATGAAATCATGGTGCGCCCGCACGATGCCTACATGGGCCTCAAATTCCTGCGCGCCCGCAGCGACGTGCAAAAAGATAGCGTGTTCCTCCAGGGCTGGTCCAATGGCGGCAGCGCGACACTGTCGACGATGGCGGAGAAAACCGTCGGCACGGATAAGCCGACAACCGAAACCGGATTCCGCGCAGCAATTGCGATCTATCCCGCATGCACGCCCGTGACCAAGTACTACGGACAGGTCTATCGCGCTTACGCACCGCTGCTGCTGTTGATCGGTACCGAAGATGAAGAGGTGAGCTATGCCAATTGCGAAAAGCTGGCCGATGACAATCGCAAGGCCGGCGGCGATCTCGAGTTTGTCCGTTACCCCGGCGCGCAACATTCATACGACACGCCAAATCCGAAGCGCACAACGGTACCGGCAAATGTGACGGCAACGGAAGACACCAAACTGCGCGCCGAAGCGTTTTTCAAAAAATACCTGACGCCGTCGAAGGCGAAATAATTCCGCGTCAGAAAATACGCAAAATCGATCGCATCGTTTTTGTCGGTAACGAACTTGCAGGCGCTTTGGGCTGCGCCGGCCAGGCACTGACCGGCGCAGCTTAGCGGCGCTGCTTCTGCTACAACGGGTCTTGCAGATATTTCGTCAAGCGTTTGCTGCCTTGTTCACCCACTGCGTGAGCTTCACGGTGGTGATGGTGCCGGTGGTGTCCTGTTCAAACACGAATTCGGCGCGTCCATTGGTGGCGACAAATGTATTGGCCGATGCGGCACGGACTTCCATCTTGGGCTGACCATTGACATGGGCGTAGATGCCGCCGCCGTACTGGGTCAGTCGCAGCGTGCCGCCGGTTGCCAGGCGATATTCGCCCTGAAAATCGCGGAACGCGTCGCGCGACTCCTGGAAATTTTTCAGCGATGTGTCCTGAACTTCCTGCGCGGGCAGCTTGATGATTTCCGTGTTGATTTTGGTGGCGGCGAAAGCGTTTGAAACCGAGAGCGCCGCAGTGCCGATGGCGGCAGCGATAAGCAATTTTTTCATGATGACCTCTTTGAAAATGTTGGCGATGTGTGACGATTCGTATCCGCGCCTGACATTGCTTGCGGCTGGGATACGATGAATTTATCGGCCGGCACTTTCAATCACTACAAACAAGCGATGAATTACGGAAATGAGGTGGTCAAGCGCGCGGAGGTCGCACGGAAAAGAAAATGACAAACATAAAACGGCGAGTGCTTGGCGCCGTTTTATCCGGTCATGGAGAGAAGCGTCTGATGTTTCGCGTTTGAGTGGTTCCGCCTTCGACCGAATAAATGAACTTTCCCGTGTTGATGCCGTCCGCGCCGCGAAAATCCAGTGTCGCCGTGCCCGCGATTGCGGCAGAGGCGGGACCGGGCGATGCAATCACACCGCTCGGCGCCCGGCTTGCCTTGACCAGCTTCCCTTCGTAAGTGGCGTAGTTGATCCAGCTGCCGCCCTGGATCGTGTACCACGCCGGTTTTCCGTCTGCACCATAGGTGAACCACGCCGCCAACACCTGGTCGCGTGCGTCGTGCCAGATGAACAATCCCCAGCCGGGATCGTTCGGGTCCCACCAGTGGTCGGAATAATTGATTCGCACGAAAGGCAGTACCTTGGCGGCGCGCCCGGTGGTGATGTCGAGCGGAATGGCCGTCAGGTATTTCGCAACGATGCCTTCAATCAGTGGCGGACCTACGCTGACGACATCGACGTCGACCAGGTGGCGCCCCGGTGGCAGGCGGCCAAGGTCGACGATGATCGGATCGGTATTCGGGTTGGCACCGCAGGTGCCTTGATAAGTCGAAATGAGGATGACGTAGATCCGGCCATTGCTGCTGGAAACCAGCGACGGTTCGACGGAAAAATCCTGTGTGGCGCAGGTGCGCGGAATTTTCAGATAGACCGTTTCGGCCGATGAGGGATGCGGCGGAACGAATTCATACTGTGGTGGCGAGGGTTGTGCGGCGGCGCCCGGACAAATGATCCCGGCACATATCGTCACAATCGTCGTCGTCAACAGGTTGCAGAATCGAATCATCGCCATCTCCTCGTCAATGCCGACAAGGATAGGTCAAGCCGGCTTTGAACGCGACCGCGGCAATGCTAAAGTGCATGGGCGATTTTTCCTGTTGCCTTCACTTCCCGCCGTCTACATTCGCGCATTTATATTCCTCCGTGACCGTTCGATACGCCGTCGATCCCGACATCTCCGTGGCGCAAACGCTGCCAGGCTGTTTCTATCACGACGAAACGGTATGGAATCGCGCGCGCGAAAGCGTGTTCGCGCGCACCTGGCAATGGTTGGGCACACTTGACGACGTGGTTGTGCCGGGTTCGCTGGCGCCGCGCGATTTGTTGCCGGGCCTGTTTGGAGAAGCGGGCGAGCCGCTGCTGTTGTCGCGCGACAAGCAGGGTGAACTGCGCTGCCTGTCGAACGTCTGCACCCATCGCGGCAATCTGCTGGTGAAAACGCCGTGCCGCGCGGATCAGATCCGCTGTGGCTATCACTCACGTCGCTTCGATCTCGCCGGGCGCATGACGTTTATGCCCGAGTTCGGCACGGCGAAAAATTTTCCGTCGCCGGCAGACCATCTTCCGCGGATTCCGTTTGGCGAGTGGATGCGGCAGGGCTTTGCATCGATTGCCCCCGCAGCGCCGCTCGACGATTTTCTGCACGCGATGCGCACGCGCCTGTCATGGATGCCATTCGATAGTTTTATGGCCGATGCCAGCCGCAGCCGCGACTATGTAATCGATGCCAACTGGGCGCTGTACGTCGAAAATTATCTCGAAGGATTTCATATCCCGTTTGTGCACGCGGGACTGAACCAGACGGTCGATTACGGCAGCTATACCAGCGAGCTATATCGCTACTCCAATTTGCAACTGGCCGAAGCGCGAGATGGTGAAATGGCGTTTGAGATTCCGAACAGCTCGCCGGATCACGGCCGACGTATTGCTGCGTACTATTGGTGGGTGTTTCCCAATCTGATGTTCAATTTTTATCCTTGGGGCCTGTCGCTGAATGTGGTCTTGCCCGAGGCCATCGATCGTACACTCGTGCTGTTCCGTAGTTTCGTCTGGGATGCCACCAAACAGGACGCCGGTGCGGGATCGTCACTCGATCAGGTCGAGATGGAAGATGAAGCGATTGTCGAAGCGGTGCAGCGCGGCACACAGTCTCGTTTGTACGATCGCGGCCGCTATTCGCCCACGCGGGAGCAGGGTACGCATCATTTTCATCGTTTGCTGACAGAGTTTTTGTATCCTGCCGACGGTGTACCGTCAGTAGGCGCCATGATGGAAGCGGGGGAATCCTGAATTCGCAACGCATCAATTTAAAGTTTCAAACTCCAGCATTGGCGAGGCTTTCCGGGCAAAAACGGCCTGGGAGCCGCTCCAATGATGGAGTTTCAATTTCGAATCAAATATCAACCATTTGAAAGCCAATCGAATGAAGCATCGCATTGAGACATCACGAGTCCTGGCCCATCTTTCGCTGTTTGCGTTTTCCGCGTTTGCGGTTGTTGCATCCGCGCAGCCAGCCGTTGCCCAGGTGGCCGCTGCATCTGCGGCCAACACCACGCAGTATGTGATCCTTTCGCAGAACAAGGTCGCCGGTAAGCAGATCGTGCAACGCCTGCCCGGCGGCAAGCTGAAAGTCGAATTCACCTATCGCGACAACGGCCGCGGCCCGGATCTGTTCGAGGACATTACCGTTGGGCCTAACGGCCAGATCGAGTCGTTTGTTGCTACCGGCAAATCGACCTTCGGTGCGCCCATCGACGAAACCTTTTCGCGCAAGGCGGGACGCGCGGAATGGAAATCCAAGGCTGACAAAGGGGAGAAGGTGGCACCATCGGCGTTGTACGTACCGGTGGAAAACAGTATCGAGCTGATGGCCGTCAGCGTACGCGCCATGCTGGCCGCGCCCGGCCGCACACTCGATGCCCTGCCTAGCGGGCGTCTGGCGGTGGAAAAACTGGTCGAAGCGCCGGTCATGTCAAAGAGCGGCAAGAAAGGCCGCGTGGCGCTATATGCCCTCAGCGGTTACGGCACCAGCCCGTCCTATCTCTGGCTATGGGCCGATGCACCGGCGAAGCAGCGATTGTTCGGCCTGGTCTACCCCTCATTCTCAGTGAGCGAAACGGGTTGGGAAAACAATGCCGATGCATTGCTGAAAATCCAGACAGCGGAAGATGCCAAGACATTGCGCAAGCTGGCCGACAAACTCGCCAATCGCGGTCAAGGCATCGGCGAGGTCACAGTAATCCGTAATGTGCGCTGGTTCGATTCCGAGAATGCCAAATTCAACGGCCCGGCAGACGTCCATGTGTTTCGCGGGCGTATCGCTTCCATCTTCCCGGCCAATTCGCCGTTGAGTGCGGAAGCGAAGGTGGTGGACGGCACCGGCAAGACACTGCTGCCGGGATTGTTCGACATGCACGGACACACCAGCGCCTGGGATTCTGTGCTGCATATCGCCGGTGGCGTGACCACGCTGCGCGACATGGGTAACGACAACGATTTCCTCAACGATCTGAAGAGCAAGGTCGATGCCGGCCAGAGCGTCGGACCCCATATCGTCGCCGCCGGTTACATCGAAGGCAAGAGCCCGTATTCCTCCAACGGCGGTTTCGTCATCGAAGACGTGGACGGCGGCAAGAAAGCCATCGACTGGTATGCGCAGCACGGCTATCGCCAGATCAAGCTCTACAACTCGATCAAGCCGGAATGGGTAAAACCGATTGCGGAATACGCGCATCTGCGCGGCCTGCGGGTATCCGGTCACATCCCCGCCTTTATGCGTGCGGAAGAGGCGGTGCGCGATGGCTTCGACGAGATCCAGCACATCAACCAGGTGTTCCTCAACTTCCTCACCAAGAAGGACGACGACACCCGCACACTGCTGCGTTTTTATCTGGTCGGCGATAACGCCAACCAGATCGATCTCGAATCACCGCGGGTCAAGGATTTCGTCAAACTGCTGGTCGACAAAAAGACCGCAATCGACCCGACCATGACCGCGTTCGAGGCAATGTTCCTGCAACGCCAGGGGGCGCCGAATCCTTCGTTCAACATGGTGTCGCCGAACATGCCACCCGCGATCAGTCGCAACTGGCTGACCAACTCGATGGACGTGACCGACAAGAATGCCGACCCGTTCAGGAAGTCATTCGAGAAATTGCTGGCGTTCATGAAGCAGATGTACGACGCCGGTATTCCCATCCTCGCTGGCAGCGACGACATTGCCGGTTTCACGCTGCATCGCGAACTGGAGCTATATGTGATGGCTGGCCTGACACCGGCGCAAGCGCTGCAAATCGCCACCTGGAACGGCGCCAAGTATTCGCAGACGCTGGATCGCAACGGTTCCATCACGGTGGGCAAGGACGCCGACCTGATCCTGGTCGATGGCGATCCGTCGGTGAATCTCAGCACGGTGCGCAAAGTGATGATGACGATGAAGCAGGGGGTGATGTATTTCCCCGCGGAGGTATACGAAGCGTTGGGTGTGAAGCCATTTGCGAGCAAACCGGATGTAAAGGTGATGAAACCTTAGCGGTCACAATCGGCGGTAGCGGATGTTGCTAAACTGCATTCATCCCAAAGAGGAGAAAATAAAATGACCGTTCTCTCGGACCAGCTTCACCTGCACCCGGATCAACTGGGTGCGTACTGGATGCCGTTTACCTCCAACCGCCATTTCAAGGCCGCGCCGCGCATGCTGGCATCGGCTGACGGCATGTACTACAAGACCGATGACGGCAAGTCCTTGCTGGATGGGTTTGCCGGTCTGTGGTGCTGTCATGCGGGACACAATCGCAAGCCGATTGTGGAAGCGATACAGAAACAGGCGGCCACGCTGGATTTCTGCTCGCCGTTCCAGTTCGCGCATCCGCTGGCGTTCGAGCTGGCCAATCGCATTATCGATATCGCGCCGGACAATATGCAGAACGTGTTCTTCTGCAATTCCGGCTCCGAGGCAGTGGATACGGCGCTGAAGATTGCGCTGGCGTGGCAACGCATTCGCGGCGAGGCTTCGCGCACGCGTTTGATCGGTCGTGAGCGTGGCTATCACGGCGTTGGGTTCGGCGGTATTTCGGTGGGCGGCATGCTGCCCAATCGCAAGATGTTCGGCAATATGCTCTACGGCGTCGATCACCTGCAAAGCACGCACAACCTGAAGGAAAACGCTTATTCGCAAGGCCTGCCGGAGTGGGGCGCGCATCTGGCCGATGAACTCGAGCGGTTGGTGGCGTTGCACGATGCCTCCACCATCGCCGCGGTCATCGTCGAACCGATGGCCGGTTCCACCGGCGTGCTGTTCCCGCCCAAGGGTTACCTGCAGCGGCTGCGCGAGATCACCAAGAAGCACGGCATCCTGCTTATTTTTGACGAAGTCATCACCGGCTATGGCCGCCTGGGTGGCGCTTTTGCCGCCAACGTATTCGGTGTCGAGCCGGACATGATCACGTTCGCCAAGGGCGTGACATCGGGCACGGTGCCGATGGGCGGCGTGATCTGCTCGGCCGAAATTCACGATGCCTTCATGACTGGGCCACAAGGCGCGGTCGAGCTGTTCCACGGATACACGTACTCTGCCCATCCGCTGGCCTGCGCGGCCGGTATCGCTACACTGCAGTTGTACAAGGACGAAGCCTTGTTCGAACGCGCGGCAAAGATGGCGCCGGTGCTGGCGAAGGCGGTGCATGGCCTCAAAGGGACCAAACACGTCATCGACCTGCGTGCTTTTGGCTTGGTGGCGGCGATCGAACTCGAATCGCGGCCCGGTGCGGTTGGCGCGCGCGCGTTCGAGGCATTCCTGAAAGCTTACGAGAAAGGCGTGATTGTGCGCAGTGCGGCGGACAACATCGTGATTTCGCCGGCGTTCGTCATCGAGGAAGCGCAGATCGACCAGATTGTTTCAGTGCTGCGAGATGTGTTGATGGCGCTGGATTGATTCGCAGACGCGATCGATTGCCGCACCGGCGTCATGGCAGTCAGCAATAGCGGCGTTCCAATCAAAGGGCGCGAGAGGCTGTTCCTGAGCGGCGTATGTCTGGTGTTCGGTCTTGCCTTCGGCGCGGTGGTGGTGTTCAGCGTGGTCGGGATTGCTACAGAGTTGGGCGGCTGGTTTGGTGGCCGCTCGTGGCAGCCGGCGATGGCCGAGATTGTCGATACCAACCTGCGCCGTACCGGGAAAAAAGGCGGCGCACCGTTTGCATCGGCGAATTACCGTTACAGCGTGAATGGCGCGAACTTCAATGGCAGCCGGCTCGGCTGGAACGATTCGATCTGGATTGCCTTCAGCGAGTGGCACGAGGAGATTCACGAGGAGCTGTCGGCGAGCAAGAGCGCCGACAAACGATTGATGATCTGGTACGACCCGGCGAGCCCGGGTATGTCGGTGGTTGATCGCGATCTTCGCTGGGGTGCGCTGATTTTTCTGTTGCCGTTGGGTTTATTCTGTTCGTCAATATCGTTTGCAGCATTCTGGCTGTTGAAAAATTTCTGGCGTCCGGGTTAGGCGTGATGACGTTACTGCGTGAGAAAGGTAAGCGAAATCCCAGCATCCGCGCGCCTTCGCAGCCAAAAATGCCCGGAAACGCGCACCAGTGCTAGAGTTTTATCTTTGAATCACAACATCAGGAGAAATCAATGAAGTTGCTTCGATTGGCCACCGCCGTGCTGCTGTTCAGCCTCGCTACCGCTGCACAAGCGGCGTTTCCCGACAAACCAATCAAGATCATCGTCGGCTTCCCGCCTGGTGGTCCGCTGGATACGCACGCACGCCTGCTGGTCGATCAGTTGCAGAAGCATCTGGGCCAACCGGTGATCATCGATTACAAGCCGGGCGCGGGCGGTTCCATCGGTGCGGACTTCGTCATCAAATCGCCGCCGGATGGCTACACGCTGCTGATGGCGAACACCGGCACGATGGTGATCAATCCGTTCGTGTACACCAAGAACGTTTATGACACGCTGAAGGACTTCACGCCGATCGCACGCACCGCGCAGCAACCGCTGGCGCTGATCGTCAATAACGAAGTGCCGGCCAAGACCTTTGCTGAATTTCTCGCCTATGCGAAGAAAAACCCCGGCAAGGTGAATTACGGCTCGGCCGGCAATGGTGGTATTTCGCACCTGGTGCCGGAAATGCTCGAACAGGCGACCGGTATCGAGATGGTGCATGTGCCGTACAAAGGCACCGCCCCGGCGTTCACCGATCTGCTGGCGGGACAAGTGCAGTTCATGTCCGAGTCGATCCCGCAGGTTACGCAATACCTGAAGGCAGGCAAGGTGCGCGCGCTGGCGATGACCGGCAAGGAGCGCAATGCCGCGATTCCCGATGTGCCGACGATGGCCGAATCGGGCGTGAAGAATTTCGAAGTGGTGGGCTTCTACGGCGTGCTGGCACCGGCCAAGCTGCCGGCTGACGTCACCGCCAAGCTGACCGATGCGTTCAAGAAAACGCTGTCCGCCGACGAAGTGAAAACCCGCATGGTCGCGCAGGGTGCCGATCCGGCTTATCTCGATTCGGCGCAGTTCGGGCAATTCCTGCAAACCGAAAGCGCGCGCTGGAGCGCCGCGGTGAAAAAGGCGGGTGTGAAGCTGGATTGATACGGTAAGGTATTTGACTTGTTAGGTGTACATCAATGTTGGCCTTGACGGATAAGCGTTGGCAGCAGATGCATGGCGGGTATCGTCGGCCATATGATGCTTCTGCTCCGCTGACCCAGCTTGAAGCCGGTAAGCCTGTTTGGGACGAACTGTGGGAAGAGCTACATCATCAGGGCGACGTCGGAGAAGCGTCCTATGCAGCGGTCCCGCATTTGGTTCGAATCGCGCAGGCTACAACAGTCCGCGACTGGAATGTATATGCGCTTGTTTCACTCATTGAGATTGAGCGCCATAGCAAGGCAAATCCACCGCTGCCTGAGTGGTTGCGAACCGGCTATGAGGCGGCGTGGCGTGACATTACTACTCTTGCCCTGAAGGACTTGGCCTCTAGCGACAATATGGTTACCACTCGAAGCGCGCTTAGCGTCATCGCCATTGCTCGCGGTCAACTCAAGCTTGGCGCGCTTCTGTGTCACCTTGATGAGTCTGAATTGGACGATCTAGCCCAGGAGAGGCTGGCTTGGTCAGAGTTGTACGCCTAACTGAACTGATACAGCGGTGCATGGCGGTTATGCCGAAAACAGGCTAATCAAGTAAACTTGATTCCTGTAAGTTATTAAGAACCTTTTCGACAGACCGCCATGAACTTGCAACAGATCCGCTATGTGCGCGAAATTGCGCGCCATAAACTCAATCTTTCCGCTGCGGCCGAATCGCTGCATACCTCGCAGCCCGGTGTGTCCCGGCAAGTACGCGAACTCGAGAGCGAGCTCGGCGTTGACGTATTCGTGCGCCAGGGAAAGCGTCTCACTGCGCTGACGCCGGCCGGCGAAAGCGTAGTCAAAATTGCCGACCGCCTGTGGGCGGAGGTGGAAAACCTGAAGCGCGTCGGACAGGAATTCACCAAGGCCGAGCAGGGTACTTTCGTCATCGCCGCCACGCACATGCAGGCGCGCTATATCCTGCCGCCGGCGATCAAGGTATTTACCGCCAAGTATCCGCATGTGCGGTTGTCGATCCACCAAGGCAGCCCGCGCGACCTGGCCAACGGCGTGATATCGGGTGAGGCGGACATTGCCGTGGCGACCGAGACGCTGGACCGCTTCGGCGAACTGGTCACCGAGCCGCTGTATCGCTGGCATCACTGTGTGGTGGTGCCGAAAAATCATCCGCTGGTGCAGGACAAGAGGCTCACGCTGGACAAGATCGCCGCCTATCCGCTGGTGACCTACGACGCGGCCTTCACCGGCCGCACCGCGCTGGACGAAACCTTCGCTCAGGCGGGACTGGAAACCAATGTGGTGCTGACCGCCATCGACACCGATGTGATCAAAACCTATGTGCGGCAAGGCATGGGCATCGGCATCATCGCCGGCGTGGCGTTCGATACCGAGCGCGATTTCGACCTGGTAGCCCTGGACGGCAGCCGGCTCTTTCCCGAACGGGTGACCAAACTCGCCTGGCGCCGCGGCGCGTACCTACGCGGCTACGTGAAGGACTTCATCGCCATTCTTTCCCAACAACTGAAGCAACGCTGATGAGCACCATCGAATCGTTTATCGGCAATACGCCGCTCGCACGCCTGCAACGCATTCCTGCGCGCGATGGCGTGTCGGCCTCGAATGCCGTGTTCGCCAAGCTGGAAGGCAACAATCCCGCGGGTTCGGTCAAGGACCGGCCGGCAATGTCGATGATCACCCGTGCCGAAGCGCGCGGCGACATCAAGCCCGGCGATACGCTGATCGAAGCCACCAGCGGTAACACCGGCATCGCGCTGGCCATGGCGGCGGCGATCAAGGGCTACAAGATGGTAATCGTGATGCCCGAGCATCTTTCCATCGAGCGCCGCCAGACCATGCGCGCCTATGGCGCCGAACTGGTGCTGACACCCAAGGCGATCGGCATGGAAGGTGCGCGCGACACGGCGGAAGCATTGAAGAAAGAACGCGGCGGGCTGATCCTCGACCAGTTCGCCAATCCGGACAATCCGCTGGCGCATTACCTGGGCACCGGTCCTGAAATCTGGCGCGATACCGGCGGCAAGATTACCCATTTCGTCGCGACGATGGGCACCACCGGCACCATCATGGGTACCTCCCGTTTCCTGAAGGAAAAGAATCCGGCGATAGAGATCATCGGCGTGCAGCCGCAGGACGGCGCCAATGTGCCCGGCATACGCAAATGGCCGGAAGCCTATCTACCGAAAATTTTCGAGCGCCCGCGCGTGGACCGCATTCTCGAAGTCAGCCAGGAGGAAAGCGAGGAAATGGCGCGGCGCCTTGCGGCAGAGGAGGGTATCTTCGGCGGCATTTCCTCCGGCGGTGGGCTGGCCGCGGCGATCAAGGTGGCGAAGGAGGTCGAGAACGCCGTCATCGTGCACGTGGTTTGTGACCGTGGTGATCGTTATCTTTCCACCGGTGTTTTCCCGGCCTGAACGGTCGAAAGACCCTCGGGGCGTGAAGCGCATCACAGCCGCAGACGGGTGTTAAGCGCTAAACTACGCGCCATGAAATCCGGACGCACGTGGCTATGCATCGCCGCCGTTCTCGCGATGGCCTCGGCCGGCGGGTGCGGTACTATCGTTTTCTTCCCGCACAAGTCGGCGGAGAAGGCGGCTGACAAGATCCTGGACGACATCCTGATACCGGCAAATGGCTCGGGTAAAACTGGTGTCGGCGAAATTGCCCGGGCGCCGGATTCGATTCCGGTGCGCCAGGAAAAACATACCGACAAGGCGGAGTAATGCGCTCTCGTAACGTGTCACTCAGGTTGGCGATGGCGGTTTTCGCGGTAACGCTGATGACCGGGCGACTTGTGCATGCCGAATCGCCTGATTCTGAATTCAATGTTTCGTCCGCTACGGTTTTGGTCATCAAGAAAAGCCTTGCGGAACGGCACATCTGGCTCGCCGAGCACTTTCAGGCGGGTGCGATTGGACTGACCGATGACGGGCTTGTTGCTTTGCGCGAAGCGGGTAATTTGGCCAAGGATGTGCGCGCAAGGTTGGAATCTCTTGTGGCCGACGATAACAAGGATCGCAGCACGCTCTACCGCGAAATCGCGCGTGCGAATGGCCGGCCCGACTGGGAGAACAATTGGCGCAGTGTATTTGCGCAGCGCTGGATCAGTCGCGCGCCGTCCGGATGGTATTTCCGCGAGTCCGGCGGACGTTGGGTAAAGAAACCCTGAAAGGTCGCTGATCCTATGGCGGCAAGCCGACACCGCATCATCCATCCATGGGAGTATCGGCTGTGACCCCCGTTCTCGTTTTCGATATTGAAACCATTCCCGATGTGACGGGCCTGCGCAAGCTGATGGAGATCGACGACGCCATGGGCGATGCTGCCGTGGCCGAGCTTGCCTTCCAGCGCCGCCGCCAGGCCACCGGCGGCAGCGATTTCCTGCAGCATCATTTGCATCGCGTTGCCGCCATTTCCTGTGTGCTGCGCACCGACGAAGGCCTGAAAGTCTGGTCGATCGGCAAACCCGACGATGGCGAAGCGACGCTGATCCAGCGCTTCTTCGACGGCATCGAGCGCTATACGCCGCAACTGGTGTCGTGGAACGGCGGCGGATTCGACCTGCCGGTGCTGCACTATCGTGCGCTGGTGCACGGCATCACCGCCGGGCGCTATTGGGATCTGGGCGAGGACGACCGCGATTTCAAGTGGAACAACTACATCAGCCGCTATCACATGCGGCATCTGGACCTGATGGACCTGCTCGCCATGTACCAGCCACGCGCCAGCGCGGCGCTGGACCAGATGGCGCAGCTCTGCGGCTTCCCGGGCAAGCTCGGCATGGACGGCTCCAAAGTGTGGGAAGCGTTCCAGGCCGGTGATATCGGCGGCATCCGCGACTACTGCGAAACCGATGTGCTCAATACCTACCTCGTCTACATGCGCTTCCAGCTGATGCGCGGTGTCGTGAATAAGGCCGGCTATGAAGCGGAAGTGAAAGTCGTGCGCGATTTTCTGGCAGCCAATGCGTCGGCTACGCACTGGAAGGCATTTGCCGACGGCTGGAAATAGTCTGTGTCGCCGGGCGAGGAACTGTACCTTCAGGCATTGCAGCACCTGCACCGAGATGAGCTCGATGAGGCGCTCGCACTGGCGCGGCAGGCCTTGGACATTGACGGAAACAATCCCGCCTTTCGCGAAACACTTGCGCGTATTTTGTATCGATCGGGCGATCTCGCCGCGACGATAACGGAATACGAAACACTCCTCCGGAACGCGCCGCATCACCTGCCGACCCTGAAGCGCCTGGGTCGCTTGCTGGTGGAAAACTGGCAGTTTGAGCGAGCCGATGATGTTCTGGCGCAAGCGATTGCCCTAGATCCTGCGGACGATCAGTTGCGCTGCATGCAAGTCTTCGCGAAGAACGAGATGGGTGAATGCGATCTGGCGCGGCGATTGGCGTCCGACGCGGCGAGTGCCTTTCCGGACAATCTTCAGCTGGCATTGGATTCGCGCTTGCTGCTGCCGATGATCAACACCGATGCGTCGGCCTTGGGGGCGGCCAGACAGCGTTATGCGGACGGGGTAAGCGAACTTGCCCGCGCGCCAGGCTTGCGCTGGACCGCAGACCAGGTTTTTCGTCTTGAACGCAGCAATTTCCTGCTCGCCTATCAAGGACGGGATGACCGCCAGCTGCAAAGCCTGCATGCCGATTTCATAGGCAAGCAGATCCGCGTAGCCGCGCCTGAGCTGGTTGCTGCACGCAAGCTGCACTTCGATGGCACGCGCAGACTCAGGGTCGGCTTTATCAGCAACTGGGTATATGCATGCACGGTCGGCAACTATTTTGAGCGCTGGATGACCGGGCTGGACGCCGCGCGATTCGAGCGATTCGTCTACTACACGGGCCAAGCCGAGGACCAGCTCACTCGAAGAGTTGCCCGGGCCTGCGATCACTTCGTGCGCCTCAACGCCGGCGTGCGCGAAAACGGCGTCCGCATGCTCGCAGATCGATTGGACATCCTGATACATCCCGAAGTCGGCATGAGTACGGCATCGCACCTGTATGCCGGAATGCGTCTGGCACCGCTGCAAATGGCGGGCTGGGGACATCCCGTGACGACCGGCAGCGCCGAGATCGATTATTTCCTGAGCTGCCGCGAGATGGAGCCCGACGGCGCGACGGATCACTATCGCGAGAAGTTGTTGTTGCTGGATGGTATCGGTGTCGACTTCCCGGCACCGCCGCCGGTTGAAGCGCTGGATCGCTCGGCGCTTGGCCTGCCGGCCGCAGCGCATCTTTATTTCTGTCCGCAATCCTTGTTCAAGATTCACCCGGACATGGACGATGCGCTTGCCGGGATACTTGCCGCCGATGCGGCTGCGGTGCTGGTTTTCTTTCAGGCGGCAAGTCGAAAGATCACCATGGATTTTGCCGCACGCCAGTCGGCGCGCATCGCGCGGGCGGGTATTCGCGCGCAGGGGCAGATCAAGTTTTTACCGCGGTTGGACGCGGTCACGTTCCGCCGGGCACTCGCCACTGCCGATGTCGTGCTGGATACCATCCACTGGTCCGGTGGCGGCACCAGCCTAGACGCATTTGCCGCCGGGGTACCGGTGGTGACGCTGCCGGGCCGATTCATGCGCGGTCGCCAGACTGCCGCGATGCTGCGCATGATGGGTCTCGAGCAATTGATTGCTGTGGATATCGATGACTACGTGGCAAAGGCAACTGAACTGGCGGGCAATGGAGTTTTGAGCCGAAGCGTGCGCGACGCCATAGCCCGCAATCGCGGCCAGATTTTTGACCGGCCACACTTGACGCGTGATTTTGCCGACCGGATATATGAGGTAGCAATCGCACAATCGCCTTGACACGGGTTGATGGCGGAATCGACTCTTCGGATGGCCCCAAACAGCGCACACTATTGATCTATCTTTTGCCAGAGCAGAAGAAGCTTCTCCCCCCGAGCAGGATTAACCTGCGCAACAAAGGCGATTTTCCCCAGCAGGTGCGAGCGAAAATCATCGCGATCTTCGCGATTTTGTGAGCCCAGGCCGTGCCTCGCCGCGTTGGTGAGAATGGCCTTCAAATGATCGAATTCCCGTCGAGCGACATTTGCTCGCTCGTTGATCACGAGACCGGTGACATGCTGCCTATGGCTTTGCGTCATCAATCGTGTCTTGCGTGCGTTGATATTGAATCCTTCTTCCAGTGCAATGGCGCAAACCCGCAGGTAGAAGCGCTGATTTGAAACTCCAGTGCTTCGTGTACCGGAAAACGTGAGATCGTCGGCGTAGCGCGAGTAGATTGCGCCGGCGCTTTCCGCCAACGATGCCAGGCGCAGATCGAGTTTGAATGCCGCCAGATTGGCGAGCGCGGGCGAGGTGGGCGCGCCCTGTGGCAGATGGTCCGATTGATAGCATTTGGCCGAGGAGAAGTCGATGCCAAACGATCTGCTTTCGGCAACACATCGGGCCGAGGCGCGGGTGGTCACCATTGCGGTCAGGGCGCGTGCAACCGTTTCGCAATAGCCCAAATGGCGAAATATGACGTGAATCCGTGAAGCGCGAATGGTGACGAAGAAGTCTTGCAGGTCGCACTTCAACACGATTTCATTCCCCGCATGACGAGCGGCGTGATCAATGATTGAATGCCCGCGGCGGAATCCAGTCGCAGCTTCGTGTGGATCGACCCGCTCAATCACTCGTTTCAGCAGGCGTCGCTGTGCCTGTTTGAGGTCCGGCTTGGGAATTTCGATCAGGCGCGCGCCCCCACGTTTTTTGGGCTGCCAGTAACTGAAGTAGGCGCTGTGGCGTTGCTGTAGTTCTGTTGAAAGATTGGGCTGCTGCCGCCAGCGCCGGCCCCATGCTTCCAGTCGCTGCGGATGAATTTCCAGCAGCGCGCAGAGATCGGCCGTCGAGTCTATTGCGGGCAGGTTGTAGGCGGGGACCGGCCATAGCACCGGCTTGGTCAACGTCGGTGCGGCGATAAAACTGTTGCGCATCGGCCGTTGGAACGGTGGCGTTGCCGCAACTACGCCGTCTTCATCCCCGTCCTCGCTTTCGTCCTGAAACGACCCGAATGCGGCGAGCAGAGCGGGGTGCGCCAGCATCAACTCGGCAATGTCTGCCTGCGACGCAACCACAGCGCGCGTGCCCAGTATCGCCAGCGTGTCGGTGACGAGTCTCGCCAACAGTGCGGGCTCTGCATCGACCTGACGCCGTGCAAACGCGATCATATTGTCGCGATCCGGTGCGCCGGCGGATAACGCTTGGGCGATGGTCAGTGCGGCTTGGCGATGGGTGATTGGCGACAACGGTAGGGTTGGTTGGATTGTGAGATGCCCGCTCGCACAACGTGCTGGTGCCGCATGTACCGCGTGACGAAAGCGTTCGTCAATCCGTACATGCATCGTAAATCCTGCATCGATAACCCTCGGGGTAACCCCGAAGTGAACGAGCATCAAAGCAGCAATGATTCATTCCCTTGTGCTTGCGCGGCGGGCAGGCAGAGCGTAGGCGAGAGCGTCGAAAGGCGTCAAGCGATTTGCGGGAGCATTGCTCGGGCGGTTCGAACAAGCATCGCGTTGCAGGTAAAACTCAAGCACCGGTGCGGGTCACGGGCCGAAAATGGCTGGAAATCCGCTACAGTGCTAGAGTTTTTCCTTCAACTCAGCGAACTTCCGATACGGACTGCTGCCCTCCAGCTCATTGACGTAATGGTCAATTCCGCCCGTTTCGCGCTCGAGAAAATCCTCCACCGCACGCGCGAACTGAGGGTGTTTCAGCCAATGCGCTGAATGACATTTCACCGGCAGGAAGCCGCGCGCGAGTTTGTGTTCGCCCTGTGCGCCGCCTTCGAAAACCTGAATGCCGCGCTCGATGCAGAACTCCAGCGCCTGGTAGTAGCAAGTCTCGAAATGCAGGCCGGAGTGAAATTCCTGCGTGCCCCAGTAACGGCCGTATAGCGTTTGCTGGTTGAACAGGTTGAGCGCGCTGGCGATGGGCTGGCCGTCGCGTTCGGCGATGATGAGCAGTACGTTTTCCGCCATGCGCTCACCGATCAGGCCGAAGAACTTGCGATTCAGATACGGCGTGGAAAGATGTTCGCGATAGGTGCGCTGGTAGCAGCGTGTGAAGAAATCCCAGTCTGCTTCCGTGATATCGGTGCCGGTGAGGCGGCGGAAACGGATACCGGCATCGGTGACACGCCGCCGCTCCTGCTTTACCTTCTTGCGTTTGTCGTGGCTCAGCGTGGCGAGAAACTGATCGAAGCTTTTGTAGCCCGCGTTGCTCCAGTGAAATTGCACTGCCGTGCGCGCCATCATGCCGGCGTCGATCAGCATGCGGTGCTCTTCATCGCCGGCAAACAGCACATGCAGCGAGGAGACGTCGCTTTGCCGGGCGAGGTTGAGAAGGCCGTCGATCAGCAGCTTGCGATCGGCTGCCGTGCGGGCCATCAATCGCGCGCCGCTGCAGGGGGTGAACGGTACGGCGGCGAGCAGCTTGGGGTAGTAGTCCAGTCCGTGGCGCTGGTAGGCCTCGGCCCACGCCCAGTCGAACACGTATTCGCCGTAGCTGTGGCCCTTGACATACAGCGGTACCGCGCCGCACAGCGTTTGCCGACCATCGCCGCTATCAGTGGGACGCCAAAGCGTCAGGAATTGCGGCAGCCAGCCGGATTCGGCAGTGGTGCAGCCGGCATCGATCATCGATTGCAGGAATGCATGCCGCAACGTCGGGTTGCCACCAGCCAGCGCGTCCCATTCGGTGGCGGGAACCGTGGCCAGGTCATCCAGAACTTTGAGTTCGACTTCGTGCATTGCTAGGGAGAGATGTGGCGGAGCGTGAATGAGGACAGCCCTTATAATGAGAGCATATTCCGTCATCAATCGTTCGCGCTCACGTCATGAAAATTGCCATCGCTCAATTGAATCCGGTATTGGGAGATCTCACCGGCAACGTCGAGCGGATCCTGCAATACGCGGAAAATGCCAAGGCGGCCGGGGCGACCTTGATGGTGGCGCCGGAGCTGGCGCTGTGCGGATACCCGCCGGAAGATTTGCTGTTTCGCCGCGATTTCCGTCTGGCATGCGCGGCGGCGCTGCTGGACCTGTCGGCGCGCACCGAAGGCATTAGCCTGATCGTCGGCCACCCGCAGGTGAAGGGCGGCAAGCTCTACAACGCTGCGTCGCTGATTGAAGACGGCAAGGTGGCGGGGACTTACCTCAAGCAGCGCTTGCCGAACTATCAAGTGTTCGACGAGAAGCGCTACTTCGAAACCGGCGACCAAAGTTTCGTGTTCGAGCATCAGGGCACGAAAATCGGCGTACTGATTTGCGAGGACGTCTGGTTTGCCGAGCCGGTGGCTGCGGCCAAGGTGGCCGGTGCCGAGTTGATCGTGGTGCCAAACGCTTCGCCCTATGACATGGACAAACTGGAAACGCGCTACGACGTGGTTCGGGCACGCGTGCAGGAGTCAGGTGTGCCAATTCTTTACGCGCACTGGACCGGCGGGCAGGATGAACTCTTGTTCGACGGCGCGTCTTTCGGTATCAATGCGGATGGTTCGGTCGGCTATCAGGAACGCGAATTCGAGGAAACGCTGGGTGTGATCGAGTTCAAGCGTGGCGCGATTTCAGGGCCGGTGTATGCGGCAACCTCAACGGAGGCCAGCGTCTACCGCGCCTTGGTCGTGGCGCTGCGCGATTACGTCAACAAGAACGGCTTCCCCGGTGTGCTGCTGGGGCTTTCCGGTGGTGTGGATTCGGCACTGACGTTGGCGATTGCGGTCGATGCGCTGGGCCGCGAACGGGTGCATGCGGTGATGATGCCGTCGGAATTCACCGCGCAGATTTCGCTGGATGATTCGCGTGAGATGATGCAGATCCAGGGCATCAAGTATTCGGAAATTGCCGTGACGCCGATGTTTGAAGCTTTTAAGGCTTCGCTGGCGCATGAATTCGAAGGCCGCCAGCCTGATACAACAGAGGAAAACATTCAGGCGCGGGTGCGCGGCACCTTGCTGATGGCGCTTTCCAACAAGTTCGGCAAGATGGTGGTGACCACCGGCAACAAGAGCGAAATGGCGGTGGGTTATTCGACGTTGTACGGCGACATGGCGGGCGGTTACGCGATTTTGAAGGACGTATCCAAGACGCTGGTGTATCGCCTTTGCCACTACCGCAACGGCCTGTCGCGGGTGATTCCCGAGCGGGTCATCACCCGGCCCCCCAGCGCCGAATTGCGACCCGACCAGAAGGATCAGGATTCGCTACCGCCTTACGATACGCTGGACCAGATCGTGGAGTTGTTCATGGAGCAGGACCGATCACCTTCCGAGATCGTGGCCATGGGCTTTCTGGAGGCCGACGTGACGCGGGTGACACGATTGCTCAGGATCAACGAGTACAAACGCCGGCAATCGCCGATTGGTGCCAAAATCACCCGGCGGGGATTTGGCAAGGATTGGCGTTATCCCATAACATCAAGGTACGTCGCCAAATAAAACAAGATTTCAGACCGCAACCGCATTCAACCGGAGTGAGCGCATGAAGAAAATCGAGGCCATCATCAAGCCGTTCAAGCTCGACGAAGTCCGCGAGGTCTTGTCCGAGTTGGGATGCACCGGGCTTACCGTGACCGAAGTCAAAGGCTTCGGCCGGCAGAAGGGCCATACCGAGCTCTATCGCGGGGCCGAGTACACGGTCGATTTCCTGCCCAAAGTGAAGGTCGAGGTGGTGTTGGCCGACAGCATGGTCGATAAAGCGCTCGACGCGATCGTCAAGGCTGCCCGCACTGGCAAGATCGGTGATGGCAAGATTTTTGTCCTGGATGTATCCCAGGTGGTGCGGATACGCACCGGTGAGACCGACGAGGACGCGGTTTGACGCGTTCGGGCGCAACCCCGTTTGATGTGATAACTTAAGAACTGAAAAACGCCGGCCAGGCGGGACCAATCGATCAGGGATTTCCAGGGGGCAAAATGCTATTGGCTTTGTTTTACGTGTTTTCGATTGCTTGCATCATTCTGTATTACACCGGTCATCTCAAGCGCTGGAATGCCGAGTGGATCCTGATCGTGCTGGCCGTAGCGGTGTTTCCCGCCGTTTTGTATCTCTGACGAATTCCACAAGAACGTTTCGCATCACTGATGGGCCTGCGGATGCCGTCGCGCATCGCAGGCCCATTTCGCTTCCATCGGCGCACGAACGTTGTCCCAAATTAGGTATGCCATGACCTGGCTGCTGCACCGTCTTGTCGACCGCGATTTTGCCTTGGAAGCGCACTCGATTTAATCAGGGAAGATCCCTGCAAGCCGTCCAGGCTGATTGCAAATGGGCAACATGCGTTTTCGATGCAGAAGCGGTGGCTGCAGACATCGGTTTCAGTGTGCGGCTGGCGGAATGCCAGCACCAGTAGCGCTCGGGCCATTCGACCGAGGTAATCGGTTGCGCAGGCTGTGTGTTGTGCAGGATCGATGCCAGCGACTCCCGCTTGAGGCGATTGACCAATCCCGCTTCGGCCAGTTTGGTGAACGACGCGAACTCCAGATCGGTTTGCAGGATCAACTTTCCGGACAACGGTATTGGCTGGAATGGAGGCATTACGAAGCTGCCCTGCGCATTCAGTGCAAAAGGAACCCTTGCGTGCCATTCCGGAGCAAATGCGATGCCGTATTCTCCCGCGGAAAGCTTTTCTGCCGCTGCGCGCAGTTGATCGCGCATCGCTCTTGATTGTTCGCCGGCATCGCGCCATGCGGCCATGGCCGGAAATGTCAGCCAGGCAGCTGATAGAAGAATAGCGACGCTGGAGACGATTGGTGCTCCGTGAAGCCGGTGATTTCGCGTGCTCTCGCCCGAATGTTGCGAACTTGCCATGAAGGACAAGGGCAGTGCAAGCAGCCAAACAGCCGGGATGAGCATTTGATAGAACAGCCGGCCATGGCGGCCGTCTGAAGCGAATCCCGGGTTGTTGGAGAACACCAAGGCATAGGCTACGACCAGCGAAATTGCACACATAAGGGCAAGGCATCGCACGCGCCGGTCTTGCCAGGCGGCGATGAATACCAATGTGGTTGCGGCCAATGTACCTGCGAGCAATGGTGCGCCTGCGAAGGATGCGTCGGTTAGTGCCCGAAACCATTCGGGAAAAGACCACAGCGGGCGCAGCCATGCAAACGTCAGCAGGCTGGGCAGTGAATTTGAAGTGGCATAGACCTTGAACGGCGTGCCGAAAATATGCCATCGCCAGAGAAAGTAAAGGGCGGTAATGACCAGCAACGGCACGAGCCGCCATGCGGCGCCGACGAAGCGGGCGCCCCCGTGATGGAAACCTGTCCCGTCCCGTTGAATCAGCAAGGCAATCAACCCGGCGAAAAGGACCGTCAGGACCGCCGACTCCTTGGCCATGAACGCCAAGGTAAGAAAGACCGGCGCCAGATGTCGCCATCTATCGCTGCGAACAAAGCAGACCAGCGTCAGCAGTAACAGGAACGTCGCCAATGCATCGAATCGTCCCGATACCCAGCTGGCAACCTCCATCGAGGAGGGCGCAATGCCGAACAACAAACCGGCAAGTGCCGCGGCGGGCAGGTAGACAGGCATGCCCGCCTGGCGGGTGATGGACAAGTACAGTGCCGCAACCATGGCCGCATTGGCGGCATGCAACAGTAAATTTGTCAGGCGATAGCCAAAGGGGTTGACGCCGTTGATGACATAGTCGAGAGCTAATGACGCATAGGTCAGCGGACGATAGTAGTGGTCACCGCCTGAATTCAGGCCACGAGTAAACTGGGCGACGATCTTGTCCAGAAACCCCTGTTGATTGTGCTGCTCGGCGATGTTGTAGACGTAGGCAAAGTCGTCGCTGAGAAAATAGCCGCCCAAGGTAGGCGATAGCGCGAGGAACACGATCGCTGCCACGGCAAAGGCAACGGCGATGATGCGTGACCTGGCGGTATCACTTGAACGACTATTTTCCATAGCCGGCATTCTACTGGGCTGGTAGTGCCGGACCGTTTTCGACAAGGGTTAGCGGGGTAGTCGCTCGCGTGCCGCTGGATTCTGCCGATAGAAAAGCGTTAGTTGCCGATATACCAACGGGAAGGCCGATTCCACCACTGAAGGTGTCTCAAAGAATGCCTCGGAAACAACAGCAAAGAACTCTGCAGGGCTCTCCGACCCATAAGGATCAATCGGCAGCGCATTCAGCGCTTCGCCATCATCATAGGGCTCGCGTGCATCGGCCCGATCTACCGCTTCGCAGAACTCCAGATACGCCTCCATGAATGCCCGCTTCCAGTCCTCCCGGTTCATGCCGCGATGCAAGGGCGGAAAACCATTGGGCTCACCATTGAGCATGTCCAGTTTATGGGCGAATTCGTGGATGACGACGTTGTGGGTTGTCCATGCGGCTGCGCCGGGCCGGTTTTCTCCCGCGCGGGCGACATCGTCGTATGACAGCACAACCGGACCTCGCAACCATGCCTCGCCCGCCAGTGGATCTCGTGTGGTGTGTACGACGCCGCTTTCGTCGACGACTTCACGCTCAGGCACAAATTGTCCGGGATAGACCACGACTTCCGACCAACCATCGAAATTCTGCACGCCAAGCTCAAGCACCAGAATGCAGGCCTGGGCGGCAATTTGCACGCGTATCAGATCGCTGACAACAAACCCCGATGCGCCGGTAACGGTCTTGTGTGCGAGGAAGTCAGATGCGATGAGTCTTAAGCGGCGATTTTCTTCGGCGGACAACTTTTGAACGAAGCGGTATCGTGCTGTGGCTTTTTTCCACAACGACTCATCGATCAAGGGTACGGGTTTTGCCACCAGCGCGCGGGCCTTTCGGATAACGCGTGCCAGGGGATTGAACAAGGTGGCCATCATGAAAACAGGGTTGGGATGCGTGCCGAGTTTTCAAGCCAGATCGAGAATCAACTGGGTAAGTTTGCCGATGCTCAGCGGCGCCGATCCTTCGGCCTTGTTGTTGACGATCACGAAGGCATGGTGCCCCGCGCGCAGTGAACGTATGCAGGCACGTGCGAGGCTTTCGCGGCTGTCGAGATCCTCATCAACCAATTTGTCGAACGGAAAATAGCGCGATTTGGCATCTTCGTATTTGAACCCCGAGTGCAGGCTCCAGCGCGCAATGAAATCGCCTTCCCCAATGATTTTTTCCGACAATTTGATTTGCCTGCTGGGTGCTGGCATGCGCGCATGGCTCGCCACGCAGAATCGCGCGTTTACGGTCTTGAGGCACGTGAAAAAACGATCGGTCAGCAATTCGGGATCGCGAACTTCCACTGCATACAGCGGGCCTTGCGGTAGCGCCTTCAGAAACCGGTACAAGCGGTTGATGAACAGGTCGGGGTTGCGTGTCGATTCGCGGCCTTGTGGCGGAAATTGAAAGACCAGCGGTCCCGCTTTGGCGCCCAAACCGGCTGAGCAGGGATTTACAAATTCGGTGGTCGCATAGTCGATATCGAGGTAGTGTGGGCTGTCCTCGTATCTTCCGTTTTCATCTCGCAAATATGGACTGGTTACGGCCATCGGTGCTTTGATCAGGAAGCGAAATCCGTCTGGCACCTGTGATGCATAACGCGCGTAATCACTGTCCGCGATTGGCGCATAGAAGGTTCGATCGATTCCGACTGCGCGAAGCAACGGATGTTGCGAGTAAGCGGCGAGTCCATTGCGGGAAAGCGAGGTTTCGCTATGCTCGCCTTCGTACACGATGCCGCGCCAGCCGGGAAATGACCACGACGAGGTGCCAAGATGAAGTTTCTCTGGCACTTTTGATGCCATATCGAGCAGTATGCCGTCGGCAGCGACGGCATGGATACCGCGTTTACGGGTTGGCGCGGGCGTTTCTTCAGGCTGAATATCGGGCTCATCGCCAAACAGGCCGGGTTGGTTGTGAGGAGCAGAGTTTGGTGTAGTCACAGGCAATGTAATGTTTCGACGCTATGATTCATTATCGCAATTTGCCAAGTGTTGATACGAGGCAAAGGTGTCTGACGCAGAGGAATGGAGATGAGCTATCTGAAAGTCATGGTCGGCCTGATTGTTGTCTGCGTGCTGGCGTCTTGTGTGCATCCCGTTGAGCCGCCTGTAACCGTGGCGGCGACGGCGTCATCGTCATTGGCGCCCGCGGATCCCGGCATGCTGTTGGCCGGAAAAGTAGTGACGATGAACGATGCGGGTGATGTGTTTGATACAGGACGCGTCTGGATTCGCGGCGGGAAAATCGAAGCTGTGCTTAAAACCGGCGAGGCGCTGCCGGAAGGGGCGGAAAACGCGAAGGTTATTGAAACGGGTGGCGTCATTTATCCGGGAATGATCGATCTGCACAATCACCCCGAGTACGCGATTTACCCCATCTTGCCGATCACGCGCGCTTACAAGGATCGCTACGAATGGCGTTTTTACGACGACGCCTACAATCAGCGCATCACTTATCCGCAAGTGGTGCTCGCTAACGCGGACTACTTCAACCTTGCCATGGAGATCGGCCGTTATGGCGAATACAAGGCGCTGGCGGGCGGCACCACGACATTGCAGGGCGGGCGCAACAATCTGGCGTACTCGACCAGCGAATGTCTGGTGCGCAATATCGAGAACTCGCGTGTTGGGGAAAAGCTTGCCACCAGTCGCGTGGATATCGGCCGCGATGCGATGGAGTGGGCCGATTTGCTGAAGGCAAAGAATTCCGGCCTGCTGGTGGTGCATCTGGCCGAGGGGCCGAGCTCTCGCATGGCGACGGAGTACGAGGCCATTCGCAAGAGCGGCCTGGTCGGGCCTGAGCTGATTGCGATTCACGGCGTGGGTCTGACCGAAGAACAATTCAAGGACATGGCCGCCAACAACGCCCGGCTGGTATGGTCGCCGCTGTCGAATTTCCTGCTTTACGGCAAGACGGCAAACGTCGCCGCAGCAAAGCGGGCAGGTGTGGACATCAGCCTGGCGCCTGACTGGGCGCCATCCGGCAGCAAGTCGGTATTGGGTGAGTTGAAAGTTGCGGACTTGGTGAACAAGCATCAATTGAAGAATCTCTTTTCGGATCGTGAATTGGCTCACATGGCCACGCGCAATCCGGCGCGGGCGATGGGTTGGGAGGGACGTGCCGGCCAGATCGCGAACGGGCATGTAGCCGATCTGGTAGTGATCGATGATCGCCAGCCCGATGCGTATCGCAATCTGATCGAGGCGATCGAAGAGAACATACGTCTGGTGATGGTACGCGGCGAAGTGCTTTACGGTGACGAAGCCTTGGTGCGGATAATGCGCAGCGCCGGCGAAGTCGAAGTCGCGGCAGGCTTCGATCGCAAACGAACGAAGCTGATGGCGCCCAATTGCCCGGGCAGTGGCTTGCCGGTCATGAGCCTTGCCGACACGAGAGCGCGGTTACAGCGCGGCCTCGATATGAACGCGACATTTCTGGCTTCGCAGGGTTCGGTGGCAAAGATTGGACAAGAGCTTGCACGCTGTCCGGGAGGAGCACCTGCCACTGGGTCGCTGACAGCGGAGGACGCGAAACGCTTCCTCTCCTGCCGCTTCGCTCTGCCTTATGAAAAGACGGTGCTGAGTCCGCTGACCACCAACGAGGACCCGGAATTCATGTCGCGGCTGATGGTCAATCCCAATTTGCCCGCGTATCTGAAAGCCTTGCCCGACTACTATCGGCAAGCGGTTAAATAAGGGCTATGGCGCCAGACGCTCGATCTTCCATACGCCGTTGTTGAGACGGTACTGGATACGGTCGTGCAGGCGGCTCCTGCGGCCCTGCCAGAATTCCATTACTTGCGGCACGACTCGATAGCCGCCCCAGTGGGCGGGGCGGGGCGGATTGTCGCCGTACTCGGCTTCGAAGGCGGCGACGCGCGCCTCCAGGGAGGTGCGCGAAGACAGGACCTGGCTTTGTGGCGAGGCCCAGGCGCCGATGCGGCTGGCCAAAGGCCGGCTGCGATAGTAGTCGTCCGAGTCGGCGGCACTGATTTTTTCGACGCGGCCCTGGATACGGATCTGCCGCTCCAACTCCGGCCAGAAAAAAAGCAGCGCCGCGCGATTGTTGGCCGCCAAATCCTGAGCCTTGTGGCTTTCGTAATTGGTGAAATAGACAAAGCCGCGCTCGTCATATCCCTTGATCAGCACGATGCGCGCGGACGGTCGCGCTTGTGCATCGCAGGTGGCCAGCGTCATGGCGTTGGGTTCCGGCAATTCGGCGTTAAGCGCCTCCTTGAACCATTGGTCGAACTGCGCCAGAGGCGAGGCGGCGACATCGCCTTCGTCGAGCGAAGCTAACTTGTAGTCCTTGCGAAGGTCGGCGATGTCGTTCGGTTGTGTCATGACAGATCCATGCGCAAGGTTTTTTCGGCCATGCGCGAAATGCTGCGCTCGATCGAAGGTTGAGTCAATTCCGCGAGTGGAATCCAGCGAGCCCCAAGCGATTCACCGGAAATGGTCACCGAGGTGTTGCCGGAAATGATGAGGTAACGCAGGTCGTAATGCAAATGTGCCGGTTCGTTTTTGCGTTCGGGAATCGAGTGAATGTCGACGTCGAACAGCGATTGACCTGCCAACGCCAACGAAGCCAGGCCGGTCTCTTCAAGTGCTTCGCGCAAGGCGCCGGCGGAAACGGAAGTATCGCTGTCGTCGACATGGCCGCCGGGTTGCACCCAGCAATCGAGCTTGGCGTGATGCAGCAGCAAGGCATGTGAGCGGTTTGCGTTCAGCACCCACGCCGATGCGGTGATGTGTCCTTCGAGCGTGGAGCGCTTCCACCACTGCTGCCAATTGCGCTCGATGAACGCGATGATTTTTCTGCGATGATTTTCTTCGTCGGCGTCGTATGCAGTATGTGAATCGAGTGCGGCAAGCAGCTGGTCGGTTTGCATCATGTCGCGCGAAGTGAAATGCGAGGGAATGAAATGCGGGAGGAGCGGCGAAAACCCGCAATCATAATCGTTCCGAGGGAAATGCGCCGAAATCACTATGACGCAATCGCGTTGTACGGATACAACGTGCTGTTGCACATTCGGATAAAGAATGCGCTATATTTGCGCCTGTGGTACGGTTCACTCTCTGAGACAGGGACGCTCCGCCGCAAGATTTAGGGAAATTTCGACAACAGACTGGAGGATTTACATGGCTGCAAAGAAACCCGCTGCAAAGAAACCCGCTGCCAAGAAGCCGGCAGCGAAGAAACCCGCGGCAAAGAAACCCGCCGCTAAGAAGCCCGCAGCGAAAAAACCCGCTGCCAAGAAACCCGCGGCAAAGAAACCGGCCGCCAAAAAAGCTGCCCCCAAGAAACCCGCTGCCAAGCGCAAGCCCAATGCAGCTTTCATGAAACCGATGACCATCAGCTCCGTTCTCGGTGCAGTTATCGGTGCCGCACCGGCACCGCGCACCGAAGTCACCAAGAAGCTCTGGGACTACATCAAGAAGAACAAGCTGCAAGACGCCGTCAACAAGCGCATGATCAATGCCGACGAGAAGCTTAAAGCCGTATTCGGCGGCAAGAAAGTCGTTTCGATGTTCGAAATGACCAAGCTGGTTTCTTCGCACCTGAAGTAATCGGTTTTTGCATCGACAAGCCGGTGGCGCGAGTCTCGCGTCACCGGCTTTTTCATTTCTGAACCAGGAAACATGGCCATGACCACCACCAACCGCGTTGTCCGACTCATAGCCCGCCCAATGGGCGAAGCCAGGCGCGCCGACTTCACTTTCACCGATGAGCCGGTCCCGGCGCTGGGCGATGGCCAGTTGCTGATCCAAACGCAGTACCTGTCGCTGGATCCGGCCATGCGTGGCTGGATGAACGACGCCAAGTCGTATATCGCGCCTGTGGCCTTGGGCGACGTGATGCGTGCGGGCGGTGTGGGCAAGGTGATTGCGTCGAACAGTGCCAAGTTCGCGGTCGGCGACCATGTGTCCGGCATGACCAATGTGCAGACTTATGTGTTGAGTGACGGCCGCGGCTTTACCAAGGTCGATCCGGCGCTGGCGCCGTTGACCACCTATCTCAATGTCCTCGGCATGCCCGGCATGACCGGCTATTTCGGCCTGCTGGAGGCTGGGCAACCCAAGCAAGGGGAGACTGTTGTCGTCTCCGGCGCGACGGGCGCGGTGGGCGCTACCGTGGGCCAGGTGGCGAAAATCCTTGGCTGTCGGGTGGTCGGCATCGCCGGCGGCAAGGAGAAATGCGATTACGCTGTCAAAGCGCTTGGCTTCGATGCCTGCGTGGACTACAAGAACCAGGATGTGAAGAAAGGGTTGAAGGATGCCTGTCCGGGCGGCATCGACGTTTACTTCGACAACGTCGGTGGCGACATCCTCGATATCGTCTTGACCCGGATTAACCTGAAGGCGCGCATCGTCATCTGCGGTGCGATCTCGCAATACAACAATACGACCGCGGTGAAAGGCCCCGCGAACTACCTTTCGCTATTGGTCAATCGCGCCCGCATGGAGGGCATTGTCGTATTTGACTACGCGCCGCGATTCAAGGAAGGGGCGATGCAGATGGGGCAGTGGTTGCGCGAAGGGAAGATGGTTTCCAAAGAGCACGTGGAGGAAGGGATTGACCGCTTTCCGGAGGTGCTGGGGATGTTGTTCAGGGGGGAGAATTTTGGGAAGTTAGTGTTGAAGGTTGCGTGAATTTTCGATGACATATGCAACCAAGATTTTCCTTCACTTGCTGTCGACCAAGCGGTTGGGGTTAGGGGCTTTGATTGAAGACTTCATGCGTGATGGAGTTCGATACGTTGGTGTAGTGGGACCCGAATGTGCATTCGTCGAAGATGTCGTGGACTGGATATGTCTTGGACCATGCCACGGTACGAGGGAACCCTATGACATGGTTACCGCTTGGCACGATGACGAAACCTTGGAGGAGGCGATTGAATTCGCCGAAGGACTGTCGGGAGACTATGAAGGACATGCGTTAGGGGATCGAGTCCAAGTCGTCACTCTTGGGTAAGCCTTGGCGAGTCATTCCCGCGACTGGCAGCAAGGGCCGCTCGGGCGGTGAAATCAAGTTTCAATGTTGTCGTACCCGCGGAGGCGGGTACCTCTAGCTATAGCTTGTTTGGTTTTCGCAAAAGGCTGACACAGTCGCTTAGCTGCGACCGATGCCGGGGATAGCCCGGCGGCTACTCACTTTCTTTGCTTCGCCAAAGAAAGTAAGCAAAGAAAGGCGACCCCAGAGTCGTCGGCCCTGCGGGCTTCCCTGTGTTACTCGAAGGAGCGGGCGGCTGCGGAACTCGGCCTCGTGGAGGCGATGGTACGAAAGGTTTAGTTTGTGCTCGGCCTCAAACAGTCCTCGCCGACATCCCCCGCACCTTCTGCGTTACTCGGCGACTCCTATGGGGACCCCGGTCGATGTTTCACCGCCGTCGCTCCGGATTTAGTCCGGAGCCTAAGTTGACGTTGAGAACTTGGATTAGCCGCCCTAGTGGCCCTTGAGGCCATTCGCGGGAATGACGGCGGCATTTTTCGGTCGTCGCGCTGCGACAAAATTCCCGTGAGAGTCGCCGAGCAGCGGAGCAAATGCAGGGGTCGTCCGCGAGGACTGTTTGAGTGGCGAGCACAAACGAAACCTTTTGCTCAAATTCATTCGAGCCACGAGTTCCGCAGCGGCCCGCGTTTGTGAGCAGCGCAGGGAACCCCGACAGCTTTATCGTCGGGGCGGCGAACCCGGGGCTGCTTTCTTTGCAGAAGCAAAGAAAGTAGGTTGCCGTCGGGCAACCCCCGACTTCAGATCTGCGCTACAAGATAAACCTCAGCCACTTGCGAAAAGACTAAAGCTAGAGGTACCCGCCTGCGCGGGTACGACACAAAAAAGAAAACACCAGCATCCACGGGCCTCGTAGACCAAAAATGCCCGAAAACCCGCACCAGTACTAGAGTTTTGACTACTTATGCGGAGAAAATGGCGAATCACTTCGCGCTGGTTGCCGGCGTCACATCTTCCACCGCATCGCGACGTCCCAACACCCGCAACGCCCCCAGCACTAGCAAATCCAGCATGCAATAAAACGCGCCAGCAGAAAATGGCGGGTTGTACGAAGTGAGTTCGATCCATGGTGCGATCGGCCGCCAGCTCCAATTGCCCAAGGCGGTGCCGTAGAGTTCCATCGTCAGCGCGGCGACGAACATGGTGGCGTACAGCGTTCTCGCGCCACTGGTGAACATGCAAAACGCGTAGATGCCGAACAACACCACGCCGAATCGATCGAAGCCGGCCATCCACGCATACACGGCCCATGCCGCGGCGGCGAGTGAGATCAGCCACATGCCGACATTCGACAGGCGCCGCGCGAATACCAACCCCAGCGTCATCAGCAACGCGTGTCCCGGCGGGACGAAAAGTGGGACGTTGAGGAATTGATAGTCGTACAGGCCCCACACCAGCGAAAGGAACAATTCGCCTGCACCGGCGATGAGCGTGCAGGAAATCATTACGCGTTTTTCTTCAATACCGCCCAATCGATACAGCCAGATGAAAACCGCGAAGGTCCAGATGATGGCAGCGATCTGTCCGGGCCAGCCGAAAGCCGAATCCAGCGCCAGACCGCCGGCGATGACAGCGATGATATTCAGCGGTACCGTGCGCGGCGCGTTGCGCCAGATGCGCAAGTGCATCGGGGCATCAGGACGCAAGCGTCAAGCCTTCCAAGGCGATTTCGGGCGCTTGTCCGGAGATCATGTCGCTGACTACTTTTGCGCAGCCGCAGGACAGTGTCCAGCCGAGCGCGCCATGGCCGGCGTTGAGGTAAAGATTGGCGATCGGTGAGTTGCCGAGAATCGGTGTGCCCTTCGGCGTCGCCGGTCGCAGACCGCACCAAGGTTTCAGGTCGGCGCTGTAGTTGCCAGCGTCGGGAAATACCGCCTTGGCCTGCTTGATCAACAGGTTGACACGCACCGGATCGAGGCGCGCATTGAAGCCGGCGATATCGGCCATGCCGGCAATTCTCAGTTCCCTGCCGAGCAGGGCGTAGACCACTTTGTAGGCGCTGTCGGTGACGCTGATATGCGGCGCGCTGGCGGCGTCGGCGTCGCGCGTATCCAGTGTCAGGCTGTAGCCTTTTAGCGGGTAAATCGGCAGGTAAAAACCCAACGTTTTCGCCTGCCATGCATTGGCGGCGCCCATGGCCATGATGAAGGAGTCGGCAGCGAGTTCACCCTTGTCGGTGACCACGGCGCGGATTTGCTTTCGGCCGTCCTTCGTATCGACGACAAATCGCTGAACTGTCTCCGAGGTGCGAAACACAACGCCGCGAGTTTTTAACAACGCCTCCATACCGACACAAAAGTCATGGCAGTCGCCGGCTTCTTCCGACGCGGTATGGATGCCGCCCGCTACACGTTGACGAATGTGCTGCAGCGCGGGCTCCAGATCCAGGCATTGCTTGTTGTCGAGCGCCGCCTGTTCACTGCCGAAGGCGCGTTGAAAATCGAGGGTACGCTTGGCGCCGTCAAAGGATGCCTGATCGGAGAAGATCACCAGCTTGCCGTTGCGCCGGTAGTCGAATTTCACTGGCTCTTCGGCGACGATATCGTGGATTAGCTGGCGGCTGTAGTAGGCGAGGCGCAGCAGGTGAACAGTGGAGATTTCCGACTGCGGACGGTTGCACGCCTGCAGAAACGAAATGCACCAGCGCCATTGGTCAAAATCGAACCGCGGATAGAAACGCAACGGCGAATCGGCGCGCAGCAACCAGGGGGGGATTTTCGGCACCACGCCCGGGCCGGCCAGAGGCGCCACATAGCTATAGGAAAGCTGTCCGCCATTGGCGTAACTGGTCTCGAGCCCGGCCTGTGCATTGCGCTCGACTACCGTCACCTGGTGGCCCGCCTTGTTCAGATAGTAGGCGGTGGTGATGCCGATAATGCCGGCACCCAGGACAACAACATGGCTCATTTCATCACTTGCAGCAGGTTGTTGAAGTCGTCGGTCCACAAGCGCCAGCCGGGCTCCGGCGGGATGACATAGGTGCCGTCGAGAATCTCGGGTTTCAGAAGGAGATTCTTGGCCTTGGTCAGCAATATCCAGTCGCTGGTGGTCGAGCCGTCTTCGTACATGTCCCGCACCCAGGCCACTTCCAGTCCGCGCTTCTCGGCAATCATCTGCACCACCGGCTTCAGATCGAGGAAGCGATTGGATACATGAAACGCGATCACGCCGTCAGGCTTCATGTGTTTTTCGTAAATCGCCAGCGCTTCCAGTGTGATCAGGTGAACCGGGATGGAGTCACTGGAAAAGGCGTCAATCGCCAACACGTCAAATTGCTGGATCGGTTCGCGTTCGAGGTTGAGGCGCGCATCGCCCAGTGAAATCTCAACGTTGGCGGCCGTGTCCTTGAGATAGGTGAAATCGCGCCTGGCGATGGTGACGACTTCGGGGTTGATGTCGTAGAAGCGGAAGGTGTCGCCCTTGTTGCCGTAGACTGCGAGCGTTCCGGTGCCGAGACCGATGATACCGACCTTGCGAGGCGCATCCGGACTGAGCTTTTCCTTCAACAGAAGAATGCGACCGATACCGGATTTGGTTTTGTAGTAGGTCGTTGCCGAGCGGTTGTAGGGCGGATCCAGATACTGGTCGCCATGCAGGATGGCACCGTGCACCAGCGAGCGCTTGCGGTATTCGACGTCGGGAGGGTTGTATTCCTTGACCCGCAGGGTGCCGTAGAAATTGCGCGTCATGACGACTACATCCTCGCGGAACTGCATCACGGTGTAGATAGCGGCGCCGATGGCAAAAACCGAAATCATCACACCGATGCCGACAAAGCCGACATGGAATTTTTTCCATAGCAGCAACGTTGCCAGCACTGCCAGCAGGACGATGGCGATTTCCAGCTCGAAATACGCCGGCAGCAACAAAGGCGCCGCCACGCCCACCAGGAGTGAGCCGACTGCGCCACCGATGGAGACCATCAGGTAGAACGTGGTCAGGTGAGCCGGATGCGGTTTTCGCGCCACCAGCTCGCCATGGCAGAACATGCAGGCAATGAACAGTCCGGCCAGAAACAAGCCGATCTGCCAATACAGCATAAAGTGCATTTCCTTGTCGGCTAGCGTCCAGGCCATGGCGATGACGGTCGCGCCCATCATCGGCAGGAATAGCGTGCGCCGGTACCAGCCGCCTTTGCCCTCCTTCGCATCGAAGCAGAGGATAAAGGTGATGAGATAGAGCACCAGCGGCACCACCCACAGCAGCGGAATGGATGAGATGTTCTGCGTCAGGTGGTTGGAGACCGCCAGCAACAGCATCGAGCCCAGGCCGGAGAGGGATATCCAGATCAACTTTTCCTTCAGGGTGGGCGCTGCGGGTGATGCGTCAACCGGCGTGTCGTTTGCAGAGGTCTCAACAACGGTGGCAGTGGCGGCGGCCGCGCCGTGCATCGCGTACCAGGCCAGCGCTGCCACCAATATGGCGAAGACACCAAACCCGATCGACCAGCCAATCGCTTGCTGGCGCGTGCTGATCCAGGGCTCGAACACGAACGGATAGCCGATCAGCGCCAGCATCGAGGCCAGATTGGACAGCGCAAACAGGCGGTAGGGGCTGGCATCGGGAAAACTGCGCGCGAACCAGGCCTGCACAAGGGGGCTGGTGGTGGAGAGCAGGAAGTAGGGCAGACCGATGGTCGCCGTCAGCAGCAACAGGATGCGCAGGCTGGGCTGCTCATCGCCCTGCGGCTTCCAGGCAGCGTCCGGGATGATCGGCAACAGGATCAGCGCGATCACGATCAGCCCGATATGCAGCATTGCCTGCCGTTTTGCGCTCAGGCGGCGGGTGGTGAAATCGGAATAAAAGTACCCCGCCAGCAGCGCGCACTGGAAAAACACCAGGCAGGTGGTCCAGACCGCGGCCGAGCCACCGAACCACGGCAGGATCTGCTTGGCGATGACCGGCTGGATCAGAAACAGCAGGAAGGCGGAGACGAAGATGGTGAGGGCGTATAGGATCATATGAATCATTTTCGCATGGCCGGTCATTCTGCTGACACGGCGTACAGGTAAAATCTTCGGAAATTCAGTGGTTTCCGCTTTGCCTGCGGCGCTGTACCCGATTCGCATTCCCGATCCTCCGATGAATTCCACTCGTTCCGCTTATTTCGCCGGCCTGCGCGACCAGATGCCCGGCATCCTTGGTAATGTGCCGTTCGGCATGATTACCGGTGCGGCCGCGGTAGCAGCGGGTGTCGATCCGCTGTTGGCGATGGCGATGTCGATCATCGTTTTTGCCGGTGCCGCGCAGTTGGCGGCGATTTCGCTGATGGCGCAGCACGCGCCCGGCGGCATCGTCGTGCTGACGGTGTTGATCGTCAACTTGCGGATGATGATGTACAGCGCGGCGATGGCGCCGTATTTCCGCCATACACCGATCGCGCGCAAGTGGCTGTTTTCCTACCTACTGACCGATCACGCGTTTGCGCTTGTCACCACCAAGTTCAACAAGCACAAGGTGCCTGAACACATCGATGCTTACTATTTCGGCGCCACCAGCGCGATGTGGGTGATCTGGCAGATCGCGCTGGCCATCGGCATTTTTGCCGGCACGCTGGTACCGGCCAAATGGTCGCTGGATTTCGCCATTCCGCTGGTGTTTCTTTCGCTGGTGCTGCCGGCGCTGATCACGCGGAGCCATTGGGCGGCGGCGATTGCGGCGGCCACGGCAGCGGCGTTTTGCGCTTCGTTCCCGCTAAGGCTCGGCCTCATCGCGGGTGCGGCGACCGGTGTCATTGTCGGGCTGCTTTCGGAAAAGTTCGCCGGCCGTAAGGGGGCGGCATGAACGGCTGGCAGGGCTGGGCAATTGTCATCTGCGCCGGGCTGGTGACGCTGGGCGTGCGCGCGTCATTCATCGTCCTGCCACCGCATACTCGCGTGCCGGCATGGCTGCTGGAGAGTCTCAAGTACGTTGCCGCCGCTGTGTTGCCGGCGCTGGTGGCACCGGATGTGCTGTTCCGCGATGCCACCGCTGGCGAGACCTTCAATCTCTATCGTATTGCGGCGGCTGCGGTAGCGATGGCATTTGCGCTTAAAACCCGGAATGTGTTTGGCACGCTGGCAGTCGGCATGACTGCGCTGTGGCTATTCAAGTGGTGGAGCCCGTTCTGATGTTGCGCCTGCTTATTTTGGCGATGCTGATAGCCGAGATTGCGCTCTATATCGCGCTGGGGCGTCACTGGAATCAGCTCGACGTGGGCGCAATGCAGATCGCAGCCGCAATTCTGTTGATGGCGTTTCTGTGGCGGCTTTCCCATGCACTGGTCAGCTATCTCATGGCCGCAGTTTATCGTTTCGTCGAACGCCGCCCTTTGCCCTTGGGCAATAGTCTGGCAGCATTGGCCAGCGAATTGTCCGCACGCGTGATCAGCTTCAATTGGAGCCAGCCTTTTGTTGACTGGGCCATGGGTGCCGAGCCGGCGGGCAAACGAGATGGCACCCCCATCCTCTTGGTGCACGGCTATTTTTCCAATCGAGGTATGTGGGTGCGATTCCGCCAGCGGCTTGCCTCGGCGGGTTTGGGGCCGATCTACGCCATTACCTTGGAACCGCCCATGAGTTCAATCGACCTGCTGGCCGAACAGTTGTCGCGCCGCATTGACGAAATCTGCCGCGCTACCAGCGCCGATAAGATCATCGTGGTTGCGCATAGCATGGGCGGGCTGGTTGCACGTTCTTACATGGCGCGCCGGGGGAGCGCAGCCATTGCCAAATTCATCACGCTGGGATCACCGCATCACGGCACAAAAATGGCGAGATGGGGTGTCGGTGAATGCACCGGGCAAATGAGATCTGAAAGTGCGTGGTTGAGGATTCTGGAAGACAGGGAATCTGCTTCGCCGCCAAAGGTGCCGACATTATCGATATATACCGTCAACGATGATCTGGTTTATCCGCCGGAGTCCAGTGTATTGGCGTGGGCCGAAAATGTCCCTGTGTCGGCAGTCGGGCATGTCGGACTGCTATTTTCCAAGTCGGTAGCGAATCGCGTGATTGCTGCAATTACACAAAAATCAGCCTGACCCGCCGCTTGCGATCGTGACATAAAAAACTGTTTGTATATCAATCCTGTCCGGAACAATCAAATGGACTGCATATCCTCGGCCAGATAAAACCATTCGTTACCGGGCTTGGCACCGGCATCCGGAAACAAAATGCACCCATCGGCGTCGGCTCTGACAACAGATCCGTCGGCCCGTGTTCCTATCAAATCGCCCTTGCGCAGCCGATCAAAACTAGCCCAATTCCGGCTGAAATGGTCGTCATCATGCTGACGATCATGAACTTCATACATATGCAGCGCCTCATAGTTGTCGACTATCGGCGGGGCTACTGTGTCGGCGATACCGAGATGTCCAAGCGTATTGAGGATAGCTTGATAGCCAACTTGTGGCGATAAGACGTCGTCATGCTGTCCACACTCCAAGGTAATCGCATAGCCTCCAGTCGATCTCATGTATTCGGTGGTGCCGACACCATATCGCGGGTCCGTACTGGTTGGGTCAGATAATCGTCCGCCGACGTTGCCGTGCCGGACTCGGTTTTCAACCCCCCGAGCATAGGTCGAGAGCCACCCATCGACGAATCTGTGCACCCCCAGCCGTTTGGCCAGAGCACGCTCTTTCTCATAATGAACAAACGGCTCGATTTTCCCCGTATTGTTACGCGGCCCAAGCATTGCAAATGCCGGATTTTTCGCGCGCGTTGAATGAAGATCAAGCAGCACATCATGCCGGGCAAGCATTGGGCAAAGCCAATTTGCAACGTGGTCTTCGAAGTCTTGAGGGCTGGCCGTTGGATACAGATTCCGGTTCAGGTTGCGATCGCCCGCGCGTTCATGACGAGAATAGGCAAGCGGATTGGCAATCGGAACAAACGTGACCTGGCCACCGACAATGGTCATATGCCCTTTGTCGATATCAGAGATAACTCGGTGGATAGCTTCAGTGCCACAGGTTTCGTTGCCGTGAACCGCGCCTAGGACGATCAAGTTTGGCCCAGTCGATTGTCCGGCGTAGACGATTGATTTGAAATGCAGGCCTGGATGCGACATCGATTTGACCACCGAGATGAGAGAAGTGTGTTTACGGGAGAAATACTGCTTGACCGCGGGCGTCAAAAAGAAAAGGGCCGCATCACTTGATGCGGCCCTGAACTTTACAACATGCGATCAGAAAGGTTGGCGAGTAATAGCCTTCCTTTGGGTCAGTCCATTGACCGTATAGGTCATAACAGCATTGCTGGAGTCGCTGAAGTCCAAGGTCATCGTGCCAACTTTGGTAACCACGAACTGCGACGGGTTGTAGTTTGTGCCTAGCCAACCTGAACTAATGGTCGTATAGAGATCACCGGTATAGGAAGACCCGTTCCATACGCCACCCGGCATAGCAAACCAAGTGTCGCGACCCGCGGAGTCGTAGGTGTACCAAACCGGGAACAATACTCGTCCTTGTTGTGCGATGTTTATACCCCAGCCATTTTCCGGCAATCCGGCCCACCACATATCGTTCACCTGCAGCTTTGCTTGGCCGTCATCAGTTGCAAAAGCTTGTCGAATAATTGCCTTGCTGCCGCTTATGCCGTTGATGGTGTACGTCAAAGTCGCCGTGCTCGCGCCGGTATAGGTAATGGTTGCCGTTCCGACGGCTGCGTTACCGCTTCCACCTGGGCGGAATTGCGACGCATCGTATGCGCTGAACGGTGACGATGTCGGTTGATACAACATGCCTGTGTATGCGTTACCTGCAGCATTCCAGGTTCCGCCCGGCATCGAATACCAGATCGGCTTGCCTGCATTGTCATAAACGTACAAGACTGCGAACTGTGTCATCCCGTGCTGGGTAATGGAGACGCCCCAGCCATTTTCGCTTGAGCCCACCCACCACATGTCGGTGTAATCAGTTGGGCCTGTAGCCAGCGTCGCGACAGTAACAATGGATTGCTCGAAACCGGCATCTGCTGTATGCGGGTATGTCACCACGTAATTATGCGTGCCAGCCGTAATGGAGCTAACCGTACAAGTTGCCGTGCCGATATCCGTTGCACCAGGCAAAAATACAACGCTTACCGCAGAGCAACCCGCAAGCGCGGTGCCATTCTCGTTGAACGTTACCTTGTTCGTTAGGGTGCGACCCGCAAGCGTAGCGCGCAAGGTTACGTTTGTGCCTGCAACTGGCTGAATCGGATTAGTGGTCACCGACAAAGTAGTCGCATTGACGTTAACGATTTGCTGCAACGTGCTCTGGCTCGTTGGGTTATTGCCATCGCCACTGTAGATCGCGGTGTAGGAAACCGGGCTGCTCACATTGAATTGAGCCGGCACAGCACATTTGGCGTTGGCGGAAACAAGCGGTACCGCGTTGCACAAGGTCACCACGCCGGTTGTAGTCGATACAGTGAAGGTGACTGTACCGGTAGGACTGTTTCCGTTAATAGCCGCATTCAATGATGTCTGACCGCGATAGTTAACTGGGTTAGCTGACGAGCTAAGTGTGACCGCGCCGGGAGGTGTTACCAGGAAGCCAGCCGTGACAGGTGTAGCCGCAGTGAAGTTTGCATTACCCGCCTGAGTGGCTTGCAGTGTGCAGGTGCCAAGCGTCAGGATCGTAATGGTGCTTCCATTAACCCCCGTCGCAGTACAAACCGTCGGCGTCGACGAAGTCAGCGTAACCGGCAGCCCGGAGGTCGCAGTCACCGCCAGCGTAAAGGCAGGTGTTCCCAGTGTTACGTTCGCAAGACCGGGGAAGTTGATCGTCTGGCTACCTTGGTTAATGGCAAAACTTAGACCTACTGGTGCCGCAGCGCTGAAGTTGGCATTACCAGCTTGATTGGCTGTAACGCTACAGGTGCCGACTGATACCGACACAAAACTGTTTCCGGATATTGTGCAAACTGCGGGCGTAGAGCTCGTGTAGGTGATGGGCAAGCCAGACGATGCAGTTGCCTGCGGGCTAAATGCTTGGGCAACAGCACTGAACGAGCGCGCTGACTGCGCGCCGAATGTAATCATCTGCGTTGCCTGGGTAATGTTGAAGGATTGGACGACCGGAGCGGCAGCATTGTAATTCGCGTCGGTTGCCGCATTCGCGGTTATCGAACAAGAACCGACGGTGATCATGGTCACATTTGACCCCGAGACCGAGCAAATGGTCGGCGTTGTAGAGCTGAATGTCACAACACCGCCTACTGGGGTCGTTGTTGCCGTCAGCGCGATGGGCGTGTTGCTGAAGGTTTGAGCACCCGGACCGGTGAAGTTGATGGTGCGCGTACCCTTGGCAACAGTCAGCGTGAAAGTCTGATTGGCAGCTGGTGCAGTACCTGTGGCGGTTAGTGTCAGGTTGAAGGTACCAGCTTGGGTCGGGGTGCCTGCCAATTGCCCGTTACCGGAATTGGCGCCGCCCGAGGTGAACGTCACACCGGTTGGCAGAGTGCCGGTTTGGGAAATGGTTGGCAACGGGGTACCGCTAGCGGTGATGTTGAAGGTCGTTCCGGCAACGCCCACGGTAAAGCCGCCGAATGACGCCGCGCTGGTAAATGCGGGCGCAACCGGCGTTGGAGACGGCTGGAACACATTACTTGCGGCAGAAGCCGGACCTGTGCCGATTGCATTCGTTGCCACCACGGTACACGTATAGTTTGTCAGGTTTGTGAGGCCGGTAATTGTGTGGCTAAGGCTCGTTGTGCCCGCATTGGCGTCGGTACCGCCAGCTGGGGTGCAACTAACCGTGTAGCCGGTAATTGCACTGCCGCCATTGTTTGCGGGCGCAGTAAATGTCACCGTACCTTGCGCATTACCCGCAACACCAGTTACTCCAGTTGGAGCTCCGGGGGCTGTTGCTGTAATTGTAAAGCTCTGTTGCACTTGCGGAGCGGCGTTGAAGTTTGCATTGCCAGCTTGATTGGCATTGATTGTGCAAAGACCAGCCGTGAGCATCGTCACGTTGGAACCGCTTATCGAGCAAACGGTAGGTGTCGCGGAAGTGAAGCTAACTGCCAATGCCGACGTAGCGGTAGCAGACAAGGCGATCGGAGTCGGACTGAAGTTTTGGTTCGCAGGCCCGGTGAACGATATCGTCTGGTTGGCTTTGGCGACTGTGAGCGTAAAGCTCTGTGTGGCATTCGGCAGATTGCCATTTGATGCAGTCACAGTAAGCGGATAGTTACCGACGGTGCCGAGTGCTGGTGTGCCAGCAAGCGCACCCGTTGCCGGAGTGAAGGTAACTCCGGAGGGGAGTGTGCCAGTAACAGCCAAGGTCGGCACCGGTGCCCCCGTTGCGGTCACAGTGAAATTGCCTGCGCTATTCACTGTAAAAGTCGTGTTGTTCGCGCTTGTAATGTTCGGTGCCGAGTTCAGGTTCAGCGTGAAGCTGGCCGAAATGGGGGTATCTACTGGCAACGCTGTTGCGCCGCAAGTTGGGTCAGGGGTTCCCATGTTCGAGCCCTCAGCCGCAAAAATTGACCCAGTTTTCAGGCTGATGACGTACGACGAGTTTGTAGCTCCCACAGCCGGTTGCAATGTAAATGTTGCGAGAAGCTGATTGGCGCCGTTTGCAGTGGACGAGCCGCCCAAAGCTATCGTGCCACCAAAATCCGCAGTGGAAGTATCGGTAATTGCGTTCGGCAAGGTTGGAGCGGCGTTCGGGTCAGGATAGCCTGGCCCCAGTGTACGGGCAGTGACGCTGAACGCATTGTTCTCGGCAGCACTTGCTGATGTCAGTATCAAGGAGTGACCGCAGCCTCTTTCTGTAGTAGTAGAAGCACAAAGCGACACCGTCACTGTCGAACCACCAGGCGAAAAGCCCGTTGAGTTTGCGCCACCACAGGTTGAGCCTGCGGAAAAAAACGCAGTGACGGCCGCGTTAGCCTGGGAAGCCAATCCCAGCGACATAACGGCTATCGCTGCGATTGCGTGCAGGGTTTTGGTCAGGTTCATGTTTTTGCCTCTAAGCAAGTTAATTATTTGTCCCAACAGCTGGAGCCAGTACCGACGTTACCTAGTCGTGCCAAGGCCTGGCAGCAAATTTCGATTCTACATTGCTACGACGCTCAAGTTTTTCCAGATGCAGCATAACATCCAAAATTCTAAGCCACAACGCGCAATCATGGGATGCGGTGCTGTCCGGAAATAATTTTCAAATACATGATACTAAAAAGAAAATCTCTTATTCCCCTGAGGAGAGTGTTTGCGCACTGTGATATTTGTCACTTACAAAGAAAAATATTCCGACCAACTGCTTCGGAGATGCATTTGCGATCACCGAGGTGTGAATAACTGGAAATACGTTTTTTCTTGAGTAAATATGACATTCCAAACAAATCACTTCGTTCAGGGGCGAGCATATCGTCTGAAAGTGACAGTAGTTTTAACCGCGATGTCAGTGAAGTTTTTCCGCTGATTCGCGATCTCGGTGGAGTGCATGTTTATGTGTTCAAGGCAATACCAACCCTGATCTGGCCTTTACCGCGGCAATGTCCGTTGCATTGATGCCACCAGACGAATTGAGATCAAATTTGAAGTTGGTTGCGTTGGTTGCCTGGCCGGATCGTGCTTTGATGCCGCTGATGTCAGTGGCATTCACGGAACGCGAGTTATTGATATCGCCAACCAAGAAGCCGATCGATGCGGAAGCCGCGACTGTGCCATTGACGCCCGTAACCGATATCGTGGCTCTGGAGTTGTCCGGAATGCCGGTCAGGGTTACAACAACCTCGTTTCCGGTAGCGCTGGCGGTCGCCGAGCCGACGGGCGAGCCAGATGATCCGACAACGCTGACGGTACCTGGCGAAGTAATGCTTGTGCTGAACTGGAACACGATCAGATGTCCAGCACCGATAGCTCTTGGCTCAACCGTAACATTGCCGGCGATTGGTTCAGTGCTAACAACAGGCAAGTCGAAGGTGCCTGTTGCGCCGTGGGTTTTGCGCGATTGAACGGCAATGAGCGTCGCGCTAGATTGCGGTGTCCCAGTGGCAGTTGCCGACGCAGCTCCCGTTCCTGCAGAATTTCTTGCCGACACACTACATGTATAGGTGGTGCCATTGGTTAGCCCGTTTATGACAATTGGCGATGCCGATGCAGTGGCTGTGTGACCGCCGGTGTTGCAAATCGCTGTGTAATCCAAGATAGCCCCGCCCCCGTTGCTTGCAGGCGGTGAAAAACTAATCGTGAGCTGCGAGTCTCCGGCGGCAATGGCGCTGATTACTGGTGCGCCAGGCGGAACCACGGGGGCGGCATTGATGGTAACCAGATATGAACGACTACCAACAAATGGGCCGTTCGTCAGGTTGGAGTCGGTAGCGGTAATGGTGAAGCTGAAAGCGCCGGCGGCGGATGCGGTACCGGACAAGGTTCCATTGCTTGCCAAGGACAACCCCGCAGGAAGAGCACCGCTTGTTATTGTGAATGAATAAGGAGCTTGGCCACCCGTTGCGGAGATGGCTTGCATATATGAGCTTCCGACCGTGCCGTTTGGCAAGCTCGCCGGACTCAGTGTTATCACAGGAGCAATATAAAACGACATTGGGGCAGAAGTTGCCGATGTATTACCCGCGATATCGGTTGCGCGAGCCGCCGCTGTGTGGGCCAAAGGGGCAAGTGGTGCAGGCAAGACGTAGCTGAACGCGCCAGCGCCGCTGGACGTGGTTGTTCCCACAATGGTGCCATCGATTAGCACTGTTACTGTGCTGTTGGCTTCAGCGGTGCCGACGACGGCAGGCTGAGAGTTTGAGATCGTTCCACTTGGCGAGGTAATCACCGGGGCGGCAGGCGCGGCCGAGTCCTTTGTCGCGGCTGCACTCGCAGTCGCACCGTTACCGGCAGCATCGGCAATGTTCGCAGTGATCGTCAGTGCGCCATCGGCAATGCTGGAAAGGTCGCTTGCCGGGGTTGCAAACGATCCAGTGCCGCAGGTAGCGGAAGTTGAAATCGTCACATTGCCAACAACGCTCACCGTAACGATGCGACCTGTTTCCGAACAGCTACCGGAAATAATGTAAGCGGCCTGATTGGCGGTAGAAATTACTGGCGGTGTGTCGATGGAAATCGACGGGTTTGTGGTGTCTTTGGTTACGCTGCCATTGGTGGTGGTTAAATTGGAGAGATTGTCCGATTGCGTAACGGCGACGTTTACGATTCCGTCATTTAATCCGACGACGTTGACTCCGCTGACCAAATAACTGCCGCTAGAACAAAGTACGGAGCCGGAAACCGTCGCGCCGGCGGTTAACGAATAGGCCACTGCACTGCCCCCTGTTTCGCAGCCGCCGACAAAGCTGTAAGCCGACTTGTTGGCATTTGAAATGACATCGAGGGCTGAGATGGTCAACGTTGGACCGTCCGTATCTTTGGTAACAGTGTCCGTGACGGTCGCAGTATTGCCGGCTACATCGGTTTGTGTGATTTGCAGCATGACAACGCCTTGCGCCAGACTTGTGACATTGACGGGGGCTGAAACAAATGTGCCGCCACTTGGCGAGCCACATGTCGCGAACGCAGAAATGGAGCCAATCTGTACGCCTACCGGTAGCCCGTTCTCGGTGCAGGTTCCTGCTATTGAATAAGAAGCCTGGTTTGCAGATGTAATGACCGGCTTGCTGGTAATGAGCAGAACGGGCTGTGTTGCGTCGATAGTCCAGTTCAGCGAAGCAGGAGACGCATCGACATTGCCGGCGACATCAATTGCGCGCACTGCAAAAGTATGGAAACCATCCGCAAGACTCGTGTAGTTCTTGGGTGAGCTGCAAGGCGTAAAAGCGCTCCCATCGATAGAGCATTCGAAGGTTCCTGGTTCATTCGATGTGAAGGCGAATGTTGCGCTGCTGCTATTGCTCAACGCAGATGGTCCGGAGGAAATCGTCGTATCGGGAGGTGTTACGTCCAGTATCTGAAACGTCCGGGTAACGGTGGGCGCAGCCAAGTAATTGCTGTTGCCCGACTGATTGGCAGCGATCGTGCAAGTTCCTACCGCGATGAGCGTAGCTGTTGTGCCATTTGTGCCGGTAGTGGTGCAAGTGCTGGTGGTTTGCGATGAAAAGCTGACAGCTAGCGATGACGTCGAAGTCGCTGCAATAGAAAAAGACGCGTCCCCAAAATTTTTGTTGGGTAGGACGTTGAAAGTAATGGTCTGGGTGGCCTGATTGATCACCACATTGGCGTTGGCCGAAGCGGCCTGATAGTTGGCATTGCCGGCCTGGCTCGCGGTGAGCGCACAGGTGCCGACGCCGACGATGGTGAGGGTATTGCCGG
>JAESFS010000063.1_pt1 | contig 103856 bp, 92 predicted proteins | sample 9269441 | NCBI WGS metagenome assembly JAESFS01 (sample SAMN14502548, study PRJNA617105) | algae metagenome | isolation source: Scytolyngbya sp. HA4215-MV1 and co-occurring heterotrophs from sample from... | place: USA: Laie Falls, Oahu, Hawaii | collected 2010-08-22
CGAGCAGTTCAAGGTCATCCCCGGCATGCCGGCCGAGATCTTCCTGCAAACCAAGTCGCGCACCGCGCTGTCCTACCTGTTCAAGCCCTTCCTCGACCAGATCCACCGCGTCTTCCGCGAGTAGGGGTCTCGCCGAGCACAGGACGCAGCGAGGGAGCGGTCCGCCTCACTCGGCTCCCGGAATCCTCTCGGCTGCCGGCGGCTCCGCCATCGCCGGACGCGGCGCGGGCCGCCTGCGGCGGGCCAGGTTGCGGATGGGCTGCTCCATCAGCCGGTAGGAGGCTGTCGCGACGACCATGGTCAGAACGAACTCCGCCGCCACGGACACGAGATAGGGCGCCTCGATCGGCAGATGCAGGAGGCTCAGCAGGCCCTGGAAACTCATGAGGTGGTAGAGATAGGCGCCGTAGCTGACCAGGCCGATGTGCCGCAGGACCGGCGTCTCGAGGAAGCCGACGACCGGGCTGTCTTGCCGCTGGACGATCTGCAGCAGCAGCAGCGCGTAGAGAACGCCGAGCACGCGGCCGAACATGAGCAAGCCCGCATTTTGCTCGCCCGACAGGAGCGGCGGAATGAGCGGCGTCAGGACCAGGCACACCGCCATGGCGGCGTCGCTCGCCAGACGCTGCGGCAAGGGCTTGCCGGCCGAGAGCCCCGCCAGTCCGCCGAGCGCCAGGAGACCAAAATTGATGAACGAGTTCACGTCGAACGTGACGAACCAGCTCCCTTTCCAGACGTGGTAGCCGTTGGCGGCGATGCTGACCGCCAGGACGGCGAGGCAAAGCTGCTTCAGTCGCGCAAGCGGCGTCAACAGCACGAGCGGCGCGAAGAAGATGTAGAACTGCTCTTCGACGGCCAGGCTCCAGAGGTGGCCGAGAGCGCCGACCCAGCCGTTGCGCTCGATGTAGACGTTGGAGACGAAGAACAGGTTGGAGAGCTGCCGGCCCTCGGGGCCGAGGTTCACGCGCCCCCGCGAGGCCAGAACCGTGGCGACGATCAACAGGGCGTAGTAGGCGGGAAAGATGCGCGCTGTGCGCCGGATGTAGAAGTCCTTCAGCGCTCCGAGGACGCTGTCCCTCCCCTGCTCGATCGCCGCCCGGTGGCTGGCGAGGTTCCGCGTGATGAGGAAGCCGCTGAGCACGAAGAACAGCCATACGCCTATCGTCCCCATCGCCTCGATCGGCTCCATTGGGAACTTGTGGCTGAGGAAGACCAGGATGAAAGCGATGGCGCGCAGACCATCGAACCCGCGGATGCGGCCGTCCGATCCATCCATCATCCGCATCGTTCACCGCTCCAGCCGTTCGGACGCCCTGTTGTCCGCCGTCTACGCACGCGTTTCAACCTCAGCACGCAACCGGGGTGAGATGAGACCGGTGTGCGAAGCCACAGGCGGGACGGTTGCGAGGCAAGCGGTTTCCACGGCGCGCGAACTCCCCCACAATCGCGTCGATTCGATGTCGGCCGGCTGACGTCGCCTTCCTGCAGTGGCCAAACACGCCTGAACCACCCGAATGCAGCTTGAATTGCGGTCTCAGATCACCACACTTCGAGACGTGTCGTACGGCGATCGGAACGATGAATGGCTGAATCGAAGGTCAAGCTCAGGGTACTGGCATGGCCCAGCGGAGCGAACATCGATCAAAATCCCTATGCGGAGATGACGTATCAGGGATTTGACCGGAGAAGAGTGTCCGTCGTGAATTTCTATCCGTCGATGCTCGCCGTTCCCGATGCGGACATCTTTCACATCCATTGGCCCGAGGGCATTTTCTGGGGGAAGGGCGAGCGCTGGCTTCCCGTGGCGGCCGGCTATGCGTTGAACGTCCTGCGCATCGCCCGAAGGGTGCGCAGCGGCGGCGGACTGGTCGCCCTCACACTTCACAACCTGCATCCTCACACCGGCCTCTCGGGGATGCGCCGCACCTTGTGGCGCCACTTCCAGCAGGCGCTTCTGGGCCAGACGGACCTGCTCATCAGCCTGAGCGGGGTGGCGCTGGACATCTATCGCGATCAACATCCGGCAGCGGCGGCGATCCCGGCGGTGGTCATTCCGCATCCCCACTACCGCCTGGCCTATCCCAATGCCTCTTCCCGCGAGGAATCCCGACGCGCATACGGATTTGAACCGCAGCACCGCGTGATCGGCATGATCGGGGCGGTGCGCAAAAGCAAGGCCGTTGCGGAAGCGGCCGGCGTGTTCCATGCCGTGGCCCAGCCGCAGGAGCGGCTCCTGATCGCGGGGGCCTGCGAAGACGACCTGTGGGAGGAGATCACCGCCGCGCGGCGCGGTGACGAACGCATCGTGATGAAGCGCGGGCACATGGACGACCAACAGCTGAATGCGGCCCTGTCGGCTTGCGACATGGTGCTCAACAACCAGATCAACACGCTCAACTCCGCCACGGCGCTTCTCGCGCTCTCGGCCAACCGACCGCTCATCGCTCCGACGGCGGGCTCCCTGATCGAGCTGGCGGAGGTGGTCGGTCCGGAATGGGTCGCATTGTTCCAGCCTCCGCTCACCGGAACCAAGCTCCGGTCCAGCATCGATGAACTCGCGGCGGCGGAAAGGGAGCAGGATGCGCCGCTCGACAGCTTCGAGCCGGGGCTCCTCTCGGAGCGCCTCCTTTCGGTGTTCCAGCAGCACCTTGGTTCGGGACGCGTGCGGGGCGCGGCCTCCTGACCGGCGCGCGGGCCCGTCAGAGGTCGGCGGCCTCCTGATAGAGGCTCACGAGTTCCTTGGCCCGGTACTCCCATGTGAACGTTTCGCGCAGCTTCTGCGCGGCGTCGGCCCCGACCGTCTCGTGGACGGAATCGGCCAGCAGGCGGGCGAGCGAGCGGATGTCCCCGACCCTGTAGGTCGACGTCACGCCCGCGACGGTCGTGATCGCCAGGTTGCCGGGAAGATCGGTGCACACGACGGGAACCTGAGAGAGCAGCGCTTCGAGGAGCACGGTCGGCAGCCCCTCCATCTCCGAGGCCAGGACGAAGCAGTCGCTGCCCGCCATCATCTTCGACACGCCCTCGTCGTCCACGAAGCCGTAGAACGTCACCCGGTCGGTGACCTTGCGCTCCCGGGCCAACTGCTCGAGCCTGGTCCGCTCGCCGCCCTTGCCGACCACGTGCAGATGGGCCTTCGCCAGCAGCGGATCGGCGAGCGCCTCGATGACGTCGTGAATGCGCTTCACCGGATCCAGCCTTCCGACGGTCAGCACGGAAGGCGAGCCGGCCAGTTCGGCGACCGCGGAGCTCGGAGCGCTGAAATCGCTTCCCTGAACGCAGTTGGGGATGATCTCGGTACGCCCCGAGGGAAGATGCCGCTCGCGCAGCCATTCCCGCCAGTACGGCGTGAGGAGGATAGTGCGGGCGGCGCAGCTCAGCAGGAAGCGCTCCGCCGACATGTCCCACACGTATTTGGCGACCCCGTTTGCGAGGTTCCTGTCGGCATAGAATGCGTGCGGCGTGTAGAAGAACGGCTTTCCCGCCAGCCTGGCGGCGAGCGCGCCCCTGACGGCATAGCCGGACCGCGCGCCATGCACATGCACCACGTCAGCCCAGGCGACATGGCCCGGCAAGTCCGAGGCGTCGGCGTGCACCGTGGTGTAGGGCTCGCCGATCGGCTCGATGATGGGCGAGACGATGCGGACCTCGCAGCCGAGACCGCTGAGAGCGACGGCGAGGCCATGAATGTGCCTGGCCGTGCCACCCCCTCCCCGGTAGGGCTCGAAGTCCTTGTGAACCTGCAGAACCCGCATCGATCGCCGAACCTTGTCCCTCAAGCGAGGCTCGCGGCCGAATAACCGAGGTCCCGCATGATCTCGGTGAGCGCGACGCGAATCGGCTTTGTCGCCCGCCAATGCCGTCGCCGGTTGATCTTCGCAGGAGATCCCAGCTGCTGCAGGCGGTCGATCCTGCGCACGCGCTGCGGATCCGTCTCGATCGTCACCGCGACGCCGAGAAGCTCCGCGATCAGCCCCACGAGCTCGGCGACGGAAACCTCCTCCCCCGAGCAGATGTTGAAATACTCGACCGGCTCGCCTTCACCAACCCCCGCGAGCAGCGCTATGAACGCCTGCGCGACATCATCAACATGAATATAGTCGCGCTTGGGCTTGGTGTTGCCGAGCTTCACGGTGACCGACGACGCCCCCGCGCCAAGCTGCTGCATGAGATCCGGGATGAGATGGCCGTTCGGATCGCCGGTTCCGATGGTGTTGAACAGGCGGCCGACATGCGCGCGTCCCCCCGTTCTGTTCGCCCAGTTGCTGGCGAGAAATTCACCGCTGAGCTTCGTCAGCGAATAGACGTCGGAGTAGCCCGTCTCGGTCTCGTCCTCGACGAGAAAGCCGTCGCGCCACTGGTAGACCGCGCCACTGGACGTGAACACAAAGTGCCGCACGCCCGCGTTGGCGGCGGCGTCCAGGACGACCTGCGTACCCGTGATGTTGACGTCGAGCGCCAAGGCCGGATTCGCCTCGCAGGTCGGGATGTGGTGCACCGCAGCGAGGTGCAGGATGGCCTCAGGACGATGCTCGAGCATCAGCGCATTCATGACATCCGCATCGCGAATGTCTGCATTGACCGGCACAATAAACTGATTAGCCGCAGGCAATGGGATGCCCACATAAAGGTTATCGACGACAACCTGTTGTATTTCCATACGCTCAAGCATCGAAACGACACGCGATCCGATGAAACCTGCACCCCCCGTGACCATAACTTTTGAGAATGGAAAGGGCCGATCGACACTCCGAAGCGCCTCGTTATTCTGAATCATTCGTGAGCCTGTCGTTTGACCTGTCTTTATTGCGGCGCACAATCTGGCTCACGAGATCCAAACTGTCCATCCGCGCCGAATCGATTTCTGCAACTTTATGTAGAGCGTCGACCATCTTAAGGGCGCATTTGTGGTACTTTGGCATAAGCCGCAACTTAAGCTCAACCATTCGGATGAAGCTGGATGTCGGGGTACTTCTCGGGGTGGAGTACACGCTCGGCCACCTCGTTCCAGGACAGGAAGGTTCGCGGCTCCACCTCGCCAACGAGGCTCAGCGACCGGTTCATCGCCGCCCGCAGCGATTCAGGATCGCCCGGCCGGTATCCCGTGCGGCTCGGCACGTCCCCCGCCGCGAAGTCGGGACAAAGCGCGGGCAAGCCGTAATACTCGTACTGGGCGAGTTTCAGGCTGGAGTCCGCGAGGTACTCGGAGCCGGGCGCCTTCAGGTAAGGCGCGATCCCCACGTTCGCATGCCTCACGTAAGGCACCGTGTCCCTGTAGTTCATTTCCGCATGGACATGCAGATTCGTGCGCTCGCGCAGGGGTTTGCCGGCGCCGATCACGTGGAAGTGGACGTCCGGAAACTGCTCGGCCGCCGTCTCGACCACCCAAGGATCGAAGAGCATCGATCCCACCGAGACAGCGTTGAGCGGGGTGTCGTAGGGAGACGGCGCGTCAGTGTCCAACTCCGCCCGGTTGACGCCGAACTCCGCCCGATAGAGCCGGTCGGCCATCCAGGAGAACGAGCTCACCATGGCGCGCGAGCGCAGGCACGCGTGATCGATTAGCCCCGCGTTCTGCTCCAGCTTGGCCTGCAGATAGGGGTGTCCGCCCACCGTCTCCAGCAGGTCCGTGGCGTAGTAGATGATCCTGGCCGTGGGAGCCAACTGCCTGATTCGTTCGATGAGCAAGACCGCCGCACTCGCTTCGATGATGACGTAGTCAGCCCCGGTGACGAGTTTCTCGAAATTGCCGTTACGGAGCCGTTCGTAGAACGGGTAAAATGCCTCCATAACCCTGTTCGCAAAGCCCGATTGGGAGTGAAAAGGGTGAACGGCCGTGCGCCAGAGCAAGCACGACACGCCGTTCACGACCTCGATTCGGTTGGAGCGATCCCACAGGAACAATCGGGAATCGCCCTTCAGCTTGGACATCCAGCTGTAACGCGTCGAGACGAAGGCCACGTCGCAGGAACTGCGGACATAAGCGTCGGCAAGTTGTTGGATGCTCGCTTTCTTCTTGGTGCGGTAATCGTGGTACCCCGAAACGAAAACAATCTTCGGCCGCATTCTGATCCTCTCTCCGATGACCCGCATGCGCGATCCCGGGGGCGGCCGCGATCGAACCGATCTTCGATGATCGACGACACGCGGCCCAGTTGCACTGCTCTTATACGATTATCGCGATTTGCGAATAGCGGCGGATGCAACCCGGCGCTTTCGTGCTGAACCTGCGAGCGTGCCGGCGCTCTCCCGCAGGCCCCTCTGCGGCCCGATGGCCCGAGGTAACTCTCTGGCGCCCGACACGGTTCACGCGACGACAAGATGGCGTCGACGTCGTCGGGATCGTGGCGCGCCGTTCGTGGCGCCCGATGGCGGGATTCGAAAAGTTGATCGCCGAGGCGGACTCCGTTCGCCGTGACAATCCCACCAAGGCCGCGATCGGCTCGGGTCTCGGCTCAGTCGTCGGCGCCTTCCACCGGATCGCCGCCACAGCGTGATCCCCCCAGTTCCTCGCGTTCAGCGATATAGATCAGGAAAGCGGCGGCCCCATACCCCACCATGGGCCGCGAGCCGATCGGCTTGCCGATCTCGCCGGTGTACTCGCGCTCCGGTGAGGCCCTCGCGTCGGGTTCGGAGAGGTACATTTCCGGGAAGAGGTTGGCGTCGGCGGCCGCGATCTCCCGCATGCGGCGGACGATCGCATCCGCATCCTCGATCCTGCCCCGCCTGAGCAGCGCCCTCGCGAGGTTGAAGTTGATGAACAGGAACTCCTGCCGCTCGTAGTTCGACGAGCCCGTCACCCGGCGCAGGCCTCCCGAGGGAACCTTGAGCCGCGACATCGCCTCGATCGTCGCCTCTTCCATGGCCTCGTCGCTGAGAAGTCCGAAATTCACCGCCTCCAGCACCGCCCCATCCACCTCGTTTCGCGGGCTAGGCTCCAGCGTCCCGTAGAGGTGCCCATTGCGGATGAAGGCGTTGCGGAAGCCCTCTTTCAGGAGCGCGATGCTGTCGCGGACTTCGCGTTCGAACTGCGTATCGTGCGGATCCTGAACCACAGCCACGATGCTCTCGAGGCCGGCGATCGCGGCGATCGTAGACGCGGCGTAGTGGAGCCGCGGCGCGTCATTCTGCTCCCAGACGGACGTGTCGGCCGCCACGATCAGCCCCGACCCGTGCGGCTCCAAATTCTGCAGCAGCGGACGGACCACATAGTCACGGATGCTGTCGGCGACGCGGCCCCGATACGTCTGGCGGGTGAGCCACTCCGTGTCGCCGGTCCTCGAGAGGTATTCTCCGATAGCCCACAGCGTCAGGCCCCAACTGTCGAACTCCATGTTTGGCTTGGGGTGGCCCGAATGGTCGTTTTCTTCCGAACCGTCCCCGAAATAGCGAACCGTCGAGATCTGGTAGTCGTGCCCGGAGGCGTCACTGCGCATCTTGCCGACGGGCCTTGCGTTGAGCAGGCCGTCGAGCGCCGCGCGCGCCTCCGCGGAGTGACCCGTCTTGACGAGGGCGACGATGGAATAGGCCATGTCGCGCGTCCAGGGCAGAAACCACTCCCCGTTCGGCAGGCTGGCGTTGATCAGGCCGCGTGCGTGGCCGATGTGCTCGCGGATCTGGGCCATGCGCAGAACGGCTTCGCTCTGCCGCCACGTCTCGCGTTCCTGATCGTCGGCGAAGCAGACCTGCGGCGGCTTGCGCCAGGCCTCGAAGTCCCGCGCCTCGCGCGCGACCAGCTCCTCGACGGTCAGAGTCCCGGCCCACGTCGTCACGCTGCCCGCCACGGCGTCCAGCGCTTCCGCCTTCCCACCGACGACGAACGCCCAGGCCGGGCCCGCGAAATCACAGCCGGGCCTTGCGGGCACGTCCGTGAGCGAGATCGCGATCACCCGCTTGTCCGTCCCCTCGAAGCTCAGGCCAAGCGCCTGCCGGGCTCCCTGGGACACGATCTCACGCGCCGCCACGGCGTGCGTCCACTCAACAGAAAGGCAAGCCTGGTCCGAAGCCGTCGTGGTCGCGAGCACGAGGACATTGCGCTTCAGGCCGAAAGGGGCGAACGCATAGTGACGCGCGCCGGTCCCGGTCTCGGCGACGATGATGTGGGACTGCTGGAGGTAGGAGGTTCCCACCACGTCGCCGCTCCACCAGCCGCTATCGATCAGGCTGGGCGTGCTGACGCCCTCTTCCAAGGGATCGTCCGGGTCCGCCGCCATGAAGCGGTAGGGATGCGCGTAGAAACGAGTCACCTCGCCGGTATCGCCCTCGACGACGCCGTAGCCGAATCCGTTACCGGTGACGAGCGGCGTCTCGGCCGCGCGCGGCGCGGAGTTGGGGAGCATGATGACCACCAGTGCCGGAAGGATGAAGCGGGCGGCGAACCAGCCAACGCTCCGATGTGCGATTCCAATCATAGGACGACGTCTCACTGCAAAGTTCAAGCAACAATAGGTTCTTTCAAAGTAAAATTACTTACGACACAGTCAAACTTGGCAGTGGTATGAATTACGCCCTGCGACAGTGGCGGCGCCACGGCATTCGCTTACACTCGGCTCCGTCGGGCGGGCCGGGAATGGAGGTGTTCGACGTCACAGGTCCACCAGCCAGCCGCCTTCCCGCTCCAGAACTTGCACCCAAGACTTGCATGAGAGGCTCACACCCGATGGCCAGCTTCCGCAATGCGCTTTCCGAATGGAGATCCCATGCGCTCGGCGTCCTCAGGATCGTCAGCGGGCTCCTGTTCCTCGAGCATGGCACGGGAAAGCTGCTCGGCTTCCCCGACTTGACGGCCGTCCCGCCCTTCCTGTCACTCCCCTGGTGGGGTGGAGTCCTCGAACTGGCGGGTGGCCTGCTTCTCACGGTCGGGCTCTTCACGAGGCCGGTGGCTTTCCTGCTCAGCGGCGAAATGGCGGTGGCGTACTTTGTCGCGCACGCCCCGCGGTCCTTTTTCCCGGCCGTCAATGGCGGCGATGCGGCGGTGCTCTATTGCTTCGTTTTTCTGTATCTCGTCTTCGCCGGGCCCGGGCGCTGGAGCCTCGACGAGTGGCGCCGGGCCAGGTTCACGACGAGACCCTAATACTCGCCGCGCTGGAGGAACCAGCCGTCGACCACCCGTCCAGCGGCCGGGTGCGGGCGCGATGGCGGGCGCGCGTGCAAACCTCACACCTTCCGTGAGCGGTCCTCACGGAGCGCCTCGTCCGAGACCTCGGCGGGCTTCAGGTCCGCCATGGCCAGGACGCCGTCCGTCACGTAGCGGTTGACGTGCCCGGCGGCGAGGCGCTCTCCCGCCAGATGCGACCGGACGTTCTCCACCACGCCATGCCTGACGAGTTCGCCGAGGAGGAAATCGCGCTCCGCGTTGGTGTCTGCGTCGGTCGCGTGGGTGATCTCGAAACTCAGGCGGGTGAGGGACAGGCCGATGTCCTTGGTCGCGGCGCCCACCCACATGGCGCGCTCGTCCGCGGACGGGGCGTCGACGTCGAGCCAGAAGCCGGGTGTGTCGATCGACTGCTCCGCGCGGTCGAGGGGTCTCCCCCAGAAGCGCACGTGATGCCGCTTGCGTGGGCTGCCGTCGATGGCGCATTGAAAGCCGACATCCTGCCCGCGTCCGAACAGGTACAGCGTGCTGAACGGCGCCGCCGGATAAGGGCGGTTCAGCACGAAGGCCTTGGCCATGCCCCAGTCGCTGGCCAGCCCGAGCGGGTCCGCCTGCGTCCAGCCCGCGGCCGAGAAGGCATGCACGAGTTCGCGCCGCGAGCCGATCAGGACGAGGTTCACCGGATCGCCCGGCAAGCCGTCGCCGGTCAGCGTAAAGGTCGGCACCCGCCCGCGATGAAGGATCCGAAGGCCGGTCCGGATAGCGCGGGGCAGGATCACGTAAGCCGCGACGCCATACGTCGCAGCCACCGCCAGCACCAAGGGCAGACGGCGATCGGCGACGTCGACGAAGACGAAGGCGATCAACCAGACGGTGACTGCACCGAGGCCCAGGACGAGAAGCCGTTGCGCGAGAAGCTTGAGGATCCGCATGAGAACCTCTGGTGGTATGGCCGGGCGGTGTTCGCTCGGCGGTTTCGCGATGAGCGTAGCAGGTATTCCAACGCCCCCGCATCCTGCTGTGCGTCGACCTTCCCGGCTGATGTCCTGGACCGCAACGGCGCCGCTGCACGATTTTAGCCAAAGGATGCAGCTTCTGAACGGAGACGCGCGCCCGCGGCCCAGGAGATCCGGCGTTCCTGAGCTTCCGCCACAGACGGCGCAGCGCCGCTTCGCCACGGGACAGACCAAGGCATGTCGCCGGATCCACTCGTCAGGAGCGCAACCGGGCATGCCCGAGGTAGAGCACCGCCCTCGTGGGAACACGGCCGAAAGTCACGTCCATCCTGCGCGTCAGGGACCGCGGCCCCAATCCCACGACGGGGCCCATCTCCAGCCCCGCCCGCCTCAGGATGGACCGCAGTTCGTCGGGCCTGATGAAGCGCTGGTGATCGTGAGCGCCCCGCGGCAAGAGGCGGAGGATTTTCTCCCCCAGCGTGATGAGGACCAGGCGCGACAGCGCGGTCCGGTTGACCGTGTCGAACAGGAGCAGCCCTCCCGGCCGAAGGACCCGCGCGATCTCGCGCGCCACCGCCTGGACATCCGACACGTGCTCGAGAACGTCGACGCACACGACGATATCGAACGAGTTGTCCCCGGCAGGGATCGCCTCCCCGGCCCCGGCCCTGTAGTCGATGTCCAGCTTTTCGACCGCGGAATGTCTCTTCGCAGCCTCGATGGCAGGTTTGGAAGGGTCCACGCCCGTGACCCGGGCACCCATCCGCGCCAATGCCTCGGACATGAAGCCGCCGCCGCATCCCAGGTCCAGGATGTCGCGGCCACGCCAATCACCCACGATGGGCTGGAACAGCGAAAGGCGCACGGGCGTCAGGCCCTTCAGGACCCGGAGCCATCTGACGTCCTGCTCCCACCAGCGGTGCGCCACGGCGTCGTAGATCGACACGTCGGGACCGCTCATCGCTGCCGACCGGGTCGAGGCCAGGGGAGCCAATACGGCACGCTGCTCTGGTAAGAGCGGAACTCCGCGCCGAACCGCCGCGCGAATCGGCGCTCCTTGAGGAGCGGGCCTGCGACGCAGTAGAGCGTCAGGACGAGGGCGAGCGCCAACTGGTCGGGCGTCCAGACCGGGACCGTCCACAAGGTGGCGGCGAACGCCACGTAGATCGGCTGTCGGCACAGGCGAAACAAGCCTCGCGCGGGCATCCGCGGGTAGCGTACGGGCTGGTCAAGAGCGAGCGCCTTCCAACCCGTCATGCCGATCTGGTAGGCGAGGCCGGCGTCCAGGATGGCCTTGCCGAGCAGCACCCAGCTCGCCGCATAGAGGCCGGAGAGGACCACGAAGCTCCTGCCCTGCGCAGCCCACCAGACAACGCCGCTGGGTGACCAGGCCAGGAAAAGCAGCGCCACCTGCGCCGACGCGATCGCGCCATACACGGTCGTGGCGAGCACGGGGCCGAGCCCGGTCGGCGCGAGGCGCGACAGCAGGCGCGAGCCCGCCTTGGTGAGAAGCCATGAATGCAGGATGGGGAACTGGAGCAGGAGAAACCCGTTCGCGACGAGCCGGACCGGCGGAGGCGCGCGCCCGAGGCCGGCGCGCATTCCCCCGAACATCACAACCATCATGCTCCCTACGCCAAGAGCGAACAGTGCGTGGCACGGGATTCCATATGCCCATGCGATGGTCTTGCGCCGCAAGTCGGCATCGATGATCGGCATGTGCGCACGATAGCTCTTCTGCGCCCCGGCTCAATGGTTCGACCTCGGCGCATGGACCGAAATCAGGCCACGGCGGCTCTGCCGGCCGCGGTCACCTCGTAGACCAACCGGTCGACCGGCCGCTCGGAATTCGAGGGGCTGGCCCGCAGCCGTATGAAGCCCGCGATGAGGAGTTGCGACAGAAAGGGGTCCATCTCGGAAAGTGCGCCGGAGGGAATGGTCACGCTGAGGGTCCCCTCGTCGCCGATCGCATTGCGCAACAGGGAAAGGGCTTCCCGGGACAGTGCTTGATCCGACATGAAACCTCTGGATGAAAGGCGCCCGCTGAGCCCGGTTCGCCGGGCGTCTTGCCGGGCGGCGGGGTCATCCTGCCCTGTGCAAAATTGCGTGATGTGCCCTCCCTCAACCCCGGTCGGGAGTTTCCGTTCCCTACTGTACCCTCCGCCTTGCCGTCGGTTCCGGGTCGCGTTCGGAGACCAGGCTCGGCGCCCTGGCCCCCTGCAACGCATCGCCGCCGTCGAGCCTCAGGTTGCCGCTTCGCGGCCAACCTGATCAGGCGGACAGTGACGGCTGGTAAGAAATACCGTAGAAACCATCACATCGGCCTCACGGATACCCGCGGATCGCCGACTGAAGGATTTCTCTGGTGGAAGTGCAGAATCAGTCTTCCTTTCTCGATTTCCTGGCGGAAAGCGAGTTGTCAGCGCTCATGCGTGCGCATGACTGGTCCACATCACCCCTCGGTCCACCGGAAACTTGGCCGCAGTCCCTGCGCTCTGTCGCCGGACTGATGCTTGCGAACAAGCACCTGATGTTCGTCGCCTGGGGTCCGGAGCTCGCATTCCTGTACAATGACGGCTATCGCCCGGTGCTTGGCGTCAAGCATCCCCGGGCGCTCGGCCGCCCCTTCCGCGAGGTCTGGTCGGAGATCTGGGACGACATCGAGCCGCTGGTGAACACCGCGCTCGCGGGCGAGGCGACCTGGTCCGAAAACCTTCCCTTGCGCATAGAGCGCAACGGCTACCCGGAAGACTGCTGGTTCACGTTCAGCTACTCGCCGATCCGCGACGAGGACGGCGTTGTCGCCGGCCTGTTCTGCGCGGGGACCGAGACGACCTTCCAGGTGCTGGCGGAACGCCGCACCCTGGCCGAGCGCCAGCGGCTGGAGCGGCTGTTCGAGCAGGCTCCGGGCTTCATGGCGATGCTCCGCGGACCCGAGCACCGGTTCGAGCTGACGAACCCGTCCTTTCAGCGATTGATCGGGTTCCGCGACGTGCTCGGGAAGACCGTCGCCGAGGCAGTCCCGGAATCCGTGGCGCAAGGCTATGTGGACCTGCTCGACCGGGTCTACCGCACGGGAGAAGCCTTCTCCAGCACGGGTGCGGCGTTCGTCGGGCGAGCGATGCCGGGCGAGCCTGCAGACCAGCGCTTCATCGACTTCGTCTACCAGCCGGTACGCGACTCCGCCGGCAGGGTCGAGGGCGTTTTCGTCGAGGGGTACGACGTCACCGAGCGGATGCGCGCGGAGGCCGCGCTGCGCGACAGCGAAGACCGGCAGCGCTTCCTGCTCGAGTTCGGCGACCGCACCCGCAGCTTGACCGAGCCGGACGCGATCATCCTGGAAGCCTCCCGCGCGTTGGGCGAGCGTCTGGGCGCAAGCCGGGTCGTCTACGCGGAGATCCAGGAAACCAGGAACCGTGCCGTCATTCGGGGGCAATGGGCGAACGGCGGCACATCGCGATTGCCCGATGTAGTCCGGCTCAGCGACTTCGGCGCGCCGCTCGTCGACCGGCTCCGCTCCGGCGGAACGCTGCGGATCGCCGACGTGCGCCTGGATCCCTGCACCAGGGACAGTCTTTCAGCGCTCGACGGGATTTCCGCCCGTGCGCTGGTCAGCGTTCCCCTGTTCAAGGATGGCCACTTCGCGGTGAACCTGAATGTGCATGAGGCTGGCCCACGCGCCTGGACCGACCGGGAGGTCGAGCTGATCGAGGCCGTGGCAGAGCGCACATGGGAGACGGTCGAGCGCGTACGGGCCGAGGCCGCGCTGCGCGAGAGCGAGGCGGAGCTCGCGACCGAAGCGGCCGGCATGCGCTGCCTCCAGTCGGTTGGCGCGCTGCTGGTCCGGGATGACAGCGTCGAGGCGATCTTCGGGCACATTCTCGACGCCGCCGCTGAACTGATGGGATCCGATTGCGCGAGCATCCAGATGCTCGACCCCGAGCGAGGCGTACTGAAGCTGCTCGCATCCCGGGGCTTCGACCCTGAATCCGCCGCCTTCTGGACGTGGGTCGGCGCGGGCTCGGGCAGCATCTGTTCCGCCTCTCTCGCAAACGGCCAGAGGGTGGCCGTGGCGGATGTCGAGGACTGCGGCTTCATGGCCGACACGGCCAATCTCGACGCGTTCCGGAAATCCGGCATCCGTGCTGTCCAGTCAACGCCGCTACGGTCGCGCTCCGGCGCCCTTCTCGGAATCATCTCCACCCATTGGCGCCGGACCTTTGTCCCCGACGAACGCAGCCTGCGCTTCCTCGACCTGCTCGCTCGCCAGGCCGCAGACGTGATCGAGCGCGCGGCGGCGCACGCAGCGTTGCGGGATCTCAACGCATCGCTCGAAACCCGGGTCGAGGAGCGCACGGCCGAGCGCAACAGGGTATGGGCGATGAGCCGCGACCTGCTCGCGATCATCGGCTTCGACGGTTACCTCAAAGCGATCAACCCCGCGTGGACGGCCACGCTGGGCCACGATGAGGCGACGCTGCTCGCCCACGACTTCCGGACGCAGGTCCATCCCGACGACCACGCCGCCATCCAGCGCGTGGTCGAAACGCTCCGGCGAGGCGAGAGCGTCGCCGGGTTCGAAGGCAGGCTGCGCCACGCCGACGGCGCGTGGCGCTGGATCGCCTGGAGCCTGGTTCCGGAAGGAGACGTCTTCTATGCCGTCGGGCGCGACGTGACCTCCGAGAAGGCGGCGAAGGCCGAGCTTGAACTGGCGCAGGAAGCCCTGAGGCAGGCGCAGAAAATGGAGGCGATGGGCCAGCTCACCGGCGGTGTGGCGCACGACTTCAACAACTTGCTGACGCCGATCGTGGGATCCCTGGACATGCTCCAGCGCAGGGGTCTCGGCGGCGAGCGCGAACAAAGGCTGATCGCAGGCGCCGCGCAGTCGGCCGAGCGCGCCAAGACGCTCGTGCAGCGGCTGCTCGCCTTTGCGCGGCGCCAGCCGCTGCAGCCGACCGCAGTGGACGTCGCCAAGCTGGTCACAGGCATGGCCGATCTGATCAGCAGCACGTCCGGGCCGCAAATCAAGGTGATGGTCGAGACGAGCGAGGGCCTGCCGCCGGCCAAGGCCGATCCCAACCAGCTCGAGATGGCGCTCCTGAATCTGAGCGTGAACGCGCGTGACGCCATGGCGGAGGGAGGCGCCTTGCGCATCACCGCCAGCGAAAGCCTGGTGGGAGCCGGCCATCCCACGACCCTGCTTGCGGGACGCTACATCCGTCTCTCCGTCGCAGACACGGGCGTCGGGATGGACGAAGCCACGCTCGCGCGCGCCGTCGAGCCGTTCTTCTCGACCAAGGGCGTGGGCAAAGGCACGGGCCTCGGGCTGTCCATGGCGCACGGTCTGGCGTCGCAGCTCGGCGGTGCGCTGACGATCCAGAGCCGGCGCGGAGTCGGGACCAATGTCGAACTTTGGCTTCCCGTCAGCGAGGAGCCTGCGGAGACGGCGAATTCCGCCGAGGGGGTGGCGCCGATCGTATCCGGCGCCGGCACCGCCTTGCTTGTGGACGACGAGGAACTCGTCCGGATGAGCACAGCCGACATGCTGAGCGACCTTGGCTACACGGTGGTCGAGGCGACGTCGGCGGAAGAGGCGCTGAATCTCTTGCGGGCGGGACTCCGGCCGAACCTGCTCGTTTCGGATCACCTCATGCCGGGCATGACAGGCACCGATCTCGCCCGAATCGCCCGCTCTGAAAACCCTGGCGTCCAGGTTCTCATCGTCTCGGGCTATGCGGAGGGCAAAGGCGTGGCCCCCGACCTCAACCGGCTGACGAAGCCGTTCCGGCACGACGAGCTGGCCGCAAGCCTCTCGACGCTCCTGTCGATGGCGGGTTGAAGCAGGACGCCAAGCGCTGGACAGGGCGCGTCACGCCGGGGGCATGGTCTCGAACCGCGGTACGGCAGGATCGATGTGGTCCCAGGGCTGGCCGCGCTTGGCATAGGTCACTGCCTGTGGCGCGTAGCGGGTCGGATCGTCGAGGCTGGCGGCATGGACGGTGAACAGGTCGGGCATGGCCGCGAAGGTGAGGAGAACCGGCGACCCGCACGTGGGACAGAAGCCCCGGGTCTTCACCGTGCCGCTGTCGCCAACCATGTCGAAGTGCCTGGCTTCGCCCGTGACCGTCACCTGCGCACGGGATGCGAAGGTCAGGTAGGATCCGTGCCCGGCGCCGCTCGTGTGCTGGCAATCGCGGCACTGGCAGTCATTCATGAAGACCGGTTCCGCGGTGATCTCGTAGCGCAGTGCGCCGCAGGCGCAGCCGCCCGTGTAGGCGTCGCTCATTCATCTCTCCTGTAATGATGCATGCGAAACGGCGTGCGGCCCACGCCGTCTCCGGGATCGTTCAGACCTGCTCGTCGGCGATGGCCGCCAGGCTCGGGACCACCTTCTTCCAGCCATTGCCCATGGTCTCGAAGGCGGACGCGTTCCGCGGCACGACGAACCCCGCGTGGACGAGGCGGAGGCGCGTGCCGTTCGCGGTCCTGTGCAGCGTCCAGGTGACGACCGTGTCCAGCGACGAGCCGTAGCCGACATTGTCGTGATGCCCGCCCTTCCAGCTGTAGGCCAGGCGCTCATTCGGGATCGCCTCCAGCACCTGGCACTGGATCACGCCGTCCCATGAGCCCGCGGGTTTGGTCTGGAACGTGAAGCGCGTCCCGGCGATCGGCGCGAACCCTGCGGGGGCCATCAGCCAGCGACCGATCAGGTCCCCAGTGGTGAGCGTTTTCCAGATCGCCTCCGGACTGTGCGGAAAGTCTTGCTCCACGACGATGTCCCTGGTTTCGGATGCGGCGTCGTTCATGGATCGATCTCCTCGAGCAGGGTGCGCAGGCCGGAAAAGCGGTCGCGCCAGAAGGCGTCGTAGTGGCTCATCCAGTCGGCCAGGGGGGCGAGGCCTTCGGGCCGGGCGCGGTAGTAGACGTTCCGCCCCTCGGGCCTCTCGGCGACCAGGCCTGCCTGTTTCAACGACTTCAGATGCTGGGAGACAGCTCCCTGGGTGACGCCGCTCCCCCGCGTCAACGCCGCCACGGTGATCTCGCCGGACAGGACGATGCGCTCGAACACCGCCCGCCGAGTGGGAACGGAGAGCGCCTGGACGACGGCGTCGATGGAAGCGGCTGCTGTCATGCCCTACCGAATAGTCTCTGCTAATGAATTAGTCAAGACTATTTCGTGAGCCTCGATCTTAAACCATCACCAAATTCGCCATCGGCGTCGCTCTTGCTCACGGTGTGAACGCGAGGCGCGCCAAGTCCCTGGGCCGGACCATCGGCGTTCTGCTAGGATCGAGAGCGCACCGTCTCGACCAGCCCGGGAGGGCGACCTGTCTCTCAACGTCCTGTTCGATGGACCCGAAAACGCTGTGGCGACCATCCTGCTGGCGCATGGCGCCGGGGCTCCCATGGACTCGCCGGCGATGGCCGCGATCGCCGGAGCCCTGGCCGCGGTGGACCTCAGGGTGGCGCGATTCGAGTTCGCCTACATGGCCGATCGTCGATCGGGGCGCCGTAGACCGCCCCCAAGGGCCGAGACGTTGATCCCCGAGTATCGTGCCGCGGTGGACCAGCTCCAGGAGCCCGGACCGCTCATCATCGGCGGGAAGTCGATGGGAGGGCGGGTCGCCTCGATGGCCGCCGACGAGTTGTACGCGCGAGGCGAAATCGCAGGCCTGCTGTGCCTGGGCTACCCCTTCCATCCTCCCGGCAAGCCCGACCCGCTCCGCACCGGTCACCTTGCCGCGCTGCAGACTCCGGCCCTCATCTGCCAGGGAACGCGTGACGAATTCGGGACCATCGGCGAGGTCGCAAGCTATCCGCTTTCTCCCCGGATCGAACTGTTCTGGATCGAGGACGGCGGTCATGACCTCAGGCCCCGCAAGGGCGTCACGGGCGTGAGCGCCAGCCAATCCATCGCGGCCCTGGCGGCCAGGATTCGCACCTGGGTCGGCACTGTCGCGCGCAGGTGAGCGGTCAGGGAGATCCTTGATCGGCGCCCGAGGCGCTCTCGGCCGCGGCGCGGAGCCGGCGTCGGCCGATGCGACGGTCCTGCACCCGCTGGATCACCCCCATGAGGACGCTTGTCGTCCACGCGAAGGTCAGAAGGCCGCAGATGGCGATCATCCCTTCGAGCAGCCGCCAGCGTAACGGCAGATCGTAGTTGCTGCCGAGGGTCGTATAGTCGAGCAACGCGACGTAGAAATTGAGGCTCAGGGTGCCGAAGCAGCCTTGCCAGTTGAAAAACCCGGCCCAGACCAGCACCTCGACCAGATGGAGGAGCACCAGCGTCAGCGCAAGCCCGATGATGCGGGCGAGTTCCAGGCCCACGAACTCAGGCTTGGCCAAATCGTCAGGTCCCTCCGTGGCGCGGAGCGCCCAGGTTGTCCCGACCCCGTGCAGGACGATGGTCACCGCGATCAGGCAGAGTCCCCAGGCGACTTCTTCCAGGGAGGTGACGTAGGCGGGTTCGCCGGGCATGGCGCTCGCGCCTCGCAGGAAACAGGGATGGAGACGTCCGCGTCGCAAACCACGAGCGGCATGCACTGCGCCTTGGTCCGGACAATCGCCTTGTAACTTTTGTCTTGAGCCTCGTCCATGCCCGCCGGAGCGTGCGTCACCATCACGGCGCTTGCTGCTCGGCGGGCGTCAGGCCCGCGTCGCGCGTCGCGTCCAGCGTGAGGCAGCGCGAGGCAGCGCGAGGCAGCGCGAAGGGGCCGTGCTGCACGTCGGACTTTCGGGATGGCCGTCCCGGCGCTATATGAACTTAAGCACAACAATATTTGCGCGCGCCGGTTGTGACGCCAAAGCTGTCCCGACGGAGCGCGTCCAATCACGGAGGGGACCATGATCGAGGCCGCGGCGGAGAAGACCCGCACGAAAGGTCAGTTCGACAAGGTCCAGTACCTCGAGGCGAAGATCATCCTCCTGGGCAGCCGCTTCACCTCGCTCGAGTCCTTCCTGGCTTTCGAGAAGCTGCTAAAGCGCGCCGCCAAGGACACGGGCGTCGGCTACGAACCGACCCCGGGAAAGCGGCGCCCGCAGATGCGGGAAGTCCTGTTCCTGGATACCAAGGACTTCCGCCTCTACAACAACGCCTTCATCCTGCGCCGTCGGATCATGTACGAGAACGGGTTTCTCGTCGGGGATCCCGAGATCGTCTTCAAGTTCAGGCATCCCGACCTCGCGACGGCGGCGGCGGTCGACGTGAAGCCGAAGATCGAGGGCGACTACCGGATCAAGTTCAAGGCCGAGGCGCTCCCCCTGAAGAACCAGGAGGGAGGCATCCGGCTGCTGTATTCGCACAACGCGCAGTTCAACCTGAGCCAAGTGTCCGATGCCGACCACACCTCGGCCAAGACCCTGACGAAGGTTCTCCCGGCCCTGGCGCCCCTCCTCGGGAAAGGGCGAAGCCATCTGGAACTCGTCAACCGGACGGCCGTCGTGGAGGTGCTGCTCGACCTCGGGACGCTCGACTTCGGCAAAGGCGTCGTCGCTCCCTGCAACGTGGCGGTCTGGCGAAGCCGCGGCGACGAGCAGCAACTGGTCGGCGAGTTCTCCTTTCAGTGCAAGTTCAAGACGGCGGCGGACCTGCACAAGAAGCAGCGCGAGCTCGCCAGCGCATTCTTCTGCCGGCTGCAGGAAATCGCGACGGACTGGCTGGCCCTGGGCCTCACCAAGACTGGAAGCGTCTACCGGTTGCATGGCAATCCGCCCCAGGCCCATGAGTGAGCGTCTGGCGGAGGAGCAGGATCCACAGTGAACGGCTTCGCCAGGTTCAGGGACGACCACCTGCTCGGTGTGCATTTCGCGGTGAACGTCTTCGTCGCGTCCATCATCGTGTGGGCCACGCTCGCGCTCTTCACCAACGCCAATCCAGTGTGGGCGATGGCGTCGCTCGTCGCATCGAGCGAGCCCGTCCCCAGCAAGGGCTACTCGAATTTCCGGAGCCGGCTCATCAACACGCTCGTGGGTTGCCTGGTCGGCCTGGGTTTTCTCCTGGTCGGAGAGCCGACGCCCTGGAAGCTGCCTTTCGCGCTGGCCTTCGCGGTGTTGATCTCGTCTTATGTGGTCCGCGTGCCTGTGATGTGGCGGCAGGCCCCGATCACGGCCGCCATTGTGGTGGCTGGAAGCGTGACCGAACATTCCCGGGCGGGCGGGATCGACCTCGGCCTTCGCCGCGTGTCCGAGGTTCTTGTGGGCTGCATCGTCGCGCTGCTCGTCAGCTGGGTCATGGCTCGCATCTGGCCCGTGCAGGTGAACGATCCTCCTGTCGCCGCGCCGCCGCAGTGATCGCGTTTGCTTGAACCCCACATCGAGGCGGCCGGCTGTCGACTGTGCGGCGCGGCCCACGCCGTCTTCCGGTTCAGAGGAGCTGCGGACCAAGGTGACGACCCCGCCCGAGACGCGTCCTGAACCCATCCGCTGGTTTGGCGAACTCGCTGCAGGAGCGGCGGTGGCGGGGCTTCTGCTGCCCGAGGCGGTGGCCTATGCGGGCATCGCCGGGCTGCCGCCCCAGCGGGCGATCCTGGCCGGCATCGCAGGAACACTCGTCTACGCCGCGACAGGACGCAGCCGGTTCGCCGTGGTGGCGCCCACCTCTTCGGCCGCTGCGATCCTGGCGGCGGCCTTGGCCAATCTGCCGGGGGACGCCGCCGAGAGGGGCGGCCTCGCGACCATCGTCGTGGGCTTTGTGGGCTGCTTCTTCCTGATCGCCGGTCTGGCGCGGCTCGGCGGCCTCACCGGATTCATTTCGCGCCCTGTCCTGAAGGGCTTCGCCTTCGGACTGGCGCTCACCATCATCATCCGCCAGTTCCCCTTGTTGATCGGAGTGCACGTCGCGGGTCCCGACCTCTGGCGCGTGGCGGGCGATCTCGCGATGAAGGCTCCACAGGCCCACCTGCCAAGTCTCGCGACGGGCCTCGCCACCATCGTATTCCTGGTGGCGCTGAAAAGATGGCCTCGCTTTCCAGCGGCGTTCCTTGTCCTCGCCCTGGGCATCGCTGCGTCGGCGCTGCTGGACCTGCCGGGCCGGGGAGTGGCCGTGGTCGGCGCGATCGACCTCATTCCCGCATGGCCGCGCTTGCCTGATTTTCCGCTCACCACGTTGTCCCACGCCGCACAGCTCACGCTGCCCCTCGTCCTGATCCTGTTCGCCGAGAGCTGGGGCACGATGCGCTCCCTGGGGCTGCGCCACGGCGATGGCGTCGATCCCAACCGTGAGTTGGGCGCGTTGGGGTGGTCGAATCTCGCCAGCGCAGCCGTGCAGGGCTTGCCGGTCGGCGCGGGCTTCTCGGCGAGCTCGGCGGCGGAGGCGAGCGGGGCCCGCAGCCGCGCAGCCGCGGCCGCCGCGGGGACCATGCTCGCGCTGCTCGCAGTCCTCGGCTCGGCTTTCATCGCGAAACTGCCGGAGCCGGTGCTGGCCGCTGTGGTGATCGCCGCCCTGGTCCACGCGCTGGATCCCGGGCCTTTCATGCGGCTGTGGCGGCTCGATCGGGACAGGACGGTCGGCGTCGCGGCCGCGCTGGGCGTTCTTGCTTTCGGCGTCGTGAACGGCATGCTGCTGGCGATCGGCCTCTCTCTTGCCTCGCTCGTCCATCGTCTGGCGACGCCGCACGTGGTCCAGTTGGGCCGCATTGGCGAGGGCCACGACTTCGTCGATATCGCCCGCCACACGGAGGCGCGCGCGCCGGATGGCGTCGCCATCTGGCGGCCAGCCGAGCCGCTGTTCTTCGCCAACGCCGAGCGCGTGCTCCATGTCGTCGAGCGAAAGGTCGTCGCGAATCCGTCGACGAAGGCCGTGGTGCTCAGCCTGGAGGAGAGCTTCGACCTCGACAGCACGGCCCTCGACGTCTTGCTGGAGTTCGACGCCCGAATCCGGGCCATGGGATTGCCGCTGCATCTCGCGCGAACGCGCGACGCCATCCGTGATCTGCTGACGGCCGCGGGCGCGAAAGACCTCGTCCAACGCTGCGGCTACAGCGTCGACGACGCGGTAGCGATGACGGAGCGCGTCCTCGGAGATCGCGACTCTCATGAGAAGGAACCCCGGCTCGGCCGGTAGCGACGCCCGCTGGAGCATAGAGACCGAACGCTGGCGCCAAGCTGTTCCCAAGGCCAAGGTTAAGTTATATTTGTGCCCGCGGTTGGGGCGCCTTGCGACGCGACTGCTGCGCTGAGATCAATTCGGAAAGCGGGCGATGTGGAAGAAAGCGGTCTTGCCGATCATGGTCGCCGCCGGCGCAGCCGCCGCCAGCCCGGCGTGGGCGAACGTCCCGACCTTTGCGGCCAAGTGCCCAGGAGACATCACCGTCGAGACCGATCGCGCAGGCCGGGCCTATATCGACGGGAAGAAGGCCACGGTCCGGACGAGGAACGCGAACTTCTCCTCGATCAGCGTCCCCGGGATGACGGTCGACGTCTCGCGGGATGCAGGCTCGCTGATTGTGACCTATACGGGCCGGAACCGCGCGCACGGCGTCTGCGAGGTCGTCGAGCAGGAGACTGTGCAGGGCGCTGCGACCGCGCCTGCGCGCTCACCTGCCCCGGCTCCCGCCGTGGACGACGTGCCCCTCCGCGACAGGAATGCATGCGTGCGCGCGGTCCAGAAGACGACCAGCAACCGCCAGACCGTCGTAATCCGGGCCATCTCGTCGGAGGCGAACAACACCGTGACCATCGGCGTCGGGCCGCAGCGCGCACCCTGGAGGTGCCTCGTCAAGCGAGGCGTGGTCGCCGGCGTCATGTCGCTGACTGACGAGGGCGGCCTCTGACGCTGAGCCGGCGTGACGACGCACGCCTGACGCAAAGCGACCGCCATCTCCCGGCGCGAACGCTAGGGACCGGTGGTCAAGGCCTTGTAGTCCGCCTCGGACGTGCTTGGCAGCGCCTTCACGAAGGCGGAGATCGACCAGATTTCATCGTCGGGCACGCCAGCCGCCGAGAAGCTGGGCATTCCGGTCATGCGGATCCCGTGCTTCACAACCCAGAAGACCTGTTGCGGCGAGAGGCCGCCCGCCACGTCTTTCAGGTCGGGCGGTCCCGGGTTGAGGCCTTCGGAGAACTTCGCCCATTCGACGCCGGGAGCACCGTGGCAGTTCACGCAACCACGGCTGGCGAAGGCGCGCGCCCCGGCCTTGATGCGCCCGGGGTCACGCAGGTTGGCGGGAGGCGCGTCGGTCGCCGCTCGCGCAATCGCCTGCGAGCGAACCCGAACGAGCGCCCAGTTCACGAGCGCAGGGTCCTCGGCTTGAGCGCCGACATCGTAGTATCCGGCCAGGAAGTAAACGGCCGAAATCACCGCGGCCAGGATGGCCAGAAAGCCGATCACAGCCAAAGTCCGCATGGGAACCTCCGCAGGCTCAATCATCCAAGCATAGCCGTTCTCTGGCCATCTGACGAATGGGAGCCGCGTGCGTGGCCCGCCGGGCCCGCCTTCGCGCAGATGAAAACCGTGACTCGAACGACTCACCCCCCAGCAGATGTGTGCAACCTGTGCTTGCAGTCGGGACGTAAATTGCAACTCCCGCTAACGTCGGTGACCTGATTCGTCGAAGCGACAGCCGGGGATCTCCGCTCTGCGGAACCGGCGGCGCCGCCCAGAAACGAGAGGCCTGCTGATGTTTGATGCCAAGCGATATTTGTTGACGGGAGCGCTTTCGGCGCTCCTCGGAGCGGCGTGCACGACCGCCGAGGCCGCGCCGAAGACGACGCCACAGGTCGATCGGAACTGGACGTGCCTGAAGGTGGACAACTCGGGTCTGGCCACCACACTGCGCCGGCGGAACCAGAATCAATGCCCGGACGGTACTGTTCCGGTCGCCCTGAACGACGACCCCACTGCGGTGGCGCCGCCTTCCCCGCCGGATTCGCTCCTGTCGATCATCATGCGGGGAGGGTTCGCACGCCCGCAGGGCGGCGTGAGCCGGCTCTGCATCTCGATCGCCCCGCGCGCCGACGGGACCACCTCCGCGCTGCCCGCCTCCGGGGCCGACGCGTCTTGCCCGAGCGGCTACGCCATGGCCGAGCGCTTGCCCGAGCCCGGCTCGCTGTACGCGAGCCCCCCGCCCTCGCGCGTGGCAGGGCTGGTGGGACGCGACCTTTGCCTGCCCGCCGCGCGCGGCCAGGGGCCCGGGTTCCGTCTCCTGTCGGACAAGTGCCCATCCGGTTTCGTCCGCGTCGCTGCCGATAATCCGGCGGCGGTGGGAATCAGCCTGGCGGGCGCCACTTCGGGAGGGCGCCTGACGTGCCTGAAGGTGGCGAACCCGAACCGCGCCGCCGCGCTCGGCCTGCAGTCCTTCGCGGGCTGCGAGGCGGGGAGCGTCCCGGTCGAGAACGACAACCCTGCCTCTGTGGCGAGGACCTCGCGCGGCCTCTCCGCCGCGGCAGGCAGCGGCGAGGGTGGCAACGCCCCCTTTTCGCCTGCAGGCCGGACGCTGGCGCTGGCCGGCCAGGACTTTTGCCTTCCCACACGCGCCGGTCTCGGCAGCGGATTCCGGCTGTCGGGGCCGGCCTGCCCGACAGGCTTCGTCCGGGTCGCGTCTGACAATCCGACGGCGGCCGGCGGCTCGGCGGCCAGCGGCGGCCGTGGCAGTTCGGTGAGTTGCCTCCAGGTGGTGGACCGCGCCCGCGCAAGGGCCAGCGGCCTTCAGATGGGATCGAGCGGCTGTGGCGGCGATTCGGTGGCCGTAGCGGATGACGATCCGACGGCGGTCTTCGGGGACGACACCACGGGCCCCGTCCGCGATACGGGATCTTTTGGCGGCGGATCCGGCAACGGCCCGGCGGGGATCGACGGAACCGGCGGAACCGGCGGGACTGGAGGGACGGCGGGAGCCGGCGGCGCCGGAGGGACCGGCGGGACGGGTGATACTGGTGGAACCGGCGGTACTGGTGGGACTGGTGGGACCGGCGGCACGGGAGATACCGGTGGAACCGGAGGCACTGGCGGCACTGGTGGAACCGGGGGCACGGGCGGCACGGGCGGAACCGGCGGCACTGGCGGCACCGGTGGAACCGGCGGCACCGGCGGGACTGGTGGAACCGGCGGGACTGGTGGAACCGGAGGCGGCACGGGCGGCAGCGGCGGCACGGGCGGCACCGGCGGTTCCGGAGGCTCGGGCGGCCACGGCGGTTCAGGCGGCCATGGCGGCGGCTCGGGCGGCGACCACGGCAATGGTCACGGGGGTTCGGGCGACCACGGGACAGGCCATAGCGGCGGCCCCGGCGACGGAGGTCATGGCGGCCCCGGCGGCGGTGCTCACGGCGGTCACGACGGCAACTGCTGACCTGCGCTCGGGCGCCACTTCGGTCAACTTGGCGCCTTGATTTCTAGGTCGCCGCGCTCGCTCCGGTGAGCGCGGCGATCCTGTATCCGGCGCATGGAACGGAATTGTCGAGGCCTAGAGCGCGTGCCAGGACCATGTTTCGGTCGGGGACTGGATTTTCTCCCAGCGATAGGAGACGCGGGCCCACGGCGTGATGGCGTCGTTCAGGTTGTCGAGCACGTAGTCGCCCTGGTCGGTGCGCACGATCAGGATCGCGTGCTGCTCCCCGTCGGGCAGGCGCGCAATGGCGATCAGCGTGGCGCTCGAAGGGAATCCCATGCCGATGAGTTGCTGGCGCTTGGTGAGCGCGTAGTCCTTGCAGTTCCCGGCGCTGACATTGATCCGCCATTCCTTCAGCCCGGGTGTCGCAGTGTCCGCGATCGGCCGGATCGCCCGGTTGACCCTGACCGTGACGGCCTGAAGACGTTCGAACATCTCGGGGGTCGCGCGCACGGCGCCGTCGCGTCCGTGAGACAGGCTTCCCGAGCGCGGGCGGCACACGGAAGGCTGCCTCATGCACAGGTCATAATAGCCGATGGGGATGGCGACGCGCTGCCCGAAGGCGATCGGGGTGGAGCCGGGCGGCACTCCGGCGGAAGAGGCGAAGCTCTCGGCCGGCGCCAAGATCCAACCGGCCCACACGGCGAATACGATCCACAACGCCCTTGTCATCATCAGGTCCCTGCTAGACGCCAACACAACCTGTGATAGGCGGGAGGGACTTGAAGAAGGGCGGGAGAAATTCTTCGAATTTTACGGGTCTTGAATTGGCTTGCGGCGCGGCGAGATCAACCGCTCCTCTTGTGCAGTTCGCGTCAATAACCCTAGTCGGATGGGGTGGCCCGCAGCCTCGCGCCTGCGACGCCGTCGTACGTTCCGCGGCTCTCCGCCCTGCCCGTCAGTGCAGCTTCAGGCGGGGCCGGACAACCTGGTTGACGTGGCCGACGACGATCAGGGCCATGCCCCGCAGCCAGCCATGGATGCCGATCAGGTGCATCCGGTACAGTGACTGGTACACGAGGCGGGCGAGGCGGCCCTCGATCGCCATGCGCCCGCCGACAAGATTGCCCATCAGGTTGCCGACGGTCGAGAACCGGCTCAGGGACACGAGCGAGCCCTTATCGCGGTAGACGAAGGGTTCCAGCGGCCGTCCACGGATCAGGCCGAGAATGTTGCGGTAGGCGATCCACGCCATCTGGTGTGCGGCCTGGGCGCGAGGCGGCACAGGGCGCTCCTCCCCCGACGCCTTGAAGTAGCAGCAGTCGCCCATGGCGAAGATCCGGTCGTCGCGCGTCGTCTGCAGCGTCGGACGTACGACGAGTTGGTTGGACCGGGTGGTCTCCAGTCCGGCGATGTCGCGCAGGATGTCAGGAGCCCGCACCCCGGCGGCCCACACTCTCAGGTCGGCCGGGATCACTTCCCCCGACTTGGTGACCATGGCGTCGGCGGTGACCTGCGTGATCGCAGTCCCCGTCAGCACCCGGACTCCAAGCGCTTCCAGTTCCAGATGCGCGGCCTCCGCCAGCGTATCCGGCAGCGCGGGCAGGATCCGGGGGCCGGCCTCCACGAGCGTGACTTTCAGGCGGCTCTCGTCGAACACCTCGAGTCCGTAGTGCCGGAGCCCCGCCGCCGCGTTATAGAGCTCGGCCGCCAGTTCCACGCCTGTCGCGCCGCCGCCTACGATCGCGATCTCGACCTTGGCGTCCGCCGCAGGATTTTCGCTCATGGTGCGGGACACCCGGAGGCAGTGGTTGAGGAGCTTCTGGCGAAAGCGGTCGGCCTGCTCGCGATCGTCAAGGAAGAGACAATGCTCCCGGGCGCCTGGCGTACCGAAGTCGTTCGACACCGCCCCGATGGCGATCACCAGGTAGTCGTACCGGATCCGGTGACGAGCGATCAGCTCCGTGCCGTCCTCGTCCTCGATGGGCGCCACGATGACCTGCCGGGCCTCGCGGTCGATGCCTTCCATGCTGCCGTAGAAAAACCGGTAGCACCACCGGTGGCCGTGGCTGCGGTATCCTACCTCGTCGAGATTGGCGTCCAGCGATCCCGCGGCCACTTCGTGAAGCAGCGGCTTCCAGATGTGCGTGTTGTTGCACTCGAGCAGGATCACGTCGAAGGACTCTCGCCCCAGCTTCGCGCCGAGGCGACGCACGAGCTCAAGCCCTCCGGCGCCGCCACCCACTACGACAATCTGCGTCTTCATGTTGCCCCGCAGCCTTTTGACGCATGTTATACGAGGAGAGCCGAGCGGCGGTTCGCCGCACGCGCGAACATTTTTTCAGGCTTGTCATAGGCCTGCACACGTCCCGCCTGGCTCGATGCTCCAAACGCCCTCGATGTGCGCCGCGCCATCCGCCTTGGACTCAGGCGCGATGATTTCACAACGGCGAGGGAACGCCCACCCTGATCAGCCGCGAGAAGTCTTCAGAACGGCCGGCTGCCTTCGCCCGCGCGTCTATGCTCCCCACCCTCTCCAGTTCCTGGAGCGAAATCCGGGTATCGACAGCGCCTTCGTCGTAGAGATAGCCCGGCATGTAGCCATTGACGATCAGACGCCAGTCCATGGGGATGGACCGGCCGGCCGCCCTCATGAGCTTCACGATGGACGTCGTGCAATTCGTCGTCAGCGAGTTGTAGAAGGCCGGCTTGACCGCCAGCGCGTTGGCGTCGGCGACATATTCCAGGAGGATGGCCCTCGCGGCCGCAGGCGAGGTGCGCAGCCGGTAGATCTTCACGTCCTCCCCCCGCACATTGCTGCGGACATGGACCACGTCGCGCTCGTCGGCAGCGAGGACCACGAGCGGATTGCTCTTGAAGAGATCCGCCAGGGGCGAAAACTCGCCGCCCTTCTGGCGACGCACCTCGATCGACCAGGCCAGTTGCCTGCCGTCGTCGAAACCGAAGCTCATGATTACGTGGGCCATCTGCGGGCCGGCCCAGTAGGACATGAACACGTCCAGTGTACGCAGCTGGGACAGGTCGTAGGTGCGGGTCACCCACTTCTCATCGAACGAGGTGTCGGAACGCCACGTGAAATCCCGCATGTCCGTCAGCGTGAGTTTGTCGCCGTCCACCGTCGCGGTGGTCTGGCGCGCCACGTCGGGCGCCCAGTCAGCAGTCGCAACCGGTTCGATGGTGGTCCACCACGCGACGATCGCACCGAACGCCAGCAGGAAGGGCGCGGCAAGAATGAGACGGCGGCCAAGCAAGGCCGCAGTCGCCGCTCCGCCCGTGGCGAGAAACGCACAAGCCATGGCGACACGCAGCCAGGGAGGGCCGGGCGCCCGGTACCAGAGCGCCAGAGCGCCCCACAGGACCACCGGCACGACGACGAAAGCGATCAACAGGATCGCGACGAGGATCTGGAGCCATCTCGTACGGTCGCGCATGCCATGCCTGTCGTTCGATGCCGCCGGAACTCGCATCCCGCCGAAGCCCAAATACCCCGGCCGCGGCCGAGCTTATGGCATCGGCGTCGTCGCGTCCCATTCAGTCGCCTCCATGAATTCGGCTGGACACGGCAGAAGCGACCCTTTGGCGCCATACGCGGTGGCAGGCAGGATCTCCGGGCGCTAGAGTCCAACCTGATTCCACAGACGATCGGCTTCTCTTCGCAGGGCGCTCGATCCTCAACACAAAACGAAGCTCGCCGCGGTCATAGAGCGAAGCTCGAGGAGGACAGGTTGAAGATCACCGATATCAAATGCGCCGTCATTGCGAACAGTCCCGTCATCCGGATCACGACCGACGAAGGCGTCACGGGCTGGAGCCAGATCGAGACTCCCAAGCCATACCTCCAGCCCATCGTGCTGCAGCTGAAGGACTGGCTGGTCGGCCAGGACCCGGTCAATGTCGAACGGGTGATGAAGCGCATCCGCGTGCGTGGCGGCTTCAAGCCCTGGGGCGCGGCGGTGAGCGCGATCGAGATCGCCTTGTGGGACATCGCCGGCAAGGCCGCCAACCTCCCGATTTACCGGCTCATGGGCGGCAAGGTGCGCGACCAGGTGCGGACCTATCGGACGCTCTACCAGCATGAAATGGGCGTCGCCCATACGCCGGACGACTACCGCAAATGGGCGGAGTACGGCATGGCGCTGGAAGGCGGCTTCACCATGTTCAAGCTGCCGTCCGCGTTCCACTCGGCGATGGTGCGGGACTTCCCGGACTTCCACTACGGCGCGGTGCAGCACGACGCGCCTTTCCCCTATCCGCACAAGGGCCTGATCAGCGAGGACGGCTTCCACCACCTCGTGGCGTGCGTTCGCGCGGCCAAGGAGACGCTGGGCACGAAGAACGGCATGGCGGTGGACGCCGGCCCCGGCTTCCTGCCGCACGATGCGCTGCGCTTCGCCAAGGCGGTGGAGGATCTCCATCTGCTCTGGATCGAGGACATGATCACCGGTGACTACTCGACCTATGTGGGCGCCGACGAGTACCGCGCGGTGACCCCCTACACCACGACGCCGATCCACACCGGCGAGCAGATCTATCTCCGTCAGAACTACCGGGCGCTGATCGAGACGCGGGCGGTGGACGTGATCGGGCCGGATCCTTGCGACGTCGGCGGCATCGCGGAGCTCAAGTGGATCGCCGAGCATGCCGACCTGCACGGCATCGCGATCGCGCCGCACGGGACAGCGAACGGCATCTTCGGCCTGGCTTCGCTGATCCAAGCCTGCGCGACTTTGCCCGACAACCTCATCGCCTTCGAGTACCCGGCCCGCTTCGAGCCGTTCTGGTACGACATCACCGAGGGGTTCGAGGGCATGCCGGTGAAGAACGGCCTCATCGACGTTCCCGACCGGCCCGGACTGGGCGTGAACCTCGTTCCATCCGAGGCGAAGAAGTACCTGTCAGAAGGGGACTCGGACTTTTTCGACTGATCCGGCGAGCGGGGCCCGTCCAACCCGCCGCGGGCAAATCTGGTTGCGAAAGGGGGCTTGTGCGAGCAAAAATGGTGGCTTGAGACGGATCGGCGGGCATGCGGGTCCTGACCTGGCGGTCCGGTCAACTGGGGGCTCCGATGATCTTTCGACAGCTGTTCGACAGCGTGTCCGGCACCTACAGCTACGTCATCGCGAGCAGGCGGGGGGCCGAGGCTCTCATCATCGATCCCGTGCTGGAGAAGGTGGACCGCTACCTCAAGCTGATGCAGGAGCTCGACCTGCGGCTGGTGAAGGCCGTCGATACCCATCTCCACGCCGATCACATCACGGGCCTCGGCGCGCTGCGCGATCGTACGCGCTGCATCACGGTGATGGGGGAGCAGAGCAAGGCCGACGTCGTCTCCATGCGCCTCGGCGACGGGGAGCGGCTCGAGATTGAGGGCGTTGGGCTCGACGTGCTCTACACCCCCGGGCACACCGACGACAGCTACTCCTTCGTCATGGAGGACCGCGTGTTCACCGGCGATACGCTGTTGATCCGCGGCACCGGGCGCACCGATTTCCAGAACGGCGACGCCCGGGCCCAGTACGAATCCATCTTCGGACGGCTGCTGCGCCTGCCGGAAGAGACGCTGGTCTACCCCGCCCACGACTACAAGGGCGACACGGTGAGCACCATCGGCGAGGAGCGGCGCAACAATCCCCGGCTACAGGTGAAAAGCGTCGATGAATACGTGGCGCTGATGAGCAGCCTCAACCTGCCGAATCCCAAGATGATGGACGTGGCGGTGCCCGCCAACATGCATATCGGGCTGGCCCAGGAGGCGGTGGCCGCCAAGGGCTGGGCGCTGTCTCCTGAGGAGACGATGACGTTGCTGGGCGGCGAGGACATCGTGCTCGTCGATCTCCGCGAAAAGCGCGAGCGCGAGCGTCACGGGCGCATCCCCGGCGCGATCCACGCGCCCTATCCCACGCTCGGCGACGAGATCGGCGCGGGCGGACTGCTGCACGAGCTCGCGCGCGTCAAACGCATCGTGTTCTTCTGCGCCTATGGCGAGCGCTCCGCCATGGCGGTCCAGGCCGCGCGCGACGCCGGCATCAAGGAGGCGCTCCACCTCCAGGGCGGCCTCGCGGCCTGGAAGAACGCTCACGGACAGGTCGATACTTGACCGCCCACGAAGCCGGTTGGCGGCGCTTGCGGCTCCCCACACCCGTCGCGCTCTGCTCCTGCTTGCTGGTCCGTCCGATCTTGGCTTCCCGCCCTTGGGACAAGAGGCTACGCTGATTGCGTCTGCGGAAGGATGTCATCATGCGAGAGATCGGGCTGCCGCGCCTTCGCGCCTGCGTAGCGACGCTGCTCATGGCTCTTCTCCTGGCGGGTTGCGGCTACAACACGATCCCCACGCTGGAGGAGCAAGCCAAGGCCCGCTGGTCCGACGTCCAGAACCAGTATCAGCGCCGCGCCGACCTCATCCCGAACCTCGTCTCGACCGTGCAGGGCTACGCCAAGCAGGAGAAGGACGTCCTCACCGCCGTGATCGAGGCGCGCGCCAAGGCCACGCAGGTGAAAGTGGACGTGTCGCAGCTCAGCGATCCCGAGAAGCTCAAGCAGTTCCAGGACGCGCAGAACCAGTTCTCCGGCGCCATCGGCCGGCTGCTCGCGGTCTCCGAGGCCTACCCCGACCTGAAATCGAACGCCAATTTCCTGGCCCTTCAGTCCCAGCTCGAGGGCACGGAAAACCGCATCTCCGTGGCGAGGCGCGACTACATCGAGTCGGTGCGCGCCTTCAACCTCTCCCTGCGCACCTTCCCGACGGTGCTCTGGGCGAAGACCGTGTTCTCGGGTACGCGGCCCATGGCGGAGTTCCAGGCCGCTGACGATGCGCAAAAGCCACCCGCAGTGAAGTTCTGATCCGGGGTCCGCAGCACGATCGCCGGAATGGAGAGCGATGATCTCGATCCTTTCGTCCCGTCCCGTGGGCGGCATCGGCCGCGCGCTCGCGCTGACGCTGCTGCTGGCGTTCATTCCCGCGTTGGCGAACGCGGCGCTGAGCTTCCCGTCCCTGAGCGGGCGCGTCGTGGACGCAGCGGGAATTATCCCCGAGGCGGAACGCGCCGCCATCTCGGCCAAGCTCGTGGAGCTGGAGGACAAGTCCGGCATCCAGCTCGTCGTGGCGACCGTGCCGTCCCTGCAGGACACCGACGTCGAGACCTTCGCCAATGGCCTGTTCAGAACCTGGAAGCTCGGCGAGCAGAAGCAGAACAACGGGTTGCTCTTCCTGATCGCCCCGACGGAGCGAAAGGTCCGGATCGAGGTCGGCTACGGCCTCGAGGGAACGATGACGGACGCGCTGTCCAGCGTCATCATCCAGAGCACGGTCATCCCGCGTTTCAAGGCCGGAGACTTCGCCGGCGGAGTGGCGCGAGGGGTCGATGCGATCATCGGGGCGCTGACGGTCGACTCAGCCGAGTGGCAGGCCAAGGCGAGGGTCCGCACCGATTCCAGCCAGGGAACCGTCGACGACCTCATGCCGCTCCTCATCTTCTGCCTGTTCGTCTTTGTCGTGATCACGATGATGCGGCAGGCGCGCGGCTCGAGCGGGCGCTGGGTGCGGCGCGGCGGGCAGACCATCTTCATCCCGGGCCCGAGCTCGGGCTGGAGCGGCGGCTCATCGGGCGGGTTTTCGAGCGGCGGATCTTGGGGCGGCGGATCTTCGGGCGGAGGAGGCTTCTCCGGCGGCGGCGGCTCGTCCGGTGGCGGCGGCGCTTCGGGAAGCTGGTGACATGCTGACCGAATCCGAACATCAACGCATTGCGGAGGCGATCCGGCACGCGGAGGTCGGCACCAGTGGCGAGATCGTCTGCGTCCTCGCCCATGCCTCATCCGACTACAGCGTCGTTCCGGTGCTCTGGGCCGCCCTCGTCGCGCTCGTTTCACCCTGGCCGATGGTGCTCTTCACGACTTACAGCGTCATGCTGATCTTCTCCCTGCAGATCGCGATCTTCATCGCCGCGGCGGCGCTCTTCTCCCTCCCCGGGGTCCGCATGTGGCTCGTGCCGGCTCCGGTGATGAAGGTCAGGGCGCATCGCGCGGCCATGGAGCAGTTCTTCGCCCGCGGGCTCACCCGCGCCCGCGGCCGCCGGGGCCTCATGATCTTCGTCTCGCACGCCGAGCGTTACGCCCGCATCGTGACGGACGACGGCATCGCCGAGATCGTCAAGGACGACGAATGGCGACCGGCGCTCGATGCGCTTGTCGCCGAGATCCGGAAAGGCCGTGTCGCGGAGGGCTATATAGCCGCCGTCGGGCGGTGCGGAGAGATCCTCGCGCGCCACTTTCCGCCAACGGACGAGCCGGACCGGCTTCCCGACAAGCTCTACATTGTGTGACCATGCGACAGCTGTCATTCGCCCTGCCATGCCTCGACGCCGGCAGCGAACGGCGCGGCCTCCGGATGGGGCTTCGGTTCGCATGATGCGGTTTGCCGGGGCGCGGGCGTGAAGCCTCTTCCGACAGTTCTGTCCATCCTGTTGCGCGTCGCGATCGCGCCGCTGCGGGTTCTTGTCGCCGTCCTGGTCATCCTGGACGAGATCGCCAGGCCGATCTACGCGCCCGTCGCACGCTGGTTCGCGTCGCTCACGCTCGTCCATCGGGCCGAAACCGTCATCGCCGGGTTGCCGCCCTATGCCGTGCTGACGATTCTCGGCGTTCCGCTGATCGGCGTAGAGCCGCTGAAGCTGCTGGGGCTCGTCTGGATGGGTTCGGGCCGCTGGCTCTCCGGGCTTCTCCTGCTTGGGTTCGCCTATGCCGCAAGCTTTCTCGTGGTGGAGCGGATTTATCACGCCGGCCGAGAGAAGCTCATGCAGATCGGCTGGTTCAGCGTCGTCATGGGATTCGTGATCCGCGTGCGCGACGTGGTCGTCGGCTGGGCCAAGGGAACGGCGGTCTGGGCGCTGGCGCGACGACTGGCGGGCGAGGTGAAGCGCCTCCGACAGCAGCTCGCCGTCAACGTGCGAAAGCTCCTGTCGCGGCGAGCCTGAGCGGGCGGACACACCGCCCGCGAAACGCCTGCGTGGCCGAACAGCCTGGGGATAGCGGTCGCTGCCCTCAGTCCGGCAAACCAGCCAGGCGAAGCCCCGCCAGGAGCAGATTTCGGTGCCCTTCCAGGACAAAGGGACGCCCGGCCACGAACCGGACCGCGGAGAATGTCGGCAGCATCGCCAAAAGCCGCCCGGCCGCCTGCCTTGCCCCGGCAGCATCTCCTGCCATGGCATGGCTGGACGCGAGTCCGGCGAGCACGCCGGCCTGCGGTGCGGCGACCCCGGAATAGACCGCGATCGCAGCCGACCAGCGTTCCTGAAGGTAGAGTGCGAGGCCGAGGTTGGTGGGGTACCAGTCTGGGTAGCGAGGGTTCAGGTTCATCGCCAGCCGCGCCCATCGCTCCCCGTCGACGGGGTCGCCGAGATAGATGCTCAACGTCGATCTCAGCGCGAGCACGTTCGCGTCGTAGGGGTTGAGCTCGCAGGCCCGGCGGTGGTGCTCCTCGGCTTCCGCGAAGTGGCGGCGGTACATCAGGATCTGACCATAAACGAGATGGCACCAGCTCTCGTGCGGGTCGAGCGCCAAAGCCCTGCGCGCCGGCTGGAGGAGACTGTCCTCGTCTCCCTCGCCCTTTCCAAATGCCCAGAGGCGCAGCCGCATCAACGCGAGCCAGGCCAGTGCGACAGGAAACTCCTGGTCGAGTTGGAGCGCTCTCTCGAACATCGCGAGAGCTTGCGCGGCGGACTCCACATCCAGCTTCCTCGCCAGATGCATCCCACGAAGCAGGAAGTCGTAGGCTTCCATGTTCTCCGTTCGCTTGCGCGCCACCACCTGGGCGCCCTCCTCCTCCACGACCCCCGCCAATGTCGCAATGATGGTCGCGGTGATCTCGTCTTGCGCAGCGAAGATTCCAGCCAGCTGTTGATCGTAACGTTCGGCCCAGATCGTCAGGCCCGAGCGCGCCGCGAGCAACTGGACGGAAAGCCGGAGCCGATCCCCCATGCGCCGCACATTGCCCCGCACCGCATAGTCCAGCCCGAGATCGCGCGCGGCCTTCCCGAAATCGCCGCTCCCATAGGAATCGGACGAGACCGTGCCGAGGACCGCGAGGCGGCTGAAACGCGAGAGGCCCGCCGTCACGTCGTCGACCAGGCCGGCGGCGAAGTAGTCGTCCGCCGGATCGCTGTAGGAGAAAGGCAGCACCGCGATCATCGGGCGTCGGGCCTGGGAGACAGTGTCCAGCGGCTCTGCCGACCCTTCGGCAGCGCGGCGGAAAACACGAACCGGCCGAAGCAGATTCTTGAGGTGCCGGAACCCGAGGTCATGCCATGCGTCGGCGCCGTCCTCCAGGGCCTCGAAAACCTCGCCAGACACACAGACGCCCCCGGCCGGCGCCATGGCCTCCAGCCGGGCCGCAATGTTCACGACATCGCCCAGCAGGTTGTCGCCGTCGACGATCGCCTGCCCGAACGACACGCCGATGCGATAGACGAGACGTGGCGTCCCGTCCTCCATGCGCAGGGCGTCCTGCATCGCCAGTGCGCAACGCACAGCCGCCCGGGAATGGGCGAAAGCCACGAGGACGCTGTCCCCGGCCGTATTGAAGATCCTGCCGTCATGGGCGGCGATCAGCGGGTCCATGACCCGGCGGCTCGCCGCTAGCGCCTGCACGGTGCGGAACTCGTCCACGCTCATCGAGCGGCTGAACCCGACGGCGTCGGCTGCGAGAATTGCGGTTCGCACCTGAAGGTGCAGGTCGCTCATGGCTCAAGTCCAGTGTAATGCAGGAACGGCCGGGCCGGTCACGCCCGGAGGATCGCCACGCAGCCGACCTCATTCGCTGACCTCCGCGAGGCTGAGCTCGAGCCCGGCTCACTCCTGCGACGTCCCTCCTGCGAAGCGTGCACCCCGCCCGACCAGCCTTCGTCGGCGCTTCCTGAGGTCATACTACCGTACGCTGTGGATTCCGCTGATCGCAACTCGAAACCGAGGACGCGGCGCAACGGCCTTCGCGGGCCTGCATCCCGTGCATCGCACGTTCGATGCGCAGAGGTTCAGGAAGTCCTGTCCACGAGGAGATGGGGAAGGACGGTGTCGGAACCGGCAAGCAGGTCCGGCTGCACGACCGCATCCAGAATGGCCTGGCCGAAATCGGCATAGGGCACCTTCACCGAGCTGAGCCACGGGGCCACCCAGTCGTTCAGCGGATTGTCGTCGAACCCGACGAGCAAAACGCCCGAACCGCGGGAGCGATCTCGTTCCAGCAGCATGCGATGCGCGCCATAGGCGATGAGGTCGCTGAGGCAGAACAGGCCGGCCGGGGCGCGGCCGCGCTGCGCCAGCAGCCGGCCGACGCCGCGATAGCCGATGCGAAGGTGGTCGAGGCCCTCGTCCGTGACGATCCTGTCGGGCGACAGGACGATGCCATCGGCTGCGAGCCTTCGGGTGAAGGACGCGATGCGCGCCGCCGTCGCGGACGACTGCACGGGCCCATGCACGACCGCGAGGTCCGTGACGCCGCGCGCCAGGAAGAACTCCGCGACCTCCGCGCCCGCCGCCTCGTTGTCGATGCCCACGAACGGCGCGGGGCCGCCTCCGGGATCTCGTCGGTTGACGAAGACGATGCGCGGCTCCTCCGCCTCGACGAAGCCGCGCAGCTGGGGGCTGTCCACCGCACCGAGCAAGACAATGCCGCGCACGAGTTGCGCCCGCATCTCCAACAGGTACTCGTCCTGCAGGTCGGGCCGGTCGTGCGTGTCGCACAGCACCATCACGAATCCGGCGTCCCGCAGCGCCGTCTCGGCGGAGGCGGCGATGGCCGCCATCGCGGGGTTGGCGAGGTTGGCCGCGAGCAGCGCGACCAGTCGGCTCTGGCCGTGCCGCAGCGCGCGGCCCACGCTCATCGGGCGATAGCCCAGCTCCTCGATCGCCCTGCGGACCTTGGCGACCGTGTCTGGAGAGGCCTTGTTCTCGATACCGTTCAGGATGCGCGACACGGTCGCGATGGAAACGCCGGCATGCCGGGCGACGCTCGTCATGGAAGGGGCCGCGCTGCGCGGTCCTGCCTGGCTCGGGTCGATGCTCGTCACGGTTCCTCCGGTCCCAGTCGTAGTGGGGAATCGCGGCGATGTCATTTCCCATCGGGGATCTTGTAAGGCCGGGGAAACTAGTTTAATGTCCCGCTAGGTAAACGTTTACCCGGCTCGCCGCGAGCGTCAATCCCGCGCGAGCGATTCAACGAAAAGCGTCGCAACGGACGCGTCCACCGGAGGAGACTTCCATGCGCATAGCGATAGCGATCGGGGGCGCGCTCACGGCCCTCTTCCTGGCCGGGCAAGGCGCGCGGGCCCAGGAGCTGACGGTCTGGCACGACCTCGGCGACAACGGCACGCAGTTCTTCAGCAAGCTCGGCGCGGAGTTCGCCAAGACGAACCCCGGCGTCACCATCAAGGCGTCGAACTTCCCGACCGACCAGTGGTTCGGCCGCGTCATCGGAGCGCTGAACACCGACACGGCGCCGGATCTCATCTTCAACAATTACGAGCGCGTGATCCGCATCGAGACGCAGACGGGCAAGGTGTCCGACCTCAAGCCCGTGCTCGACGGCGTGAAGGACAAGGATTTCCTGGCGGAGGACGACCTCCGGGTCGCCACTTATTCCGGCAAGATGATTATCCTGCCCGTCCAGCGCGTGCAGATGGCGCTGGGCGTGCGCAAGAGCTGGCTCGACAAGACCGGCGAAACCTTCCCCAAGACCTGGGCCGACGTGCAGCGCATCGCCGTCAAGTTCAAGGACGGCGACCCCGACGGCAACGGCAAGGCCGATACCTACGCCATGGCGCTCGAGGCCGCCAAGCCGCGCGACCTCATCCACATCCTGGACCTCTTCACCTTCGGCTCGGGCCTGCGCTACACGCTCGTCGACCCGCAGGGCAACATCGTCATCGACGAGCCCGAGCACGCCAAGATCCTCACCGAGTTCCTGAAGACCTACACCACCTACGGCTACGTCTCGCCGGACACGATCAACCACTCCTTTGCGGAGATGTACCAGGTGATCGAAGGCGGCCGCGCCGGCATGTTCCGGGTGGGCGACTGGAACGTGAAGAAGTGGGACAGCCAGGCCATCAAGGGCGACTTCGTGGTCGGCCCCTGGCCGCAGTTCTCCGACAGCCGCGAGAGCGCCATCGTCATCGGCGGCATGCGCGGCGTGGCGGTGCCCGCCAATGCGCCGAACAAGGCGCTCGCCATCAAGTTCGCGGAGTTCATGCTGACGAAGCCCGCCCAGCAGATCTCGCTGGAAACGATCGGCGCCGGCGTCCGCAAGGACCTCGACATCTCCGGCCTCTCCGAGCGCGGCCAGACCTTCGCCGCCGCCAAGGGCAAGCTCGTGGCCTACGACTTCCCGGAGTCCGTGCACCCCTGGTACCCCGAGCTGGAGGCCGCCTTCCATCGCAAGCTGATGGGCGCGCTCGCCACGCCGCCGAAGGACTTCGACGCCTTCATCAAGGAGACGGCTGCCGAGATGCGGGAGCTCAAGGCGAAGCTGGCCGCCAAGTAACGGAACGCCGCCGCCTGGCTGGACGACAGCTGAGGCAGCTGAAGATACGGGCGCGGGGGCTCCCCGCGCCGGATGATCCCGGTGGGGCGCACGCATCCGAGGACCGACCATGACCGCCATGACTGCGCCGCTGCCGCGATTCGAACGCAGGAGCGCAACCCGCCTGCCGCCCCGGCTGGTGTTCGCCCTTTTCGTCGTTCCCTTCGCCGTCCTGACCATTCTGTTCGGCCTCTGGCCGATCCTGCTGTCGATCCAGGTCTCGTTCACGGCCTCTGCGACGGCCTTGAAGCCGAGCGCGAGCTATGTGGGCTTCGCCAACTACGTCACGGTGCTCGGCGACCCGCTGTTCCGCGACTCCCTCGTGCGCACGCTGGCCTATACGGCGCTGGCCGTCGTCTCCTGCGTCGGATTCGCGCTGGCCTATGCGCTGGTGCTCAACTCGCCCCTGCTCGGGCGCGGACGCACCTTTTTCAAGGTCGCGGTGTTCCTGCCGGTGGTGACCCCGGACGTCGCCGGCTATGTCGTCTGGCGCTGGCTCTACGACCGGTCGTTCGGCGCCATCAACGCCGCGCTGGATCTCGTCCACCTGCCGCCGTTTGGCGGGCTGGCCTCACCGTCGAGCGTGACCGTCGCGATCCTCATCGCGGAGCTCTGGCACCACGCCGGCTTCTACGTCGTGATCTTCCTCGCCAACCTCGCTTTGTGCGAGAAGTCGCTGGAGGAGGCGGCGGACCTCGACGGCGCCTCGCGCTGGCAGAAGATCGTCCACGTGATCCTGCCCCAGCTCCGGCCCGCCATTCTCATCAACGGCGTGTACGCGCTCATCCAGTTCCTGAAGACGTTCACCGTCGTAGTGGTGATGACCAAGGGTGGTCCCAACGACGCCACCAACTTCGTGAGCTTCTACGCCTACCAGCTGTTCGACCAGGGCCGCTATGGCGAGGCCACCGCGATGGCGACGATCCTGTTCGGCATCGTTCTGGTGATCGCGCTGGCCGCCTATCGCTTCGGACAAGGGAGGCAGGGCCGATGACCTCGAACCGCGCGACGACACCCCGCTCCCTCGAATCCGCGGCCCTGACCGCGGCCGCCTGCCTCGTCAGCGTGCTCTTCCTCTACCCCTACTGGTGGATGATGCTGGGCGCGTTCCGCACCACCGAGGCGGTGATGACCTCGCCCCTGCGCCTGTGGCCGGAGACGTTTTCTCTCCAGGCGTTCCGCGATATCGCTGAGATCGGCGGCACGCCGCTGTGGCGCTACACGCTCAACTCGTTCTTCATCACGGGGCTCTCCACCGCCATAGCCGTGTTCGTCACCGCCCTGGGCGCCTACGCCATCGTCCGCCGAAAGGGCGATCGCCTGTTCGAAGCGCTGCGCTACGGCTTCCTCGTGACGATCATGTACCCCTACATGCTGCTCGTCATCCCCGTGTACATCGTCATGTTCAAGCTCGGCCTGCTGGGCAGCTACACGGGCATCGTGCTGTTCCTGGCGCTCGGCCCCATCCAGTTCTTCCTCTTCGAACAGTTCTTCCGCTCGATCCCCGACGAGGTGATCGAAGCCGCCGTGATCGACGGGGCGAGCGAGTGGCAGACGCTGTTCAAGGTGGTGCTGCCGATGGCCACGCCGGTCGTCTCCACCGTCTCGATCATCACCTTCCTGCTCAACTGGGCGCAATGGTTCCCGGTGATGGTCGTCTCGCGCTCTCCCGACACCTTCACATTGCCCGTCGCGCTGCTCACGCTGAACGGCGAGTTGGGCGTCAACTTCCAGGGGATCATGGCGCTCGCCGTGCTCACCACCATCCCCGCCACCATCGTCTTCCTCATCGCGCAACGGCGCGTGATGTCCGGCATGTCCGAAGGCGCAGTCAAAGGCTGACGAATGAACCAGACCAACCACGACACCCTGCTCAAGGGAGCGATCGACGCGGCCTGCGGCCGAGCCGGCGAATGGCTCTGGTCGATGCAGGCGCGGGGGTTGCCGCGCGGGATCCTGCGCGCCAGCCCTGCGCATGACGAACGGGCCTGGCCCGGCGTGCTTCTGCCCGGCTCCTACAACGGCATCATGGCGCTCGACCTGATCGGCGGGCTCGACCAGCTGGACGCACCGGACCGCGCGGCGGCCGTGGCGTGGCTGGAGGAGTCTCGCCGCCCGGACGGGGTGTTCAGGGTCGATGGCATGGCGGAAGACGCCGTGTTCAAGAAGCCGGATCCGGCCGAGACCTGGCGCTACATCGACTTCCACGTCACCAACTACACGCTCGGCGCCATCGAGGCGCTTGATCCCCGGCGCGAGCCCATCCTCGCCTTCGCCAGGCCGTTCCTCGACCCGCTCGTCCTGGAGGCCTGGCTCGCCAGGCGGGACTTGCGCGACCCTTGGCAGGAGGGCAACAACATCGTCAATCTCGGCGGCTTCCTGCTGGCTCTGTCCCGTTCAGGCGATGCGGCCGAGCAGGAAGCGGCGCTCCGCGCGCTCGGGCTGATGTTCGACTGGCACGACCGGCTGCAGGATCCCGGCACGGGGTTCTGGGGCGTCGGGCAATCCAGCGATCCCATGCGTGCGCTCCACGCCATGGCCGGCTCCATGCACAACTTCCATCTCTGGTACGCGACCGGCCGGTCCTTGCCCTACCAGGACAAGGCGGTCGACTACGCCCTGTCGCTGCCCCCCGTCGTGGACAGCGCCTGCATCGACGTCGACCTCGTCGACCTCCTTGTCCATGCCGATGAGCGGATCGACCACCGGCGCTCGGACATCCGGCGCTGGCTGCGCGATCTCCTCCCGGCGCTGCTCGCCTTCCAGAACCCGGACGGCGGCTTCCCCGACGTGCGCGAGGGCGTGCGCAGGCTGGATGGATGGGTGCGCGGCTACGAGGAGCCGCAGGGGCTCTCCAACACCTTCGCGACGTGGTTCCGGCTCATCGCCATCGCCATGATCGCGGATTGCCTCTGGCCCGGCTGGCGTCCCTGGCGCTTCCGGCGCAGCGTCGGCATCGGCTATCGCGGACGCCCCTCATGACGCGCTCGAACCACGCGGATGATCCCTTCGCGCATCTGCACGACGAAACCTACGCCGACGCCTTTGCGCGGCGGCGCACCGGCCATGCCCAGCGCGTCGCCATGGGCGGACGGAAGCGGGAGAGCCTGAACGGCCAGTGGACCTTCACGCTCGACCTCTTCGACGAGGGCCTGCGCCAGCGCTGGTATGCGAACGAGCCGTCCACGCCGAAGGCCTGGACCAGGCCGGTGGACTACGACCCAGGCCGCGGCGACACGCTCGCGGTCCCCTCCTGCTGGTCGATGGCGAAGCCGGAGTGGCTCTACTTCGAGGGCGGGGCCTGGTACACCCGCAGCATCGACTGGACGCCTTCCCCCGACCGCCTGGTGCTGAGGGTCGGCGCAGCCAACTACGAGGCGCGAGTCTTCCTGAACGGCGTGTTCCTCGCCTCGCACCGGGGCGGCTCGACGCCGTTCTTCGTCGAGCTGACGAACCACCTCGTCGCTGGTCCGAACAGGCTGCAGATCCAGGTCGATAATCGCCGCCGCGCCGACCGTGTGCCGATGCACCATTTCGACTGGTTCAACCATGGCGGCATCTACCGTGAGGTCGACCTGCTGCGCCTCCCCCCGGTATTCTTCCGCGACGTCTCGGTGGCGCTGCTGCCGGGAACCGGCCACCGGTTCCTGGGGGCCGACGTCGAGCTGTCCGATCCTGTCCAGGGCGACGCCGCGTTGCGCATCCCCGAACTCGGGATCGACGTCAAAATCCCCGTGCTGGGCGGCGTCGGATCGCTCGTGTTCGAGGCCGCGCCGGAGCTTTGGAGCCCGGATGCTCCCCGGCTTTACGATGTCGAGGTGGCGTTCCAGCACGATTGGGTTCGCGAGCGGATCGGGTTCCGGGAGATCCGCCGCGAGGGTGACCGGCTCCTGCTCAACGGCGAGCCGCTCTGGCTGCGCGGCGTCTGCGTGCATGAGGACGACCGCGACCTCGGCAAGGTCAGCACGGAGGCTGACGTGCGCCGCCGGCTCGACGACGCAAAGGCGATGGGCTGCAACATCCTTCGCCTTGCCCACTACCCGCACCACGAGCACGTGGCCGAGCTCGCCGACGAAATGGGCATGCTGCTGTGGGAGGAGATCCCCGTCTACTGGGCGATCGACTTCGCGAACCCCGACACGCTCGACGACGCCCGCAACCAGCTGCGTGAGCTGATCGCGCGCGACCGCAACCGGGCGAGCGTGATCCTCTGGGGCGTCGGCAACGAGAACGCCGACACGGACGCCCGCTACCGCTTCATGGCGGCGCTGGCCGACGAGGCGCGTCGGCTCGATCCCACGCGGCTCGTGACCGCCGCCTGCCTGATCAACCGCGAGACCTTCAGCATCGAGGATCGCCTCGCCGCCCACCTCGACGTCATCGGGCTCAACGAGTATTTCGGCTGGTACGAGCCTGACTTCGCCGGGCTGGAGCGGCTGATCGCCAACTCCTCGCCGGACCGGCCCGTCGTCGTCAGCGAGACGGGCGCCGATGCGCTCGCCGGCCACCACGGAAGCGAACGCGAGCTCTTCACGGAGGAGATGCAGGCGGCCGTCCACGCCGGCCAGATCGCCGTCATCCGCGACGTGCCGTGGATCCAGGGCCTGTTCCCCTGGCTGCTCTACGATTTCCGCACCGAGCGCCGCCAGACGGAGTTCCAGAAGGGCTGGAGCCGCAAGGGCCTCATCGCCGAGGACAAGGAAACGCGGAAGCAGGCGTTCGGCGCTTACGCCGAATTCTACAGGAGCAAGCTGACGAGCTGAGCGAGTTGCGCATCCAGCGTGGGCCGTGCTCGGAACGCGTCATGCCGTGTCATGAAAGCGGGCGCAGGCCATCGGCGCATCCGCGCCTTCAGTCGGACTGGTCGAGGATCTCCGAAATCTCGTCCAGCAGGCGGGTGTCGTCCCCCGCCATCCCGCCCATTGCCGACATGCGGGCGATGACCGTGGCGGCGATGGTCTCCTCCACTGTGTCTTCGGCATAGGCGTAGTAGATCAGCGCGCGCTGCCCGTCGCGATGGCAGCGGCCCTCGATCTGGGCGAGCTGGATGGCGCTGTGGCGCATGTCGTGCACCAGCAGCGATCGCTCCCGCTCACCACCCGGCAGCTCGCCGCGATGCAGGGAAATGCTCTCGGTCACCGTGAAGACGATCACGTCCAGCGCGCCGGTCTGGAACGCGAGGCGAGCGGCTTCGTTCGCGTCCGCGGACTGCGCGCCATTGATGGCGTCCGCGTTCCAGCCCCGGCTTCGCAGCGCTTCCAGGAGCATGCTGCTCGTTTCCAGGAAAGCCACCGAAATGGCGACCTGCAGTCCATCGGCCAGAAGGTCCTGCGAAAATTCGACGGCGCCCGGAATGCGCAGCAGACTGGCTTTCTGGCGGAACCTGAGGTCGGCTGCCCAGCCACGCGGCTTTCGAGTGCTCCCGCCGGCCAGGCCCAGCTCCCGCCTGAACTCCCGCCATGTCGCTTCGTAGAGCCGGCGGGCGTCACGGTCGAGGGCGATGGGCGCCAGCTCGCGCTGCACCTCCGGCCACCCGGCGACGTCTTCGGGTCGGCGTCGCATTCCGATGGCGGCAGGTCCACGATAGAGAAGGTCCGACATGGTCTGGCGATCAGCCCCGTTCGGCTCCCAGGACCAGTTCTTCCAGCGCCCCTTGGCCCTGCCGATCTTGAGACGCTTCATGAGCGCTCGAAAGCCGTCGAGACCGCCGTCTGGCGCCCCCGCCGCCGGAGACAGCAGGTTCGAAAGATAGGACAGCTCATGGGGAGCCTGTCCGGCAGTCGCGCTCATGTAGATCGTGAAGGTCGCGGCGTCCGCCACTTTGCGGCAGACCAGTCCCTGCTGCGAATTCGGATTGCGGATCCTGTGCGCCTCGTCGATGACGACAAGGGGCCAATTTCGCTTGAGCGCGCCGAGCTTGGCGAGTTCGTTGTTCTTCGCGCGGGTCGAGCGCCTGGTGCTGCCGGGCGGCGGCGCCATCAGGGATTTCGTCTTCTCGAAATTGAGGATGGTGACCCGCTTGTCGGTCGGCTTCGAATGGCCGATCGTCCGCCTCCATTGCGGGACGGCCCCCTTCGGGCAGATGATCAGAACGTCACGCTCCGGCATCTCCGCAATCGCCGTCCAGGCCGACAGCGTCTTCCCCAGCCCGGTCATGTCGCCGAGCAGGAAGCCGGCGCGGCCCCGTTCGCGGGCCGCCAGGATGGCGGCGCACGCCTCCGATTGATGAGCGCGGGGGATGAACGCGAATTCCGGCCCGTTCTCGCTCGCGAGAGGATTCGTGAGAGCTGGCGAACCGATGGAGCGGGCCGCCATCGGGCGCCTCACTCGAAGACGCCGTAGCCCGGGATGGCGTGCTTGCGGACGCCATCAAGGTTCAACTCGACCCCGATGCCCGGTGCATCAGGCAAGGTGATGTGGCCGCCCTGGACGATCGATCTCCCACCGCCTGGCACGTGGACATAGCTGTCCCATACGTCACGCTCCTCGAGAGCGTGCCACTCGAGAACGAGGAAATTCGGCACGGTTCCGCAGACATGACAAGTCGCCATGGTGCCCAGCGGGGTTGAAACAAGGTGCGGCGCAAAAGGTATGTAGTAGATCTCCGCCAGATGAGCGATCTTCCGGCTTTCGGAGAGACCTCCGCATTTCGGAACGTCCGGCATCACGACGTCGGCGCATTGCTGCTGGAACAGTTCTCGGAAGCCCCACCGGAGGTAAAGATTCTCACCGACGCAGATCGGCGTCCTGCTGCGCATGCGTATTTGCTTCAAGGCTTCGACATTTTCCGCCGGAATGGGCTCTTCGAGCCAGAGCAGGTTGAACCGCTCCATCTCGCTGGCGATACGGCAGGCGCTCGGGACATCGTAGCGGGCATGCAGGTCGATGCACAAATCGATGTCCGGCCCGATCGCGTCGCGGACGGTGGCGACGCGCTCGACCATCGAGCGCAGTTCTGCACCGTTGATGGTGTGATTGACGGAATCGAACTTCGCCGGGTGCTCCAGGTCGTCGATGTCGAATTTCAGTGCGGTGAATCCCTCTGCGACCATGCGCTTGGCCCGCGCGGCGCAGCCCTCCGGGGACCCTGACGGCCCGTCCCCGTCGCCACAGTCGGCGTAGAGGCGGATGCGGTCGCGGAGCTTCCCGCCGAACATGCGATAGAGCGGCTGGCCGGCCGCCTTGGCGGCGAGATCCCAAAGCGCCATCTCGATGCCGCTGAGCGCGATGAGAAAGATCCCCGATTGCGCGCCGGCGAAGACGTGCTTGCGCCGAAGCTTGTCCCAGCAGAACTCGACGTTACGGGGGTCTTCGCCCACCAGTTCCGACTTCAACTCGGAAATCAGGCCCACGATGGCGGCGGCCCCGGCGTCAGGGTTGGCCTCGCCGAACCCCGAAATTCCGGCGTCGGTATCGATCCGGATCAGCGTCGCCTTGCCGTGATAGGCGACGACCGCCGTCTTGATGTCCACGATCTTCATGATTGTCCCGTCTCGCGCTCGAGGGGTGCATACCGCCGTCCGCGGCCGCGTCGGCGCTGTGTCGCGGTGTGGCGGAACCGGCGGCGACATGACGGCCCCGCCGCTGTCCCGCCTCAGGACTTCATGTTCGCTGCGCGCCAGGCCTCGTACTCATCGTTGGCATCGGGGTGAAGGGGGTAATAGCGCTGCAAGGACGCTCCCTCCATCAGCTTCATGCGCGAGAACACTTCCCACTCGCTGTGCTTCTGGGCTTCCTCGATCACCGCCTTCGCCATGGAGACGGGAACCACGACGACCCCATCGTCGTCGGCCACGATGATGTCGCCGGGGATCACGGTCACGCCGCCGCACACGATGGGAACGTTGACGGCGTTGGGATAGATGCTCGTCTGCACATGGTAGTTCGGGGTCCAGCCGCGCAACCAAAGGGGAAGGTCGAGTTGCGCGACGTTGGGCCGGTCGCGCATGCAGCCGTCGATGACGATGCCCGCGCCGCCCCGTCCCTTGAAATAGGTCGACATCATGTCGCCGAAGACTCCCGAGCTCATGTCGCCGCGCGCGTCCACGACGACGACGTCGCCTTCCCTGACGTGATAGAGCACGTGCCGGTGCAACTGCGTCTCCGGGTCGGCATATTCGCCCTCGGTGAAAAGGTCGGGCCGCTGCGGCATGAACTGCAGCGTCAACGCCGGCCCGACGATCGATTTGCCGATATTCTGCGCCAGCGGACCCACCATGTGGGGATTGCGGAACCCCATGTGCCCAAGCGTGCCGGCCACGGTCGCGGCGCCGATGTCCCTGAGCCCGTCGATCAGTTCCTTGGGGGGGCGTACGATGTCTGATGTCTTCGTCATGGTGACCTCGATGGAACGGACGACCCTTCCTGACGGGTCATCGCGCCGTTTGGGAATGGGATGGTCTGGCTCAGTCGGCTTTCAGGGCCATTTCGGTGTCCCCGTCGAACAGGTGCATGCGCTCCTGGTCGAACTCGAGCCAGATCATCTCGTCAGGTGTGACGGCCATGGTCGGCGGCACGCTGATGTTGACGACGGAGCCCGACAGCAACGCCTGGACGAAGGTGACGTCTCCCGTCGGCTCGACCGTATAAGCCTTGGCCGGAATCGCGCCGGGGGACGCGCTGGTGGTCAGCTTGATGGTGGAGTGGCGCGCGCCGAGCACGACCTTGCTGGTCGTCGCGTGCTGGACCTTCCTCGCGTTGAGCGGCGAGAGCGCCATGGTCCAGCCCTCCGCGCCGGTCAGCACGGTGCGGCCATCCACCGTAGACGCCTGAAGCGGAATGAGGCTCATCGCCGGACTGCCGATGAAGCTGGCGACGAACATGTTGACGGGATGGGCGAAGACCTGGGCCGGCGATGCATATTGCTGGAGGAAACCACCATTCATCACGGCCATCTTGTCCGCCATGGTCACGGCTTCGAGCTGGTCGTGCGTCACGTAGACGATCGTGGCCTTGAGGTCCTGGTGGAAGCGCTTGATTTCGGAGCGCATCTGCACGCGCAGCTTGGCGTCGAGGTTGGACAGCGGCTCGTCCATCAGGAAGACGGCAGGGTCGCGCACGAGCGCCCGGCCCAGGGCCACGCGCTGCTGTTGACCGCCCGAGAGTTCGCGCGGCTTTCGCTCGAGCAGGTGCGTCATGTCGAGCACCGCGGCGGCGGCCCTCACCTTCCGGTCGATCTCCTCGCGAGGGAGCTTTCGCATCTGGAGCGGGAACGCGAGGTTCTTGTAGACCGACTTCTGCGGATAGAGAGCGTAGTTCTGAAACACCATGGCGATGTCGCGGTCTTTCGGGTCGACGTCGTTGACCACGCGATCCCCGATGAAAATCTCGCCGGACGTCACTGGAATGAGCCCCGCGACCAGGTTGAGCGTCGTCGTCTTGCCGCATCCCGAGGGGCCCACCAGCGCGACGAATTCCCCGTCGGCGGCAGTCAACGACACGTCATTGACAGCCCGGTAGGGGCCATAGGTCTTGACCAGATTCCTGAGGACCACGTCGGCCATGAAATACCTTCTAGTGTTTGACGGCGCCTTCCGTCAGGGCGCGCACGAAGTAGCGTTGCAGCAGGAGGAACAGCACGACGACCGGTAGGCTCATCATGAAGCTCGCCGCCATCAGGCCCGGGAAATCCGTCGTGTTTTCGGAGAAGAAGCGCTGGATGCCGACCGGCAGGGTCAGCTGGTCGTTCCTGTTCAGGAACGTGTAGGCGAAGATGTACTCGTTCCAGGCTCCGATGAACGAGTAGATCGCCGTGGCGATGATGCCCGGCGCCGACAACGGCATCACGATCAGAATGAACGCCTGGAACCGCGTGGCCCCATCGATGCGAGCCGCCTGCTCGAGCTGGTAGGGGATGTTGTCGTAGAAGCCCTTGAGCAGCCAGATCGCGAGCGGGAGGCCGAACGTCAGATAGGTCAGGACAAGGGAGCCATGGGTGTTCACGAGCCCGAGCAGACGCATGAGGATGAACAGCGGCACGAGGAAGATCACCGCGGGGAACATGTTGCGCAGGAGCACGGAGAAGAACAGGAACTTCCGGCCAGGAAAGTCGAACCGCGAGAAGGCGTAAGCGGCGGGCACTGCGACGATGACCGCCAGGATGGTCGTCATGGTCGAAACGAATAGGCTGTTCCAGAAGAAGTGCAGGAAGTCCTGGCCGACGCTGTTCGTGGGATCGAGCAGCTTCTGGTAACTCGCCAGGGTCGGTTCGTTGGGCCACCACTGGGGCGGCGACTGCATGGCCGCGAACCCGGACTTGATCGACGTCAGCAGCATCCAGATCATCGGCACCGCCGTGTACAACAGCATGAGCACGAGGAAGATGCGCCCGACCCAGCGCCAGCCGTCGATCGGTATCCGTCTCCTGGGCGCGGCGTCGGCTCGCATCGTCATCAGCCGCGCTCCTTTTTCTCGTTGCCGCTGAGGGCGCGGACGTAGAAGTAGCCGAGCGTCATCAGGATCAGGAACAGCAGCACGGAATAGGCCGAGGCGATTCCCCAGCGCTGCCGGCCGAAGGCGAGCTCATAGATGTGGGTGATCCAGATGTGCGAGGCGTTCGAGGGGCCGCCGCCGGTCATGATCCACGGGATGATGAAGGAATTGAAGTTCGCGACCGCGAGCAGCAGGATGGTGACGGTGGAGACGCCCTGCAGGTGGGGAAACGTGACGTGCCAGAAGCGCTGCCACGCGCTTGCGCCGTCGACCCTGGCGGCCCGGAGCAGTTGATCGGGAACCGTCTGCAGGCCAGCCATGAGCATGATCATCGCGAAGGGGAATTCGCGCCACACGTTCACCACGATGAGAGACGGCAGGACGGAGCCGACGCTGTCGATCAGATTGGGAGGCCGGTCGGCGAGCCCGAGGGCCACCAGGACGGCGCCGATGACGCCGAAATCCGAATGGTAGATCCACTTCCAGATGTAGGAGGCGGCGACGGCGCTGATCACCCATGGGATGATGAAGATGGCCCGCATCACGCTCCGGCCGAAGAAGTCGTCGTGCAGAGCAAGCGCGACTCCCAGTCCCAGCCCAAAAGAGAAAAGCGTCGAGAAGAACGTCCAGATGAAGGTGTTGAGGGTGACACGCCAGAACACGTCGCTATTCAGGATGATCGCGTAGTTGTCCAGTCCGACATAGACCTTGTCACGCAGTTGCAGGCTCGGCGGTGTATTGAAGAACGAAAGCTCGATCGTGTAGTAGATCGGATACGCGATGACGATCAGCATCACCACGATCGCTGGCGCGACGTAGAGATAGTCGGCGCGTTGGGTCCATGCCCGGTGCAGGATGCCGGAGCGTTCCGTTGTGGCTTGCAGACGAGCGTCAGCCAGGCGTGTCGCCGTGCTCATGGGGGCGCCCTTCACTGTCGGGAAAGTGACCGGCGACGATCGCCGCCGGTCGCATGGGCGTTCAGAGCTTGCCGCCGCTCATGATGTTCTTGACCTTCTTGGCCGCATCTTCGGCGGCCTGGTCGACCGTCATGGAGCCGGTGAGCGCATTCTGCAGCATGTCAGGCACGACGATATTCATGATCTCGGGAGTCTCCGGGATCGTCGGGAAGGGAACACCGTAAGGCAGCATCGAGGTGGTGACGTCCAGGAACTTGATCTTCTCGAGACGCTCTTTCATCCACTTGGTCTTGAAGCCGTTGAGGTTGCCGGGGTTGGACCCGGCATAGGCCATCTTCAGCGACCATTCCGGGCTCGTCCAGAAGCAGATGAGCGCCTTGGCCGCCGGCTGGTCCACCTTGCCGCCGTCGACATATTCGGGCTTCAGGATGTGGATGTTGGAACCGCCGAAGACGACGGCGCGCTTACCGTCCGGTCCGGTCGGGATCAGGCCGTACCGCATGTTGTCGATTACGGTTTGCGCCTTCTCCAGATCGCTGCCGGTCGCCTTCTTCTTCAGGTCCTGCATCACGTCGTAGTCGGACGGGTGCGAGATCATCATGCCGAGTTGGCCGGCGAGGAAGAGCGGCTGGTTGTCGGCCTGCTGGTTGGTCAGAGCCGAGACGGGGACCGACTTGTCGCGAACGTACATGTCATAGGAGGCTTGCAGGGCCTTCTTGCTCTCCGCGCTGTTGAGCCGGATCTCGGAGTAGGTCGGGCGCGGCGTGGCTTCGTCGAACACACCCCCGCCATATCCCCAGAGCTGAGGCAGGAAGCGATAGGGCGTATTGCCCGCGTTCTTGCGGGCGACGAGGCCGTAGCCTGCAATTCCGAGCTTGTCGTGGATCTGCTTGGAGTACTTGACGACGTCGTCCCAGGTCGCCGGAGCCTTGTCGGGATCGAGACCGGCGCGCTTGAACACGTCCGCGTTCCAGATCAGCGCCATCGTCTCGTTGTTGGTCGGGATGCCGTAGGTCTTGCCCTTCCACATGTTGGACTTCATGGCGCCGGGCCAGAAATCCTCGGTCGCGTAGCCGACGTCTTCGGGCTTCAGCTCCTGGATGTATCCCTTGGAGGCGAATTCGACGCCGCCGAGGATCTGCAGGCGGACGACCATGGGTGCTGCGTTGCCGAGCAGCGCCGTCCGGAACTTGTCCAGCAGGTCGTTGTAGGTGAGCGCCTGCTCCTGGAGCTGAATGTTGGGATAGGTTTTCCGGAATTCGGCGAAGAAGTCCTTGTAGTACTGGCGCAGGAGATCGGGGTCGCCCTCGAACACGCCCTGGTACCAGAAGGTGAGGCGTCCCTTGTAGTCGAGCGGCGTGACCTTTCCGCAATCCGCCGCAGTGTCGAAATCCTTCGTACCTGCGATGGAGCGCACATATTCCGGCGACCACTTGCTGAGGTCGACCGGGGGCGCAGCGTAGACAGGCGACGCGGCCAGGACCGCCGTGGCGGCCATTGTCGAAACGCCGCGGCGAAAAGCGCGGCCGAAGTCCAGACTCGACATCAGTTCCCTCCGATATCACCAGCGCCACCTGGCGCCGGCCTGTGGGAGTCCACCCTGAAAATGGAGCCTTCTTGAGCGAAGCTCCGATGTGATGGACGGTCGCAGAGCCTCGCTTGCATGTCAATCTCACCGGATCGTATATTGTTCGGGACCGATTGGTGTATCGTTTGGCCTGGGAGCCCAGATTGAAAAAAGCAAAGCCTCGGCGCCGCGACCCCGATCGGGGCGGCTCGACGACCCCGGTGCGCCGGATGCAGATCCCCCGCTGCGAAGTCTTCGTGGCGTTCATCCCGTGCGGGCCGTGACGGCGGCCGCGTCGGATCAATCCGGGCGGGTGTGTAGGCCGCCATTCGTGTTCAGAGGAAACCAAAGCTCATGAAGATCACCAGCGTGAAGCCGTGGCTCATCAAGTCGGCCGCGTCCTATTGGGGCGAATTTCTCTTCGTCGAAGTCAGCACGGATGAAGGCGTCACGGGCTGGGGCGAGATCACCACCACGACGAAGATCGCCAACCGCGCCCTGACAGCGATGCTGCGGCAGATCGACAAGATGATGGTCGGCGAAGACCCCGCTCAGATCGAGCGCCTCTGGCACAAGCTCTTTCGCAGCTTCACCTACATGGGCAGCCGGGGCGCCGCGGTGGAGTGCCTGAGCGCCATCGACATCGCGCTGTGGGACATTCGCGGAAAGACGCTGGGCAAGCCGATCTACGAACTCCTGGGGGGCCCCGTGCGCGATGAAATCGCCCTCTACACGCACCCTGACCAGCGCAAGTTCACGAGCAAGGAAGCCGTGATCGCCGAGATCCAGGACATCGTGACGTCGGGTCACACCGCGCTGAAGTTCGATCCGTTTCCGCAGCAGGGTCCCCATGCCAACGGCATGGCGCGCGAGCAGCGGGACGGCTACCTCGACGGCGGCATGACGCGCAAGGACGAGCGCGAGGCCGCGGAACTGACCGCCCTGATCAGGGAGACGGCGGGGCCCGACATCGAAGTCCTCATCGACGCCCATGGCCGCTTCGACGTGCCCACCGCCATCCGGCTGTGCCGCTCCCTCGAAGAAGCCGGACAGATCGACTGGTTCGAGGAGCCCTGCCCTCCCGAGAGCGTCAACGCTCTCAAGCAGGTGCGCGAGAAGGTCAACGCCGCCATCTCCTGGGGCGAGCGCGGGCACACCAAGTGGGACTTCGTTCCGATCCTCGAAAACAAGCTGGCCGACTACATCATGCCGGACGTGACCTGGACCGGGGGGATCACCGAGTTGAAGAAGATCTCGGCGCTCTGCGAGGCTTACTTCATCCCGGTGTCGCCGCACGACGCGGCCGGGCCGATCAACGTCGTGGCCGGCGCGCAGGTGATGATGACGGTGCCCAATTTCTACAAGCTGGAAACGTCGGAATGGAACCTCTCCAAGTACGACCACCTCATCAACGTGCCGCTCGACAACTCCAACGGCAGCCTTAAGCTGAACCGCGCGCCCGGCCTGGGCATCGAGATGAATCGCGCATATCTCGAGGCAAACGTCGTCGAGTGACGTTGATCGCGCGCAAGCGGGCCGAAGTCGCCGGACGACATCGGGCCGCCAGCCTCGGGAGCTTGGGAGCGAGACTTCGACGGTCACCCGGGCGGGTGACCAGTACACGCCTGTGAACAGTCAGATCCTGGGCCCGCGTCCGATGACATCGACCGCCGCAATCGAGTTTCCGCGAGAGCAGACCCAGACGGGTTACAACCGCCTTCGCGACCTCATCCGCAAGGACATCGTGGTCGGCCGCCTCAAGCAGGGCTCCCGGCTTAAGATCGCCGAGTTGGCGGCCCGCTACGAGACGAGCGCCATCCCTGTGCGGGAAGCGCTGCAGCAATTGCAGGGCGAAGGGATCGTCAGGTTCGTCGCCAACCGCGGGGCCAGCGTCCGGGTCATCGACGCCGCTTTCATCCGGGACATCCACGAGATCCGGGCGTTGCTGGAGCCCTTCCTCGCCAAGTGGTTCGTCCGCCACCACCGCGAAACCGATCTCGCCGCGCTCGAACAGCAGCAACGGCTGTATGACGCGGCCATCGCCGCCGGCGAACTCGAGAAGACCCACGATCTGAACCGCGTCTTTCACGGCCTGATGTACGATGGCCATTACAACGAGGAAGCGTTGCTCACGGCCCATCGCCACACGGACCTGATCGGCGCGATGGCCGATCAGTTTCCGAGGTCACGCGCCCGCTGCCAGGCGATCAGCCGGGAACATTGGGCGATCATCGAGGCCATCCGGGCGCAGGACGAGGAACTCACCGGACGCCTGGTGGAGGAGCATGTTCGCCGTGCGGGACAGCACCTGACCGAAATCATGCAAGGGGCGGCTCGGCAGGCGGCCTCCGCCGGATAAACCCTCTCGCACGTGACGGCCAGGCGCGAGCCGCCCTTTCACCCTCCCAGGACTGAAGCCGCCTGGCCTAAGCCGTTCGCGGGCGGCATCGTCGATCCGTCCTGGCGATGCCAGGCCGGCCTGCCCCTCGCGTCGCGCCGGCGCTTCCGATTACAGGACTGGAGCCGGAATTTGCGCCGGACCCGCAGGACAATGTCCGCTGCCGGACCGAGGTTGCTCGCTTAGGTGGCAGTCATCGGAAAACGAAGTGACTCAGTTAAGCTTTGGCTTAATATCAGCCCGCTCACTGGGTTCCTCATGAAGCGCAACTGCTTGACCTCGCCGCTTGCGGCCCTCGGACCTCCGTCGCGGGCGGGCGCCGTGCTGGCGGAACCCGTGCCAGCGACAAGCTCTGCCCACGCCAAGGTCGTCATCGCGAAAGCCTCGGACGACGGCGGGCGGCCCAGGCTCCTCATCGAGTGAAGTGACCCATCTCCCATCGCCCCGCCCTGGCGCGGGGCCTCCTTTGCCTCACAAATGGAGTGATCCATGTTCACGAAACGAGACCTCTTGCGCTCGGCCGCCCTGGGCGCTGTCCTCACCCCTTCAGCCCTCCCCGGGCTCGCATGGGCGCAGACCACGCACAACCGCCCCGGCTTCTTCAAGGCCAAGGATATCGCGGAGGCCGGGTTCATCTATGGCCTGCCCATCGTGATGAACTACGGTGCGATGTACGATTTCGTCGTCGACAAGAACTCGGGCCAGTACAAGGCGCCGCTCAACGCCATCTGGAACGACACCCAGGTCTTCACCTGGAAGGACACGGCCATCGTCACGCCCAACAGCGACACGCCCTATTCGATGCTGTGGCTCGACCTGCGGGCGGAGCCCATGGTCATCTCGGTCCCGGCCGTGGACCCCAAGCGGTACTATTCAGTCCAGCTCGTCGACGGAAACACGTTCAACTACGGTTACATCGGCAGCCGCGCCACCGGCAACAACGCCGGCAGCTACATGGTGGTCGGCCCGCACTGGACGGGAGTCGCCCCACCTGGCGTCAAGAAGATCTTTCGCTCGACGACCCAATTCGGGCTCACGATCTTCCGCACGCAGCTTTTCGGGCCATCCGACATGGAGAACGTGAAGAAGGTGCAGGCCGGCTATCAGGCTCGCCCGCTCTCGGCGTTCCTGGGCCAACCAGCGCCGACGGCGCCGCCCCTCCCGGATTTCCCGAAGTTCGACAAGGACCTCGTCAAGACCGAGTTCTTCGAGTTCCTGGACTTCGCTCTTCAGTTCGCGCCGGCTCTGCCGGAGGAGCAGTGGATCCGCGACCAGCTTGCCAAGATCGGCGTAGGACCGGGCAAGAGCTTCAACTTCCGTGACCTATCCCTCGAGGACAAGGCTGAGATCCTCCTCGGCATGAAGGAAGGCCAGCGCAAGGTCGACGACTCCGCCAAGTCTATCGGCAAGGACGTCAACGGCTGGAGGGTCGCTGCGGTCTTCGGCGACGCCTCGTTCTACCATGGCGACTGGCTGCTGCGCGCCACGGCGGCTCAGATGGGCATCTACGGCAACAATGCCGAGGAGGCCATGTACCCCGCCACCAAGGTGGACATGGACGGTCAGCCGATCGACACCTCCAAGGCAAATTACACGATCACCTTCCCCGCCGACGACCTGCCGCCCGTCAACGCCTTCTGGTCGGTGACGATGTACGACGGCAAGACCCAGCTGCTGATCAAGAACCCGATCGACCGTTACCTGATCAACTCCCCGATGATGCCGAGCCTGACGCGCAACGCCGACGGTTCGCTCACGCTCTATATCCAGAACAAGTCGCCCGGTGCGGACAAGGAGAGCAACTGGCTGCCTGCCCCTGACGGCCCCGTCTATATCGCCATGCGCCTCTACTGGCCGAAGGAAACGCCGCCATCGATCCTACCGCCTGGCGAAGGCACATGGCGGCCGCCGGGGATCAAGAAGGCCTGAACCGAGCCACTCCGGCCTGGTATCGGGAGCGCTCCGAAAACCCGGGGCGCTCCCGCTTGCGTTGCTCACCGCCCAAAAGTGTTCTGATAGACGATGATCGGCGGACGAGCGTTCACGGGCGGCTCCGAGAACGGCGACAACATGCGCAGAGTCTTCGTTCTCTGCGCATTCTCGATCTTTGCGATGTCATCGGCGGACACCGTCTCGCATTTGCCGCTGTTCCACAGGTTTTCGGCGACCGGGGTTTCGACGCCCAACGAGATGGCGTCGAACGCCCCTGCGTTCTTCTTCACCCGTGCGTCATCCATCAAGGTCTTCATGACCTCCGCCAGCGCGTCGGTGGTGTCGCGGAAGGAGAACGCGCTGACCTTCTTCAACTCGTCGGCATCCCTGGGATCCATGGGAAGTCCGGCGACGAGGCAGTGGTGGGCGGCGAAGAGCCAGTCGTGGACGATGTAGGCCGGCGCATAACCCCAAGGTGAGAAGCCCTGCAGCGCCCGGAGCGGGCGCGGGATGGAGCCGCCGTCCGTGTACATGAGACCGGGCCGGATGGACGCGACCGGAAGCGTGCTGCCGCACGCCCGCTCGAAGCGCAATGGGTCCTTGGTGTTCGGCCAGTAGACGAAACGGTCCTCGTCCACCCACACGACCATCAATTGGCCCTTCAGGACGCCACGGGCAGTTTTCTCGTACGAATAGGTCGCGCAGGACGATAGAAGCAGCACGGCGGCGAGGCAGACCAACGATCGTCCCAGCATTCCCAAGCTCCGGGCAGGCATGCGGTGACGAGACTGTGCGCCCGTGTCGCCGTCGGCGCCACACTCGCTCCGGTTTATCCTGAACGGACGAGGTCACCCGAACAGCCCGCGTTTACGATCTTGCCCCACGTGAGGCGTGCGGTGGACCGAGTTGCGCGGTAAGACCTGACGAGCAGGAGCGCCATGACGCTGAGACCGAACCGTATCCGGCAGTTGCAATCCGCCGTCGCGCCAGCCCTCGCGCTTCTCGCCGGCATGGAGCTCGGCCTGTTCACTCACCTGGCGTCCCGATCCGTCTCCGCGTCCGTGCTGGCCGCAGAGCTCGGCGTCGCGGAAGACCGGCTGGCCCGCCTGCTCGACGCCCTGGTCGTCGCAGGCGTACTGGAGTTTGATCGCGGATCCTATCGCAACGGCGCGGAGGCGAACGTTTTCCTCGCGGAGGGGTCGCCGGCCGACATCAGCGGAGAGCATGAACTGCTTCGCCTCCTGTGGGAGGCGGACCTCAAGACCGCTGCGTCGATCCGCTCCGGTCGGCCAGAGGCCGAGCATAATTTCGGACAACAGGATGACGAAACGGCCGCGGCCTTCCAGCGGGGCCTGCTGCCGAGTACGCGGGATTTCGGGCGGGAACTGGCGGACGCTATCGACGTCCCGGCGAGCGGTGCGGTGCTGGACGTGGGGGGCGGCCCCGCGGGCGCACTCCTGTCGCTTGCAGCCCGCTACCCGGACCTGCAGCTGACGCTTCTGGAGTTGCCCGCCGTCGCCCGGGTGGTCCGCCCCATGTTGGCCGGCACAGAGCCGAGTTCACGCATCCGTGTCGAGGAGGCGAACATCGTCGCGGCCCCATCGAGCAGCCTCCACGACCTGGTCATCCTGAAAGCCGTGGTGCAGGTGCTCTCGGCCGCGGAAGCCGCAATGGCGATCCGCCATTGTTTCATGAGCCTGAAGCCTGGTGGGTCGATCGTGATCGGCGGGGCAGGAATGCTCGACGACACCCTCCGATCGCCAGCCGCCGCCGTCTTCTACAACCTGACCTTCATGAACCTCTATCGAGAGGGGAGGTCCTACCCCCGCGCAAGCTACCTGGCGTGGCTCGCCGAGGCGGGCTTCGTGCGACCACGTTTCGTCACCCTCGCCTCCGGCTCGACGATCCTGTGCGCGGAGAAGCCGTGACCGTCCGGCGCGGTCCCTGGTCCCTGAGAGGGCGCAGTCACGGTTCCAGTCTCATCGTCGCTCTGGCCGCGATCTCGCTCATCGTCACCTGCCTGTGGCGTTTGCAGGCCGCCGGCGAAGGTGTCCGGGAGGAGAACATCGTCCTCGGCGACGGCGCCCCCGTCACCCTGTTCCAGCCGGCCGGGCCCCGAACCGGCCCCGCCGTGGTCATCGCGCACGGCTTTTCGGGCTCGCGAGTTCTCATGCGGTCCTTCGCGCTCGCCCTGGCCAGCAACGGCTATGTCGCGGCCACATTCGACTTTTCTGGTCATGGGCGGAACCCGCGCCCGCTCACGGGCAGCATCACGCGCGAGGACGGCGCGACACGCCGCCTCGTCGAGGACGTGGCCGAAGCGGTCGATTTCATGCGGCCTTTAGGGGATGGACGGCTCGCCTTGCTGGGCCACTCCATGGCCTCCGACATCGTGATCCGCTATGCCAACGCCCACCCTGACGTTGGCGCGACCGTTGCGGTCTCCATGTTCTCGCCAGCGGTGACAGAAGAGAAGCCGCGGAACCTCCTGGTGATCGTGGGCGAGTGGGAGCCCCCGCTGAAGCGCGAGGCCTTGCGCGTCCTTGGTCTCGCGGGCGGGGTCCAGGCGGCCAGAGCCGACCTCACCGTCGGGGATCCCGGGCTCGGAACCGGCCGGCGCGTCACTTTCAGTCCGCATGTGGAACATGTCGGCGTGCTCTACAGCGAACACAGCCTTCGTGAAGCGGCCGCCTGGATCGACCAGTGCTTCGGCGTGCATCGGGACGGCGTCCTCATGGTCCCGGTGCTCGGCCCCTGGGTGGCCGGGCTGCTTGCGGGGAGCATCCTGCTGGCCTGGCCGTTGTCGCGCCTCTTGCCTCGGGTGTCGCCGCAGCCCACCGGCGCCTCGCTCACCTGGCGGCAAGCCTGGATCGTCGTCCTGCCGATGGCCGTCACGCCCCTCGTGCTCCGGGTCGTCCCGACGCACGTCCTGCCCGTGCTCGTCGGGGACTACCTGGCGGCCCATTTCCTCCTCTACGGCGTCATTGGCCTGCTCGGGGTGCTCGCGACCCGTTCGCAGACCGGAGGCTCGCAACCACTCCGGGCCGCGCTGCCGGCCCTGGCTCTGGCGGCCGCAGCGGTCGTGGGCTACGCCGGGTTGGCCATCGTCTTGCCTCTGGACAGCTACGTGACCTCGTTCTTCCCGGGCCGCCACCGCGTGTTCCTGGTCGCGGCCCTGTGCGTGGGAACGTTGCCCTACTTTCTGGCTGACGAATGGCTCACGCGAGGCCGGGACGCGCGCAAAGGCCTCTACGCGGCCTCCAAGGTGGCCTTTCTCGTTTCGCTGGGGCTCGCCGTCGCGCTCGATCCTCAACGCCTGTTCTTTCTGGTGATGATCGTGCCGGTCATGGCGCCGTTTTTCCTGGCCTTCGGCCTGATCAGCACCTGGGTGTACCGCCGCACCAACTCTCCCCTGGTGTGCGGCCTGGCGAACGCCATCGTGTTCGCCTGGGCCATTGGGGTGACGTTCCCGCTGCTGTCGCGGTGAGCCAATCCTGCCGGCGGAGCGCGAACTCGGGGCCTGCTATCTCACCGCCTTGAGATCTTTGGCGAGTTCAGCGAGGGAGTTGATGGGCCGGGTCTCGCTGACCGTATGCCGGATCGCCTGCAGGATGACGCGAGCCGCCTTGCTCAACGGGCGCTGCTGCGTCGTGACAAGCACCACGTATCGTTCCAGGCCCGTTCCCACCAGCCGGCTCCCCGGCAGGAGATCGCCCGAGAGGACGTTCTGGACGGCCTCCCGCGCCATCACGGAGTAGCAGCCGCACCGGCGGACGATCTCTTTCTGGGCAGACAGGGAATCGGCTTCGACCACCACGTTCAGTTCGATCTTGTGACGCCGCGCCGTTTCCTCCAGCACCGTCCGCAGTCCGTTGGGCAGAGACGGCAGAACGAGCGGCAAGCCATCGAGCTCGGCGAACCTGGTCTCGTCCTTCAGGACCCGGCCGTCACCCGGCGGTCGCACCAGCATCAGGTCGGCCCTGAACAGGACGTCCTCGTTGCCCGATTTGACGCTCTTGTATTTGCTGAGCAGACCGATATCCACGTGTCCCTCCGACACCCAGCGCTCGATCTGGTCGCTGAACCCCTCGAGCAGGCGCAGGCGGATGCCGGGCGTGTGCAGCCTGACGTGATCATAGAGGCCGGCTGCGATGGCCTGGAGCACCGAGGGCAGCGCCGCCACGGCGACGGGCCCCACCGGGGTCTTGCCGAACGCGACCGCGTCCATGCCGAGCTGTTCGGCGGATTTCAGCAGCGCCTTGGCGCGCGGAACCACCATCTCCCCCAGGGCGGTGAGCTGGACGCCGCGTCCGGTTCGATAGAACAGCTCGCCGGCCAGTTCGGCCTCGAGGTCGGCGATGATGCGGGTGATGCTGGGTTGCGCCAGTCCGAGCGACACGGCGGCCTTGCTGAAGCTCCCGAGCTCGGTGACCCGAATGAAGGTCTGCAAGGCGCCGATCTGCATCAGGATCCCTTTTTCGGATAGCTGCTATTTGTACTATCAGTATGGCCGATGGCGGAACGCCGTCGCAAGATCCCCGTGCCAAGTCCGGCGCGCTCGTCATCGGGTGCTCGGGCGGTGGGCGCCGCAGCTTTCGCCGCGATCATGAACACAGCACCGGAAGTCGACGGGCGCTCATTGCGGCCGGAGGAAAACCGCGTGCGCGTCAAGCAGGGAGGGAGAGCCATGGAGCTCACGGTCGGCCAGATCATCGGCAAGGCGCTGAAGGCCTATGGCGTCCCTTACATCACCGGCCTGCCGGGCCACGGCAACTGGAACCTGCTCGACGCCTTCAACGATCCCGTCTCGAACATCCCCATCATCCAGACGATGCATGAGCAGGCGGCGGTCCACATCGCCGACGCGCATTACCGGGTCACGGGCGAACCGATCGCGACCTGCACCTCGATCGGGCCGGGCGCAGCGAATACGGTGATGGGCCTCGCCAACGCGCATTGCGATTCCACGGCGCTGCTGCTGATCTCGGGCTCGGCCTCGACGCACATGCGAGGCCATGGCGTGATGCAGGAGATGGATCGCGAGAACACGCCGGACTTCGTCAACGTCACGAAGCCGGTCACCAAGCGGAATTTCGACGTGATCAGGGCCGACCACATGCCCTTCGTCATGCACCGCGCCTGGAACGCGATGACGACAGGACGTCCGGGTCCCGCCCATGTCGAGATCCCGCTCGACATTCAGGTCGCCACCACCGACATCGATGTCGCCGAGCTCTCCAAGCGGCTGCCGATTGGCAAGCCCCGGGCCGATGCCCTCGCCATCGAAGCCGCCGTCAAATTGCTCCTCTCCGCCGAGCGGCCCTGCATCGTTGCGGGCGGCGGCGCCATCACCAGCAACGCCAGCGGCGAGCTGAAGCGCCTCGTGGAGCGCCTCGGCATCCCGGTCGTGTTCACCTGGAACGGCAAGGGCGCCTTGCCCGAGGACCACCCGATGAACGCCGGCACGGTCGGCTGGCCGGGGTCGCTCACGGGCAATACGCTGGCTGCCCAGGCCGACGTGATCCTGTCGCTGGGGTGCCGCTTCACCGATTGGTCGGCCTCCTCCTGGCGCAAGGGCGTCAGCTTCTCGATCCCCGATTCCAAGCTCATCCAGGTCGACATCGACGCCCGCGAGATCGGCAAGAACTATCCTGCCGAGGTCGGTGTGGTGGGCGATGTCAGGCTCGTGCTCGCCGACATGAACGCCGAGATCTCCGACATCCGGGCGCAGAAGGCGCTCGGGCGCCGTGCGCAGTACCACGATCGGCTGCGCCGTCTCTGGGCCGAGTGGGACCTCATCCAGGAGCCCCGCCGCTCCTACGACAAGATCCCGACGACGATGCTCACCACGCTGCGCGAACTGCGCAAGGTGCTGCCGCGGCACGGCATCGTGACGGTGGGCTCGGGCCACCCGCAAAGTTCGACCAAGCAGGACTTTCCCATCTACGAGCCGCGCACCCACATCACGCCGGGCTCGTACTCCCCGATGGGGTTCGCCCTGCCAGCCGCCATCGGCGCGAAGCTCGCCAAGCCGGATGCGCCGGTCGTCTGCATCATCGGGGACGGCGACTTCATGATGTGCGTGCAGGAGCTGGCGACCTGCGTCGCCTACAACATCCCCGTCGTATTCCTGGTCCTCAACAACTCCGGCTACATTTCGATCCGCGACGGCCAGGACGCCCTGATGGGCCGCAACATCATCTCGGAGTTCTCGAACCGGCGCACCGGCGAGCCCTACAGCGTGGACTTCGTCGCGCTCGCCAGGTCCTTCGGCTTCGAGATCGCGGCCCGGATCGGTCGCGTGGACGAGATCGGCTCGACCATCAGTCGCGCACTGCAAGCCAATGCGCCCGCTCTCATCGAGGTCCCGATCACCCGGGATGTGTCCATCGCCGCGTCCAACGTCGTGGGCTGGTGGGATTTCCCGCCGGTGCCGACGGCCCCCGAGGGCGTCAAGCGCGACTGGGCGGCGGGCATCGCCGCCGAGCAGCACGAAGGGCGCGACACGTCGGACGTGTTCATCGTCAAGGCCGAAGGGGCAGTCGGCTGACGCCCAGGTTCTCTGACCCCAATCATCCAACAGGCACGTGCCGCGCACCGCCGAAACGAGCGGGCCGGCCCAAGGGAGGACTCCATGACCGATCGCATCGATTTCACACGGCGGAGCTTCGCCACCCTCGTCGGCGGCTCCGCCCTCGCCCTCGCCACCCGGCAGGCATGGGCCGACTACACCGGCGCCCCGCGCACATTCCTGTGGAACCCCGCCTTCAACGACATGGTGGACACCGCCAAGTTCAAGAAGACCGGGCCCTATACGATCGGCTTCGCCAACGCGTCGCAGGCCGACCTGTGGCTGGTCACGTTCACGCATGGCGTGGAGTTCGCCGCGGCCAGGAACAAGGACCGGATCAAGAAGCTGATCATGACTGACGCCAACGGCGACGCGGCCAAGCAGGTGTCCGACATCCAGGACCTGATGAACCAGGGCATCGACCTGCTGCTGGTGAACCCGGCCGCCGCCGACCCGCTCGATCCCATCATGGCGCGGGCGATGAAGCAGGGCATCCCCGTCGTGTCCGTCGCGCGCCGGCCCAAGAACGACAGCTCGTTCGTGTCGTTCGTCACTGCGTCTGACCAGGCGCTGGCCCGGATCTCGGCGACCTGGCTCGCAGAGAAACTGGGCGGGAAGGGAAGCATCGTGCTCCTGCCCGGCCTCGCGGGCGCGAGCCCGGCGGAGATGCGGCTCCAGGCGGCCAAGGAGGTCTTCGGCCAGTACCCGGATCTCAAGATCCTGGACACGCAATACACTGGTTGGAGCCCCGCCAACGGCAAGAAGCTGATGTCCGCCGTGATCCAGCGGCACGGCAAGGCGATCACGGGCGTGTGGGCGGATTCCGGTCTTCAGGGTTCGGGCGCGGTCGAGGCCTTCCTCGGAGCCGGCTACAAGCCGGAGGAGATCCCGCCGATGACGGGCGGGGACCTCAACCGCATGTACAAGCTCGCCATGGAGAACAAGTTTCCGTTCTGCGGCATCGACTACACGCCGTCGATCGGCATCGCCGCGATGGACGTCGTCCTGAACGTCCTGCAGGGCAAGTCCGTGCCGAAGCGCCTGGACGTCAACTTCCAGGTCGTCATCTCGGAGGGGGACGAGACCAAGTCCGTGAAGGCCGACGTCCCGCTGAAGGATTACGTCCGCATGGACGCGGCCGACGACCTCATCATGGGCCACGGCATGGGGCCGACCTACGACCCCAAGACGTTCAAGGCCGATCTCCCCAAGGGTTGATCTCCCCAAGGGTTGACCTTCCCAAAGGCCAGCCTCCTCCCGAGGCAAGTCACCTTGCCCGCCGGCGCCGCCGGCGGGTCCTTCCGACCGCGCGGGATCGGAGCCAGCGACCGTGCCCCTGATCGAACTCTCCGGCATCACCAAGAGCTTCCCCGGCGTGAAGTCGCTCGACGCCGTTTCCTTTTCGGCACGGGCCGGAGAGGTGCACGCCTTGCTCGGGGAGAACGGGGCCGGCAAGTCGACCCTGATCAAGACGATCGCCGGGGCGTACCGGCCGGACGCCGGCTCAATCCGGTTCGACGGCGCAGCGAGGGCCTGGAGCGGGCCTGCCGACGCGAAGGCGGCGGGCATCCACGTGATCTACCAGGAGCTCGTCCTCTTCCCGGAACTGTCGGTTGCCGAGAACATCTTCGTCGGCCAGGAGCCGCGCACGCGCTTCGGCCTCGTCGATCGACGCCGGATGATCGACGGCGCGCAGGCGATCCTGACGAGGCTCGGCCACATCCTCGATCCGCTGGCGACCGTCAAGACCCTCTCCGTCGCCGACCAGCAGATGGTCGAGATCGCGAAGGCCCTCGTGGGCGACGCCAGGCTGCTCGTGCTGGACGAGCCGACCGCGGTGATCTCGGGCCAGGAAGCCGAGTTGCTGTTCGAGCGCGTCCGCCGCCTGAGGGACGACGGCGTCTGCGTGATCTACATCTCCCACCGGCTGGAGGAAATCTTCGCCCTCGCCGACCGCGTCACCGTGCTCAAGGACGGGAAGGTGGTCGGCACGCGCATCGTGGGTGAGATCGACCGCGACCAGCTCGTGGAGATGATGGTCGGCCGGCCCTTGGCGGACATTTATCCGGCCAAGAGAAGCGCCGCGGCAACGGACCCGGTGCTCACGGTTCGTGGCCTCGCGGCCGCGCCGCGCGTGAAGGATGTCAGCTTCGACCTGTTCCCGGGCGAAATCCTGGGCCTGGCGGGTCTGGTCGGCTCGGGCCGCAGCGAGGCGGCGCACGCCATCTTCGGCAGCCTGGAGCGCACCGCCGGCACGGTCGAGCTCGGAGGAAAGGCCCTGACCGGCGGCGCTCCCGCAACCTCGATCGCAAGGGGGCTCGGCCTGTTGACCGAGGATCGCAAGGGCGAAGGTCTCCTGATGAATGTGGAGATGTCGGCCAACGTCACCGCGCCCACACTGTCAGCTTTCCAGAGCGGCCCCTTCGTGAGCCGCAGCGCCGAACGGTCGGCGGCCCGGGCGGAGATCGAGCGCTTCCGCATCGCGGCGCCGGGCCCGGCCGCAGGCGTCAAGGCCCTGTCCGGCGGCAACCAGCAGAAGATCCTCTTCGCCCGCTGGGCCCGCGCCTGCCACAAGGTGCTGATCCTCGACGAGCCGACACGCGGCGTGGACGTGGGCGCCAAGGTCGAGATCTACCGCATCATCCACGAGCTCGCAGCGGCGGGCGTCGGCATCCTCGTCATCTCGTCCGAGTTGCCCGAGGTGATCGGGCTCGCTGGCAGGGTCCTGGTGATGAAGGAAGGCCGGATCGCGGGCGAACTCGCGGGTTCCGCCATCGACGAACGCTCGATCATGCGCCTCGCCGCCCTCGGCGGCCGGAAGGACGCGGCGTGAGGGAGGACCGGCCATGACCTCTGCGAGACTGCTCGCCTCGGCGGCCCTCGATGCGACCAAGCTCGTCGTCGTCGGGCTGCTCGCGCTCGTCTGCGCCACGGGAGCCGTCCTGACGGACCGTTTCGCCACCCTGGCCAACCTCGCCAACGTCGTGGAGCAGGCGGCCGCCCTCGGCTTCGTCAGCCTCGGCCAGACCATCGTCGTGCTGGTGGGCGGCATCGACCTGTCGGTCGGCGCGCTGGTCTCGGCTCTCTCGGTCCTGATCGGGATCGGGGCTCAGGCCTACCCCGAATGGGCCGCCCTCGTCCTGGCCGGTGCAATCGCGGCGGGAGCGGCGGTCGGGGCGCTGAACGCCGGAGCCATCATCCTGCTGCGCGTTCACCCGCTGATCGTCACGCTCGGCACAGCGACCATCCTCAACGGCTTGACGCTGATGGCCACCCGTCAACCGACGGGCTCGGTCCCGGAGTGGGTCGAGGATTTTGCCTATGGGCGCGTCCTCGGATTGCCGGTCGCAGGCGTCGTCATGTTCGCTTGCTTCGCCTTGGCGGGCCTCGGGCTCAGCCGGCACCCCGGCGGGCGACACATCGTGGCCGTGGGCGGGAACGCCGAAGCCGCGCGGCTGACGGGGCTGCCGGTGGCGGCGACCCTCGTGGCCGCCTATGCGCTCTCGGGCTGCTGCGCCGCGCTGGCCGCGATCTACTACGTGGCGAGGACGGGAACCGGCGATCCGCTGGTCGGGGAACCCCTGACGCTCGCCTCGATCACGCCCGTCGTGGTCGGCGGCACGATCCTCGGCGGGGGCCGCGGGGGGGTGCTGGGCACACTGCTCGGGGTCTTCCTGCTGTCCACGCTCAACAACCTGCTCAACTACCTGGGTGTCTCGACCTTCCTGCAATGGGTCGTGCAGGGGCTGATCATCATCGCGGCCGTCTCCCTGCACGTCGGCCGGAGGGGCAGGACGACATGAGCGATTCCCTCACCACCGCTCCGACCGCGCAGGTCCCCGCGCCAGCGCACCGCCGGAAAGACATGAAGGCCCACCGCCCCGTCGAGGTCTTCGTCCTGCTCGCTTTCCTGGCCGCGCTCGTGGGCGGCGCGGGTCTGGTCTCGCCGGCCTTCCTGTCGGTCGCCAACCTGCGCGACATCCTCACCCAGGCGGCGCCGCTGTGCTTCGTCGCCATGGGGCAGGCGTTCGTGATCATGGTTCGCGGACTCGATCTGTCCGTCAGTTCGCTGATGGCCACGGTGGCGGTCGCGGCGACGGCGGTCGACGCGTCCTCCAACGCGATGATCCCGGTCATCTTCGCGGCGTGCCTGGCGCTCTCCGCTTTGGTCGGCCTGGCCAACGGCCTGCTGGTGACGCGCAGGAACGTCTCCCCCTTCCTGGCGACGCTCGCCATGATGATCGTGCTGCAGGGCCTGCGGTTCGCCTACACCAAGGGCTCGCCGTCCGGCGCCCTGCCGGACGGCTTCAGGACCATCGGGACCGGCCTCGTCGCCGGCGTCCCGATCAACCTTGTCGCGGTCGTCCTGGTCGGAGCGGGGCTGGCCCTTCTGCTCCACGCCACCGCAGTCGGCCGGCGCATCGTGATCGTCGGCGGCAACCCACGAGCGGCTGCCCTCGTAGGGTTCCATCCCGGGCGGACGACCCTGCTCGCCTACGTGATCTCCTCGATCATGGCCGGGCTCGGGGGGCTGTTCCTGGTGGGGTACGTGGGCACAGTCGACAATTGGGTGGGCCGCGGGATGGAGCTCGATTCCATCGTGGCGGCGATCATCGGCGGCGTGGCTTTGACGGGCGGGACCGGCACTGTGGTCGGGGCGCTCCTGGGCGCACTGATCCTGGTGGTGATCTTCAACATCGTCGTCATCCTCGGACTGCCGATCGAATTCCAGCTCATCATCAAAGGCCTCGTCATCGTGCTCGCCGCGGCCGTTCACATTCGGCGTGCGGGCGCCCACTGACGACCACCAGCACAGGAGAAACCCATGGCGCGCCATCTCAAGACCGGACGAACCACGGAGCAGAGTTCGACCGACGCGCGCAAGGTGCGCGATACGGTGACCGGCATCCTCGAGTCGATCGAAGCGCGGGGGGACGCGGCCTTGCGGGAAGCCTCCGCCCGGTTCGACAAGTGGGAGCCGCCGTCGTTCAGGCTCGACGACAGGGAGATCGAGCGCTGCGTCTCGCGTCTCGACAAGCGCTCCCTCGACGACATCCGCTTCGCCCAGGCCCAGGTGCGGAATTTCGCGCAGGTCCAGCGCGACTCCATGCACGACGTCGAAGTCGAGACGCTGCCGGGCGTGATCCTCGGCCATCGGAACCTGCCCGTGGAAAGCGTCGGCTGCTACGTGCCCGGGGGCAAATACCCGCTCGTGGCCTCGGCCCATATGGGCGTCGTCACCGCCAGGGTCGCCGGCGTGCCGCGCGTCATCGCGGCGTCGCCCCCCTTCCACGGCGAGCCCTCGCCGGCCGTCGTCGCGGCCATGCATCTCGGCGGCGCCAACGAGATCTACTGCATGGGCGGCGTCCAGGCGGTCGCGGCGATGGGGATCGGCACGGAGACCATCGCACCGGTCTCGGTGATCGTCGGTCCCGGCAACGCCTATGTGGCGGAAGCCAAACGCCAGCTCTTCGGCCGGGTCGGGATCGACCTCATCGCCGGTCCGACCGAGACACTCGTCATCGCCGACGACAGCGTCGACGCCGAGATGTGCGCCACCGACCTGCTCGGGCAGGCCGAGCACGGCTTCAACACGCCGGCGATCCTCTTGACCACGTCGGAGATCCTGGCGCGACGGACGATGGAGGAGGTCGAGCGTCTTCTCCAGATCCTGCCCACCGCCGAGTTCGCCTCGGTCTCTTGGAGAGACTATGGCGAGGTGATCGTCTGCGACAGCGACGAGGAGATGGTGGCCGAGGCCGACCGGATCGCCAGCGAGCACGTCCAGGTCATGACGCGCGATCCGGATTATTTCCTCGCCCGGATGCGCAATTACGGAGCGCTCTTCCTCGGGCCGCGCACCAACGTCGCCTACGGCGACAAGGTCATCGGCACCAATCATACGCTGCCCACCGGCAAGGCGGCCCGCTACACGGGTGGGCTGTGGGTTGGCAAGTTCATCAAAACCTGCACCTACCAGAAGGTGCTCACCGACGAAGCATCAGCCCTCGTGGGCGCCTATTGCTCCCGCCTCTGCGTGCTGGAGGGCTTCTATGGTCACGCAGAACAGGCCAACATCCGCGTCCGCCTCTTCGGCCAGCGCAACGTGCCTTACGCAGAGGCAGCAACCTGAGATTCTGCGTTCGGCTCTCGCCGTGGCAGGCGGAGCTTCGCCAACATCCTGAAAGACGCGCGAATGGAGGCGAGCACCAATTTCGGCGACATGCTCTCGATGCCGATCGCCTCGCCACGGTAGAACCAAGGACGCGAAAGCCGCCTTGGTGGACAACTACGGCGTGTGTCGGCGTTCCGGCGCAGCTTGACACCCCTCCCGCATCGGACGCAGATTGGTCAGACCAATTGAGCGCGGGCGGTCAGAGCACGTGACGAATCTCGACCCATCGACGGGGACGGACCGCGCCAAGCTCGCTTCGCGGGCGGTCGTCGAGCAGGTCGCGTCGCTGCGGCTGCAGCCCGGCGACCGGCTCCCCACGGAGCGGTTCCTGGCCGAGACCCTGTCGGTGGGACGGTCCACCATTCGTGAGGCCATCCGCAAACTGCAGGCGCTCGGCATCGTGGAAACGCGCCAGGGCAGCGGCACCTATCTCGTCCGCGCGATTTCGGCGGACACCATCCACATTCCGCTCGCCATCGACACGTCCCAGCTGAGGGACGGATTGCTGCAGACGCTGGACGTGCGCCGCGGGCTGGAGGCGGAGGCGAGCGCGCTGGCCGCTGTGCGGCGGACATCCGAGGACCTTTCCGTGCTGGAGGACAGGCTCGCCGAGATGGAGCGGGTGCATCTCTCGCAAGGCTCCGCCGGCCGCGAGGATCTCGCCTTCCACCTCGCCATCTACGACTGCACGCACAACCCGCTGTTCCACCAGTTGCTCGCGCAGATGCGAGAGGCTTTCGAGCGGTTCTGGCACAAGCCGTTCGACCGGCCGGACTTCGCCCTCCGCTCCTTTTCGTTCCACCGCGAGCTCTACGACGCCATCCATGATGGGAACGCCGGGCTGGCGCGGCGAAAGACGCTCGCGATCCTCGCCATCGTGGAAGAGGACATCATGGACATGTCGCAATGACAGACGCCGACGACCCCTTTCGCCGCGCCAGCGTGATCGTCGCCCACGACGACGGGAACGCCTTCGACGCCGTCGTGCCGCCGATCGTGCAGACCTCGCTCTTTACTTTCGGCAGCTTCGAGGAGATGGCGTCCACCTATCGCGGCGAGCGCACGCGCTATGTCTATTCCCGCACCACGAACCCCACCGTGCGGATGTTCGAGGAAAAGATCGCGGCGCTGGAGGGCGCGGACGACGCGATCGGCTTCGCCAGCGGGATGGGCGCCATTTCCGGCACGATCCTGGCCTTCGTCGAGCCGGGAGACCGGATCGTGTGCGTCAGGCACGTCTATCCCGACACCTACCGTCTCTGCGAAACACTCCTCAGGAGGTTGGGCGTCTCCACGACCTATGTCGATGGGCTCGACCATGCCGCCGTCGCCGCCGCGCTGCCAGGCGCAAGGCTGTTCTACATGGAGAGCCCGACCAGCTGGCTGATGGAAAGCCACGACGTCCGCGCGCTCGCCGCGATGGCGCGCGCCGAGGGCGTGCTGACCATGATCGACAACAGCTGGGCCACGCCCATCTTCCAGCAGCCCATCGCGCTGGGCGTCGACCTCGTCCTGCATTCGGCGTCCAAATACATCGGCGGCCATAGCGACGTGGTGGCGGGCGTGGTGGCAGGCCGCGCCGACCTCATCCGCACGATCCGCACCACCATCAGCCCTTATCTCGGCGCCAAGCTCGCACCGATGGACGCCTGGCTCCTCCTGCGCGGCCTGCGCACGCTGCCGGTCCGCATGAAGGCGCACGAGGCGGCGGCCCTCGAGATCGCGCGCCGTCTCCTCGAGCACAAGCAAGTGGCGAAGGTGTACCATCCCGGCCTGGGCAACCACTTGCCGCCGGGGCTCACGGGAACATCCAGCCTGTTCTCGTTCGCCTTCGACGACAGCGTCGACATTCCCGCCTTCTGCGACGCCATGCGGCTGTTCAAGCTCGGCGTCAGCTGGGGCGGCCACGAGAGCCTGGTCGTGCCTGCGCTCGTCACGCGCGGACAGGCGGCGGGTCCAAACTCGGCGATCGATTTCGGCGTGTCCGAAAACATCGTTCGCCTCCATGTCGGCCTCGAAGGGGCCGGCGCGCTGTGGAGCGATCTGGGAGAAGCCATTTCCGCCGGCACGCGGCGGTGACCAAAGCGGCCGGGAGGGTTCCACCGGCCACAAAGACCCATCAACCAAGAACCACTGGGGAGAGAGAACGATGATGAGAAAGCTCCTGCTGTCTGCGGCGGCCTCGTTGCTGCTGGCGTCGCCCGCCCTCGCCGACACCACGCTGAAGCTGGTGGAGGTGATCACCAGCCCCGAGCGCACGGAAACCCTGAAGGACATCGTCAAGACGTTCGAGGCCGCCAATCCAGGCACGAAGGTCGAGATCACCTCGCTGCCCTGGGGACAGGCCTTCGAGAAGTTCGCCACCATGGTCTCGGCGGGCGACACGCCGGACGTCGTCGAGATGCCCGACCGCTGGCTCTCGCTCTACGCCAACAACGGCATGCTGGAGAGCCTGGAGCCCTACCTCGCCAAGTGGGAGCACACCAAGGACCTCAACGACCGTGCCCTGGAGATGGGCCGCTACGTCAAGAAGACCGCCTACGCCCTGCCCTACGGCTTCTATCTGCGGGCGCTGTTCTACAACAAGAAGCTCTTCGCCGAGGCCGGCGTCGCCGGGCCGCCGAAGACGCTCGCCGAGTTCCAGGAAGCCGCCAAGAGGGTGTCCGCGCTTCCCGGCAAGTACGGCTATTGCCTGCGCGGCGGCCCCGGTGGCCTGAATGGCTGGATGATGTTCGGGGCCACGGCCAACGGCGACAACGCCTTCTTCAAGCCCGACGGCACGTCCACGCTGGCGGATCCCGGCTGGGTCAAGGGCATCACCTTCCTCACCGATCTCTACAAGAACGGCTACGCGCCCAAGGACAGCGTCAACTGGGGCTTCAACGAGATCGTCTCGGGCTTCTACTCCGGCACCTGCGCCATGCTGGACCAGGATCCCGACGCCCTCATCGCCGTGGCGGAGCGCATGAACAAGGACGACTACGACGTCGTGCCGATGCCCAAGGGCGAGGCTGGAAAGGCTTTCCCGACGCTCGGCTACGGCTCCTGGTCGATGTTCTCCACCTCCAAGCAGAAGGATCTCTCCTGGAAGCTGATCGCCACGCTGGAAGGGCCGGAAGGCAACATCGCCTGGAACAAGAAGATCGGCGCGCTGCCGATTTACAAGTCCGCCGAAAACGATCCCTTCTACGCCGATCCCAAGTTCAAGGGCTGGTTCGAGGAGCTGGCCGACAAGAACGTCGTGCCGACCGTCATGCCGACCTACCTGCAGGAGTTCGCATTCTTCGCGGATTCGATCGCGGTGAAGACCAGCCAGCAGGCCCTGCTCGGGCAGCTCAAGCCGGAGGACATGGCGAAGCAGTGGGCCGATTATCTCACCAAGGCGCAGCAGAAGTTCCTGGCCAAGAAGTGACGCGGGCCATCGGACGCCCGGGGCGGATCCCCGGGCGTCTGGTGGATGCGGATAGCGGACGAGGCGACGGGATGGACAACTCTTCAGTGCGGATCGCAACGTGATCGCGAGTCGGGAGCAGGGCACGCGCAGGGGCGCAGCGAGGAGATGGCTGCTGCTGGCGGAGCCATGGTTCTACGCGTCTCCCTCCATTGTCCTGATCGCCGGCATCTTGCTCGTTCCGCTCGCCATCGGGCTGTCCTACGCGTTCCGCGACATCCAGCTGCTGAACCCCTTCAGCGGGGACTTCATCGGCCTCGATCATTTCCGCACGCTCTGGGACGACGAGAACTTCTGGAACGCGCTGCGCAACACGTTGCTCTGGACGGTCGTCTCCGTCGCCCTGCAATTCATGCTCGGGCTCATCCTCGCGCTCATGCTGAACCGGCCGTTTCCCGGCCGCAGCGTGGTGCAGGCTCTCGTCTTCCTGCCCTGGGCGGTGCCGACGTTCCTGTCGGGCCTGAACTGGGCCTGGCTGTTCAACCCGGTGGTCGGCCCGGTTCCCCACTGGATGGTGGCGCTCGGCATCATGACCACGCCCGAGAACCTGCTGTCCGACCCCCGCCACGCGCTCTGGGGCCCGATCGTCGCGATCGTCTGGTGGGGCATCCCGTTCTTCGCGATCACGCTGCTCGCCGCGCTGCAGTCCATCCCCAAGGATGTCTACGAGGCGGCCGAGATCGACGGCGCCAGCGTCTTTCAGCGCTTCTGGTCCATCACGGCGCCCTACCTCGCGCCGACCATCGCCATCACGGTGCTGCTGCGCGCGGTTTGGATCGCCAACTCCGCCGACCTCATCGTCGTGATGACCCGCGGCGGCCCCGCGGACTCCACGCAGATCATCGCCAGCTACATCTTCACCCAGGCGTTCCAGCGGCTGGATTTCGGCTATGCCTCGGCCATCGCGGCCGTCCTTTTGGTGCTGCTGCTGGCCTACTCCTTCGTGGTGATCGTGGTGCGCCAGATGCTGATCAGGGCGAGCTGACATGCGTGGCTCCAGGCTTCGCCGGACGACACTCTGGACGCTGCATTACGCGGTGATCGCGCTCTATGTCGCCGTGGCGCTGTTCCCGCTCTACTGGCTGCTGAAAGTCTCCGTCACCCCCAACAAGCTGCTCTACTCCGAGGGCGTACGGATGTGGCCGTCCCAGTGGGACTTCAGCCACTACACCTCCGTCATCCGGCACACGGAATTCCCACTGTTCTTCCGCAACAGCGTCATCGTCTCCGCCTCCACGGCCGTGTTCACCACTCTCGCGGCGGCCGGCGCCGGCTACGCCTTCTCGCGCTTCGTGTTCCGGGGAAAGTTCTGGTTGGTCGGGCTGATGCTGGTCACCCAGATGTTTCCGCTGGTGATGATCATCGCGCCGATCTTCAAGCTGTTTTCGCCGCTGGGGCTCACCAACAGCCTGACCGGCCTCGTGATCATCTACACCGCCTACAACGTGCCGTTCGCGGCGTTCCTCATGCAATCCTTCTTCGACGGCATTCCCAAGGAGCTGGAGGAGGCGGCCATGATCGACGGGGCGACCCGCTTCGGCGCGCTGCGCCAGATCGTGTTGCCGCTGACTTTGCCCGGCATCGCCGCGACGCTCGGCTTCGTTTTCACGGCGGCGTGGAGCGAGTTGCTCTTCGCCCTGATGCTGAACTCGCGGCAGGAGTCCACCACGTTCCCCGTGGGGCTGCTGACCTTCGTCTCCAAGTTCTCCGTCGACTTCGGGCAGATGATGGCGGCGGGGGTGCTCGCGCTCATCCCGGTCTGCATCTTCTTCTTCCTGATCCAGCGTCATCTGGTGCAAGGCCTCACCGCCGGCGCCGTGAAAGGATAGGGCTCGTCATGGCGGCCATCGACATCAGCTCCGTGCGCAAGGATTTCGGCGGCGTTTCCGTCCTGAAGGGCATCGACCTCGCCATCGAGGCCGGCGAGTTCGTGGTGCTGGTCGGGCCATCGGGCTGCGGCAAGTCCACCCTGCTGCGGCTCATCGCAGGGCTGGAGACCATGTCGTCCGGGGAGATCCGCATCGGCGGCGCGGTCGTGAACGACCTCGCGCCGCGCGACCGGGATGTGGCGATGGTGTTCCAATCCTACGCGCTCTACCCGCACATGACGGTGCGCGACAACATGAGCTACAGCCTGAAGCTCAAGCGCAGCCCCCGCGAGGTCATTGCGGATGCGGTGCGCAAGGCCAGCGGAAAGCTTGGGCTCGACCTGCTGCAGGAACGCAAGCCGCGCCAGCTCTCCGGCGGGCAGCGCCAGCGCGTCGCCATGGGGCGCGCCATCGTGCGAAACCCCAAGGCGTTCCTCTTCGACGAGCCGCTCTCCAACCTCGACGCCCGTCTGCGCGAGCAGATGCGCTTCGAGATCCGCAAACTGCATCGCGATCTCGGAGCCACCTCGGTCTATGTCACGCACGACCAGATCGAGGCCATGACGATGGCCGACCGCATCGTCGCCATGGACCAGGGCGTGGTGCAACAGGTCGGCTCGCCGCTCGACCTTTACGACGATCCCGCCAACATCTTCGTGGCGGAGTTCATCGGCTCGCCGGCGATGAACTTCCTCTCGGCGCAGCTCGCGCCCGCACCCGACGGCGCGGCGCTCCGGATCGGCGAGCATACGCTGGGTCCCATCGCATGGGCGCATGGATCGACGCCGCCCCGGACCGTCACCGTGGGCGTGCGCCCCGAACGCGTGCGCCTTGCTCCCGTGGGCGAAGGCCTGCCGGCCCGCGTGGAGCTGGTCGAACCGACCGGGCTCGGCACGGTGGCTCATCTCGATCTCGACGGCCAGCTCCTGAAGCTCTTCACCACTGAACGCCCGCCCATCGCCATCGGCGACATCGTCGGGCTGCGGCTCGCGCCCGAGGATCTCCGCCTGTTCGATCCCGGCACCGGGGTGAGGCTGCGGACGAATTGATCGAAGGGGGGACGCAGATCCATCGACGTCCCGAACCAACCGGACTTTACTGCGTTGTCGGAAAGGCCAGGCTCCCCACGGAGGTCTGCGATGTCCAAGCTCCTGTCCAAAACACTGATCCTCACGCTTGCACTCGGCCTGCTCGCCCCGGGCGAAGCAGCGGCGCAGTGGCGTGGCTACGGCTACAGAGGCTATGGCGGCTACCACGGGTATCACGGCGGCTGGGGCTGGGGCGCGCCGCTGGCGGCTGGCCTGATCGGCGGGCTCGCCCTCGGAGCGCTCGCATCAGGTCCCGCTTACGGCGGCGGGTATTCGCCTTACGGATACGGCTATGCGCCCTATCGGTATGGCTATCCCCGCTATGCGTATGGGTATCCCAGGTACGGATATGGCTATCCTCGGTACGGCTATGGCTATCCGGCGTACGGTTACCGAGGGCCGGGCCTGACCCGCGACAGCAGCTGTTCAGACGTGCGGGCAAACCCCTCGCTTTACTCTGAAAACGTATGGCAGAGCTGCGGGGTCGCCGGCTCGGGCGACTGGGGAGGAGCAGTCGTTCGTTGAATCTCGGCAGCGAATCCTGGTTGGACCGCAGTCTTCGCGCGCCATCTCGGCGACGCGTGCTGACCTCTCGCGCCTCCATCGCGGGGCAGACGGGGGCTTAGGTGTTCACCCCTTCGTGCGACCTCTCCATGGCGCGCTTGTAGGCGTCGCGGCCCGTGGTGCGGGCGAGGTAGTCTTGGTCGGCGTCGCCGAGGGTGATGCCGCAGTTCCGTTGGCCCAGCGTCAGGGCGTAGGTCACCGAGATGTCGGCCGCGGTGAAAGCCTCGCCCGCGAGGTAGGGCGAGCTGGCGAGCCGTCGACTGACCAGCTTCAGCCGCTTCCGGAACGACTGCAGACACCAGGTCGCGCCCCAGTTCTCCCGCTCGGCCTCGGGCGCGATGAAGCGGCTGACCACGACGGGCATCATCAGGGTCGCGAGGCCGGCTTCGCCCAGGTGCAGAAACTGCTGGTAGGCGGGGAAGTTTGGATCGTGCGGTGCGGGCGCCAGCGGCGTCGGCCCGTAGCGGGCCATCAGGTACTCCATGATCGCGATCGACTCGACCATGACGACGTCGCCGTCCTGGATCGCCGGGATGTAGTCGGCGGGGTTGACCGCCAGGAACTCGGGGTCCCGCACGGCGGCCAGCATGTCCACCTGCCGCACGCGGTAGGGAAGGCCCATCTCTTCCAGCAACCAGACGACCCGGATCGATCGCGAGGTTTGTCCGCCCCACACGGTGATCATTCGCCGGCCCTTTCCTGGTGTGACTGAGGATCGACCAAGCGAACCTTACTGGCGCTCCAGGCATATACGAAGCTGAGCTTCAGCGAGGTCCGCTTTGACCCGATGCCGACTTTGCCACGGGCGGCGCCCGCCTCGGAATCGCCGGCGAGGCGGCTTTCCGCAGGTCTCCCAGTTTGAAAGGGTCAAGCCGCCGATTTCACAAATGGCCCGGACATGGCAAGTTCCGCCATGCGCATTCTCCTGGTCGAAGACAATCTCCAGCTCTCCAACTGGCTCGGCCGCCTTCTGGAGGGTCGCGATTACGTGGTGGACCGCGTCTTCGACGCGTCAGAGGCCGAAGCCGCCGCCAGAGGCTTCAAATACGATCTCATCATCCTCGACCTCGGATTGCCGGACCAAAGCGGGCTCGAAGTCCTGCGCGGGCTGCGGCGGCGCGGGGATCGCACGGCGGTGCTGATCCTGACCGCCAGCGACGGGCTCGCCGCGCGGGTGGCCGGGCTCGACAGCGGCGCGGACGATTATCTGTCCAAGCCCTTCGAGGTCGAGGAACTGGAAGCCCGGATCCGCGCGCTGCTCCGCCGCGCACAGGGCCACGCGGAATCGGTGGTCCGCTTCGGCCAGTTGTCCTTCGACACGATCACGCGCCTTTTCAGCATCGGCGACGAACCGCTCGCCCTGACGCCGCGCGAGCGCGCCGTCCTGGCGACTCTCATCCATCGCGCGGGCGGCGTCGTCTCGAAGGAGACGATCGCCGAGACGATCTTCGGCTTCAACGAGGACGGTAATCCGGCCGCCGTCGAGGTCTACGTGCATCGGCTCCGCCGCAAGCTGAAAGGCGCGAAACTGGAGATAGCCACCTTGCGCGGCATCGGCTACGCGCTGCGGGGAAGCGATGCGGATCTCGTCTAGCATTCGCCTGCAGCTCTTCGTCTGGGTGCTGGCGCCGCTGACGGCGTTCTTCGCGCTGAGCGCCTGGCTCGCCCGCGCGGACACAAGGAGGCTCGCGCAGCTCGTCCAGGACAACGCCCTGCTGGCTTCAGCCCGCACCATCGCCGAGCAAATCCGCGAGGCGGACGGAACGGTGGAAGCCGTCATCCCGCCCTCCGCCATCGAGCGTCTCGCCACGCCGTTCCGGGACCGCGTGGTCTATCGGGTGATCGGGCCAGCCGGCGATCTCCTTGCAGGGTATCCCGACGTTCCGGATCCGCCCTCGCCCCAGAGGAGCCTCGACCCTCAATGGTTCAACGGCAGCTTCCGCGGCCAGCCGATCAGGGCCGCCGCGCTGGGCCAGATCGTGGCGGGACGCGAGAACAAGCTGGCGGTGGTCGTCGTGGGAGAGACGATGCTGGCGAGCGAGGCGATGGCGGACGATCTTTGGCGCGGCGTCCTCGAGCGAGAGGCGGCGGCCGTCGCGCTCACCGGGCTGCTGATCTTCTTCGGGCTCAGGCACGGCCTCGCCCCACTGATCCGGCTGAGAGACGCGGTCGTCGCCCGGGATCCGGGATCGCTCAACCGGCTGGATCCCGGGCTGGTGCAGAACGAGCTCAAGCCCGTCGTGCGCGCGCTCAACGAGGCGATCGACGGGATCGAGCGCCAGATCGTCCTGAAGGATCGCCTGCTCAACGATGCGGCCCATCAGTTGCGCACGCCTCTCGCCGTCCTCAGGACGCAGGCGGCCGTCGGGATGAGGAGCCGGACCACGGCGGACAAGGACGAAGCGCTCGAAGCCATGGCCGCCACGGCGTCGGACATGACCCGCCTCACCAACCAGATGCTCACGCTGGCGAGGATCGAGGCGGTGGCGGAAAATGCGACGCGAGAGGTCGTCGACCTCCGCGAGATCGTCAGGCGAGTGCTCGCGAACCAGGCCGTACGGGCGCTCGACCAGGGCATAGAGCTCGATTTCGAGGAGCCGGCGGCGCCGGCCCCTGTCCTGGGTAATCCGACGCTGCTGAGCGAACTCGTCGCCAATCTCGTCGACAACGCGCTGCGTCACGGGCACGCTGGGAAGCTGGTGGCGCTGCGGCTCTTCCAGTCTTCCGACACCGTCCAACTGGAGGTCCGGGATCATGGGCCGGGGATCCCCCCGGCCGAGCTAGGCCGTGTGTTCGAACGATTCTACCGGCCCGCCGGCATGGAGACCGAGGGATCCGGACTCGGCCTCGCCATCGTGAAGGAGATCGCCACGCTGCACCACGGGGCCGTCTCGCTTCGCCAGCCGGACGAAGGCGCAGGCCTCATCGTCCAGCTCGCCCTCCCCGCTCACGCATCGGCTTGAGCGCGGGCTCGTCAGTTCTGGCCGTCCTGGACCGGCTGCGGCCGCCAGCGCGCGAGACGGTTCTCGATCAGCGTCATCACATACTCGGCCGAGAGCACGACGATGACGATGATCACGATCGCGGCGTACATCTCCGCCGTGTCGTGGACGCCCCGAGCGGTCTGGATGATGAATCCGATCCCGTAGCGTGCGCCAATGAACTCGCCCACGATCGCGCCGACGATGGCGAAGCCGAAGCTGATGTGCAGGCTGGCGAAGATCCAGCTCATGGCGGAGGGGATGATCACCGAGCGCGTCACCTGCCACTTGGATGCGCCGAGGATCTGGGCGTTGGCGATCATCGCCCTGTCCGCCTCGCGAACGCCCTGGAAGGCGTTGGAGAACACGACGAAGAACACCATCACGAAGGAGAGCGCGACCTTCGACCAGAGCCCGAACCCGAACAGCAGGATGAAGATGGGAGCCAGCACCACGCGCGGGATGGCGTTCAGCACCTTGATGTAGACGGAGAAAACGTCCGAGGCCATGCGGTTGCGCCCCAGCGCCACGCCGAACAGGACGCCGAAGACGGACCCGAACAGGAAGCCGATCATGGCTTCCTCCATCGTGATCCAGAGGTGGTACCAGAGGCTCGCCTCGTCGGTGCCTTCCGTCACGAGTTCCCAGAGCCTGACGGCGATGGCCGACGGGTAGGAGTAGAAGAAGGAATCAATGACGCCGGTCCGCGCCGCAACTTCCCAGAAACCCAGCATGGCCGCCAGGATGGCGAGGCGCCAGAAGACGACGCGGCGCTTGCGGTCGACGGCGGCCTGGCGCGCGGCGGCTTCGATCTCGGCGTCGGAAGTGCCGGGCGGATAGACGATGGAGCCGCCGCTCTGGATGGCGATGTCTGTCATGGGAAACTCCTGATCAGGCCGCGACGGCGGCGCTGTCGGCGCCGATCTGCACCTCTTCCTTGAGGTCGTGCCAGATGGTCCGGGCCAGCTCGATGAAATGGGGCTCGTAGCGGATTTCGGAGATCACGCGCGGGCGGGGAATGTCGATCGTGTGGATGGCCTTCACCGTCGCGGGACGCGAGGTCAGCACGTAGACCTTGTCGGCCAGCCCGATGGCTTCCTCCAGGTCGTGCGTCACGAAGACGACCGACGCCTTCGCGTTGGACCAGAGCTTGAGAAGCTCCTCATGCATCAGCACGCGCGTCTGGACGTCGAGCGCCGAGAACGGCTCGTCCATCAGCAGGATTTCCGGCTCGTTGATGAAGGTCTGCGCCAGGGCGACGCGCTTGCGCATGCCGCCGGACAGCTGGTGCGGATAGTGGTTCTCGAACTTCGCGAGCCCCACGCGGCCGAGCCAATCGTGGGCGGCCTCATAAGCCTCCTTCCGGGACCGGCCGCGGAAGAGCGGACCGGCGACGACGTTGTCGACGACGCTGCGCCAGGGGAACAACGCGTCGGACTGGAAGACGAAGCCGATCCGCGGATCGATGCCGGCGACGGGCTTGCCCATCACCCTCACCTCCCCGCTCGAAGGACGCCCGAGGCCGGTGATGAGGTTCAATGTCGTCGACTTCCCGCAGCCGGTCGGACCGACCAGCGCGACGAATTCACCGCGCGCGACGCTCATGTTGAAGTCGCGCAGGGTCGTGAACGACTTGCCATCCGGGCTCAGGAAGCGGCGATTGACGTTGATGAGCTCGATCGCGGGGGTGGCGCTGTGCTGCGCGGACATGCGTGTCTCCGTCTCACGGGAAAGTGGGGGGTCCGAACGCGCGCGCCGCGGGCGTGGGACGTCGTCCGCAGCATGGGCGGCGGGCGATCAGGGAGCCTTGCTGGTTCGCGAGGTCCGGCCCCGGCGCATAGGGCGGGGCCGGCCGACGTTCAGGCGTTTACCGGCTATGGCGCCGGACCTGGATCTCAGGCGCCGCCCTTCGCCTTCTTGGCGAACTCGGTCGTGTAGGTCTTCGAGAGGTCGATCGTCTTGCCCTTCAGGTTCTTGGAGAACCCGGAGAGCACGGCGAGGACGGTCTCGGGACCACCTTCAGGCATCACGCCGTCCGCGGTGTACATGCCGCGGCCACCCTCGAGCGCCGCGATGTAGCCGTCGCGATCGCCGACGAGATATTCCTTGGGCATCGCGTCGGCGATCTCCGCGGAGGTGTGGGCCTTGATCCAGCCGAGGGTCTTGACGATGGCGTTGACGAGCTTCTGTGTCTCGTCCTTGTGCTTCTCGACCCAGGCGGTGTCCATGTAGAGCGAGGTAGCGGGATAGTTTCCGCCGAGCGCCGCCTTGGTCGCGTCATTCGACCGGAGATCGACGAGGATCTTGGCCTCGCCGGTCTTCAGCAGGCGCGAGATCGTCGGCTCGGTCGTCATGCCGGCCTGGATCTTGTCCTGCTGCATGGCGGCGATGAAGGTGTCGCCTGCTCCCACCGGGATGGACGTGAACTCACCGAGCTTCACGCCGTGTTTCACGGCGAGATACTGGGTCAGGAAGTTGGTCGACGACCCGAGGCCGGTCACGCCGAGGCTCAGGCCCTTGAAGTCCGCCGGTGACTTGATCTCGGGATGCTTGGCGGAAACCAGCTCGACCTCGCCGGGAGAGCCGTTGATCTGGACGACCGACTCCACGAACTTGCCCTTCGACTGCAGGTCGACGCAGTGATCGTAGAAGCCGCCGACGCCCTGAACAGCGCCCGCGAGAAGCTCGTCTTCGGCGTCGACGCCGGACGGCTCGGTGAGGAGTTCGACCTCCAGCCCCTGCTCCTTGAAGTAGCCGAGCCGCTGCGTGAGCATGAAGGGCAGATAGATCTGCTTCTCCAGACCGCCGACCATGATCGTGATCTTGTCCGCTGCACGGGCCTGTCCGCCGAACAGAGGCGTGACGACCAGCAGGGCGAGAAGGCAGGCGCGATGGCCTGGAAAGCGCGTCATAGTATCCTCCACTCGTTTCCTGTCCCCGTTCTTCGGCCATCGAGGCAGGTTCGACGGTGGACGACAGCTATCCTGCATTCCAACCTTTCAGTCAGCTTTCAGACTGGCCGTGCCCGTTTTTCAAAGTCGGTGACTTGAGCGGAGGGGCGGCTTCGCGCCCGCGCCGGACCGCAAGCGAGGGCTGGCCTGAGCGCGGCCTACGCTGGCCGGGTCTCACCGACCGACCGCCTGGATGTCCTTGAGATCCGGGAACAGGACGGCCTTGCAGCGATCGAGCCGCGACCTTCGCTGTTCGTAGTTCGACTGCGCTATTTTCTGCTGCATCTCCTTCTCGAGCAGCGAGGCTAGCGACTCGCTCCCCCGGCGATGCAACTGGCGGGCGCGCTCGGCGGATGCTTTGGAAAAGTCGGCCCAGGCCTTCATGGCCTCGACTTCGTCCGGGCCCTTCTCGCATCCCGCGTCCCAGGCGCGCCGGAACATCGCATAGAGCGTCTGCGTGGGCACCTCCACGCCGCCGAAGTGCTTCGCCATCTCGCCCATGGCCGCGTACTGGGCGGAAACCGTGGCCAGGGACTTCTCGGCGACGATCAGCTGCTTGCGATTCCAGAGATCCTTCAGGCGGGCGATCTCCAGCTCGATGAGCGGGACGGCTTTCTTCCGGTAGAGCTCCTCCTTCTGCTCGAGGAGCGCCCGGTCGCGTTCGATCTGTGCCTTGACCACGTCGATCTGAATGGACGCCAGCATGGTCTGGTAGCCGAACGACCGGCCGTAATCGACGAACATCATGACGGCGACCTGGCGGTCGCTGACGGGCTTTTCCGCGGAGAGCTCCTGGGCGGGGGCGACGGACGAGGCCCCCAAGGCGGCGAACGCTGCCGCAGCACGAATCGCCGTTCTCATCCCACCCCTCCTGAACCTGGCTGCCTGCACCCCGTCGCCCTCGTCAGGAGCCGAAGAGGCGCACCACGCCGCCGCCGCCATGGACGTTGATCGTCTGCCCGCTGACCCAGCCGCTCGCCGGCGAGCACAGCCACAGCATGGCGTTGGCGACGTCCTCGGCCCGGCCGGGCCGGCCCGTGAGCGTGTCGGGCTTCAGCATGCGCTGCTGCATGGCCTCGTCGATCCCGGCGTCGGCATAGCCCGCCGTCAGCACGGTGCCGATCAGCACGGAGTTGACGCGCACCTTGCGCGCGAGGAGATGGGCAAGCGACACCATCATCTGGTTGAGCGCCGCCTTCGCCGTGCCGTAGGCGAGGATGTCGTAGGCCGGCACGGCGGACGAGAACGAGCCGGAATTGGTGATGGTGGGGTTCTCCGCCTTCAAAAGATGCGGCAGGCACGCCATGCTCATCCGGTAGGCGCTGATCGTATTGAGCCGGTACGACGCGACGAAGTCCTCGTCGCTGATCGACGTCGGGTCCTCGTGACGGCCGCCCCAGCCGACATTGTTGACGAGCGTGGAGATGCCGCCGAACGCGGCGACGGTGGCTGCCACGACAGCGTCGATCTGGTCGGCCTTCGTCACGTCGCAGGCCATGCCCCGGCAGTCTGCGCCGGTCTCGGCCGCGATGGCGGCGGCCGTCTCCTCCGCCATGGCTCCGTTGAGGTCGGCGATCATCACGCGCGCCCCGGCCCCGGCCAGGATGCGCGCGATGCCCGCCCCGATGTTCTGGGCCCCGCCGGTGATCACGACCGAGTGCCCGCTCATGCGGAATTCGGCGAACGCGTCGAAGCCCATGATTTCCCCCTGTACTGTCTCTGATGGCCGGCGGCCGTCAGTCGAGTTCCTGCACGCCGCCGCCGCTCACGGTCAGCACCTGCCCGCTGATCCAGCGCGAGGCCGGCGAGCAGAGGAACAGCGCGGCGTTGGCGATGTCGGCGGGTTCGCCGAGCCGGCCGAGCGGCGTGTGCCGCAGCATGGCCTTCTCGATCTCGGGCGTCAGGACCGAGGCCAGCGCGTCCGTGCGTATCGCCCCGGGCGCGATGGCGTTGACGCGGATGTTCTTCGGGCCAAGGTCGAACGCCACGTTGCGGGTGAGGTGGTTCACCGCCGCTTTCGACGAGCCGTAGGACGCCATGCGCTGGTTCTTGTTCTCCCCCGCCATGGAGGAGATGTTGAGCACCGCGCCATGGCCGGCCGCCGCCATGTGCGGGGCCGCTAGCTGGGTCAGCCGGAACAGCGAGAACACGTTGAGCTCATAGGCCCAGCGGAAGTCGTCCATCGGCATGTCGAAGGGCTTGGGACCGCCGCCGCCGGCGTTGTTGACGAGGATGCTCAGCCCGCCGAACGCGTCCACCGCGCCCGCCACGGCCGCTTCCAGCTGCTCCGGCCGCGTCACGTCGCAGGAGAGCGCCAGGGCGCGTCCGCCGGTGGCTGTAATGGCGTCCGCCACGGCCCTCGCGCCGTCCTCGGTCCGGTCGGTGACGACCACGCTCGCCCCCGCAGCCGCGAAGGTGAGCGCGATGCCTCGCCCGATCCCGGCCCCTGCTCCGGTGACGAGGGCGACGTCTCCGTCGAGTCGAAACAGTGAGGGATCGTACATGGGCGGCCTCCAGCCTGGACAGTCCCTGTCCCGCTCTCACGCCGCAAGAGAGCACCTGCTCGAAACGGGCGCTACGTTCCCGCTATGATCCTGCTCAGCTTGTGACCCAGGGCCAGCACCCGCTCCATGGACCGGGCATCGAGCGCCTGCAGGCTGTCGACTCCGGTGGTGCGAGCCGCAGCCGCGCCCTCGTGCATGGCAAGCACCCAGATGCCGGCGCCTCGCTCTTCGACCCAGCCGCGGATCCGGAGCTTGTCGAGCTTGCGGCGCACCGTCTGGCGGGGGATGCCCGTGATATCCGCAATGCGCGACGCGCCGATGCCGAGCGGCCCGGGAAGCGCGCGGGGTACGACCGTTCCGTCGGGCCGGGCGTCGAGGCTCGCGCGGACATGCACCTGCCCCAGCACCGCGAGGACGAGCATCTCCTGCAGGTCGCCCTTGAACACCCGGCAGCAGTCGGACAGGTGCTCCGTCAGGAACTCGACGTAGTGGTAGCGGAGCTGCGCCGCGCTGCTCGCAGAGAGGGGCTGACGAGGGCTCGAGATCGCGACGTCTCCTTCGACAACGGGACGTTGCATCAGAAGTGAGTTCCTCCGCACTCGCAAGCGCCCCGTGCCGAGGCGATTCCGCTTCTCCGGGGGTTCACAGCCCTGCTCTGCAAACAACCTCGAAAGCGTGTTGAACGCGGCGGCCCTTCTCGCGTTGTGCTCTAGCTCCGCCCTGCGGCGGAATGGCCGGATCCAACCTCGAGGGAAGAAAGCGAGTGCACCGGAGTCTCCCCTTCTCCTCGCAAGCCGAACGCACTGAAGTCGCCAGGCTCATGCTGGAGATGGACTGGTCTCGTTCGCCGGCCGGACCGCCCGAAAACTGGCCGCAAAGCCTGAAGACCACCGTGGGCCTGATGCTGGCCGCACAGGCGCAGATCGTTCTGTTCTGGGGACCGGACTTCGTCGCCCTCTACAACGACGCCTACGTTCCGACGATCGGGGAAAAGCACCCCCGCGCCCTCGGCCGCCCTGCGATCGAGAACTGGGCGGAGCTGTGGGACGATCTCGGCCCCCTGCTCCGGGGCGTGCGCGACACCGGCCGCACCTTCTCGGCGAAGGACCGCCCCTTTTACATCGAGCGGCAGGGCCATGGCGGCGAGACGGTCTATTTCGACGTGTCCTACTCCGCAGTGCCGGAGGCGGACGGGTCCGTCGGCGGAGTGCTATGCATCGTGGCCGAAACCACCGCGCGCGTGCTCTCGGAGCGCCGCCGCGAGGCGCTGCTCGACCTCGACGAGCGCCTTCGCAACGTGACGGACACGGCCCAGCTCTCGTTCGCCGCCTCGCAATTGCTGGGCGACGCGCTTGGGGCGGCGCGGGTGGGCTATGGCGTGATCGACGAGCGCGCCGGCACGATCGCCGTCGAGCGCAACTGGAGCGCCCCAGGCATCCACGACGTGGCCGGCCACCATGATCTGGCGGACTATGGCGGCTACTTCGAGGACCTGCTGTGCGGCGAGGTGGTGGCCGTCGTCGACGTCGCCCTCGACCCTCGCACCGCAGACAAGCCGGACGCTTTCGTCAGGCTCGGCATCCAGGCCTTCCTCGATGTGCCTGTGGTCGAGGAAGGGCGCGGGGCGGCGATCCTCTTCGTGCACTCGGTCGTGCCGCGCGTATGGACCGAGGAAGAGAAGACGCTCGTGCGCGACTTCGCCGAGCGCACCCGGGCGGCCATCGCCAGGCGCACGGCCGAACGCGATCTTCATGAAAGCGCGGCGCGGCTCGCTGCGACCTTCAGCCAGGCCGCCGCAGGCTTTGCCGAGAGCGATATCGAGGGCCGGTTCTTCGCCGTCAACGACAGCTACTGCGAGATCGTCGGCCGTTCGCGCGAGGAGCTTCTCTCGCTGACGATGCAGGAGATCACCCACCCCGACGACCTGCCGGTCAACAGGCCCCTGTTCGAGGCGGCGGCCGCGGGCGGTCCGGCCTTCGACATCGAGAAGCGCTATCTGCGGCCCGACGGCTCGGTCGTCTGGGTGCGCAACAGCGTCGCCGGGGTGCGCGACGCCTCGGGCGAAGTCCGCTCGATGCTCGCCGTATCGGTGGACATCACCTCGCGCAAGACCGCCGAAGCCGCCTTGCGAACGCTCAACGAGACGCTCGTCATGCAGGTCGCCGCACGGTCGGCAGAACGCGACCGGCTGTGGGATCTCTCCCAGGACATGCTCGCCCGCGCCGACTACAGCGGCATGATGTCGGCGGTCAGCCCCGCCTGGGAGCGTGTGCTGGGCTGGAGCGAGGAGGAGTTGCTGAGCCGCGGCTACGCCACCTTCATGCACCCCGACGACATGCCGCCGACCCTCGATGCCCTCACCCTCATGAGCCAGACGATGCGGCCGGCCCGCTTCGAGAACCGGATCGCCACGCGCGACGGCGGCTGGAAGCCGATCGAGTGGACCGTCGCGCCCGAGCCCGACGGTTTCAACTTCATCGCCGTGGGACGAGACCTCAGCGAGGCCAAGGCTCGCGAGGCCGAGCTCGCCGCGGCGCAGGAGCAACTCCGTCAGAGCCAGAAGCTGGAGAGCATGGGCCAGCTCACAGGGGGCGTCGCGCACGATTTCAACAACCTTCTCACACCGATCCTGGGGACGCTCGACATGCTGCAGCGCGGCGGCCTGGGCGGCGAGCGGGAACGCCGTCTCATCGCCGGGGCGATGCAGTCGGCCGAGCGCGCCCGGACCCTCGTGCAGCGGCTGCTCGCCTTCGCGCGGCGTCAGCCGCTGCAGGCAAGCCCGGTCGATCTGGCGAAGCTGGCGCACGGCATGGTCGAACTCGTCGCCAGCACGACCGGACCGCAGATCGAGGTGGTGGTGGATGCGCCCGACGGACTCCCACCCGCCAACACCGATCCCAACCAGATCGAGATGGCGATCCTCAACCTCGCCGTGAACGCGCGCGACGCGATGCCGGACGGCGGCACGCTGCGCATCGCCGTAACGGCTGAGACCATTGGCCGGCAGCACCGAACCCGTCTCAGGCCCGGGCGCTATCTCTGCCTGGCGGTCGGCGACACGGGCATCGGCATGGATGGCGAGACGCTGACGCGCGCCATCGAGCCGTTCTTCTCGACGAAAGGCATCGGCAAGGGCACGGGGCTGGGACTGTCGATGGTCCATGGCCTCGCGACACAGCTCGGCGGGGCGCTGTCCATCCGCAGCACGCCGGGGCTGGGCACATGCGTGGAGCTCTGGCTGCCGCAAAGCGACCATGCGCCGAGCGACGCCCAACCGGATGTCGCCGAAGCCCCGCAGGCCGGCCGCAGACGGTCCGTCCTGCTCGTCGACGACGAGGAACTCGTGCGCCTGAGCACGGCCGACATGCTGGCCGAGCTCGGCTATGAGGTCAGCGAGGCGTCATCGGCCGAAGAGGCGCTCAGGCTGCTGGACCACGGGTTTTGCCCGGATCTCCTGGTGACCGACCACCTGATGCCCGGCATGTCCGGCACCGAGCTCGCCCGCGTGGTTCGCCAGAGAGCGCCGGACATCCGGACGCTCATCGTGTCGGGCTACGCGGAGACCGACGGCATCGCCCTCGACCTGCCGCGGCTCACGAAGCCGTTCAAGAACACCGAGCTGGCGGAACGTCTGTCCGACTTGCATTGAACGCGTGGCCCCTCGATGGGGCGGTTCCACACATCCTTTTGGTCAAAAGGCTTCGGCGCTTGGGTGCTCCTGCGAGCTCCATGAGTGATTGATGGCTGGACGATGCACATCGGAAGTCCAGCCCAGGGCAGCCGGCGGAACCAGAGGTTCTCTCCGAGATCCCGTTGCGATTTCTCAATGCGCCAATGCGGAAGGCAGCGGAAGCTTGAGCAGCGTGCTCCAGCACGCGGGGATCGGGAGAGACGGCATGACGACCAGGCGCGACTTCGTCCAGAGCATCCCTGCCCTCGGGGCCGCCTTCGCGGTCGCGGGCACGCTGACGCTCGACGAAAGCCCGGCACAGGCTCAGGAGGCTCCCCTGGTCGGCCATTTTCACCCCAAGGGCAAGGCGCCCTCGAAGCACACGCGCTCCGTTCTGGATAAGGCGCGCACGGAGCTTCCCTTCGCCGACCGGCGCGATTTCGAGGAGCAGAAGCGTGGGCTGCTCGCCCCGATGACGGAGATGAAGATCAAGGCCCCCGACGGCCATGTCATATGGGACATGGAGCAGTTCCAGTTCCTCGACAAGCAGGACGCATCCGACAGCATCCACCCGTCGCTGGTGCGCATCTCCCAGCTGAACAACAATTACGGCCTCTACGAGGTGAAGCCGGGCATCTACCAGGTGCGCGGCTTCGACCTCTCCAACATCACCTTCGTGCGCGGCAAGACCGGGTGGATCGTCTTCGACCCCCTCGTCAGTGCGGAGACGGCGGGCGCCGGATGGGACCTCTTCCAGAAGCATGTCGGCCAGGGGCTGCCGGTCTCGGCCGTCATCTACTCGCACACCCATGGCGACCACTGGGGCGGCGTCCGCGGGATCGTCAAGGAGGAGGACGTGCGGTCCGGCAAGGTCCCGGTCATCGCGCCCATCGACTTCATGGACTTCACGGCCGCCGAGAACGTCTTCGCCGGCAACGCCATGAACCGCCGGCTCTTCTACCAGTACGGCCTGCTGCTCACCGTCGCGCCGCACGGCTTCGTCGGGCAGGGCCTGGGCGTCCGGGTGTCGGCAGGCAGCGTCGGGCTCATCGCGCCCACGCGCCTCGTCGAGAAACCGATCGAGGAGTTCGAGGTCGACGGCGTCAGGATGATCTTCCAGAACACGCCGAATACCGAGGCGCCCCGGGAGATGAACACCTACATCCCCGAGATGAAGGCGCTGTGGATGGCCGAGAACGTCACGGCCACGCTGCACAACATCTACACCCTGCGCGGCGCGCAAGTGCGCGATCCTCTCAATTGGTCACGCTACATCGCGGAGGCGCTCTATCGCTTCGGCCAGGAAGCGGAGGTGATGTTCGCCTCACACCACTGGCCGCGTTGGGGCAACGAGCGCGTCCAGGAGATCCTGCGCGGCCAACGGGACCTCTACGCCAACATGAACAACCAGGTCCTGCACCTGGCCAACCAGGGCGTGACGATCAACGAGATCCACAATGTCTACGAGGTGCCCAAAAGCCTGCAGGAGAAGTGGTATTGCCGCGGCTATCACGGCTCGCCCGAGCACAACAGCCGCGGCGTGATCCAGCGCTATCTCGGCTTCTGGGACTGCAACCCCGCCACCCTGCTCCCGCTCTCCCCCTCCGACTCCGCGCCGCTCTACGTGGAGATGATGGGCGGGTCCGAGAAGATCCTCGCGAAGGGCCGCCAGCTGCACGAGTCCGGCGAATACCTGCTGGCTCAGGAAATCGTCAACAAGCTCGTCCTCGCAGAGCCGCGCAACGCCGCCGCCAAGGAGCTCCTGGCCGACATCTTCGAGCAGGTCGGCTACCAGCAGGAGAACCCTGGCCTCCGCAACAGCTACCTGGCGGCCGCCTACGAGCTGCGCTCGGGCATCCCGCAGGGCCAGACGGCCAAGTCGAGCAGCCCCGACGTCATCCGCGCCATGCCGACGGCGCTCTTCCTGACCTTCCTCGGCATCCGCATGGATAGCCGCAAGGCCGAGGGCCTGCGCTTCACCATCAACCTCGTCACGCCGGACAATGGCGAAAAGTTCGTGATCGAACTGGAGAACGCGACGCTCACGAACCTGCCGGGCTTTCTCGCCGCCAAGCCGGACCTGACGCTGACGATCAACCGGTCCGATCTCGAGAAGACCATGGCCGGCGAGAAGGCGCTCGACGCGCAGATCAAGGACGGAACGGCCAAGGTGCAGGGCGACGTCAGCGTCCTCGGCAAGCTCGCCGCCACGATGGTCGACTTCGACCCTCGCTTCGAGATCATGCCGGGGACGAAATCGAAGGCCAGCACGAACCTGCTCCACGCCGAGGCGTTCGAGGCCGTGCCCGAGGCGACGATTTCGGAATGAACGCACCCCGGGCGAAGGTGTCGCGAAAGGATTTGCCGGAGAGTTTGCGGGACGCTGAACAGCAAATTCTCACTGTTCTTTTCGATGCTTTTCCAGAATTGCCCGGTCCAACACTCGAATTCGCCCGTAGCCGGTATCGATCGCGCCTTTTGCCGACAGCCGGCGCAACTCCTCACTCACCGTAGTCCTGGTGAGCCCCAGGAATTTGGCCAGTTGTTCGTGTGTGATCCGGGCCTCCGCATCAGATTCGGTGGGTTTGAGAAGCCTGCGGCAAACTCTCGCCCGCACGGAGAGTGCGAGGCTCTCGGCCAAGAGCGTGACCGCGGTTTTTACGTTGATGTGACTTAAACGATAATAATATTGCCAATCCGCTGGCCGACTGGCCAAGCGGCTCCCGATCGCCTTGCTGGGGATATGAAGCATCCTGCAGTCGGAGGCCGCAAAGAGCGAGATCATGCGCGGCTCGTCCGAGAGTTCAGCACTGTCGCCGATCCAGAATCCGACTTCCGCGCGATAGACGCTCGTGGGCTCGTCACCAATCAAAGGGAACGTCAACTCGTGCGCGCCGTAGGCCAATCCATAGATTCCATCGGACTGGTCGCCCGCGAGGTAGATCGGCTGGCCGATATTGAAGTTGCGCCACTCTGCGACGGCGGCAACCCATCGCCGGAAATCTTCCGGCTGATTGGCGAGCCAGCCGACCCGATCCAATGGTGCGAGATCGAGACCAATTCGAACTGAATTGATGGACACCCGACAATCTCCCTTAGCTCTGACGCTACAGTGCAATAAGCCCGCCGCAAAGGTGCAACTTGCGCGCGGGGCTTTAGTGCTTGCGGATTGAAATCAGAGGGAGCAATCAATGCGAACTTCACGATACGCGGCGAGCCTTGCGCTGGGCATGGGCATGGCGGCCATGACCGTGGTTTCCGCGTCGGCGCAGCAGACCAAGAAGCCGAATATCGTCGTCATCATGGGTGACGATATCGGAACGTGGAACGTGGGAGCCTACACCCACGGGATGATGGGCAAGACGCCAGCGATCGACAGCATCGCCAAGGACGGCATGCTGTTCACCGACCATTATGCGCAGCCGAGCTGCACGGCGGGACGGGCGGCCTTCATCACCGGCCAGATGCCCGTGCGGACGGGGATGACCACCATCGGCATTCCTGGGTCGGCCCGGGGGATCCAGAAAGAGGATCCGACCCTGGCCGAAGTGTTGAAGTCGGTCGGCTACAACACCGCTCAATTCGGCAAGAACCACCTTGGCGACCGCAACGAATTCCTGCCGACCAATCACGGCTTCGACGAATGGTTCGGAAATCTCTATCATCTGAACGCCGAGGAAGAGCCTGAACAGCTCGATTATCCCGGTCAGAAGAATCCCCAGTACACGAAGGACGTGGGTCCGCGAGGCGTCCTGCACGCCTGGGCGACGGATGTCGATGACGCCACCACGGACCCGAAGTTCGGCCGGGTCGGCAAGCAGCGGATCGAGAACACGGGTCCCTTGACCCGCAAGCGCATGGAGACCTTCGACGGCGAGGTTCTGGCCCAGACGCTCGATTATCTGAACAGGAAGGGCAAGGAGGACAAGCCGTTCTTCGTCTGGTTCAACACGACGGCCGTGCATATCTGGTCGCACTCGCCGCAGAAGTACATCCAGATGGCCGTGAACGAGGGTCGCGCCGAGACCGACGTCATTCGCGCGAAGATGCTGGAGCATGACGAGCAGATCGGCACGCTGCTGCAGAAGCTGAAGGACCTCGGCGTCGCCGACAACACGATCGTCGTCTACACGACCGACAACGGCAACGAGCTCATGATGTGGCCTGACGGGGGCTATGCTCCCTTCCGCGGGGAGAAAGGAACCACCTGGGAAGGCGGCGTCCGCGTGCCGCTCCTGATCAAGTGGCCGGGCCATATTCCAGCCGGCCGGGAAGGAAACGGCGTGCAGTCCCACGAGGACCTGTTCGTATCGCTGGCCGCCGCCGCGGGTCTGCCTGATCTGAAGGAAAAGCTTCTCGACGGAGCCAAGCTCGGCGGTTCGACCTACAAGGTCCACCTCGACGGCTACAACAACCTCGACTACTGGACGGGCAAGACGGAGCAGTCCAGCCGCCGCGAGAACTTCTACTATGACGAGACGGATTTGATGGCCGTCCGCGTCGACGGCTGGAAGATGCACATCGGCGTCAAGCCGGATGGCATCTGGTGGAACCAGAAGTACTATCCGAGCGTGCCGTACATCTTCAATCTTCTGATGGATCCCATGGAGAAGATGGATCCCGAGTCCCATGAGTGGGGCTATATCGGACGGAAGTTCGTGGCGGAGAAACTCTGGGCGCCGACGGCGGCGAGCCGCTTCCTGGCGGCCCATCTGAAAAGCCTCCAGGATTTTCCGCCGCGCCAGGCCGCCGACACGCTCAGCATGAAGAAGGCGATCGACGAGACGATGAAGAAGCTCGAGGCGCCCAACGCATCCAGCAATTAAGACCCACCGGCCTCCGCTCCCGGTTTTTGAACCGGGAGCGGCTTCCCCGTCGGCATGCGGCGGGAGAAGGCACAGTCCGCCGCCGAACGGACCCAGCCATTCATGTCCGGCGCCGAAAGCCAGACGGGCTGGACGACGCGCGTGAGTGGTCGCCCCCGCTGGAGCAGCGGCCCTACGACCTCGTCCGTGCGCTGCGGCAGCCCCGGCGCCCACCGCGCCGCATCCTGTCACGCCTTCCGATTGCTCGGCTTGCGAAGCCGGCGGCGTCACGACCGGTGCGCAACCAAGAAGAGAAATCCGATCAGACCCGTCCGGGGACGGGAATCGCGGCGCCCGTGATGGCCGAGGCCTCGTCGCTCAGGAGAAAGCCGATCACGGCGGCGAGCTTCTCCGGCTTCACCCACCGGTCGGGATCGGCCTTTGGCATGTCGGCGCGGTTCTGCGACGTATCGATGATGCTGGGCAGCACGGCGTTGATGCGGACGGCATCCGCCTTCGCCTCCTCCGCGAAGCTTTCCACCAGCCGCAGCACGCCGGCCTTGGCGGCGGCGTAGGCGGCCAGCCCCGCCGGCGCCTTCAGGGCCGCGCCGGCCGCCACCGTCACGATGCTTCCCCGTCCGGCGGCGCGCATCGGGGCGAGCGCGGCCTGCACGACGTTCACTGTGGTGAGGACGTTGAGACGGAACATCCGTTCGAACAGGGCTGCGTCGCTGTCGGCGACGGCCGCGTAGGCGAAGCCGCCGACCGTGTGGACCACGCCGTCGATCCTCCCGAACGCCTTCAGCGTGGAGGCGATGACGACCTCCACGGCGGCGGCATCGGTCAGGTCGACGCCCGCATGAACCGCGTGTCCCTCGCCTGCGCCGGCCAACGCGTCCTCGATCCCGGAGCGCTCACGGTCGATGGCGACGATGCGGACAGGCCGCCGCGCGAGCTCGGACAGGACCGCGCGCCCCAGGTTCCCCGAGGCTCCGGTGACGATCACGACGCTGTTTGTCATGCTGCGCTCCTTGTTCAAACATGTCCGCGGCGGGACGGTGGGCGGATGATGCGCTCCACCCTGTCCCATGCGGCCTGCAGGAGGGTCAGGGACAGGAAGAGGGCGGTGACGAGGATCAGTGGCCGCAAGGGCCCGAGGCCGAGGGCGTCGCTGAGGGCGTCGGCGGCCTCCCAGGCCGCCAGCGCGACGAGGACGGCGCAGAGGCTGGCGCACGAGCCAAAGATGAGGCCGCGAACGCTCACAGCAGCCTCGCGCGATTGAAGTCGACCTTGAAGATCAGGACATCACCCCGCCGCTCGACCTCGCCCTCGAGTTCGACGGGAAGGGCCACCAGGGTCCGCAGGGAGGCGGGCGGTTTGCCACCGTCGGAAGACGCGAGAACCAGGAACTGGCGGCCGGCCACGGGCGCCGCGGCTACGAAGATGGCGGGAACGTCCCCGATCAGGCAGAGTTCGGCGCAGGCCCTGTGGAACAGGCCAGAGCCCGGACGCATGGCGCCCGTGTAGCACTTGCCATCGCAAATCTCCCCCGCCACACGCCACCGCCCGAGGTGCTGGGATAACGGGGCCGGGTGGGGCTGCTCCCCCGCCGCCGGGCGCGGAGGGCCGTCCAGGACGAGCATGGCGATGTCGCCACGCGTGAGGAGCCCTCCCGTGACCTCGACCGGGGTTTCGGAGGCCTCGATAGCCGCCCCGTGCTTGCCCTCGCCGACCAGCAGGACCGCATGCCCGAACGGCGTGCCGGGCGCGGCGGGCAGGTGCAGGATCGGATAGGGCTCGGTGGTCACGACGCCCCGCAGCCTACGGTCCCCCGCCCAGGCCTCAGGGCGCGTCTCCACGGCCGGAGCGAAGGCCAGCAGCCGCGTCGCAGGGTCCTCGACCGAGCGGCCGAGCAGCAACCCCAACCCGCCGAGCAGGCAGACGAGGACGAGGGCCAACCCGGCGCAAAATTTAAGCAAAGACGGATGCACCGCCTTGCTCCAGCCGATGAAGAATGGGTCGTCGCCACGCGATGCGCTCATGCCACCGCTCCCACGCGCAAGGGCTCCACGAACGTGCCGGGAGGATTTGGCCTCGGATCGAGCAGCAGGCGCCCGTTCTGCATCGCGAGCGCGTAGGTGGCGATTTTCTCCGTGAAGGGCGCCGGCGCACGGCCATCGACGATCCTGTACTGGTAGCCGTGCCAGGGGCAGACGATGCAGCCGTCGATGATCCGGCCTTCACCCAGGGGGCCGTTCTGGTGGGCGCAAAGATGGCTCACGGCGGAAAGGAGCCCGGCGTCGTTGAAGATGGCGACGGCCTCGCCCCCGTCGGGCCTGACCACCAACGAGCCTCCCTCTGGGATCGCGTCGGCTGGGCCAACGTCGACCAGGGACGGGTCGTCGCCGGCCGTCCTCCTGAGGCTCGCCTCGTCCTGTCGTCGGCTCTTGAGCCCGGCGGCCAGATGCAGTCCCACGACCGTGATGCAGGACAACGCGATCACGGCCGCCAGGCCCGTCTCCCGGGCATCCTGCAAGGCTCCCAGGGCTACATGCGCCACGATCAAGGCATAGGCGGCATACACCGCCATGTGCAGCGCCTTCCACAAGGGGGGCCCCAGGAAAGCGAGCCAGAAGTCGTGGCTGGTGACGGCCATCGCGGCAAGGATCACCAGGGCTACCAGGCCGAACGGGATGAAGGGCAGCCCCTTCCAGTGGCCCGAGCCCGTGTCCGCCGCCAGCATGGCCTGCCAGGGCCCGACGGAGCTGTAGGCGAAATACCAGTCGAGTACGGCGGTCGCGTGCGCAGCCGCGACGGCGAAGACCAACACGCCGAAATGCCGGCGATTGTAGAGGAGCGGCAGGAAGCGCCGGTCGAGCCGCGCCAGCGGTCCGATCGTCAACACGAGGGTGAGGAGGATGAAGGCGCAAGTCCCGTAGGCGCGGATCGCCAGGGTCTGCTCGTCGATCGCGGTCGGCTGGGCCGAGCTGCCCCAGGTGAAAAAGGCCAGCAGATACAGCCCGATCGCGCCGACGAGCACGATGTCATAGGCCCACTTGGCGGGCGTCCAGCTGACCGGCACGAAGCGAACGCTCATGTCCGTCCCATCCTTACGGCGGCGCGATCATCGTCGCCGTGTTCGGTCCCGCATAGCGGGGCCGCAGGACCCAGGCCGACGCGAGGAGGGCAGGCAGCAGGACCGACAGGACTGACCAGACAAGCAGATGGGCGCGGCGATGCGAGAGGCGCATGACCTCACTCCCTACCGGCGAGAACGCGCCAGCGCCAGACCACGATCGGCCAGAGCAAGACGAGGCCCGGGACGAGGAGCGGACGGAAGGCATAGGCTCCCCGTGCTGCCGGCACGCTGCGCTCGATGCCGAGGGCGAGAAATGCGAGCGTCACGATTCCCCCTATCAAGCCGTAGGCCCAGGCCAAGGAGAGAACCCACTCACTCCAGTCTGGCACGCTCACGAGGACCTCGCGGACGTCACAGGAGGTCGGATGCGATCGTTCCGGGCGTCCGTCATCTCCGCTCCAATTTCCAGGGTGCTCCCATCATGACCCGCTTTTCCAATCACGGTGAAATGTCTTTGCTGTGACCGCTGCACGTCGGAGGGCGTGATGCTGCGGCCGGGCGCCCCGACGCCGTCGGAAATCCCGGCTTGGCAGAGCAATGACGTTTCGAAATTCGGCAAGAGTTCCAGTGACGCCGACCATCCGCCACGTTCGGGCTGGCGTCCGAGTACGCGATGGGGAAGCGACCTCGTCGAGCTATTCGTGGGAGGTCTTGCGCGTGATGCCCGACGCCTCGACCGTGCGCAGGAGGGCGGGAAAAGAAGTTCCATTCGGTGGCGCCAGCCCGCAGGAGGCGAGCGTCGACGCCGTATCTGAAGCGCGGCCTTACCTCACGCGCGACTGGATACATCGCGCGTGAGCCACACATTCGTCGTCACGATGATTGGACTTGGAAGAACTATGATTGGACGAGGAAGACCAAGGTCTCTGGCAGCACGCCATCGTAGGCCATGACATCGGCGGCTTCCTTCGTCTTCATGAAGGCCGCCAGACGGTCCATGTCAGCGACCTCCATCACCAAACCCACGCGGGTCGGCTTGCTGGGGTCGACGAACGTGCGGATGTTGGTGACGCCGAGCGGTTCGAACGTCTCGACTCGCTTCGGTGAGGCGAGCCAGTGCTTCGTGTCCTTGACATCGTGGCAGGCCATTACGGTCGGCATGAAGTCCTCCCTGGGTTGATCTGCAAAAGCCGAGTCAAAGTCTGGCGAACAGCGCCTTGGCGAAAGCGCCGTTGGATCGGCCGCGACCGGCGACGAACCGGTCGTGGCCTTCGTACCAAGGCCGAGCTACCGGCCGCCGATGATCTTGCGGCAGGCCTCCTCGGAGAACGCCCACATCGTAGAACTGGCGTCCCTCCGAGGTGCCCGGGAAGAGAGTAGCATAGGCTTTGCAGTTATCATGACAGTTCTAGCGTACAGAACAGCGCCCTGTTGGAGCGGGCAGGATTATGGACTGTCGAGAATTGGCTGAACGCTGCCGCTGCTCGGCGCGGGACGAGGATCGCTATTCCACCAGCCAATTTTACAGCCTCGGGCTCCGCCTCATGAAGGCGAGCACACCGCAGACCGCGAGCCGTTCAGCCCTGGCCTTCGCAACAGGCTCAGCATCGCATTCCTCGATTTTCGGCCGCTGCGGCGCCCTGGCCGATCTGCAGCTTGCGAGTCTCCAGTTCAAGCTTGGCTCGTCACGAAGCCGGCCGCTCGATGCAGCCCGAAGTTGAAGCTTCAGCGCACGCGTCCGCCGGCTCAAAGCGAGCGGCCGTCGCGCCGACATCACGAGAGGCTCAGCTTTGGATCTTCTCCACCTTCGCCGCCTGGTTCGGCACCAAGCGGACCCGATAGGACACCCCGTCGCATTTCAAGGTCCAGACCTGTTCATCGGCCTTGGAGAGCGCCTCGTCACGGACGGCGCTGTCGGGTGTTGTGCAGGAAAATCCCTGCGTTCTGATGTGGGCGGCGAGAATTCCCACAGGCGTCTCCTGCGCCAACAAGCCTGCGCTGGAAGACATCCATGCGATGACGGCGAACAGGGCGCGGCGCGACATCGAACCTCGAAGGCTGGAAGCTGCAACTTACAACCGGAATGCTACACCTCAATCTTTAAAGCGTCGAGCAAAAGGCCGCAGCTCCAGGTGGAGGGAAACTGGCGGGCTTATTGTGCCAGCCGGCCTCACACAGACAGCTGTCTCGGTCGCGCCTGCCCGTTTCACATGCCTGAGGCACGCACGGCTCGCCTCCACGCCGGCGGATGGGGCGCGGGCTGAAGCGCAGCGCGCATTCGGGCTACGCTTCGGCGAGCTTGTTTCGAATTGCATAACGGACCAACGAGACAGTCGAGCTCAGCCCCAATTTACGCATCGCACTCGACCGATGCGCCTCGACAGTCTTCTTGCTGATCCCCAAGACACCGGAGATTTCATTGTTCGTCTTGCCTTCGGCAATAAGCTTCACGATCGATTTCTCACGAGCCGTAAGGACCGCAGCTGAGGGAGCCTTTTTGGCCAAGAACGACTCGAGCAGAGCCTCGGAGACACTTGAAGTAAAAAATGGCTTGTGCGAAGCGAGTGTACTTACCGCAGCGGTGAGAAGCTGGGGAGCGTCCGACTTCAGCAGGAAGCCCCGTGCTCCGGCTTCGAGAACCTCTCCCACGAGGGTGTCGGTGTCGTGCATGGTGAACATGAGCACCTCGGCCTTGGGGAGCCGCGCGCGGAGGGTCCTCGTCACCTCGATACCGTTCAGAAGCGGCATCGAGTAGTCGACAATCACAACGTCCGGGTGAGTTGTGAGCGCCTTTTCAACGGCATCCTTCCCGTTTTCGGCTTCTGCGACGACAAGCCAGCCCTCTTGAGCTTCCAGGAGCGCACGAATGCCAGATCGCACGACGGCGTGGTCATCGGCGATCAGGATGCGGATCATCGCTGCCACTTTCTAGCGCAGGGCTGGCTGATCATTCTAACGATCATTCGGCCGAATGAAATTAGGCAAAACCCGCAAAGGAGAGAGGTCCGAACCCGCATCAGATTGATGGCGGGAGCACGTGAGAGACAGGGCGGCTTCTCCGCAGCGGGGATCGCCACTTCCTTTTAGCGTGTCGAGGCAGGAGAGCGAGCTTTCCGCCATCCGGGGCGCCGGTGCTCGGCCTTCGCTTTTCGAGGGTTTGGACACCCTGATTTTGCGGGTCCACCCGAATAGCCGGCACGGCGCGTCCCTGCGACGGTTCCGGGTGAGTGTGGCCGGCAGGAGCTTCCGCTCACCCATCTCTTGAGCCTTCAGAACCCGAGCTGCGCGCGTTCTGCTGGGCGCGAAAGCCCTCTTTCTGCCTTGGCTCACCGAATCGGGAGTTTCGGTTCTGTCTTCGACGTATCCGCAAATGGGAGGGAGAAGATGATGAAGAAGGTGAAACGCTATGCTGCCTCAGTCCTCGGCATGTCGCTGGCATCGGTATTGGGCATTTCAGCGAGTTGGGCCCAGAACGCTTCCAAGCCAAATATTCTCTTCATCGTGTCCGACGACACCGGCTATGGCGACCTCGGTCCCTACGGAGGCGGCGAGGGCCGAGGCATGCCGACGCCTAACATCGACAAGATGGCCGATGAGGGCATGACATTCTTCTCCTTCTACGCCCAACCCAGTTGCACCCCCGGTCGCGCGGCCATGCAGACCGGCCGAATCCCCAACCGCAGTGGAATGACGACCGTCGCTTTTCAAGGCCAGGGCGGCGGCCTGCCTGCAGCCGAGTGGACGCTCGGATCGGTGCTCAAGCAGGGTGGCTACAAGACCTACTTCACAGGGAAATGGCATCTCGGTGAGGCTGACTACGCGCTGCCCAACGCCCAGGGCTACGACGTGATGAAATATGCCGGGCTTTACCACCTGAACGCCTATACCTACGGCGACCCGACATGGTTCCCGGACATGGATCCTGAGCTCAGGGCCATGTTCCAGCGGGTCACCAAGGGCGCTCTCTCCGGCAACGCGGGCGAGAAGCCCGTCGAGGAATTCAAGATCAACGGGCAATACGTCAACACGCCCGTCGTGGACGGCAAGGAAGGCGTGGTCGGCATTCCATTTTTCGACAGCTACGTGGAGAAGGCCGCGCTCGACTTCCTCGACGACGCCGCAAAGGCGCCGAATACGCCCTTCTACATCAACGTGAACTTCATGAAGGTGCACCAGCCGAACATGCCGGCGCCCGAGTTCGAGCACAAATCACTGTCCAAGTCCAAGTACGCTGACAGTGTCGTGGAACTCGATGCTCGGATCGGGCACATCATGGACAAGCTTCGGGCACTCAATCTCGACAAGAATACGCTCGTGTTCTACACGACGGACAACGGCGCCTGGCAGGATGTTTATCCCGATGCTGGCTACACGCCGTTCCGCGGCACCAAGGGCACCGTCCGGGAGGGCGGCAACAGGGTGCCGATCATCTTCGACAGCTACGACATGTCGCCCATTCTCTTCGGCACCGGCAAGTCGGCTCGCAAGAGCTGGTTCTATTTCACTGAAAATGAGCTCTCTCCCGGCGCGGCGCGCGTCGGCAACTACAAGGCGGTCTTCAATCTTCGCGGCGATGACGGCGCCGCCACGGGAGGTCTCGCCGTCGATTCCAACCTCGGATGGAAGGGGGCGGACAAATACGTCGCCACCGTGCCCCAGGTCTTCGACCTCTGGCAGGATCCGCAGGAGCGCTACGACATCTTCATGAACAACTACACGGAGCGGACATGGACACTGGTGACCATCAGTTCCGCCATCAAGGATCTGATGGAAACGTATATCAAGTATCCGCCCAGGAAATTGCAGAGCGAAAGCTATTCAGGCCCAATCACCCTCTCAAACTACCAGCGCTTCCAATGGCTGCGTGAGCAGCTCGGCAAGGAAGGGTTCAGCCTGACATTGCCCACCGGAAACTGACGACCGCAGCGGGTGGCGTTCACCGGCCATGTCCGAGCAAACCGAGAGAAAAGGACGCCTCATCGTGAGGCGTCCATGCGTGCCTGACCGGTCCGTTTCGCGGGTTGCAGCCCCCCAGAATGAGGGCTGGCCCCAATGGCTGATCCAAACGCCTCGCCGGATAATTCGGCCCCTCGCGCACTGAACCGCTAGCCGAGCCTCCTGCCCTGAAGGCCGCACTTCGGCCACGGGGGGCGGATCGCTCGAGCGCACTCAGCGGGGTCATCGATGCTGCAAGGCTCAAACCAAAGGAGGAAAGAAAGATGACCAATCGACCATTGATGGGCCGCGCTTACGGCGCGCTTACAGGAGGCTTTCTCCTCGCGGCCACCGCCCTGGCTCCCGTCCCCACCTTCGCACAGACCTCAGCCAAGCCGCCGAACATTCTCGTCATCATGGGGGACGACATCGGCATGTGGAACATCGGTGCGTATCACCGTGGCCTGATGGCTGGTCGAACCCCCAATCTGGACAAGATCGCCCAGGAAGGCATGCTCTTCACCGACTACTATGCCGAGGCGAGCTGCACGGCGGGAAGGGCGAACTTCATTACGGGCGAACTGCCCATTCGCACGGGCATGACGACCGTCGGACAGGCCGGAGCTTCGATCGGCATCCCGGCCGAAGCCGTCACGACAGCGACCATCCTGAAATCGATGGGCTACGCCACAGGCCAATTCGGCAAGAACCACCTGGGCGACAAGAACGAGTTCCTGCCCACCGTGCACGGCTTCGATGAGTTCTTCGGCTACCTCTATCACCTCGACGCCATGGAGGACCCGGCCCACCCCAACTATCCGCAAAACCTGCTGGACGTCGTCGGCCCCAGGAACATGGTCCATAGCTGGGCGACCGATCGCGACGACGCCACGGAGATGCCGCGCTGGGGCAAGGTGGGCAAGCAGAGGATCGAGGACGCCGGTCAGCTCTATCCCAAGCGCATGGAGACCGTGGACGACGAGATCCGCGACTTCGCGATCAGCTTCATCGACAAGGCCAAGAAGGACGGGAAACCCTTCTTCGTCTGGTTGAACCCCACGCGCATGCATATCGTCACGCATCTCTCGCCCAAGTACGAGGGGATGCGGAACTCCGAGAACGGCTGGTCCGAGGAAGAGGCCGGCATGGCCCAACTCGACGACGACATTGGCCTCGTGATGCAGAAGCTGAAGGACATCGGCGAGGACGACAACACCATCGTGGTGTTCACGACCGATAACGGCACCGAGGTCTTCACCTGGCCGGACGGCGGACAGACGCCCTTCGCGCAGTCCAAGGGCACCGTTTTGGAGGGCGGGTTCCGTGTCCCCGCACTGGTGCGCTGGCCCGGCCATGTGCCAGCCAACTCGGTGCAGAACGGTATCTTCTCGGGGTTGGACTGGCTGCCGACCTTCGTGGCGGCTGCGGGCAACCCCAACATCGCCATCGAACTCCTGCAGGGAAAGACGATCGGCGACCGGACCTACAAGAACCACCTCGACGGCTACAACCAGCTGGCGGCGATCACCGGAAAGGGCCCCTCCGCCCGTCACGAGATCTTCTACCTGGGCGAGAGCACGGTCGGTGCGGTGCGAATCGACGATTACAAGTTCCGCTTCATCGACCAACCCGCCGGTTGGGTCGGCGAGAAGACCCACCCCGACGTGCCCTACATCACCAACCTGCGCCTCGACCCGTTCGAGCGTACAGGCTGGCCCAACAACGGTACAAAGGAAGGCGGGCAGCAGTACTTCGACTGGTTCAAGTACCAGTTCTGGCGCTTCGTCTTCGTCCAGGATCTCGTCGGCAAGGAGCTCCAGACCTTCCTCGATTATCCGCCGATGCAACGGGGCGCGAGCTTCAACCTCGACGCAGTCAAGGCGGAGATGGCCAAGCGCATGGCTGAAGCACAATCTGCGGCAAAGGGACCTGGCCAGTAGCAGGTGAAGAGATCATTGCGAAGCTGAGGCAGGTTGTCGGACCTGACGCTCGACACGATGATCCCGGCGGTGGCGGCCCGGGGAAACTGATCAGCCCCGCCCGTCGACGCGACTGCGTTGAGCGTATGGTGAGCAAGCGCGATCGCCGGGACAACCAGTCCGGCGGCCGCCCTGCCTCTGTCGCTCATCGTTTGGAACTCGCCGCTCGCCCGATGAGCCGTCCGCAAACGGGGCTCAGCGATGATTTTTTGTCGACCAGGCACTGAGCAATCCGGCCCTCTCCCGGATCCAGGTTCGCACAATGCTTCTCGATATCGTTCCAGCAGGCATCCGCGACGAGCTCGATCCGATGAAGGGCGCGCTGCAGATTTCGCGAGGCTTCGAAGATGGCGAGGTCACAGCCGGCGCTGACCTGGTCTTCGTGTGCCTGCATACACAAGAGCAAGCGCCCCTCACCGGGTGTCACCGAGCCGCAGTATTTTTGAATGTCGGCGCTGCAGGCCTTTTGCACCTTTTCGACGCCCGCAGCGACACGTGCTTCAAGGTTCGCCCGAGTCTGCGCCCAGGCGCCGGTGCATAGGGTGGCCGTATAAAGCGCAACGGCGAACGAAAGACGACCCGCAAAGCTCATGGTGTAGGCTCCCTCTTGCAAGGTTGTGAAAACCAGGCCGAATTAAACGGCCGCGTCCGTGGCACGAGACGACCTGAGCCAAGCCTTCGCTTCATCTATGCGGTCGGAGGGGAAGTGACGGATTTCCGCATGCACGAAGTGCCTCGCCACCGCGGGCATGATCTCGAGGAATCCGCTATCGGAGACCGCCGCAATGCGTCTGACCAGGCGATGATGGTCCTTGACGAAGCGGATATGGCTGACGAACGCAGCGAAGTCAGACCAGCCGGGAAAACCTTCTGCGACGATCAGGAGACCGTTCAGGCTGCCATGGGCTGAGATCCACGGATCCACCTGCGCCGCCAGGTCAGCGAAGTCTTGCGCGGCGAGCTTGCCATGCGGGATCAGCGTGACGAGGCCTTCGTCTCGATCGAGTTTGACGTCCAGCATGGCACAAAGCCGGCGCGAGCCGGTTCCCTGGCTAGGCTGCGAAGTATTCTGACAGACATCTTGCC
>JAESFS010000064.1_pt1 | contig 102780 bp, 121 predicted proteins | sample 9269441 | NCBI WGS metagenome assembly JAESFS01 (sample SAMN14502548, study PRJNA617105) | algae metagenome | isolation source: Scytolyngbya sp. HA4215-MV1 and co-occurring heterotrophs from sample from... | place: USA: Laie Falls, Oahu, Hawaii | collected 2010-08-22
GCGTGGAGATGGTGATGCCCGGTGACAACGTCTCGATGGACGTGACGCTGATCGCGCCGATCGCGATGGATGAGGGCCTGCGTTTCGCCATCCGTGAGGGTGGCCGGACGGTGGGCGCCGGCGTTGTCGCAAGCATCAGCAATTGAGCGGCCGGAAAATGGACAGCCAGAATATCCGCATCCGCCTCAAGGCGTTCGATCACCGCGTGCTCGATGGCAGCACGAAGGAAATCGTGCAGACCGCGAAGCGGACCGGCGCCCAGGTGCGCGGGCCCATCCCGCTGCCGACGCAGATCGAACGTTTCACCGTGAACCGCTCGCCGCATGTCGATAAGAAGAGCCGCGAGCAGTTCGAAATCCGCACCCATCGCCGGTTGCTCGATATCGTCGACCCCACACCCCAGACCGTGGACGCGCTGATGAAGCTCGACCTGGCCAGCGGCGTGGATGTCGAGATCAAGATCTAAGGGACGCCCGACTATGGCTTCGACCAACATGGCCAAGACCGGCCGCACCGGGCTCATCGCCCGCAAGCTGGGGATGACCCGGCTGTTCCACGATGATGGCACGACCGTGCCCGTCACCGTGCTGCACCTCGACGATGTGCGCGTGATCGCTCAGCGGACCACCGAAAAGGATGGTTACGAGGCGCTGCAGCTGGGCATCGGCCGGGCGAAGCCGAAGAATGTGACGAAGGCCAATAAGGGCCACTTCGCGAAGGCGGGCAGCGAGGCGCCGCGCAAGGTCGTCGAGTTCCGCGTGGGCAGCGATGCCGTGCTGGAGCTGGGCACCAAGCTCTCGGTTTCTCATTTCGTGACCGGCCAGAAGGTCGATGTGACGGGCATGAGCCGTGGCAAGGGCTTCGCGGGCGTCATGAAGCGCTGGAACTTCGCGGGTCTCGAGGCGTCGCACGGCGTGTCGATCTCGCACCGTTCGCATGGTTCGACGGGCAACCGTCAGGATCCCGGCAAGACCTTCAAGAACAAGAAGATGGCCGGCAATCTGGGCTATGAGCGGATCACGACGCAGAACCTCACGGTGGCGGGCGTGGACCTCGAGCGCGGGCTGCTGCTGATCAAGGGTGCCATTCCCGGCGGCAAGAACGGCTATGTGCTGGTGAAGGACGCTGTGAAGCGGACCCGCCATGCCGATGCGCCGTTCCCCGCTGGCGTTGGCCCGGCCAGCGTGGCGTAAGGACACACCACAATGCAAGTCAAAGTCATTTCACTGGACAATGCCGAGGTCGGCGAGCTCGACCTGCCGGATGATCTGTTCGCGCAGGCGCCGCGTCCGGACATCATGGCGCGGGTGGTCCATTGGCAGCTCGCCAAGCGCCGCGCCGGTACCCACAAGGCGAAGGGCATGGGCGAGGTCTCCGGCACCACCAAGAAGCCTTATCGCCAGAAGGGCACGGGTAACGCCCGGCAGGGTTCGCTCCGTGCGCCGCAGTACCGCAAGGGTGGCGTGGTGCATGGTCCGGTCGTGCGGGACCATGGCTATTCGCTGAACAAGAAGGTTCGTCGTCTGGGCCTGATCTCGGCGCTGAGCCAGAAGGCGGCCGAGGGCAAGCTGGTCATCCTGGACGCGGCACCGGCCGAGGCCAAGACCGCAGCGATGGCCAAGAAGGTGAAGGCGCTGGGCTGGAAGTCGGCTCTGGTGGTCGACGTGACGGTGGATGCCGGTTTCGACCGCAGCTTCCGCAACATCCCCTACATGCAGGCGATCCCGACCATGGGCGCCAATGTGTATGACATCCTGAAGCACGACGTGCTCGCGGTCACCCGCGCTGGCGTCGAAGCCCTGAAGGAGCGCCTGGCATGAGCGCGACCATTTCCAAGCCGAAGGCGGCTCCGCGCATCAGCAAGGAGAAGATGTATCAAACCATCCTCTCGCCGCTGGTGACGGAGAAGGCGACCCTGCTCTCCGAGAGCGGGCAGGTCGTGTTCAAGGTGCCGCTGACGGCGACCAAGCCCGACATCAAGCAGGCCGTCGAAGGCCTCTTCGGTGTGACGGTTCTGGCCGTGAACACCATTGTGGTGAAGGGCAAGACCAAGCGGTTCAAGGGCCGCGCTGGTGTTCGCTCGGACTGGAAGAAGGCAATGGTCAAGCTGGCCGAAGGCCAGAGCATCGACCTGACGACGGGGCTTTCGTAATTCCATGGCATTGAAGAATTTCAACCCGGTCACGCCCAGCCTTCGCGGCACGGTGCTGATCGATCGTTCGGAGCTCTGGAAGGGCAAGCCCGTCAAGGGTTTGACCGAGGGCCAGCATAGCCATGGCGGCCGCAACAACCACGGCCGGATCGTGGTGCGGTTCCGTGGGGGCGGGCACAAGCAGTCCTACCGGATCATCGACTTCAAGCGCCGCAAGTTCGACGTGCCCGGCACGGTCGAGCGGCTCGAGTATGACCCGAACCGCACGGCGTTCATCGCGCTGCTGAAGTATGCCGATGGCGAGCTGGCCTATATCATCGCGCCGCAGCGCCTGAAGGTGGGCGATGTGGTGATCGCGGCGGAAAAGGCCGATATCAAGCCGGGCAATGCGATGCCGCTGGGCAATATCCCTGTTGGCACCATCGTCCACAACATCGAGCTGAAGCCCGGCGCCGGCGGCAAGGTTGCGCGCTCGGCCGGCACCTTCTGCCAGCTCGTTGGCAAGGATACCGGTTACGCGCAGCTGAAGCTGCAGTCGGGCGAGGTGCGCACCGTGCGCTCCGAGTGCATGGCGACGATTGGCGCCGTGTCGAACCCCGACAATTCCAACCAGGAATTCGGCAAGGCCGGCCGCATGCGGTGGATGGGCTTCAAGCCCCACAACCGTGGTGTGGTCATGAACCCTGTCGACCACCCGCATGGTGGTGGTGAAGGCCGTACCTCGGGCGGCCGCCACCCGGTGACCCCGTGGGGCAAGCCCACCAAGGGCGCCAAGACCCGCAACAACAAGCGGACCGATCGTTTGATCGTGCGCCGCCGCAACGCGACGAAGGGCTAAGCAATGCCGCGCAGCGTATGGAAAGGTCCGTTCGTGGACGGATACCTCCTCGCCAAGGCGGATGCCGCTCGTGCATCCACCCGCAACGAGATCATCAAGATTTGGTCGCGTCGCAGCACCATTCTGCCGCAGTTCGTGGGCCTGACCTTCGGCGTCTACAACGGCAAGAAGCATCTGCCGGTGCAGGTCACGGAGAACATGGTGGGGCACAAGTTCGGCGAGTTCTCGCCGACCCGCACCTTCACCGGCCACTCGTCGGACAAGAAAGCGAAGCGGGGCTAGTATGAGCAAGCCGAAACATCCCCGCTCGGTCGCCGAGACCGAGGCGCTGGCCATCACCTACAACATCCGGGTTTCGCCGCGGAAGTTGAACTTGGTGGCGCAGACCATTCGTGGCGCCAAGGCGCAGGACGCGATCGCGCAGCTGACCTTCAGCAAGCGCCGCATCGCGGTGACCGTGCGCAAGACGCTGGAAAGCGCCATCGCGAACGCCGAGAACAACCATCAGCTCGATGTGGACCGCCTGGTGGTGAGCCGCGCCGAGGTGGGCCGCGCCATGGTGATGAAGCGCTTCATGGCGCGTGGTCGCGGCAAGGCGGCGCAGGTCGAGAAGTGGTTCAGCCATCTGAAGATTGTGGTCGCCGAGCAGGCCGTGACACAGGAAGCCGCGTAATATGGGTCACAAAGTCAATCCGATCGGGCTTCGGCTCGGCATCAATCGTACCTGGGACAGCCGTTGGTTCGCCGGGCGCGATTACGCCAAGCTGCTGCATGCCGATGTGAAGCTGCGCGAAGCCCTGAAGGAGCGCCTGAAGGGCGCCGGTGTGGCCAAGGTGGTGATCGAGCGCCCGGCGAAGAAGCCGCGCGTGACGATCCACGCCGCCCGCCCCGGTGTCGTCATCGGCAAGAAGGGCGCGGATATCGAGGTGCTGCGCAAGGACATGGCGAAGCTCGCCGGTGCCGAGGTTGCGCTGAACATCCTTGAAATCCGCAAGCCCGAGCTGGACGCCACGCTGGTGGCCGACAGCATCGCGCAGCAGCTGGAGCGCCGCGTGGCGTTTCGTCGGGCGATGAAGCGCGCGGTGCAGTCCGCCATGCGTCTCGGCGCCGGCGGCATTCGTATCAACTGCTCCGGCCGTTTGGGCGGGGCGGAGATCGCGCGCATGGAGTGGTATCGCGAGGGCCGGGTGCCGTTGCATACGCTGCGTGCCGATATCGATTATGGCGTCGCCACGGCGAAGACCACCTATGGCACCTGCGGTGTGAAGGTCTGGATCTTCAAGGGCGAAATCATGGCGCATGACCCGTCGGCGCAGGACAAGCGCGCCGCCGAGCAAGCGCCGCAACGCTGAGGAATGTAGGTCATGCTTCAGCCGAAGCGCACAACTTTTCGTAAGGCCCATAAGGGTCGCATCAAGGGCATCGCCCGGACCGGTTTCAGCCTGTCCTTCGGTGGTTTTGGCCTGAAGGCTCTTGAGCCTGAGCGCGTCACCGCGCGGCAGATCGAGGCGGCCCGCCGCGCGATCACCCGCGCCATGAAGCGCCAGGGTCGCGTGTGGATCCGGATTTTCCCGGATGTGCCCGTCTCCTCCAAGCCTGCCGAAGTCCGCATGGGCTCCGGCAAGGGCGCGCCGGAGTTCTGGGTGGCCCGGGTGAAGCCCGGCCGCATCATGTTCGAGATCGATGGCGTGTCGCTGGACACGGCGAAGGAGGCCCTGGCTCTGGGTGCCGCCAAACTGCCGATCAAGACCAAGATCGTTGCTCGCCTGGGTGGGGACGCCTGATATGACCAAGGTTTCCGACGTGCGCGCGAAGAGCGCCGATGAGCTGCAGGCCATGCTGCTGGACCTGCGCAAAGAGCAGTTCAACCTGCGTTTCCAGCGGGCCACCGGCCAGCTGGAGAGCACGAACCGCATCAAGGCGGTCCGTCGCGACATCGCGCGGGTGAAGACAATCCAGACCGAGCGCACCCGCTCGGCCCAACCCCAGACCTGAAGAGGAGACCCCGGCCATGCCGAAGCGCGTCCTCACCGGGCGGGTCACCAGCGACAAGCAGGACAAGACGGTCACCGTCTTGGTCGAGCGTCGCGTGATGCATCCGCTCTACAAGAAGTTCATCCGGCGTTCGAAGAAATACGCCGCGCATGACGAAGCGAACCTGGCGAAGGAGGGCGACCTCGTGAGCATCGAGGAGTGCCGTCCGATCAGCAAGCGCAAGACCTGGCTGCTGGTCGCGCTCAAGGGTGAACCCGTGGCCCGGCCGGAAGGCTTCGTGGCGGCGGATGAAGGAGTTCCGGCATGATCGGCGTTGAAGCGAACCTCGAGGTCGCCGACAACAGCGGCGCGCGTCGGGTGCAGTGCATCAAGGTGCTGGGCGGCTCCAAGCGCCGCTTCGCCTCGGTGGGTGACATCATCGTGGTCGCGGTGCAGGAAGCGATTCCCCGCGGCAAGGTGAAGAAGGGCTCGGTCGAGCGCGCGGTGATCGTGCGCACCTCCTACCCCGTGCGCCGGGCTGACGGTACGGCCATTCGGTTTGACAAGAACGCCGCCGTTCTGATCAACAAGTCGAACGAGCCGATCGGCACGCGTATTTTTGGACCGGTGGTGCGTGAGCTTCGTGCGAAGAAGTTCATGAAGATCATCTCGCTGGCGCCGGAGGTCCTGTAATCATGGCCGCCAAGATCAAGAAGGGTGACCGCGTTGTCGTCCTGACCGGTCGCGACAAGGGCAAGCGCGGCGAAGTGCTGCGCGTGTTCCCGACCGAGACGCGGGCGCTGGTGCAGGGCGTGCACCTGGTGAAGAAGCACGAGAAGCCGCAGGGCATGGGCAAGCCGGGTGGCATCACCACCAAGGAAGCGCCGATTCACCTGAGCAACATCTCGTTGATCGATCCCAAGTCGGACAAGCCGGCGCGGGTTGGTTTCAAGACCCTGGAAGACGGCCGCAAGGTCCGCGTTTCCAAGGCATCCGGTGAGGTGCTCGACGCATGAGCGGGACAAAAGGTAAGGGCGCGCCCGCCAAGGGCGGCAAGCCCGGCAACAAGAAGACCGGCGGCAAGACGGGCGGCGCTGGCGCCCCCGTCAAGGCCGAGGGCACGACACGTGGGCAGAGCACGGTTCCGGCTGCTGCCGGCCCGGCTGTCGCCCGCGATGTCGAGGCACGGCTGGCCGTGGCCTATCGCGACGTGGTGCGCGCCAAGCTCATCGAAGAGTTTGGCTACACCAATCCGTTGGAAGTGCCCAAGCTGACGAAGATCGTCATCAATATGGGCGTGGGCGAGGCGGCGGGCGACCAGAAGAAGCTCGATGCCGCGGTCGGCGATCTGATGCTGATTTCCGGCCAGAAGCCGGTGCGCACGATGGCGAAGAAGGCGATCGCGGGCTTCAAGATCCGCGAGGGCCAGGCCATCGGCACCAAGGTGACGCTGCGCAAGACCCGGATGTTCGAGTTCCTCGACCGTCTGGTGACCATTGCCCTGCCGCGTGTCCGCGACTTCCGTGGGCTGCAGGGGACCAAGGGTTTCGACGGGCGCGGGAATTACGCGATGGGGCTCAAGGAGCAGATCGTGTTTCCCGAGATCGTCTACGACAAGGTGGACACCGTTCGCGGCATGGACATCGTGTTCGTGACCACCGCAAAGACCGACAAGGAAGCGAAAGCGCTGCTCAAGGCGTTCGAACTTCCCTTCACGAACTGAGGCAATTGGAAAACCGGTGAGCCCAGGCTTGTTACCCTGTCGCTCACCAGGTTCCGGAGGATAGACACGATATGGCGAAGACTTCGTCCGTCGAGAAGAACAAGCGCCGTGAGCTGCTGTCGGCCACGCATGCGAAGAAGCGTGCGAAGCTGAAGGCTGTGGTGATGGACCGCGAGGCTCCCATTGAGGAGCGCTTCGAGGCGACCATCAAGCTCGCGCAGCTGCCGCGTAACGGGGCCAAGGTCCGCGTGCGCCTGCGCTGCGAGCTGACCGGTCGCCCGCGCGGCAACTATCGCAAGTTCAAGCTCAGCCGAAACATGCTGCGGTCCATGGCCAACAGCGGGCAGCTGCCCGGTGTGGTCAAGGCCAGCTGGTAAGGGAGCCCAGACATGTCGATGTCCGATCCCGTGGGTGACCTTCTCACCCGCATCCGCAATGCCCAGAGTGCCCGCCAGTCGCGCTGCGTGGCGCCGGCCAGCCGCCTGAAGGCGGACGTGCTGGATGTCCTCAAGCGCGAGGGTTACATCCGCGCCTGGAAAATCTCCGAGGTGCGCGCCGGTATTTCTCAGCTCGAGATCGAGCTGAAATATTCCGAGGGCGAGCCTGCCATCAAGGAAGTGAGCCGCGTGTCCAAGCCTGGGCGCCGGGTCTACTCCAAGATCAAGGAGCTGCCGAAGTTCTATTCGGGTCTCGGCATTTCCATCTTGTCCACGCCCAAGGGCGTGATGAGCGACGCTGAAGCACGGGCTGCCAATGTCGGCGGCGAAGTGCTGGCGCGCGTGTTCTAAGGGGGCCAGCAGAATGTCACGCGTTGGCAAATATCCCGTGCCGGTGCCGGCCGGTGTCACCTTGGCGCTGCAGGGCAGCACCCTGGTGGCCAAGGGCAAGCTGGGCCAGCTCAGCATGCCGGTGTCCGAATCGGTCGAGCTCGACATCGCGCCGGGGACGGTTGCGGTGAAGCCCATCGGTCGCGACCGGCAGAGCCGGACGATGTGGGGCACCACCCGCAGCCTGATCAACAGCATGGTGCAGGGCGTCTCGGTCGGCTTCACGAAGTCGATGGAGATCAACGGCACCGGCTACCGCGCCGCGGTGCAGGGTCCTGAGCTGGTGCTGAACCTCGGCTACAGCCACGAAATCCGTTACACGGTTCCGGCGGGCATCAAGATCACCTGCGAGAAGCCGACTGCCATCAAGGTGGAAGGCATGGACAAGCGCCAGGTCGGCCAGGTGGCTGCGGAAATCCGCGGCTATCGCGGCCCCGAGCCCTACAAGGGCAAGGGCGTGAAGTACGAAGGTGAACAGATCCTCCGGAAGGAGGGTAAGAAGAAGTAATGGCCCTGAAGAAACTCGACCTCGAAGCCCGGCGTCGCGCCCGTCTTCGCTATCAGATCCGGCAGAAGTCCGGCGGGCGTGCGCGCCTGTCGGTGTTCCGTTCGGGCAAGCACATCTATGCGCAGGTCATCGACGATGCGGCTGGTCGCACGCTGGCGGCCGCTTCTTCGCTCGAGAAGCCGCTGCGCGAGGCGCTGAAGACTGGCGCCGACAAGGATGCGGCTGTGGCCGTGGGCAAGCTGGTGGCCGAGCGGGCCCTGGCGGCCGGCGTTTCGGCCGTGGTCTTCGACCGCGGTCCCTATCTCTACCATGGCCGCGTGAAAGCGCTGGCCGATGCCGCCCGCGAAGGCGGGCTGGCATTCTAAGGGGCATTCGATATGGCACGTGAACCGCGCAGCGGTGGCGAAGGTGGTGGTGGTGGTGAGCGCGAGGGTCGCGGCCGCGGCCGTGGTCGCCGCGACGACAACCGGCAGCAGCAGACGTCCGAGGGCGATGACCTGAAGGACAAGCTGGTCACGATCAATCGCGTGGCCAAGGTGGTGAAGGGTGGCCGTCGCTTCTCCTTTGCCGCGTTGGTTGTCGTGGGTGACCAGAAGGGCCGTGTGGGCTGGGGCGCCGGCAAGGCGCGCGAGGTCCCCGAGGCGATCCGCAAGGCGACCGAGCGCGCCAAGCGCACCATGATCCGCGTGGCGATGCGCGAGGGCCGGACCCTGCATCATGATGTTGTGGGTGAGTTCGGCGCTGGCCGCGTTTACCTGCGTGCGGCGCCCGCGGGCACTGGCATCATTGCCGGCGGCCCGATGCGCGCCGTGTTCGAGACGCTGGGGATGGGTGACGTCGTGGCCAAGTGCACCGGCACCACCAACCCGCACAACATGGTGAAGGCGACCTTCGCCGGTCTGGCGCGTGCCGCCAGCCCGCGCAGCGTGGCCAGCCGGCGTGGCAAGAAGGTGGGCGATCTGCTCGGCACCAAGAAGGGCGACGAGCCCACGGCGGAGGCGGCCAATGTCTGAGGAAGCCAAGGCTACGGTGACCGTCCGTCAGACGGGTTCGCCAATTGGTCGCAAGCCTGGCCAGCGCGAGACGCTGATCGGGCTCGGCCTGAACAAGATGAACCGGGTTCGCACCCTTGAGGACACTCCCAGCGTTCGTGGGATGATCAAGAAGGTCGCGCACCTGATCAAGGTGGAGAGCTGAGATGAAGCTCAACGAACTCAAGGACAACGACGGCGCGCGGCTGAAGTTCAAGCGCATCGGTCGTGGTATTGGCTCGGGCAAGGGTAAGACCTCCGGCCGCGGCGTGAAGGGCCAGAAGGCCCGCACCGGCGTGTCGCTGAACGGCTTCGAGGGTGGTCAGCTGCCGATCTACCGGCGTCTGCCCAAGCGCGGCTTTGTGAACATCTTCCGCAAGGAATACGCGCCCTTGAACGTGGGCGCGCTGGACAAGGCGATCAGCGAGGGCCGCCTGCCTGGTGACCAGCCGCTGGATGAGACCATGCTGAAGGCGGCGGGTGTGGTGCGCAGCCAGGCTCGGCTGTCCGGCGTGCGGCTGCTTGGCCAGGGCACGATCACCCGCGCGGTGACCATCACCGTCTCCGGCGCTTCGGCGACGGCGATCGCGGCGATCCAGGCTGCTGGTGGCACGATCACGCTGCTGAATGCGGCCCCAGAGGCGGCTTCGGAAGCGGCGCCTGAAGCCTGATGTTTCCACCTCGCGCATTCGCGCGGGGTTTGCGGTAATATGGGGCGGCGCCCGGATTGGTATTCGGGCGCCGTTTTCATGGGGAATAGGCGATGGCCTCGGCGGCTGAGCAACTCGCGTCCAGTCTGAATTTCGGTGTTCTGGCGAAGGCCACCGAGCTGAAGAAGCGCCTCTGGTTCACCCTGGGGGCACTGATCGTCTACCGAATCGGCAGCTATGTGCCGGTGCCGGGCGTTGATGCGGCCGTAATGGGTGAAATGCTGCGCCAGCACGGCGGCGGCATCCTGGGCATGTTCGACATGTTCACCGGCGGCGCGTTGGGGCGGATGACCGTCTTCGCGCTGAACATCATGCCCTACATCTCGGCCTCGATCATCGTGCAGCTGATGACGGCGGCGATTCCGTCCTGGGAGGCCCTCAAGAAGGAGGGCGAGAGCGGTCGTAAGAAGCTCAACCAATATACACGCTACCTGACATTGGCGATTGCCATCGTGCAGGCCTATGGCATTGCCGTGGGGCTTGAGAGTGTGCGTGGCACCGCGGGGGCGGCGGTGGTGGATCCGGGAATGATGTTCCGGCTCTCCTGCGTCATCACCCTGGTGGGCGGCACCATGTTCCTGATGTGGCTGGGCGAGCAGGTGACGGCGCGCGGCGTGGGCAATGGCATTTCGCTCATCATCTTCGCGGGAATCGTGGCCAATCTGCCATCCGCGATGATCGCGCTGCTGGAACTCGGGCGGACCGGCGCGCTGTCCACCTTCTTCATCCTGTTCTTCATCATCGCGGCGCTGGGCGTGATCGCGCTGGTGGTGTTCGTCGAGCGGGCGCAGCGGCGCATTCCGGTGCAATACCCCAAGCGCCAGGTCGGCAACCGGATGATGGGGGGCGAAAACACCCATCTGCCGCTGAAGCTCAACACCTCGGGCGTGATTCCACCCATCTTCGCCTCCTCGCTGCTGCTGCTCCCGGCGACGGTGGCTGGCTTCAGCACCGATGCAACGGCCGATACCTGGCTGCAATGGATCGCCAACCAGCTCGCGCACGGCATGCCGGCCTACATGCTGCTCTACATGGCGATGATCATCTTCTTCGCGTTCTTCTACACTGCCGTGGTGTTCAACCCGGTGGAGACGGCTGACAACCTGAAGAAATATGGCGGCTTCGTCGCCGGCATCCGCCCCGGCGCGAATACCGCCGAGTATTTCGACCGTGTGCTGACCAGGCTGACGGCGGTGGGCGCGCTCTACCTCTGCGTGGTCTGCCTGATCCCGGAATTGCTGATTTCGAATTACGGCGTGCCGTTCTACTTCGGCGGTACCTCGTTGCTCATCATCGTGACGGTGACGATGGACACGGTGGCGCAGGTGCAGTCCCACTTGTTTCAGCATCAATATGAAGGTTTGATCAAAAAGGCCCGCCTTGGCGGCAAAGGCCAGATGGGTGGCCAAAGGGGTGGAAAACGTTGATGAACCTGATTTTGTTGGGCCCGCCAGGTGCGGGCAAGGGCACCCAGGCGAAACGCCTGGAAGACGCCTTTGGCCTCGTGCAGATCTCGACCGGTGACATGCTGCGGGCCGAGGTGAAGGCCGGCACCCCGATCGGGCTCGAGGCGCGGGCCATCATGGAGCGTGGTGACTTGGTGCCGGACGCCATCATCACCGCCATGCTCGCCAACCGCGTGGCGCAGCCCGATGCGACGAAGGGTTTCATTCTCGACGGCTTTCCCCGCACCGTGCCGCAGGCCGAGGCGCTCGACCGGATGCTGGCCGAGAAGGGCATCCCGCTTGATCATGTCATCGAGCTGAAGGTCGATGACGCGGCGCTGGTGGGCCGGATTTCCGGCCGCTACACCTGCGCCAAATGCGGCGCTGGCTATCACGACGAGTTCAAGAAGCCGGTTGTCGATGGAACTTGCGACAATTGTGGCAGCACCGAGTTCAGCCGCAGGGCGGATGACAAGGCGGAGACGGTGGCCGCAAGGCTTGCCGCCTATCACCGTCAGACGGCGCCGCTGCTGCCCTTCTATGGGGCGCAGGGCAAGCTTTCCGCGGTGGATGGCATGGCGGCGATGGACAGTGTGTTTTCGGCACTGTCGGCGATCGTCAAACCATGAACGTGGCGTTGACTCTTTTGGTTTCGGGGTGTAGTGCCCCGCTTCTTTCGGCAACGGCGCCCGCGCGCCGTGCTGCCGTTTTAACCCATACCCAAACGGTGGCAGGCCCGAAGCCCGCCGCCGCCCGACTTTGAGACGACAGGAGCAGCTCAGTGGCGCGTATCGCCGGCGTGAATATCCCCACGAACAAGCGCGTGCTGATCTCGCTGCGCTATATCTATGGCATTGGCCCTCAGAACGCCAAGGACATCTGCGAGAAGCTGGGCATCCCTGCTGAACGCCGCGTCAACCAGCTGACCGATGAGGAAATCGGCAAGCTGCGTGAGACGATCGACCGCGACTATCGCGTGGAGGGTGACCTCCGCCGCGAAGTGGCGATGAACATCAAGCGGCTCATGGACATGGCGGCCTATCGCGGGTTGCGCCATCGCCGTGGCCTGCCGGTCCGTGGCCAGCGCACGCACACCAATGCGCGCACCCGCAAGGGCAAGGCCGTGGCGATTGCCGGCAAGAAGAAGGTGACGAAGTAATATGGCACGCGCAGCAACCGCCGGCGGCTCTCGCCCCCGCAAGAAGGAACGGAAGAACATTTCTTCCGGCGTGGCCCATGTGCTCGCGACCTTCAACAACACCATCGTGACCATCACCGATGCCCAGGGGAATGCGATCTCCTGGTCCTCCTCGGGCACGCAGGGCTTCAAGGGCAGCCGCAAGAGCACCCCTTACGCCGCGCAGATGGCCGCCGAGGATGCCGGCAAGAAGGCCCGCGAACACGGGATGGAGACGCTGGAAATCATGGTGAGCGGCCCCGGTTCGGGCCGCGAGAGCGCGCTCCGCGCCCTGCAATCCGTGGGCTTCTATGTCACTTCCATCAAGGACGTGACGCCCATCCCGCACAATGGTTGCCGCCCGCGCAAGCGCCGTCGGGTGTGATTTCGGCGCCGCTTCGGTGGCGCCACTCACCCGCTCGCGTGCTCACTGCGCAACCCTACGGAGACTGACGCCATGCTCGAACGCAATTGGCGCTCCCTGATCCGGCCCGAGCGGCTGGACGTGGAGCCTGGGGCAGACCCCAACCGCACCGCCACCGTCGTGGCCGAGCCGCTGGAACGCGGCTTCGGCATGACGCTCGGCAACGCGATCCGTCGCATTCTGCTGTCCTCGCTGCAGGGTGCGGCCGTGACCGGCATCCGCATCGACGGCGTGCTGCATGAGTTCAGCAGCATCAACGGCGTGCGCGAAGACGTCACCGACATCGTGCTGAACGTGAAGCAGCTTGCGATTCGCATGCCGGGCGAGGGCATGAAGCGCCTGAACCTGACGGCCAAGGGTCCCGGTGAAGTCACCGCCGGCCAGATCCAGACCACGGGCGATATCGAGATCGCGAACCCCGACCTCGTGCTCTGCACGCTGGATGACGGCGCGACGCTCAACATGGAATTCACCGTCCAGCTCGGCCGCGGCTATGTGCCTGCGGCGATGAACCGGCCGGAGGATGCGCCCATCGGCTTCATCCCCATCGATGCCATCTACTCGCCCGTGCGCCGCGTGGCCTATCGAGTCGAGCCGACCCGCGTGGGTCAGGTGACCGATTACGATCGCCTGGTGCTGAACGTGGAGACCGATGGCACGGTGGCGCCGGATGACGCGGTGGCGGTCGCCGCCCGCATCCTGCAGGACCAGCTGCAGCTCTTCATCAACTTCGACGAACCGCGCCAGCGCGTGGTGGAAGACGTGCAGGACGACCTGCCCTTCAACCGCAACCTGCTGCGCAAGGTGGACGAGCTCGAGCTCTCCGTCCGTTCGGCGAATTGCCTGAAGAACGACAACATCGTCTATATCGGCGACCTGGTCCAAAAGTCGGAGCAGGAAATGCTGCGGACGCCGAATTTCGGCCGCAAGTCGCTGAACGAGATCAAGGAAGTGCTTGCCTCGATGGGTCTGGGCCTCGGCATGTCGGTTACCGGCTGGCCGCCTGAGAACATCGAAGACCTCGCCAAGAAAATCGAAGAACCGTTTTAAGCAGAACGGTTAAGGAGCTTTCACTATGCGTCACGGTATGGCCAACAGAAAACTTGGCGTTACTTCCACCCATCGGGCCGCCATGTTCCGCAACATGGCGACCTCGCTGCTCAAGCATGAGCAGATCACCACCACGCTGCCCAAGGCGAAGGAGCTGCGTCCCTATGTCGAGCGCATTATCACGCTCGGCAAGCGCGGCGGCCTTCATGCGCGGCGCCAGGCCTATGCGCAGATCATGGACGAGAAGGTGGTGGACAAGCTCTTCACCACGATCGCCGAGCGCTATAAGGCGCGCTCGGGTGGCTATACCCGCGTGCTGAAGGCCGGCATTCGCTACGGCGATGCCGCGACCATGGCGGTGATTGAGCTGGTGGAGCGCGACGTCGCGGCCAAGGGGCTGGACAGCGGTCCGAAGCCGGAAGTCGAGGCTGACGAGGAGGGCTGAGGCCTTCGCGTACGAGAGGGCGGCTTGGCCGCCCTTTTTACGGAGAGGCGATAGGCATAATATCCTTGATTGTGCGGTGTTCCCGGGCTATGACTGCGGCTTTTCATCATCGGCGGGCCGGCTGCCACGCCTGACGGCCGCCAGAGCGTCACCACGATCCGCGCGCGGTTTCGGCCGCGCGTTCGGCCTGTCCCGGCCGCCGCTTCGGGATTGGGGAATTTGTCCCCAAACCGCAATTTGTGCGATACATAACGCGGCTCAATCCACATCTGGTGTTGGTTTGCCAGTGGCACACCACATCTGGTCTTGTCGTCAACCCCAGCGCAGCTGGCTTTCCAACTCCGGATTGAACCCGCGCAACGGTACCCGCAGCGCCTCCGGCCAGGGCGCGAAGCGGGGCGGGATGAAGAGGCTGGGGCGGCCCTGTTCCCACAGCATCAGCGCGACCTGCTCGGCACTGGGCTCATAGGCCAGGAAGACCCGCGCCTCCGCGGTGCCGGCCCAGCCATGCAGCCAACCCTCATGCCAGCCCAGACCCGGGCCACGGCCGCGCAGGGTATCGCTCACCACCCGCTGGCGGCCGGCCGACATCACCCTCAGGCGTGGAAACACCGCGGGGTGCAGTGCCAGCGCCAGCACCGGCTGGCCGGTGAGGCCGGAGAATTCCTCCGGCGGAACGGCGCTGCCGGCGGCGAGCCAGAGAAACTCGCGCCTAATCAAGGCGAATATTCGCTTCCCGCACCACCCGGCCCATTTCCGCGCGTCCCTCGGTGACGAACCGGGAGAAAACCTCGGGGCTGCTGCCCACGGGCTCGGCGCCCAGCCCGGCCAGGCGTTCACGCAGCTCCGCCAACGCCAGCGCCTCGCGCACTGCGCCGAACAGGGACAGCAGCACCGCGTCCGGCGTGCCTGCCGGCGCGAAGAGGCTGGCCCATTCGGAGATCGCGACCCCAGGCAGGCCGCTCTCCGCGAAGGTGGGCACAAGAGGGCGCAGCGTGGTGCGGTTGGCATTGGCCACGGCCAGGAAGCGGGCGCGGCCGCTATCCACGATGGGCCGGGCCGAGAGCATGGTGATGAAGACGGCGTCCAGCGCGCCGGCCGCCAGGTCACGCGCCGCATCCGCCCCACCGCGATAGGGCGCGTGGGTGAGCTCGATCCCGGCTGCGCGGGACAACTGCACGAGGCCGAGATGCCCCGCCGTGGCATTGCCCTGGGTGCCGACCGAGAGCTGCCCCGGCCGTGCCTTCGCCAGGTTGATGAAACCGGCCAGCGAATCGACCGGCAGGTCGTTCTTCACCGCCAGCACCTGCGGGAAGGTGACGACCTGGGAAATGGGCGCAAAGGCGGTGGCATAGTCGAAGGGCAGGTTGCGGATGACATGCGGGTTCACGAGGTGCGAACTGGCATCGAAGAGCAGCGTATGCCCATCGGCGGGGCTGCGGGCGACCTCATAGCCGCCGAGCGAGCCGCCGGCGCCGGTGCGGTTCTCCACCACCACGGGCTGGCCCAGTTTTTCGGAGGCCCGGGGGAAAATGGCGCGGGCGGCGCTGTCGGCGGCCCCCCCTGCGGCGAAGGGCACCACCAGGCGGATGGTGCGGCTGGGGAAGGTCTGGGCGAGCGCCGGCATGGCCAGCGGCAGGGCGAGGAGGATCCGGCGTTTCATGCCGCCCTTCTACGCCAGGGCGAGCAGCCGGTCCAAATCCTGTTCGGCGCGGCAGGCGATGAAGCGCCCGTCCCGGCCGGGCATGGGCACAGCGGTCAGGCCGATATCGGCATAGATGCGCAGCCATTCCGGCCCGACATCCAGGAAAGCGGGGCGGACGCCGGCGTGCTCGCAGGCATCGCGGAAGCGCCATATCGCGCTGACCCGGTCGCCCAGGTCGCCCGCCGGGTCGCCATGCGCCAGCCAGAGCGGCGGGCGGCGGGAGAAGGCCATGCCGGCGCGGCCAGCCTCACCCAGGATCACGCCATCGGCCGCCTCCGGCGTGGCGCCGCGCCAGGATGCGAGCATGGCGCGGCCGGCCTCATCATAGGGCAGGGGGCGGATGCGGGCAGGGCGCAACAGCCGGGCCAGGCCCACCAGCAGCAGCACGGCGGTCAGGCCCACGGTAAAGCGCAGCGCATTGGGCGCGTCATCGGCGAAGACCACCTCCCACCAGGAGCTGTCCTGCACCTCGATGCGGTGCCCGACCAGGGCCAGGGTAATGCCGCAGAAGGCCGCGGCGCCGAGCGGCACCAGCGCCTCGGGGCTCAGTGGCTCGGCCCAGAGGCGGGAGCGGCGGTAGAAGCTGGGTCGCATCGTCAGCAGCAAGGCGGCGACAGCGGGGAAGGGGGCCCAGGCGAACCAGGCCTCGCCGCGCAGCCAGACCGTGAGGCCACCCAGCAGGAGCAGCGCCACCGCCAGCCCCCAGCCGATGGCCAGCCGGCGTGCCAGGCCATAGGCCAGGACGAGCAGTGCCGATCCCAGCACGGAGGCAGCGAATTGCGAGGCGGCGGCAAGCGAATAGCTGCCCCAGATCATCATCAAGCCGCCCGAGGCCGGCAGGGCGCCGATGAAGATCAGCAGCGCGCCCAGGATGGCGACGAGCCCGGCCATGGCCGGCGCCTCCAGCGCCTCCGCCCCCTTGGTCACGGCGGTGAAGCGGGCGAGCACGGCGCCGCGCTGGCTGAGCTCGAAGCCGGCGAAGAGTGCGCCGGCGATGAACAGCGGCACGATGTAGTAGTAGAGCCGGAAGACCAGCAGGGCGCCGATCACCTCGGCCGGACCCATATAGGGCGACAGGCCGATGAGGATGGCGCTGTCGAAGACGCCCAGGCCGCCGGGCACACTGGCGAAAATCCCGAGAGCATAGGCCGCGAGATAAATGCCCACGAAGCGCACGAAGGTCAGCCCCTCGGCCGGCGGCAGCAGAATGTAGAAGATGGCGGCGGTGACGGCGACATCGACGGTGGCGAGCACGGTCTGGGCGAGGGCCATCTTCAGCCCGGGCAACTCGATCTCGTGGCGGAAGACGGTGATGGTGCGGAAGAAGCGGCTGAGCACGACATAGGCGACCACGATGCCCCAGAGCGGCAGCGCCAGCGCCTGCAAGGCCCAGCGCGGCAGGTGGCTGCCCAGCCAGGGTACCACCTCGGGCTCGGTGACCAGCACGAGGCCGGCCAGCGCCATGCCGCCCAGGCCGAAGGTGAGCGAGGTGAAGCCGATGACCTTGGCGATCTCCACCGCCGAATAGCCCCAGGCGGAATAGAAGCGAAACCGCACCGCCGCCCCGGACACAGCGGCGAAGCCCAGATTATGCGCCAGGGAATAGCCGCAGAAGCTGGCCATCAGCGAGCGCGCCCAGCTCGCCGGCTTGCCGGCATAGAGCGAGCCCAGCTTGTCGTAGACCGCGAGCACGGCATAGGCGAGCACGGTGCAGCCCGCCGCCAGCCACAACGCCCGATGCGGGATGGCGGCCATCGCGTCGCGCACCTGGGCGACGGAGAGGCTGCGGAACTCGCGCTGCACCACGTAGATGGCGCCGGCCAGCAGCACGACGCCGAAAATCGTGGCACCGTAGCGCTTGAGGAAGCCGATCACCGGGCCAGCGCCGCCCGGATCACGCAGATGCTGCGCGCAATGCCATAGGCGGCGATGACGGAGCCGAAGCGCGGCCCCTCATCGGCGCCGAGCAGCACCTGGTAGAGCGCATTGAACCAGGTGCGGCCGACGCCCATCGAGCCGTCCTTGTTCGGCACAGCGAAGGGCGGGCGCCGGCCGGCATCATAGATGATGTCCTGAATGGCCTTGGCCCGCTCGGCGCCGGGGGGCATGGTGTCGATCGCGGCGGCATGGGCTTCGAGGCGGGTGATGAGATCTTCCAGGCCCTCGCGCTCCTCGGCGGTTGCGACGCGCGGCTTGAGGTGGGGGCGGACGAAATCCTCGCAATACGCCACCGCGCGGGCCACCAGCACATCGAGGAAGGGATGCGTGTCCGGCGCCGTGTCGGGGGCGTAGTTGCGCACGAAGGCCCAGAGGTCGGCCGGCGTCTCGGCCGCGCTGACGGCCGCCAGGTTCAGCAGGGTCTGAAAGGAAAGCGGGCTATGGGCGGATTGCGGGATATGGCCGGCATGGATGTGCCAGGCCGGGTTGGCCGCCTGCTCGGGCATGGGCGTGGCCATGCCGCGCTCGGCGTTCTGCAGATATTCGTCCACCGCGCGGGGAATCTGGTCGAAATACAGCCGCTTGGCCCGTGTCGGCTGGTTGTACATGAACTGGCCCAGGCTTTCCGGGGGGGCGTAGCGCAGCCATTCGTCGATGGTCAGGCCATTGCCCTTGGATTTGCTGATCTTCTGGCCGGTGTCGTCCAGGAAGAGTTCGTAGGTCAGGTTCAGCGGTGGCTCGGCCCCCAGGGCGCGACAGATGGCCGAGGAGAGGCGGACGCTGTCGATCAGATCCTTGCCCGACATCTCGTAGTCGACGCCCAGCGCATACCAGCGCAGCGCCCAGTCGGCTTTCCACTGCGCCTTGCAATGGCCGCCGGTGACGGGGGTTTCGAAGCGCTGCCCGGCTTCGTCTTTCCACACCAGCGTGCCATCGGCGCGCACCTCCTCCATCGGCACCTGCATGACCACACCGGTGACGGGATGAATGGGCAGGAAGGGCGAGTAGGTGGCGCGCCGGTCCGGCCCGAGCGTGGGCAGGATGATGGCGCGGATTTCCTCGTGGCGTTCGGCCATGCGCAGCAGTGCCGCGTCGAAGCGGCCCTCGCTGTAGTAGTCGGTGCTGGAGGCGAAGTCGTAGTCGAAGCCGAAGGCGTCGAGAAACGCCCGCAGCCGGGCATTGTTGTGCGCGCCGAAGCTGGGATGGGTACCGAAGGGGTCGGGGATCCTTGTCAGTGGCTTGCCGAGATTGGCGATCAGCAAGTCCCGGTTCGGCACATTCTCGGGCGCCTTGCGCAGCCCGTCCATGTCGTCGCTGAAGGCGAGCAGGCGGGATGGCTGGCCGGTCAATGCCGAGAACGCGTGGCGCACCCAGGAGGTGCGCGCGACCTCACCGAAGGTGCCGATATGCGGCAGGCCGGAGGGGCCGTAGCCGGTCTCGAACAGGGCATGGGTCTTGCCCTGCTTGGCCAGGCGGTCGGCGAGTTTGCCGGCTTCCTCGATGGGCCAGGCTTTTTGGGTGCGGAGCGTGGGGTCGGCGGTCATGCCAGGGGCATGGCGCATGGGGGGGCCGGGGTCAACGCGGTCGCGGGCGCCGAGGGTGGGATGCGTTGGGGCGGGTTCGCCGAAAACGCTGAATCCCGCTCCAGGATTGGCCTCAGCGAAACACCATGGCGTCCCGGTTGTCCTGCATCAGCCGCCCCAGGCTGGGGATTCGGTCCAGCCCGAGGCCGGCGGGGGGCGCGCCATCCTCGCCCGCGGTGATGGCGGGGTAGCTGGCGGAGGAGATTTTCTCCCACTTGCCCGAGGGCTTGCGGATTTCGACCTGCGCCACCGTGGCCTTGAGGTTGAGCCGAACGATGGCGTCGCCCGGCTTCTGTGGCTTGGACAGGCTGGGATGGCCGCCGATGATGCGCCAGCCGGTGGACAGCGCCCAGGCTGTGATGTCGTCCTTTGTCATGCGAACTCCTTGCGGGGCTTGGATTTGGTGGGCGCGCGCATGGTCATACCCGTTCAACCCCCGGCGCCGACACAAAAAGGTCCAGCCCCAGCCGCTCCGACAGCGTCCGCGCCGCGAGGATGCCCCGCACGCTGTTGCCCGCCGCGTCCAGTGGTGGTGAGAAGCTGCCCAGCGCGCCCTTGCCGGGTGAGACGGTGACGATACCCCCGCCAATGCCGCTCTTGCCCGGCAGGCCGATGTCGCAGAGCCAGTCGCCCGAGGCCTCGTACATCCCCGCCGTCGCCATCACTGCCAGCGCCTGGCGGCAGGCCATGGCATCCACCACCGCCTCGCCGGTCAGCGGGTTCACGCCTCCATCGCCGAGCGTGGCCCCCATCACCGCCAGGTCATGCGCGGTGACGGCGAGCGAACACTGCCTGGTGTAAAGGTCCACCGCCTCCATCGGGTCGCAAAAAATCCGGTCGCGCGATTGCAGCACCGAGGCCAGGCCGCGGTTGCGAAAATTGGTCTCGCTGGCGGATTGGTAGATCTCGTCATCCAGCGCCAGCTCGCGCCCGGCGAAGCGGCAAAGGCCCTCATGGATGAAGGCCCAGCGCGCCGCCGGCCCATCGCCCGGCACCAGCGAGGTGGTGGCGATGGCCCCGGCATTGACCATGGGGTTGGTGCGGCCATCCGGGCTCGCCTCGATCGCCGCCACAGAATTGAAGGCGCGGCCGGTGGCATTGGCGCCAACCCGCGCCCGCACCGCCTCGAACCCGATCGCCTGCGCCACCAGCGCCATGACGAAGGGCTTTGACACGCTCATGATCGAGAAGGGATGCATCGCATCCCCTGCCTCGAACACGCGGCCATTGGTGCCCACGATGCTCAGGCCGAACAGCGATGGCTCCACCCGGGCCAGCGCGGGATAGACCCGGCTGACCTCGCCCGCAGTCTCACCCGCATGCTGCGCATGGGTTTCGCGCAGGATCTGGCCGACATCATCGGGTTCCGGCAGGCGGCCGGTGGAGATGTAGCGCGCTATCGCGGCAGCTCCTGCTCGACGAGTGCAGCGAAGAACGCCACGCCATAAGGCGCCGCCTCGTCGTTGAAGTCATATTTCGGGTGGTGCACCGGCACGCCGCCCTTTCCGTCAGGCCCCTTCTGGCCGAGCTTCACGAAGGCGCCCGGGCGCTTTTCCAGCATGTAGGAAAAATCCTCGGCGCCCATGATCGGCGGGCGCTTGCGGATGATTCCGCCCTCCGGGAAGACCTTCGCCGCCGCGGCGGCCGCCAGGTCGGTCTGGTGCTCGTGGTTCACCGTGACGGGGTAGCCGGATTTCCAGACCACCTCGATCTCGGCCTCGAAAGCCTCGGCGATGGACGCGGCGACGCGCTTGATGTGCCGCTCCATCGCAGCGCGTGTCTCGGCCTTGAGCGTGCGCAGGGTGCCCTTGATCTCGGCGGTTTCGGGAATGACGTTGCTGGCCGAGCCGGCATGGAACATGCAAAGCGACAGCACCGCGCTGTCCAGCGGGTCCACCCGGCGCGACACCAGATGTTGGAGGGCGACGACGAGGTTGGAGCCGATCACCACCGGGTCGATCGCCATATGCGGCCGCGCCGCGTGCCCGCCCAGGCCGCGGATGTTGAAGGTCATGGTATCCGCCGCGGCCAGGATCGGCCCGGCCACGATGGAGATTTCGCCCACCGTCAGCGAGGGATCATTGTGGATGCCATAGACGCTGTCGGTCGGAAAACGGTCGAAGACGCCTTCCTCCATCATCACCCGGCCGCCGCCGCCGCCCTCTTCGGCGGGCTGGAACAGGAAGTTCACTGTGCCGTCGAAATTGCGCGTCTCGGCCAGGTATTTGGCCGCGCCCAGCAGCATGGCGGTGTGTCCGTCATGGCCGCAGGCATGCATCTTGCCCGGGGTTTTCGAGGCATGTGGCAGGCCGGTCTCCTCGGTCATCGGCAGGCAATCCATGTCGGCGCGGAGTGCGATGGATTTGCCGGAATTGCCGTTGCGCAGCACCCCCACAACGCCGGTGCCGGCGATGTTGCGATGCACCTCGATGCCCCAGGAGGCGAGCTTCTCCGCCACCAGCGCGCTGGTCGCGTGCTCCTCGAACCCCATTTCGGGATTGGCATGGATGGTCTGGCGCCATTCGGCGATTTCGGGGCCGAGGCCGGCGATTCGGTTGTTCAGGGGCATGATGTTCTCCGGTCAGGCGACCAGCCTATAGTGACACCGAAACGCTGCAAGAAGGGGGGCCAAAACATGCTGCTCGCGCTCGATCAGGGCACCACCTCCACCCGCGCCATCCGCTTCGATGACGCACTCCGCCCGCAGGCCACGGCGCAGCGCGAACTCACCCAGCACTTTCCGGCCCCCGGCTGGGTCGAACACGAGCCGGAGGATCTGATCCGGGACAGCACAGCCGTGCTGCGCGAGGCGGCGGGCGACCACCCGATTACCGCCATCGGCATCACCAACCAGCGCGAGACCACGCTGCTCTGGCGGCGCGACAGCGGCGAGGCGATCCACCGCGCCATCGTCTGGCAGGACCGCCGCACCGCCGAATTCTGCGCGACCCTGCCCGAGGCGCTGATCACCGAACGCACGGGCCTGCTGCCCGACCCCTATTTCAGCGCCAGCAAACTGGCCTGGCTGCTGGACAACGTGCCCGGCGCGCGGGCGGATGCCGAAGCCGGCCGGCTCTGCTTCGGCACGGTGGACAGTTTCCTGCTGTTCCGCCTCACCGGCGTGCACGCCACCGACGCGACCAACGCCAGCCGCACCATGCTGTTCAACATCCACACCGGCGAGTGGGATGACGAGATGCTCCGCCTCTTCAACATCCCCCGCGCGGTGCTGCCGCAGGTCTTCGACAGCGCCGCCGAATTCGGCGTGACCACGGTGCTGGGCCGCCCCGTGCCCATCCGCGGCATCGCCGGCGACCAGCATGCCGCCACCATCGGCCAGGCCTGCTTCACGCCAGGCATGCTGAAATCCACCTATGGCACCGGCTGCTTCGCCATGCTGGTGACCGGCGCCGCCGTCACATCACGCCACCGGCTGCTGACGACCATCGCCTGGCAGCTCGGCGGTCTGCGCACCTATGCGCTGGAGGGCGCCATCTTCAATGCCGGCAGCACGGTGCAATGGCTGCGCGACGGGCTCGGCATCATCGCCACGGCCGCCGAGGCCACGGCACTGGCCCCCCAGGCCGATCCGGCTTCCGGCGTGCATCTCGTGCCCGCCTTCACCGGCCTGGGCGCGCCGTGGTGGGACAGCCAGGCCCGCGCGGCCCTCAGCGGCCTGACCCGCGGCACCACCCGCGCCGATATCGCCGCCGCCGCGCTGGAGGCCGTGGCCTTCCAGACCCAGGACCTGCTGGATGCCATGACGCTCGACATGGGTGCGCGCACCACCACCATCCGCGTCGATGGCGGCATGGCGCGCAGCGACTGGACCATGCAACGCCTGGCCGACATGTCTGGATGTGTGGTGGACCGGCCGGAGGTGACGGAAACCACGGCCCTCGGCGCGGCCTGGCTGGCCGGCCATCAATCCGGCCTGCTGCCGGGTCCGGGCGAGGCAGCGCCGCATTGGCGGCTGGAACACCGCTTCACCCCGCGCATGCCGCGTGACGAGGCTGCGGCAAGGCATGGTGCGTGGCTGCGAGCGGTACGGCGGGTGTTGGGTGACGCTGGGTGATGGCTTTGCGCTGCCCCAACCTAGGCTTTTTACCCCGTGGTCCAGGGGGCCGTTGGCCCCTGGTGGGGGGAGGTCTGGAGGGGGGCAATGCCCCGCTCCAGGGCCACGCTCACTCCGCCGCGGCCGGCGGCGCCGTCCCGCCATGCTTCGCGCCACGCGCGGGCGTCTCATGCGCCATGTCGTTCATCGCCTGCTGGACATGGGCCGAGAAGACAAATTCCGCCGGGCGCTGCTTCGACAGGTCGATCTCAGGTGCCATAGGCCCGCTGGTGCGCGGCCCACGGATTTGCGCCGCCACGGCCTTCCACGGCCGCTTCAGCGCATCGAGCGCGGCTGTCGCCTCGAAGCCGGAATGGACCATGCAATCGGCGCATTTTTCGTAGTTGCCGACGCCGTATTTGTCCCAGTCGGTCGTCTCCATCAACTCGCTGAAGGATTTGGCGTATCCCTCGCCCAGCAGGTAGCAGGGACGCTGCCAGCCGAAGACGTTGCGGGTCGGGTTCCCCCAGGGCGTGCACCCATAGGTCTGGTTGCCCGCCAGGAAGTCCAGGAAGAGCGGCGAATTGCCCATCCGCCACTTCGTGTCACCCTTGTTGCGGGCAAACACGTCGCGAAACAATTCCTTGGTCTTCTGGCGGTTCAGGAAATGCTTCTGGTCCGGCGCGCGCTCATAGGCGTAGCCAGGGCTGAGCATGATGTTGTCCACGCCCATGGCGGTGACGTCATCGAAGAACTTCGCCGTGCGCTCGGGGTCGGCATTGTTGAAGAGCGTGCAGTTGATGGCGGTGCGGAAGCCGGCGTCGCGCACCTTCTTCAGCGCTTCCACGGCGCGGTCATAGACGCCGTCCTGGCTCACCGCCCAGTCATGCTGCGCCTGGTCGCCATCCAGATGGATGTCCCAGATGAAGCGGGGATGCGGCTTATAGGCATCCATCCGCTTTTCCAGCAGCAGCGCATTGGTGCAGAGGATGACGATGCGGCCCTGGGCCAGCAGCCCCTCGACAATGGCCGGCATTTCCTTGTGCAGCAGCGGCTCGCCACCCGCGATGGCCACCACCGGCGCGCCGCATTCCAGCGAGGCTTCGAGGCATTCCTCGACCGATAGCCGCTTGTTCAGGATGGCATCCGGGTAGTCGATCTTGCCACAGCCCGCGCAGGCCAGGTTGCAGCGGAACAGTGGCTCCAGCATCAGCACGAGCGGGAAGCGTTTGCGGCCCATCAGCTGTTGCTTCAGCACATAGGCGGCCACCTTGGCCTGCTGCGCGAGGGGTATACCCATACCGAACCTGCTCCTGGAATCGCGACGCCATGCTGCGGCGCGGGAGCCGGTCCTTAGCATGGCCTTCGCCGGAAAGCCCATAGGGAACCGGCGCGGTACAATTTGTGGCAATTCCGCCCGGTTGCCTCAGGCGCCCGGCTTCCATAGTTTGCCGCCCTATGTCCCCGCATTGCACTGCAACACCGCGCCGTTGCCTCCTGGCCGCGCCCTTCCTGCTGCTGGCACCCGCGGCCCAGGCCCATGCCATCATTCGACATTCCGAACCTGCTTCCGGGGCCGCGGTGCCGCCTGGCCCGGTGCGGCTGCGGCTGCTGTTCAATTCGCGGCTGGACCATGCCCGCAGCGCGCTCTTCGTCGCACCCGCCCGCCTGGGTGGCGGTGGCACGGCCGATGAGATCCGTGTCGACCTCGCCCCCGACAGCCCAGCCGCCGAGCTGATCGGCAACACCGCGCCGCTCACCCCCGGCGCCTGGCGCATCCGCTGGCAGGTGCTGGCGCTGGATGGCCACATCACCCGTGGCGACATCCCCTTCACGGTCGCGGCCTGACACGTGGAACTCTTTCTCGACCTCTATGGCTTCCTGTCGGTGGTGCTGCATGCCGCCGAATTGATGGCGCGCAGCGTGCTGCTGGGCTCCATCGCCTTCCTGGCGTTTCTGGCCGTGCCACTGGCGCGCCGGCTGCCGGGGGAGGAAGGGCCGATGCTGCTGGCCACCGCCCGTCGGGCCATCCTCTGGGGGGCGGGGCTGACGCTGGGGGCGGTATTCCTCTCCAGCGGGCTGGGCGCGGTGGCGCTGGTCGGCACACTCGACCTCGGCGCGGGGCAGGCGGCGGGGGCGGGCTTCGTGGTCAGCGCGGTGGCGGTGATGATCTGCGCCGTGGCGGCGGGGTCGCTCGCCTGGGGGCCGCGGCCACCAGCGCTGCCGCTGCTGTTGGTGGCGCTCATGCTGCTGGTCGCCGCCGTGGCCGGCAGCCACGCGATGGCCCGCACCGAGGATCGTGCGCCCATGCTGGCCGCCACCTTCATCCACCAGGCCGGCGCGGCGCTGTGGCTGGGCGGTTTGCCGGCCTTCCTGATGGCGCTGCGGCTGCCCTGGCCGGCTACGGCGGCGCAGGCCGTGGGCGCGCGCTATTCCGGCCTCGCCATCGCTGGCGTGCTGGGCATCGTGGCCGGCGTGGTGGGCTATTATCTCGGCTATGTGCAATCGCCCGAGGCGATCTACGGCACCGCCTATGGCGCCATGTCCGCCACCAAATCCGTGCTGTTCTCGGTGCTGCTGCTGCTGGGGCTGGCCAATTTTCTGCTGCTGCATCGCTTTGCCAGGGATGGCGCCTTCCTGCCCCGCCTGAAGCGCTTCGTGGAATGCGAGGTGATCGTGGGCATCTGCGTCTTCGGCATCGCGGCCTCGCTGACCTCGGTCCCCCCCGCCGCCGATCTGCCGGATGACCGGGTGACCTGGGCCGAGATCCTGGAACGCGCCGAACCCCGCGCGCCGCGCCTCACCTCCCCCAGCCACGCCGATCTCGGCATCCCCGCCCTGCAGGCGCAGCTCGATGCCGAGGCGCGCGGCAATGCCGACCGCCCGCAGGCCTTCATCCCCGGCGAGGGCTTTTTGCCGCCGCGCAACGCCTTCGACATCGCCTGGAGCGAGTACAACCATCACATGTCGGGCTTCGTGGTGCTGGCGGTCGGCCTCGCCGCCTTGGCCGACGCCACCCGCCGCGTGCCCCTGGCGCGGCACTGGCCGTTGCTCTTCATGGGCCTCGCCGCCTTCCTCTTCGCCCGCTCGGACCCCGAGGCCTGGCCGATGGGCGATATCGGTTTTTTCGACAGCCTGCGCGACCCCGAAGTGCTGCAGCACAAGCTGCTGTCCCTGCTGGTGGTGGTCTTCGCCGTCTCCGAATGGCTCGTCCGTCTGCGGGGCAAACGCTCGGCCGCCGCCTATGTCTTTCCCATCGCCATGGCGTTGGGTGGTTTCCTTCTGCTCGCGCATACCCACGCCATCGCCAATGTCAGGGAAGCCCTGCTGGTCGAGCTCTCACACCTGCCGCTCGGCGCCGCCGCGGTGATCGCCAGCGTCGCGCGCTGGCTGGAATTGCGCGCGGGGCCCGAGACGACCGAGGCCCGGATCGCCCGCTGGGTCTGGCCGCTCTGCCTCGTCTTCATTTCGGGATTGCTGATCTTCTATCGTGAAGCTTGATGACCTCGTTGCCCGGGCCGTGGCTGCGCTGGTGGGCGCCAGCCTGCGGCATGCCCGGCTGGTGGTGGCGCTCTTCGCCGCGCTGACGCTGGCCGCGACCTGGATCAGCGTCACCCGCTTCCAGCTCAATTCCGATGTGACGCAGCTTTTCCCGCAGGACCTCTCCTGGCGGCTGAACGAGCGTGCCATGGATGTGGCCTTCCCCGACCGCATCGATGTCACGGCCGTGGTGATCGATGCGCCCACCGGGGCTGCGGCCGACCGCACGGCGGAGGCGCTGGCGGCCGCCCTGCGCGCCCAGCCGCAGGTTTTTCGCAACATCCGCCGGCCGGATGCGGGCCCCTTCTTCGAGCGCCACGCCGCGCTGTTCCTCTCACTGGACGAGGTGCGTGACCTCACCGAGAGGCTGATCGAGGCGCAGCCCCTGCTGGGCACGCTGGCAGCCGACCCCAGCCTGCGTGGCGTGGCCGAATTGCTGCGCAGCGCCATGGAGGGCGTGGCCCGTGGCGACGCCCAGCTCAGCCAATTCGCCGGCCCCCTGGTGGCTTTCGCCGCGGCGGCCGAGGGTGCCCTGGCCGGCACCATCATCGAGCCGGACTGGAACCTGATGATGACCGGCCGCGCCGCCAGCGCGCTGGAAACCCGCCGCTTCGTGCTGGCACAGCCCGTGCTGAATTTCTCCGAGCTGGAGGCCGGCCATTCCGCCACCGAGGCGATCCGCGCCGCCGCCGCTGCCCTGGCGCGGCCGGGCGTGACCATTCGCATCACCGGCAATGTTCCCATGGCCGATGAGGAATTCGCCACCCTCTCGGAAGGCGCTGTTCAGAACGTTGTCCTCTCGCTGGGGCTCACCCTGCTGCTGTTGTGGATGGCGCTGCACAGCTGGCGCCTGATCTGGCCGCTGATGGTGCTGGTGGTGGCGGGGCTGGCGCTGACGGCGGCCTTTGGCGTGCTGGCGGTGGGGCATTTCAACCCGCTTTCCATCGCCTTCGCCGTGCTGTTCATCGGCCTGGGCGTGGATTTCGGCATCCAGTACGCGGTGCAGTATCGGGCGGAGCGCCAGGCGGCGGGGGCGCTGCAGCCCGCATTGCTGGCGGCGGCGCGGGTCGCGGGGCCGGGGATGACGGTCGCGGCGATGGCCTGCGCGCTGAGCTTCCTGTCCTTCATCCCGACCGATTACCTGGGCGTGCGGGAACTCGGCCTGATCGCGGGCATGGGCATGCTGATCGGCTGGGTGATGGCCATGACCCTGCTGCCGGCGCTGATGCTGCTGGCCCGGCCCTCGGCCGAGGCGGGGGAGGTGGGCTATCCCTTTCTGGTGCCGGTGGATCGCTGGCTGTTGCGCAGGGCACGCTGGCTGCTGGCAATGGGCCTGTTGGTTGGCCTTGCCTGCGTGGCCACGCTGCCCTGGCTGCCCTTCGACAGTGATCCGTTGAACCTGCGCGACCCGACAAAGGAATCGGTCAGCACCTATCGCGAGCTCATGCTCAGCGCCGAGACCAACCCCAATACGCTCGACGTTCTGGTGCCCGATCTGGACGCCGCCCGGGCGCTGGCGGCGCGTCTGGAGGCGCTGCCCGAGGCGGGGCGGGTCCTGACCCTGGCATCCTTCGTGCCCGAGGGCCAGGCGGAGAAGCTCGCCTATCTGGAGGATGCGGCCGCGCTGCTCTCGCCCACGCTGAACACGCCGCGGGTGATGCCGCCGGCCGACCCGGCGACAGCGGCGGCCCTGGCCCGCGCCGGGCTCGCGCTGCGGCTGGCGCCGGGGGAAACGGCGGTGGCCCGCGATGCCCGCCGGCTCGGCGCGGCCTTCATCGCGCTCGCCAGCGCGCCGCCCGCTGCCCGTCAGGCATTGGCCGAGGCGCTGCTGCCCGGCCTCACCGCCACGTTGCGCCAGGTGGCTGGAATTCTGGCTGCGGGTCCCGTGACCCTGGAGACGCTGCCGGAGGAGTTGCGGGCGGACTGGATCGGTCGCAACGGCCAGGCCCGGGTGGAGGTGGCGCCGCGCGCGCTGGGGCAGGACGCGGTGGCGTTGCGGGCCTTTGGCGCCGCGGTGCAGGGCGTGGCGCCGGGGGCGACGGGGGCGGTGATCTCCAGCGCCGCCTCGTCGGCCACGGTGCAGCGGGCCTTCCTGGTGGCGGGGGCCCTGGCCCTGGTGCTGGTGCTGCTGCTGCTGCTGGTGCAGCTGCGCAGCCTGCGCCTGTCGCTGCTGGCATTGGCGCCGCTGGCGCTGGCGGGGCTGATGACGCTCGCGCATTGCACGCTCTTTGGCCCGCCGCTGAACCTGGCCAACATCATCGCCCTGCCGCTGCTCTTCGGGCTGGGGGTGGCCTATGACATCTACTATGTCTCGGCCTGGGTGCGGGGCGAGCGGCAGCTGCTCTCCTGCCCGATGAACCGCGGCGTGATGTTCTCGGCCGTCACCAATGCGGCGGCGTTTGGCGCGCTGGCCGTCTCGCCGCATCCCGGCACGGCGAGCATCGGCGTGCTGCTGTTTGTCTCGCTGGCCTATAAGCTGGTCTGCGTGATGCTGCTGCTGCCGGCGCTGCTGCGGATCTTCGCGCCGGAGGGGCGCCGGTAACTCAGCCCATCTTCGCCAGCCCCTGCGCGAGATCGGCGCAGAGATCGCCCACATCCTCCAGCCCGATATGAATGCGCGCCATCGGCCCGCCGAAATCGCCGGTGCCGGCGGTGCGGGTCACGAAGCCCGTGGTCGGAATCGCGAGTGACTCAAACCCGCCCCAGCTCGCCCCGATGCCAAAGAATTCCAGCGCGTTGATGAAGCGATAGACGTCCTCGATGGTGTATTTCGGCCGGAACACCACGCCGAAGAGCGAGGCACCGCCGGTGAAATCCCGCGCGAAGAGCGCGTGCTGCGGGTGGCTGGGCAGGCCGGGATGCATAACCTTCAACACCTGCGGCTGAAGCTCGAACCATTTCGCCACTTCCAGCGAGGAGGCGAACTGGTGCTTGAGCCGGAGTGGCATCGTCCGCACGCCGCGCAGCGCCAGATACACATCATCGGGCGACGCGAATTGGCCGAGCAGCGAGGCCGTGCTGCGCACGATCTGCCAATCCTCCTCCGAATTCACGCAGACCGAACCGAGCAGAATATCGGAATGGCCGGAGACATATTTCGTCAGCGCCTGGATCGACACATCCACCCCGTGCTGGAACGGCATGAAGGTGTGGATGCCCCAGGTGTTATCCATCAGCACCTTGCAGCCCCGCGCATGCGCGGCGCGGGCGATGGCCGGAATGTCCTGCAATTCGAAGGTGTGGCTGCCCGGGCTCTCGGTATAGACCACCTTGGTGTTGGGCTTGATCAGCGCGGCCATCCCCGCCTCGTCGATCGCGGGGTCATAGAATTCGGTCTCCACCCCCCAGCCCTTCAGCAGCGTGTTGGAGAGATTTCTCGCCGGGCCATAGACGCTGTCGGGCATCAGGCAATGATCGCCGGACTTCAGGTACGCCAGTAGCGGCACCATCACGGCGGCAAGGCCCGTGCCCACGATGGTGGCGCGCGTGCCACCTTCGATCTCGGCGATCACATCCTCCAGCGCGTAATGCGTGGGCCCACCCTGCGTGCCGTAGGTCATGTATTGCTCGTAGCGCTTGGCCGCACCGTCGCGCCGCGCCTCGCAATTCTCGAACAGCACCGTGGAGCCGCGATGCACCGCGGGGTTCACGAAACCATGCGCATGGGTGCCGGCGCGGCCGGCATGGCTCATGCGGGTTTCAAAGGCGTGCTTCTTGGACATTTCAGCTGGTCACTTTCGGGGTTTCCGGGCGCAAGGCCCATTCGGTCCAGGAGCCGTCATAGACGGCGGGTTCAGGGAAGCCGGCCTCAACCAGGCCGAGCGCCAGCACGCAGGCGGTGACGCCCGAGCCGCAGGAGGTGACGACGGGCCGCGTGTCATCCACGCCCACCGCCTCGAACATCGCCCGCAGCGCCGCCGCCGACTTGATCAGCCCATCGGGGCCGGCGATGTCGCTGACCGGCACATTGGCAGCACCCGGCATATGGCCCGAGGGCAGGCCGGCGCGGGGCTCGGGCGCGGTGCCGTCAAAGCGCCCCTTGGCGCGGGCATCGATGATGAGCTCCGCGCCGCCGCCTTGCCGCACGATGCGCTTGATGTCGCCGATGCCGCGCAGCTTCTCGGCCCGGAAATCGGGCACGAACACCGCGGGCGCGGGGGCCGCGGCGTCACCGGTTGCAATGGCCCGGCCCTCCCGCTTCCAGGCCGGCAGCCCGCCATCCAGCACCGCCACCGCGTCATGCCCGAACAACCGCATCATCCACCACCCGCGAGGGCTCGCGCGCAGCCCATGCTGGTCATAGAACACGATGCGCGAGGCGTTCGACACGCCGAGCGCGCCGACCAGCTTCGCAAACCGCCCGGCGGTGGGGACCATATGCGGCAGGTCCGTCTCGGTATCGGCGATGGCGTCGATGTCGAACAGCAGCGCGCCCGGGATATGCGCCGCGCGAAACCCGTCCTTCTTGTTGCCCGGTTCGTTCGGCAGATAGGTCGAGCAGTCGAAGACGATCAGGTCGGGCTTGCCCAACTCGCCGGCCAGCCATTCCGTCGAAACCACATTGCGCATGTCAGTCCTCCAGGACGAGGTAAACCCGTCGATTCTGCTTGCCCTTGTTCTCGAGCTTGGTGACGACGACGCGCCCGATCTCCCCCGTGCTGGCCACATGCGTGCCGCCGCAGGGCTGCAGATCCACCGGCACCTCGCCCGCGCCGATGCGCACCAGGCGGATCTTCCCGCCGGTGCGGGGCGGCTGCACCGAGAGCGTGCGCACCAGACCGGGGTTGGCGTCCAACTCCTCGGTGGTGATCCAGCTTGTGCTGATCGGATGGTCTTCCGCGATCAGCCTGTTCAACGCCTCGGTCAGAAAATCCTTGCTCGGCGGATCAGCCAGGTCGAAATCGAGACGCGAGCGCTCGCCGCCGATCTGCCCGCCGGTCACGCCCGCGCCCGTGATCAGGCTGCACAGAAGATGCATGGAAGTGTGCATGCGCATGTGGCGGTGGCGGCGGGTCCAGTCCAGCCGGGCGGTCACCACGGCGCCCACCGGCGGCAGCGCGGCGCCCTCGGCCGGCAGATGCAGGATGGCCTCGCCTTCACCCTTGACGGTATTGGCCACCGCCATCTCGCCGCCCTCCCAGGCCAGCCAGCCGGTATCCCCGGGCTGGCCGCCGGCCTGGGCGTAGAAGATGGTGGCGTCCAGCACCACGCCCGCTGTCCCGCTGGCCAGCACTGTGGCGGAGACCTCTCGCAGTGCCGCATCCTCGCGGAACAGGGGGCGGGTCATGCCCATTCCCGGCGCAGCCGCTCCTTGTGGTGGCGCAGCCAGAGCAGGCCGAGCGCGCCCGTTGCATTCTCCATCCGGTTCTCATCCACCAGCGCAAAACCTTCCTCGGCCGACATCACCCGCAGGCGGACATCCTCGCCCTCCGAGATCAGGCCGAAATTCCCCTCCGAGCCGGCATCGAGCCTGGTCCGGGCGCACCACATGTGCACATTCTCATCACAGCCGCCCTGCATCAGCATGAAGCGGCCGATCTTCTCCATGCGGTCGGGGATCAGGCCGGTCTCCTCGCGCAGCTCGCGCTCGGCGGCGGCCAGAATATCCTCGCCCGGCTCCAGCAGGCCGGCTGCGCATTCCATCATGACCGGCGTCATGCCGGCGGCGAGTGCGGGCAGGCGGAATTGTTCAATCAGCGCCAGGCGGTCCGACCACGGGTCATAGGGCAGCACCACCACCGCCTGGCCGCGGCGCCAGAGCTCCCAGGTCAGCTCGGGCGAGCGGGCGCCATCGAAACGTTCATAGGTGAAACGCACCGTCTGCAGGGTGAAGCGGCCGGTCCACGCGATGCTGTCCTCGCGCACCTCAAGGCCGGGATGGGGCGGCACCGGTGGCGCCTTGGGAGGTCTGGCATTCATGCGGTGCAGACCGTAACGTCAGCCGCATCGCCCGTCCATGAGCCCACAGAGCCAAGCCCGCCGCGCCATCACGCTCGTCCTGGGGGCCGCCATGTTCTTCGCCTGCGCCGCGGCCTGCGTGAAGGCGCTGCAGGGCGGCGTCCCCTTGGCCCAGGTGGTGCTGGCCCGCAGCATCTTCGCGCTTCCCATCATGCTGCCGCTGGTCTGGCGCGCCGGCGGCTGGTCGGCGCTGCGCACGCCGAACCCTATGGGCCATGCCGGACGCATCATCTGGGGGCTGATCGGCATGGCCGGCGCCTTCCATGGCTATGCCACGCTGCCGCTGGCCTCGGTCACCGCGCTCGGTTTCACCATGCCGCTGTTTCTCACCCTCCTGGCGGTGCCGCTGCTGGGTGAGCGGATCGATGGCCGCCGGCTCGCCGCCGTTCTCGCGGGGTTCCTGGGGGTGATGGTGATGCTGCGGCCGGGCGGTGGGGGCCCCGGGCAGTGGCTCGACTATCTCGCGGTGCTGGCGGCCGCGCTGGCCTGGGCACTGGCGATGATCTCGATCCGCCGCATGGGCGAGGCGGGCGAATCGGGCGTCACCATCGTCGCCTGGTTCGCCATCGGCTGCTCCGCCATCTCGGTGGTCTTCGCGCTGCCGGTCTGGGTCTGGCCCAGCGCCGGGCAATGGGCGCTGCTGGCCGGCGTGGGGCTGGTCTCGGCGGTGGCGCAGCTCATGATGACCGAAGCCTATCGGCGCGGCGACACCACGCTGGTCGCACCCTTCGAATACTCCGCCATCCTCTGGACCACCCTGCTGGGCGTGCTGGTCTGGGGCGAGGCGCCGGATGGCTATGACGCGCTGGGCATCGCCATCCTGGTCGGCTGCGGGCTCTATATCTGGCGGGTCGGCGTCAGGCGCTGAAGCGCAGCACCTGTCGCCAGACCCGGATGAAATTGCCGCTCCACAGCAGCCCGATCTCCCGCGCGCCATAGCCGCGCTTGATCAGCTCCAGCGTGATCGCCTCGCATTGCGCCGCATTGGCCCAACCCGCGACCGCGCCGCCGCCATCGAAATCGCTCGAGATGCCGACATGATCGAGCCCGATACGGCGCACCGCATAGTCAATATGGTCGACCAGATCGGCCACATCGGCCTGCGACGCGCCATTGGGCGGCGCCGCTTTCAGGAAAGCCGGTACGGCGGTGATCTGCGCCACGCCACCGCAGGCGCGCAGCGCATCGAGCTGCTCGTCATCCAGCCCCCTGGGATGGGGGCAAAGCGCCACGCAGGCCGTGTGTGTCGCCACAAACGGCGTGCGCGAGATCGCAGCCGCGCGCAGCATGCCCGATTTCGCGACATGGCTGACATCGACCATCAGCCCCTGCCGGTTCATCTCGGCAATCGCGGTCTCACCAAAGGCCGACAACCCGCCATGCTCGGCGGGCGCGTCGCCCAGATTGGCCTTTGGCCGTGCGCTGTCGGAGATCTCGTTGTGCCCGTCATGGGTCAGCGTGAGGTAGACGGCGCCGAGCTCGCGCCAGGCGGCGATGCGGGTGAGGTCATGGCCCATCGCATAGCCGTTCTCCACCGCACTCAGCACCGCGGTGTCACCGGCGGCGAAGCAGGCTTCCAGCGCATCGGGCGTCGCACAGAAGCGCGTGCCTGGTGCCGCGGCGCGGGCCTGGATATGCCGCAGCATCGCCTCCGCCCGGGCCGCCGCCTGGGCGTGGCCGGTGGCGTCGCGCCTGCCCTGCGGCACATAAGCGATGAAGATCGCCGCACTCATCTGCCCCTGGCGCATCTTCGGCAAATCCACCAGCTGGCGGGTTTCCTGCGTCCAGTCCGGCGTTTCAGGCCAGCGGATGTCGATATGGGTGTCGAGCACCAATGTTTTCGCGTGGATATCGTTCATCCGCCCCAGCCTCCCATGAAACGCACCAGCAGCGCGCCGAGGTGATCGACGGCATAGCCCCCCTCCTGGCAGATCGCCGCCGGCAGGCCGAGCCCGGCGATGGCGGCGCCGGCGCGGGCAAACCCATCGGCGGTCACGCGCAGCGAGGCCAGCGGCTCATGCTCGGAGGCATCGAAGCCCAGCGCCACCACCAGCGCGTCTGGGCGGAACATCCGGATGCGCGCCAGCGCGGTGTCCAGCGCCGCCAGCCAGACATCATCGCCGCTGCCCATGGCGAGCGGCAGGTTGAGGTTCTCGCCACACCCCACTTCGCCGGAAAAACCGACATGCCAGGGGTAGTAGAAATGTGGGTCGCCATGGATCGAGATGGTCAGCACATCCCCCCGGTCCCAGAACATCCCCTGAGTGCCATTGCCGTGGTGGCTGTCGATGTCGAGCACGGCGACGCGCGCGGCCCCGGCGTCGCGCAGGCTCTGCGCCGCCAGCGCCGAATTGTTGATATAGCAATGCCCGCCGGCACGCGCGGCATAGGCGTGGTGCCCAGGTGGTCGGCACAGCGCATAGGCCGAACGGCCGGCCGCGGCCTCCCGCGCCGCGGCCAGCGCACAGCCCAGGGCGGACATCGCGGCCGTCCAGCTGCCCGGCCCGATCGGGCAGGCGGCATCGGCGGAATAGAGGCCGGCCTGGGCGATGATATGGCTGACCGGGGTGGTGGATTGCGCCAGCATCTCGGGCGTGGGGTGCATATTGGCCACCAGTTCCGGCCCGGCATCGGGCAGGGCTGCCCAGCGCGCCGCGGCACCCTGGAGGAATTCCAGGTAGTCCCGGCCATGCAGCCGGGCCGCATCGGCCAGCGTGGCATGGGCCGGCGCATCGGGCGTGATGCCCAGCACCCCCAGGCCGGCGCGCAGGCTGGCGGCGCGGGCGGGCACTTCGAAATTGCCCCGCACCACCCCCTTGGTGAGGAAGAATTTAGGGTCGTGGAGGGCTTCGTCGGAATGGGCAAAGGCGCGCATCCCGGCAGGCTAGCACCGGCGCGGCCTTGCGCCATACTCGGCCGCATGATTCCGCTCGACCCCGGCGCCCGGCGCGCCATTCTCGATGCCTGCGATGGCTTGCGCGACGCCACCCTGGACAGTCTCTTCCGCCTGGTGCGCTGCCCCAGCACCTTGGGCAACGAGGCCTCGGCGCTGAACGAGATGGCCCGACAATACGAGGCGCTGGGCCTGGCACCCCGCCGCATTCCCACGCGGCCCACGGAGGATCCGATCTTCTCGCCGCCGCTCATTGCCTATGAGGGGCGGGACAATGTCGTGGCGGTGCATCGGCCGCGTGTGGCGCGTGGCCGTTCGCTGGTGCTGCAGGGCCATGTCGATGTCGTGCCGGAAGGGGCTGCTGATATGTGGCTGAGCCCGCCCTACGCGCCACAGATCAGGGACGGCCGCATCTTCGGCCGTGGCGCGGGCGACATGAAGGGCGGCATCGCGGCCTATCTCATGGCCTTCGCAGCCCTCCGCCAGGCCGGGCTGCAACCCGCCGCCGAGGTGCAGATGCACGCCGTGATCGAGGAGGAATGCACCGGCAATGGCGCCGCCGCCTGCCTGCTGGCGATGCCCAAATGCGACGCGGTCATCATCCCCGAACCCGGGCCGGGGGTGGAGGCGCTCTACACCTGCGAGGTTGGCGTGGTGTGGGCCTGGGTCACCGTCAGCGGCCGCCCCGCGCATGTGCGCGACATGCAGGCCGGGCTGAATGCGATCGAGGCCGCCAGCATCATCGCCAGCGCCTTCAAGGATTACGAGAACGAGCGCAACCGTGCCGAGAACATCCACCCCGTCTTCCACGGCGTGAACCATCCGGTGAATGTGAACCTCGGCACCATCGAGGGCGGCGAGTGGAATTCCTCGGTCGCCACGCGCTGCCGGATCGGCATGCGGGTGGGCGTCATGCTGGGCTATTCGGCGGCGCAGACCCGCGCGGATATCGAGGCGCTGGTGGCCCGCGCGGGCCAGCACGAACGCTTGAGGGGGGCCACCATCAAGCTGGAATTCAAGGGCTTTGTGGCCGAGGCCTGCGCCTTCGACCTCGACGCCGATATCGTAAAGCTGGCGCGGCGTGCCTATGCCGAGGCGACGGGTGGGACCCTGCGCGACTACCCCGCCACCGGCCTGACCGATGGGAGGCATTTCGTGCTGCACCAGGGTACGCCGGCCGCCGTCTTCGGCCCTGATGCGCAGGACATCCATGGCATCGATGAGAGCGTGGGGGTGGAGAGCATCCATGGCTGCACGCGCGCCATTGCGCTGGCCATGGCGGAATGGTGTGGAGTGGAGCCGCTATGAACACGAATATCCCCCTCAGCGGCGCCCGCCTCTGGGACAGCCTGATGGAGATGGCGAAGATCGGCGGCACGCCCAAGGGCGGCTGCAACCGGCAGACCCTGACGGCGCTGGATGGGCAGGGCCGCCACCTCCTCGCCCGCTGGGCTGCCGATGTCGGCTGCACCCTGACGGTCGATCGCCTCGGCAACATGGCGCTGCGGCGCGAGGGCACGGAGCCTGGGCGAAAACCCGTCGCCTTCGGCAGCCATCTCGACACCCAGCCGACGGGTGGCAAATTCGACGGCGTGCTGGGCGTGCTGGCCGGCCTCGAGATCATGCGCGCCCTGCACGAGGCGGGTGCCACCACGAAGGCGCCGCTGCTGCTGATCAACTGGACCAATGAGGAGGGTGCCCGCTTCTCGCCGCCCATGATGGGCAGCGGCGGTGCGATGGGAATCTTTTCGGAGGCAGAGATTCTGGCCAAGACCGACCCGGAGGGTGCGGTCTTCGGTCAGGCGCTCTCGGCCATTGGCTGGGCCGGCACCGCCGACCCCGCCGCCCTGGCCGATTGCGCCGCCTATCTCGAACTGCACATCGAACAGGGAAGGCTGCTGGAGGATGGCGGCCATGACCTGGGCATCGTCACCCACGCGCTTGGCCAGCGCTGGTACGAGGTGACGGTGACCGGTGAGGAAGCCCATGGCGGCAGCCCCATGGCACATCGCCGTGACGCGCTGATGGGGGCGGCCTGGCTGATCTCGGCGGTGGAGGAGATCGCGCTCGCCGCCATCTCCCCCACGGGCGAGCCGGGGCGGGGCACGGTGGGGCAGGTCTCGGTCTACCCCTCCTCGCGCAATATCACGCCCAGCCGGGTCTGGTTTTCCGTCGATACCAGGCATGGCGATCCGGCGCAGCTCGATGCGATGGGCGCCGCGCTGCGCGCCCGGGCCGAAACCATCGCCGAGGCACGCCACCTCACAATCGAGGTGCAGGATTTCTGGTACAGCCCACTCACGCCCTTCGATGCGCGGCTGGTCCAGCGCGCCCGCGATGCAGCCACCGCGCGCGGGCTGAACTGGCGCGACATCCCGACGGGCATCGGCCATGACGCGGTCTATGTCGCGCGGCGCGTGCCGACGGTGATGCTCTTCACCCCCTGCCATGACGGCCTCAGCCACCACGAGGCCGAAAGCATCACCCCCGAATGGGCCGAGGCCGGGCTGCGGGTGCTGGCCGATGCGGTGATCGCTACCGCGAACGAGGACATCTGAGATGCGCATCGCCATCGGCGGCTTCCTGCATGAGAGCCATTCCTTCGCCCCCCGCCCCACGGGCTGGCGGCAATTCTTCGAGGCCGGCGGTTTTCCCAACCTGCAATACGCGCCGACCATGATCGACACGCTGCGCCCGCTCTCGGTCCCAGCCGGTGGCGCTATCGCGGTGGCCGAGGCAGCCGGCACCGCCATCGTCCCCCTGGTCTGGTGCTTCGCCAACCCCGCCGGGCCTGTGACGCGCGAGGCCTTCGAGCGCATCGCTGGCCTGATGCTGGCCGAGCTGTCCCATGCGCTGGAAGCGGGGCCGCTGGACGGCGTCTATCTCGACCTGCACGGCGCCATGGTCAGCGATGATTTTCCCGATGCCGAGGGCGAGCTGCTGCGCCGTGTCCGCGCCGTGGTGGGCGAGGCCGTGCCGATCACCGCCAGCCTCGACCCGCACGCCAATATGACAGCGGAGATGGTGGCGCTGAGCGACGTGTTGGTGCCCTTCCGTACCTACCCGCATATCGACATGCGCGACGCTGGCGCCCAGGCCATGCGCCTGCTGCTGCGCCTGGTGGGCGGCGAGCCACGCTGGCCCAAGGTTTTTCGAACGGTCGATTTCCTGATCCCGCTGACCAGCCAATGCACCCTGGTGGAGCCAATGGCAGGCGTGATGGAAGCCCGCGCCAGGCTCGGCGAGGGTCTGGCCGAACTCGCCTATTGCTTCGGCTTTCCCTATGCGGATTTCCCCGGCTGTTCACAGGCCATCGCGGCTTATGGTGTCGATGCCGAGGCGGCGGCCGATGCGCTGCTGGCCGAGATCAACGCGCGCGAGGCGCAATTCATGGGTGGCGTCATGCCGGCGGCGGACGCGGTGCGGGAGGCGATGCGCATCGCTGCCACCGCCCGCCGCCCCGTCGTCATCGCCGATACCCAGGACAACCCGGGTGGCGGCGGCCATGGCGACACCACGGGTCTGCTGGCCGAACTCATCGCCCAGAACGCCCAGGGCGCAGTGCTGGCGGTCATGAACGACCCCGAATCCGCCGCCGCCTGCCATGCCGCCGGGCAGGGGACCACGGTCTCGCTCGCCCTCGGCGGCCGCAGCGACGGGGTGCCGCTGGCCGTGACCGGCGTGGTCGAGGTGCTGAGCGACGGCAACTTCACCCTCTCCGGCCCGATGGGCGCGGGCAACCCCGCGGGCCTCGGGCCATCCGCCCTCCTGCGCGTGGCGCCGGGCGTGCGCGTCGTGGTGGTCTCGCGCAAAATGCAGGCGCATGACCAGGAGGTGTTCCGCTTCCTCGGCATCGAACCCGCGGCGCAAAAAATCGTCGCGGTGAAATCCAGCGTGCATTTCCGCGCACATTTCCAGCCCATCGCGGAAACCGTGCTGGTGGCAGCCGCCCCGGGCCCGGTGGTGGCCGACCCGGCGACGCTGCCCTTCACCAACCTCCGCCCGGGGATCCGCCTGCGGCCCGGCGACAATCGGCGTTTCGGCGGCTGATCAGCGGCTCAGAGACGACCCTGGGAGCCGCTGCGGGTCGGCCCGAATTCCAGGGCCGCGGAACCCGCCGCTACCTGAACCTGCGCGATGCGCGGCAGATTGGTCAGCCGGCCGATGAGGTCAGGACCATAAGCCGCCAGCGCCGCATCGGCCGCCGCGCGGTTGCCGCTGCTCAACTCGCGCACCGCGATCCGCAGGTCGTTCTCCAGCCGGGCGGAATTTGCTTCCGCCGGGATGTTCGCAGCCCGGCGGAGGGCGCGCTGGCCTTCGCGCACATTGTGGATTGTTTCGAAGGCGGCGGTGCCGGAGAAGCGCGGATTGGTGGTGAAGCTGCGGTTGAGGAATTCCAGCTGCGCCGTGCCGAAGCATGCGGCGATGGGGTTGCCATGCCATTGCGACGTGTCGCCAAAGGCGCGCTGGGCGCCGAAGGCCGCGGTCCGCACGCCATCGGCGGCGCCACGCACGACATTGTCGTCGTTGAGCATGAACTCATTGTCGGTGACCGGGTCCACCGCGCAGGCGGCGAGCGGAAGGAGGAGAAGGAATCGGCGTGTGTTCAGCATGCGTTAAGCTTAGCACCAAATGCGCGGCCTGTCTGTTTCCATATGCAACACGCTGTGCCACACCGCGCCCGCGCCATGACCGATGACACACCCAACCCCGCCCTGCTGCCCGCAGGCCTGATCGATGCGCTGCCCCCCGCCGCCGAGCGCGAGGCGGCGCTGGTCGAGGCGCTGATGGCCGTCTTTTCCGGCCACGGCTATGAGCGGGTGAAGCCGCCGCTGCTGGAATTCGAGGATTCGCTGCTCGCAGGCTCCGGCGCCGCGGTGGCCGAGCAGACCTTCCGCCTGATGGACCCGGTCAGCCAGCGCATGATGGGGCTGCGGGCCGATACCACGCCCCAGGTCGCCCGCATCGCCGCCACGCGCCTGGGCAACCAGGCCAGGCCGCTGCGCCTCTCCTATGCCGGCCAGGTCCTGCGGGTGCGCGGCACCGAGCTCAGCCCCGAGCGCCAGGTCGCCCAGGCCGGCATCGAGATCATCGGCGGAGCCGCGCCCGAGGCCGATGCCGAGGTCGCGCTGGTGGCGGTGGAGGCCCTGGCAGCCGTCGGTGTGACCGGGCTCTCGCTCGACATCACCCTGCCCACCATGACGCCCCGGCTGCTGGAGGAGGCAGGCATCGCCGGTGCCGCCGCCACCCGCCTGGCGCGCGCACTCGACCGCAAGGACGCCGCCGCCGTGGCCGCGCTGGCCGAGGGTGCTGGGCCGATCGCCGCTCTGCTGCCCGCGCTGCTCAGCGCCGCCGGTCCCGCCGGGGCAGCGCTGGCCGTGCTGCGCGACCTCGCTTTGCCGCCCGGCGCCCGGGCCATCGCCGACAATGCCGCGACCGTGGTCGCCGCCATCCGTGCTGCCGCACCTGATCTCGCCATCACGCTGGACCCCGCGGAATATCGGGGTTTCCGCTATCACGTCGGTGTGGCCTTCACGATCTATGGCCCCGGGCGCAGCGGGGAATTGGCGCGCGGTGGCCGCTACCTCTCGCATCACGACGAGCCGGCAACGGGTATGACGCTCTACCCCGACGCGGTGCGCCGCGCCGCTGAGCCCGCCCCCCGGCGCCCCCGGCTATTCCTGCCGCTGGGGCATGACGCGATGGCGGCGCGGGCGTTTCGGGCGCAGGGTTACGCCACCGTGGCGGCACTATCGGCCGCCGACAGCGCGATTGCCCTGCGCTGCACCCATGAATTGCACGGCAGCCAGGCCGTGGCGCTGGAGGACAAGAAATAATGGCCAATGTCGCGATCATCGGCGCGCAATGGGGCGACGAGGGCAAGGGCAAGGTGGTGGATTGGCTGGCCAGCCGCGCCGACATCGTCGTGCGCTTCCAGGGTGGGCACAATGCCGGCCACACGCTGGTGGTGGGGGACACGACCTACAAGCTCTCCCTGCTGCCCAGCGGCGTTGTGCGCGGAAAACTCGGCATCATCGGCAATGGCGTGGTGCTGGATCCCGATGCGCTGTTCTCCGAGATCGACAAGGTCCGTGCCCAGGGTCTGGATGTCGGCCCGCATAATCTGCGCATCGCCGAGAATACGCCGCTGATCCTGCCGCTGCACCCCGCACTCGATCGCGCGCGGGAATCGGCGCGGGGCGAGGACAAGATCGGCACCACCGGCCGTGGCATCGGCCCGGCCTATGAGGACAAGGTCGGCCGCCGCAGCATTCGCGTCTGTGACCTGGCGGAGCCTGAGACGCTTTCCGCCAAGCTGGATGAGCTGCTGCTGCACCACAATTCGCTGCTGCGCGGCTTGGGTTCGCCGGAATTCGAGAAGCAGCCGCTGCTGGACAAGCTGCTCGAACTGGCGCCCCGCCTGCTGCCCTATGCCGAGGCGGTGTGGGAAACGCTCGATGCCGCGCGCATCGACGGCAAGCGCGTGCTGTTCGAGGGCGCGCAGGCGGTGATGCTCGATGTCGACCACGGCACCTACCCCTATGTCACCAGCAGCAACACGGTGGCCGGCAATGCCGCTGCCGGCGCGGGGGTGGGGCCGAACGCCATCGGCACGGTGCTGGGCATCGCAAAGGCCTATGCCACGCGCGTCGGCAGCGGGCCTTTCCCCTCCGAACTGTTCGACGAGATCGGCCGCTCGCTGGGTGAGAAGGGCCGCGAATTCGGCACCGTCACCGGGCGGCCCCGGCGCTGCGGCTGGTTCGATGCGGCGATGGTGCGGCAGGCCGTGAAGATCGGCGGCGTGAACGGGCTGGTGCTGACCAAGCTCGATGTGCTGGACGGGCTGAAGGAGCTGAAGATCTGCGTCGGCTACAAGGTGAATGGCGTGGACATGAAGCGTCTGCCCGCCGGCATGCGCGCCCAGGCCGCCGCTGAGCCGATCTTCGAGGTGATGCAGGGCTGGTCGGGCTCCACCTTCGGCGCCCGCAGCTACGCCGAGCTGCCGGCCGAGGCGGTGAAGTATGTGCGCCGGATCGAGGAGCTGGTGGAGGCGCCAGTGATGATGCTCAGCACCTCGCCGGACCGCGATGACACCATCGCACTGAGGGACCCCTTCGCCGGGTGATCGCCCTCAACGCCTTCGACATGGCCTGCGTGGGCCACATCCAGCACGGGATGTGGACCCATCCGCGCGACACGTCTGCTGGCTACAACCAACTGCGGCACTGGCTGGATCTGGCCGTGCTGCTCGAACGCGGGTTGTTCGACGGGCTGTTCCTCGCCGACGTGCTGGGCATCTATGACGTGCTGGATGGCAGCCCGGATGCGGCTCTTCGGAACGCCGTGCAGGTGCCGTTGCTGGACCCCGCGATGATCGTCCCCGCCATGGCCGCGGTCACCACCCATCTCGGCTTCGGCATCACTGCCAACCTCTCCTATGAAGCGCCGTATCTCTTCGCTCGGCGAATGAGCACGCTCGATCATCTCACCCAGGGGCGGATCGGCTGGAACATCGTCACCGGCTATCTCGACAGCGCCGCCCGCGCCATGGGGCTGGACGCGCAGCTCAGGCACGATGACCGCTACGACATGGCCGATGAATACATGGAGGTTGTGGGAAAACTCTGGGAGAAATCCTGGGATGACGACGCGGTGCTGCGCGACCCGGCGCTCGGCTTTACTGATCCGTCGAAGGTCCGCGCGGTGCACCACCATGGCAAGCAATACCGCATTGACGCGCCGCATCTCTGCGAGCCCTCGCCGCAGCGCACGCCGGTGCTCTACCAGGCCGGAGCATCGCCGCGCGGGCTGCAATTCGCGGCGCGGCACGCGGAATGCGTTTTCATGAATGGCGGTCCACCTGCGGTCGTGGGGCAGGGTATCGCCCGGCTTCGTGCCTTGGGCGGGCGGCCAAAGAAGGTGTTCGTCGGCGCGACGCTGGTGCTGGGGCGGACCGACGCCGAGGCGGCCGAAAAACTGGCGGAATACCGGGCGCATTCCTCGGTGGAGGGCGCGCTGGCGCATGCCGCGGCCTCGCTCGGCCTCGACTTCAACCGCTTCGCGCCCGACGAGCCGATCGACCCCGAAAGCAACGCCATCCAGTCCAATGTCACCGCCATGGCGCGGGCCATGGGCGGCACGCTGACGCGGCGCGGATTGGTCGACCAGTTCATCCTCGGCAGCCGTCAAAAGCCGATCGTGGGCAGTGCCGAAACCGTGGCCGAGACCCTGATCGCCTACGCCAGGGAAGCCGGCGCCGATGGTTTCAACCTCAGCCGCACCGTCTTTCCGGAATGTCTCAGCGACGTGGTGGAACTGCTGATCCCCGCGCTGCAGGAACGCGGCGCCTACAAGACGGAATACGCGCCGGGGACGTATCGCGAAAAGCTCTTCGGTCCAGGGGCGCGATACATCGCGCGCTACTCGACCTCGTCTTCCTCGCCCAGCGGCTTGCCCGGCACCGCATAGCTCTCGGTGAACCAGCGGCCGAGATCGACCTGGCGGCAGCGCTCCGAACAGAAGGGGCGCAGCGGCGCTGGCGCCGCGGGCTTGCGGCAGATCGGGCAGGGTTTCGGTTCAGTCGGCATCGGTGATCCCGCTTTGGCCTTCAGTCAGGGTGATGGCATGCCCGGCCGCCGCGGCATACTCAGTCAGCGCCTCGGGCAGGGAGCGCAGCGCGGCGAGCACCGAAGCGGGCGCGTGCAGCGCCAGCTTGCGATGCGGTGCATGTGCGGCCTCGCGCGCTGCCGCGCGCAACAATGCGAGGCCGGGCGTGAGCGGCCCCGCCAGGGTCTCCGCCAGTGGCGGGTGGATGCGGGCACGGCGGATCTCGAACAGGCCGAGCGGCCCGGTGCCGAGCAATTCGGCCAGGCGGTCCGGCGCCAGGGCGGCGCGCAGCAGGGGCTCCAGCGCCGCGCGGTCGCGCGCGGCCATGCCCGCCGCGTCGATCAGGATGCCGCCGGCGCAATTGCGCAGACGGATCTGTCGCGCAGCCTCCCGCAGGGCGGCGGCGTTCAGCGCCTGTGCGGCGGCGCGATCGGCGCCGGCATGACTGCCAGCATCCACATCGATAGCGGTCAAGGCATGCGTGGTCTGGACTATAAGGCCGCCGCCGCCGGCCAGCGAGATAGTTGCGACCGCAAGGGACTCGAATTCAGTCTCGATGTCGTCCTCGAAGGCATTGCGCACCAGGCGCGCGCCGCGCCGCGCCGCTTCCAAGGCGCTGTCGGTGATGATCTCCGCATCGGGGAAGGCTGCCCGCAGGCGCTGCGCCGCATCGGGGCCGCGTTCGATCAACCCAGGGTCGGTCGCGGCAATCGGCGGCGCGCGCTTGACCGAGACCCGCGGCCCCTTCGCCCCCTGCGCCGCGCGGGTGACGCGCACCACCAGCAACCGGCCCTCCTGCACCACCTCCTTCAGGGGGCGGCGCGAGGCGCTGGCTTCGGATTCTGGCAGAAAGCCGGTCTGGCCATCGGGCAGGGAGAGGAAGGCGCCGGCCATGGCGGGGGCCAACGCAGCGACCCGCGCAGCCAGCACATCGCCCACGCCATCGGGCCGCGCCGGGCGCTCCACCCATGCCTCGGTGAGAACATCATCCAGCAGCAGGGCGACGCGTCTTTCGCCCGGGCTGCGCGAGACGAGAATACGCGCCCGCGCGCCCGCCTCCGGCTTGGGTGTCACGGCCTGAGCCACCCCACGCCGCGCAGCAATTGCGCCGTCTCGAACAGCGGCAGCCCCACGATGTTGGACCAGGAGCCGGACATGAAGCGCACCCAGGCCTCGGCACTGCCCTGGATGGCGTAGCCACCAGCCTTGCCCTGCCATTCCCCCGCTTCGAGATAGGCCGCGATCTGCGCTTCGGTCAGCCGCTGGAAGGCGACCACGGAGGTCACCAGCCGCGTACGCAGTTTCTGCCCCGGCACGGCCAAGGCCACGCCGGTATGCACCCGGTGCCTGCGGCCGGACATGAGGTTGAGAAAGGCCCGCGCCTCGGCCGCATCGGCCGGCTTGCCCAGAATGCGCCGGCCCACCCCCACCACGGTATCGGCCGCCAGCACCAGCGCATCGGGCGAGGCGACCGCCGCGGCCTTCAGCGCGCAGAGACGCGCGGCCAGCTTATGCGGCAATTCGGCGGGCAGGGGGCTTTCGTCCAGATCGGCCGGGCGGATCGCATGGGGTACCACGCCGATCCGGGCCAGAAGCTCCAACCGCCGCGGGCTGGCGGAGGCGAGGACGAGCGGTAGGCTGCTTACTTGAAGCGAAATGTGATGCGACCCTTGGTGAGGTCGTAGGGCGTCATCTCGACATTCACCCGGTCGCCGGCGAGGACGCGGATGCGGTTCTTCCGCATCTTGCCGGAGGTGTGGGCGAGCACGAGGTGCTCATTGTCCAGCTTGACCCGGAACATGGCGTTGGGCAGCAACTCCATGACCTGACCGCTGAATTCGATCATGTCCTCTTTAGACATACGCGCTCATTGTCGAACAACCTTAGCTGGGAGGGCGGGGTGCGCCCCAAAAATCCGGGGATGCGCGGCGGCCGGCCAGAATCCGAGGTCGGGCCGCGCGCGCCGCAACATGGTCCCGCGATTGTTTCAGGTCAAGATGCGAGGCGCGTGTCAATACTGCGGGCATGCGCGGTCAGCCCTTCCGCCTCGGCCAGCGCCACGGCGGCGGGGCCGATGGCGCGCAACCCGCGCTCCTCTGTCGCCACCCAGGTGGTGCGCTTGAGGAAGTCGAAGACCGACAGACCGGAGGCGAAGCGCGACGAACGCCCCGTTGGCAGCACATGGTTGGGGCCGGCCGCGTAGTCGCCCAGCGCCTCGGGGCACCAGCGGCCCAGGAAGGCGGCGCCGGCATGGCGGATTCTTCCGAACAGCGCCTCGGGGGCGGCCGTCATGATCTGCAGGTGTTCGGGGGCTAGGCGGTTGGTCAACGCCACCGCCTCGTCCCAGTCGCGCACCAGAACCACGGCGCCATGCGCGGCCCAGCTGGCGGCAGCGATATTGGCCCTGGGCAGGCTGCGCAGCGCGACATCCACTGCCGTGGCCACGGCAGCGCCGAAGCCTGCGTCATCGGTGATGAGGATGGATTGCGCGGCCTCGTCATGTTCGGCCTGGGCGAGCAGGTCCATCGCGACATGCGCCGGGTCATTGTCGGCGTCAGCCAGCACCACGACCTCCGAGGGGCCGGCGATGCTGTCGATGCCCACACGGCCGAACACCTGGCGCTTGGCCTCGGCCACGAAGGCATTGCCGGGGCCGACGATGCGGTCGACGGGCGAGATGCTCTCCGTGCCCCAGGCCATGGCGGCCACGGCCTGTGCGCCACCCACCCGGAACACCTCCGTCACACCCGCGCGCCTGGCCGCGGCCAGCACCAGAGGGTTGAGCTGGCCGCCAGGTGTGGGCACGCACATGCACACCCGTGCCACTCCCGCCACCCGCGCGGGAATGGCGTTCATCAGCACCGAGGACGGATAGGCCGCCTTGCCGCCGGGCACGTAGAGCCCGACCGCGTCCAGGGCGCCCCAGCGAATGCCAAGCCGGAGCCCCGCCGGATCATCCAGTGTGATGTCGGCCGGCATCTGCGCGCGATGGAAAGCCTCGATCCGTGCCGCGGCGAGGTCGAGTGCTGCCAGGAGATCGGGCGCGATGGAGGCTTCGGCCTCGGCCAGCTCCTCGGCCGTGACGCGGATCGCGCCGGGCTGCCAGCCATCGAAGCGGGCTGTATATTCCACCAGCGCCGCATCGCCCCGGGCGCGGATGGCGGCGATGATGTCTGCCACCACCCCGCCCACGCTGGCGGTGGTCTCGCGTGCCTCATCGAGCAGGGCGGCGAAACCGGCCTCGAAGCCGGCGTCACGCGTGTTCAGGTTCTTCAAGCGATGGCGTCCCGGAAGCGCGCCAGCATGGCGCCGATGCGCTCGGGCATGGTCTTCAGCGCCGAGCGGTTGACGATGACGCGCGAGGTCACTTCGGCGATCACCTCGGTCTCGTGAAGGCCATTGGCCTTCAGCGTGGCGCCGGTCGCCACGAGGTCGACGATCACCTTCGACAGCCCCAGCGCGGGCGCGAGTTCCATCGCGCCATTGAGATGCACCACCTCAGCCTGCACGCCCCGCGCGGCGTAGTGTTTGCGGGCAATATTGGGGTATTTCGTGGCGACCGAAATCCGCGACCAGCGCGAGGGATCATCGGGGGGCGCATCAACAGGCCCCGCCACCGAGACCCGGCAATAGCCGATGCCGAGATCGAGCGGCGCATAGATCTCCTGGTAGTCGAACTCCATCAACACATCACCGCCGCAGACGCCGATCTGCGCCGCGCCATGCGCCACGAAGGTCGCGACATCGAAGGGGCGGACGCGGATGACATCGACTGCCGCATCCTCGGTCTCGAAGCGCAGGCGGCGGCTGTCCTCATCGGCGCAATCGGCCGCGGGCGTCAGGCCAGCGCGTTTCAGCACCGGCAACAGCTCCTTGAGGATGCGGCCCTTGGGCAGGGCCAGCACCAGGGGCTGGGTCGTCTCCATGATGGCGGGGGATGCCAAGGGGGAGGGAATGGGCTGGTCCATGAAGTGATTACCTGGGGGAGAAGATCATGCGAGACGCTCGATATCGGCGCCCACGGCTGCGAGTTTCTCCTCCAGCCGCTCATAGCCGCGGTCGAGGTGATAGACCCGATTCACGACCGTCTCGCCATGGGCGGCGAGGCCGGCGAGCACCAGGCTGACCGAGGCGCGCAGATCTGTCGCCATCACCGGCGCGCCGGAGAGTTTCTGCACGCCACGGACGATGGCTGAGGCGCCATGGACATTGATGCGGGCACCCATCCGGGTCAGTTCGGGCACATGCATGAAGCGGTTCTCGAAAATCGTTTCCGTCACCATGGACGCGCCCTGGGCCACGCACATCAGCGCCATGAACTGCGCCTGCATGTCGGTGGCGAAGCCGGGGAAGGGCTCCGTCACCACATCCACGCCGTGCAGCCCGTTCATGCGGGATACGCGCAAGCCCCCGGCTTCCTCATTCACCCCCACGCCCGCCTCGCGCAGCACGCGGGCGACGGCGCCGAGATGGTCGAGCCGGGCGCCCTCCAGCAGCACCTCGCCGCCGGTGATGGCGGCGGCGCAGGCATAGGTGCCGGCCTCGATGCGGTCCATCACCACGGGGTGGGTGGCGCCGGTCAGCGAGGTAACGCCGGTGACCCGCAGCCGGTCGGTGCCGATGCCTTCGATGCGGGCGCCCATGCGCATGAGGCAGAGGACGAGATCCTCGATCTCGGGCTCGCGCGCGGCATTGACCAGCTCGGTCTCACCATCGGCGAGGCAGGCCGCCATCAGCAGATTCTCGGTGGCGCCAACGCTGACGACAGGGAAGATGATCCGGGCCCCTTTGAGGCCGCCCGTCGGCGCGCGGGCCTCGATATAGCCGCCCTCAACGGTGATGGTCGCACCCATGGCCTCCAGCCCCTTGAGGTGGAGATCGACGGGGCGGGTGCCGATGGCGCAGCCGCCGGGCAGCGACACCCGGGCCACGCCGTGACGAGCCACGAGCGGCCCCAGCACCAGCACCGAGGCGCGCATTTTGCGGACGATGTCGTAAGGTGCCTCGTTCCCCGTCACCGGCCCGGCGATGGTCAAGCTTCGCGCGGCCTTGTCATGCCCAATTTCCATACCGAGGTGCTGCAGCAGCGCCTTCATGGTGCTGACATCAGCGAGGTTGGGTACATTCTCGAGGTGCAGCGGCGTGCCGGCGAGCAACGCCGACGGCATCAACGCAAGCACCGCGTTCTTTGCGCCGGAGACGGAAATGCTGCCCGATAGCGGTTTGCCGCCGCGGATGCGGATACGATCCATGTGTCAGCCGAGCCCCAGGATTGGGCGATGTTGGGGGGCGCACCGCTTGCCGCTTCTATACGCCATGGCTCAGAGCCTCGGCAACGCGACGCCGCGCTGGCCCATGTATTTGCCCGCGCGGTCCGCATAACTCACCTCAGGCGCGCTCTCGCCCTTGAGGAACAGGAACTGGCAGATGCCTTCATTGGCATAGACCTTCGCCGGCAGCGGCGTGGTGTTGCTGATTTCGATCGTCACCTGGCCCTCCCATTCCGGCTCCAGCGGCGTGACATTCACGATCAGGCCGCATCGGGCATAGGTGGATTTGCCGAGGCAGATCACCAACACGTCGCGCGGGATGCGGAAATACTCGACGGTCGAGGTCAGGATGAAGGAATTGGGCGGGATGATGCAGACCGGCCCCTTGCGGGTCACGAAGCCCGTTTCGGAAAACGCCTTGGGGTCGACCACCGCATTGTCGACATTGGTGAAAATCTTGAACTCGTCGGTCGCGCGCGCGTCATAGCCGAAGGAGGAGAGGCCATAGCTGATCACCCCCTCGCGCTTCTGGCTCTCCACGAATGGCTCGATCATGCCGTGATCGGTCGCCATGCGACGGATCCAGTGGTCGGGCATGATGGGCATGGGGTGGAATCCGGCCTCGGGCTTGGGGTGGGAGGCAGGGTCTAGACCAGCGCGGGGGGAGGGGCAACGGCGCGTGCATCCGGGCGGCCATGCACGGCGTAACGCCATTGAATGCAAGGAGCGAAGCCTGAGATGCGCGTGAATGATGATCCGAAGCGGTTCTGGGGGCCGGCGCTGACCGGAACGGCGGTGCTGGCCTTTCTTCTCGTGGGTGCCCTGGCGCAGACCGCCCCGCCCGAGGAGGATTTCTCCGCCTGGCCGCTGCACCGCAGGCAATTCGGCAGCACTGGCGGCGGCGGGGTGATTATCGGCGAATATGAGCCGGTTGTGCGCGGCGCGCTCTGCACCACCGGTTTCACCGCGACCCTCGCAGACGGTACGGTGCTGCGCAACACGGCGGAATTCGACGCGGTGCCGGCCCAGGGCGGCATCCTCTGCACCAATGGCCGCTGGCGTTCGCTGGAGAATGATGCCCGCGGCACTACACCTTATCGGGTGTTTTTTCGGGATGGGGTGGCGCGGGGCTGGCCGCAATAGGTTTTGCGCCGGCCGCGTCGTCGCGCGCGCGGGACTGGGCCTTGCGGCGGCGGAGATTCTCCCGAAGTGCCTGGGCGAGGCGAGCTTCCTTGTCGGGTTTTCCGGTCATGCCGGTATCAACCAGGGGAGGGTGGGCAGGGTCAAGCTCAGAGATCGAGGACGCCCTGGCGCGCGGCCTGGCGGGATTTCGCGGCGGCGCGCGCCCGCTCGGCCGCCGGGTGGTCCTGGCCGAAGCGCCGGGCGCGGCTGCCATGACGGGCATAGACCTGCCGTGCCGAGGCCTCGAAGCCCGGGCTGGCACGCAACGCGGTGAGGCGCGCGCGGGCTGACCGCCCGGCGGCTTCCAGATCCACCACGGGCGCGGGATAGCCGGGCACGGGGTCACCCTTCCATGGCATGTGCCGCAGCATGGGCGGCAGATTCGCCAACTCGGGCACCCAACGGGCGATGAAGCGGCCGTCGGGATCCTGGTCGAGCGACTGTTTCACCGGGTTGTAGATCCTGGGCGTGTTGATGCCGGTGGCGCCGGATTGCATCTGCACCTGCGGCCAATGGATCCCCGGCTCGTAATCGGTGAAGAGGCGGGCCAGGCGCAGGCCGCTCGCCCGCCAATCCAGGCCGAGCTGGTAGCTCGCAACCGCCTGGACCATGGCGCGGGCCCGGAAATTCAGCCAGCCCGTGGCGATGAGGCTGCGCATGCAGGCGTCGAGGAAGGGCAGGCCGGTGCGGCCGGTCGCCCAGGCCTCCAGCAACGGGTCGTCGGGCGCAGTCGGGCGGCGGGCGGCCTCGGCCGCGGGATGGGCGGCGTGGTGTTCGAGCGCCGGCTCGCTCTCAAGCTTCTGGATGAAGTGGCAGTGCCAGTGCAGGCGGGAGCGCAGAGACACGAGGTTGCCGGCTGGAATGGCGGGGGCTGCCAGGGCGTTGTCCACCGCTCGCAATGCCTCGCGCATCGAGAGGCTGCCCATGGCGAGGTGTGGCGACAGCCGCGAACAGGCGCGCGCCGCGGTGGCGGGCGAGGACATGCCGCGCCGATAATCCGCCCCGCGGCCGGCGCAAAAACCGTCCAGCAGCGCCAGGGCGGCGGCGCGACCGGCGGGCTGAGGGCGGCGCAGCCCGTCATCACCGCACCAGGGGCGGGGCTGCTCGGGGATCTCGCCCGGTGGTTCGTCGGTGGCTTGCAGCCCTGTTGGCGGGGGAAGGGGCGGGGCCGCCATATGGGCGGCGTGGTACCGTGCCCACGTGTTGCGGTCGCGCAGGCCGCGGCGGACGCCGAATTGCGGGAATTCCTGCCAGGTCACGCCGCGCCCGCGGCACCAGGCGGCCACCGCGCGGTCGCGCGCGAAGGTCCAGCCATTGCCGGTCTCCTCATGGCTGAACAGGGCAAGCGCGCCATGGCGGACGTGCAGCGCCTCCAGCACCGGGACCACGTCACCGCGGCGGATGACCAGCGGTGCGCCCAATTCGGCCAGGCGCGTGGCCAGGTCGAGCAGCGCGCCGCGGGTGAATTGCCATTGTCGGGGTGCGGTGTCCGGCAGAGCCCAGTATTCCGGTTCGACGACATAAAGCGGCAGCACCGGCCGGCCCGCTGCGGCGCGCAGAGCGGCGTGGTCCTCCAGCCGCAGATCGCGCTTGAACCAGACGATGTTGATCATGGACGGGATGTGAGGTGGTGCCGCGCCACGGCAAGCGATTATTCCGCCCTGGATTATTCCACCCTGGCGCCCGCCGCCTGGACCAGGGCCGGCCAGCGAGCGACATCCCTGCGCAGCAGATCGGCGAAGGCGTCCTGGGTTCCGGCTACGCTGTCAAAGGCCTGGCCGCGCACCCAGGACGCCACCTCTGGCAAGGCCATCACCTGGCTAAGCCCGGCATTGAGCCGGGCGAGGATGGCGGGCGGCGTGCCGGCGGGCGCCAGCCAGCCTTGCCAGGAGACGAGGTCGAAGCCCGCCACCCCTTGTTCGGCCATGGTTGGTGCCTCCGGCAGGGCCGCGACACGCGCGGCCGAGGAGACGCCGATCGGCCGCAGCCGCCCTGCCCGGCAATGCTCGATCACCGCAGCCAGCGTTAACATCACGCCATCGAGATGGCCGGCCAGCAGGTCGGTGATGGCCGGGCCGCCGCCACGATAGGGCACATGAGTCCAGTTCGTGTCGGTGCGCCGCTTCAGCATCTCGGCCGCGAGATGGCCAATGCTGCCATTGCCGGGGCTGCCGATGGAGAGGTTTTGCGCCCGCGCCAGGGTGAGGAATTGCGCCAGGTCCTGCGCCGGCAGGTCGGGCTTCACCGCCAGCACCTGCGCGCCGCTAACGAGGTGGATGATGGGCGCGAAATCCACCAGCGGGTCGAAGGGCACGCGCGGATAGACGGCGGGGTTGATGGCCAGCGAATCCCAGCCGGCCAGCAGGGTGTGGCCATCGGGTGCGGCACGGGCCACCGCCTCGAAGGCCACATTGCCGCCGCCTGCGCCGTTGTTCTCGATGGCGATGGCCTGGCCGATGAGCGGCGCGAGATGGCGGCTGATCTGGCGCGCCAGGGCATCGACGCTGCCGCCGGCCGAGACCGGTACCAGCAGGCGGATGGGCCTGTTCGGCCAGGACTGCGCCTGCGCGGCGGGGGCGGCCCATGGGGCGGCCCATGGGGCGGCCAGAGCGGTCAGCAGGAGGGGGCGGCGGCGCATCGCCTCAGCCCATCGGCGGCGCCGCACCCTTGACCTGGGTGCGATGCATCACACGACGGCTGTCGGACGGGAAGGGGTCCCGCCTGTGCATGGTGCAGCGATTGTCCCACAGCACGAGATCGCCGACCTGCCAGTCATTGCCCCAGGCGATGGCATCATCTGTCGCGTGTTCCCAGATCTCGTCGAGCAGCGCGTCGCTTTCGGCGAGCTCCATGCCCTCGATCCAGGCCATGCGGCGGCGGCCGAGATAGAGGCCGGGGCGGCCGGTTTCGGGATGGCGGACGACCATGGGGTGCAGCGTGCCCGGTGCCTCGCGCGGGTCATCGGTGGGCGTCACGCCGGCCCGGACATAGCCGCCGCTGTTGTAGGTGCCGTCATGCTTGACCTTGAGGCCCTGGACCCGGGCCTTCAGCGCCTCGGGCAGACGGTCATAGGCGGCGTACATGCTGGAGAAGAAGGTCATTCCACCACTGGGCGGGATTTCCAGCGCGTAGAGCATGGAGGCCTTGGGTGGCTGGGGCAGGTAGCTCATGTCGGTGTGCCAGACCGCCTCGCCGGCGCCGAGGCTGCCAATGGGCTGCCCATCGGCACCCATGACATTGGAGACGACATAGAGCTCGGGCTTGCCATCGACGAAGCGGCGGCCGGTTTCCTGGATGGGTGCCAGGTCGAGATCGCCGAATTGCCGGGAGAAGGCGATGAGGTCGTCGGGCGTCAGGGTCTGGCCGCGGAAGAGAAGCACGGAATGGTCGAGCCAAGCCTGATGGATGGCGGCGAAATCGGCTGTGGTGACGTGGCGTAGGTCGATGCCGCGGATTTCGGCGCCCAAGGCCGCGCCGGTCGGGATGGTGCTGATCATTGTATCCTCCAAGGCTTGAGCTGGAGCCTATCGCCGGGGGGGACGGAGGGGAAGGAGCCTGTCGGGTGATGGGGCGCGACAGTTTCGCGGCGGGGCGGGGTTGCGCGACCTTCGGCAAGAAGCTTTTTCCAGGGTCGCTTACGAGGAAGCTCCAGCCGTAATCCGACATGCCATGCAGTATGATGCCGCCGCCGACCCAGAGCATGGCCGCCGTGCCGAAGAGGGAGAGCACCTTCAGCGGCACCGGCATGCCCAGCACCACGAAGCGGCCGAGTGCCTGGGTTAGGGGGCGGATTGCACGGTCGAACAGGCTGGCGCCTCGCACCGCGTCATGGCCGCACGACCGCTATGTGAATGATGACTCGACTATTCAGGCGATCACCCAGATGTGGGCGCGGGTTGGAGTGCGGGCCGAGGCGCAGGCCATGCCTTCGAACCTCAATTTCAGCCGCGGCGCGCGCAATGAATTCTCCATCGGACTGCTGGGCTGGGGCACCGGAACGGGCGAGCCGGACAGCCCGATGATCTGGCTGATCGCAACACCCAACCCGGGGCGCAGGCGCAGCATCTCAAACCGCTCCCTCTGCGCCAACCCCGCCTGCGGCGCGATGCTCGAGCAGGCGCTGGTGACCATCGACAATACCGCGCGCGGGGCCATTTACCGGCAGGCGGCGCGGCTGGCGATGGAGTATTACGCCATCATCCCGCTCCACCACCAGGTGAATATCTGGGCCTCGCGGCGGGGTGTTGCGGCGGTAGCGCGCAATGACGAGGAGACCTATGCGATGTCCGTGCGGCCGGCTGTGCACCGCAGATTGAACCTGGGGTCCGGGATGATCCGGGATTTAGTGGCACACTCTGGGATATCATCCTGAAAAATTTGGTTTTTCAGTCCGCTTTGGTCGATCCGTCGTTTGCGGATTGAACCTGGGTTTTCCGCGCCTGCAGAGGAAATTTGCGGAAAGAACCTGGGGCCGGTATTTTGCCGTCAGCCGCCAATAAATGGCCGATTAACGCCCCGATTAGCGGTCTGGCGCGGATGGCTGTGCCGCAAGGAACAAATTGACAGAAGCCCCAGCTGCCAGATTGATTGTAATGCGGGGCGCCAGGGGAACATTTTCGAGCGCGGCCTTAGCAAGATCAGGCTTTACGCCCTGCTTTTGTGCGGTTTCGGTAGGCATCGATGGCTCCTGATGACCGAAGCGTCATACTTCGGACAGGCCGAACGTAGCGCGAACGTCCGGGGGGGAGTCAAGTATTAGAGTCCTAATTCATCATTTTGCGTCGATGTCTCTGAGCTGGTCGTAGAGGATGGCCGTGAGGCGCATCACGCCGGGCGCATCGGTCTCATCTCTGCCTGCTGCGATGATGGTTTGTACGGCAGTGGAGTAGGCCGCGATGAGGCTATCCATATGGATGTCGCGCCAGAGGCTGATGGGACGGGCCGGGCCGGTTTCCTGCGGCTTTTCGGTTGTCCCGAGCTTCATTTGCCCGGTGCCGGTGGCGAGCCATTCGAGGCTCACGCCAGTGGCAGCAGCGAGGTTGATCAGGGCCTCCGCCTTCATGTCCCGACCCGAGATATACTTATTCAGGGTAGCCAACGGCATCTTAGCGCGCCGCGAAACGGCAGAGTTGCCTCCAGCAGCCTTAACCGCATCGCGCAGACGCTCAGATCGCTCCAAAACCGCCGAGTTAGCCGCTGAATCTGCGACATCGGCATCGATCTCAGAATTCGCGGCATCCACCATATAAAGTCCAATCGGATCAATATGTTATGTCCGAATGAAGAGATTTCGTCATAAATACGTTCTGCGACGTCCATTTAGACTTGCATTAAGTATCCAAACGAATATTCTCTCATCCATCATGATTAACCAGCCGCCCCCGCCGCATCGCGTCGGGGACGGTCAGCGGAGCGGGTGAATGGGGCAACACGAACCAAAGGGCTGGCACACGGAGGACATCAAGGCGGCACTGCGAAAGCAGCATCGCAGCCTTCAGGCCCTCTCGCGATCATGGGGGTTCCACCCGCATGCCGTCGCCTCCGCGCTGTGCCGGGGCAGCTATTGGCCAACCCTGGAAAAGCGCATCGCCGACGAGCTGGGGCAGCACCCTCACACCCTCTGGCCCGATCGTTGGACACCCGAGGGGAATCCAAAAACCGTCGCCGAGCGGAACATTACGCCGCCCGCGACCGTCATGCACCGTGCAAAAGCGAAGGCTGCCTGAACATGGAACTCATCCAGATCGACCCCGCATGCGTGGTGGTCGCTGACCGGCTGCGCGCGATCGACGCCGACTATGTCGCCTTCCTGGCCGAGAGCATCGGCCGCCGCGGCCTCGATACCCCAATCCGGGTGACGGAGGCCGATGGCAGCGGCTTCCACCGGCTGATCGCCGGCGCCCACCGCCATGCCGCCGCGATGCAGCTCGGCCTGAAGACCATCCCCGCCATCCCCTTCACCGGCGATGAGCTGCAGGCGGAGATGCTGGAAATCGAGGAGAACCTGGTCCGGCGCGAGCTTTCGCCGCTCGACCAGGCGACCTTCCTGGCGAAGCACCAGGCGCTGTGGGTGGCGCTGTACCCAGAGACAAAAAAGGGCGGCGATCTGCGGAAAAAAGCGAAACGACAAGATGTCGTTTCGGTCGATCACCCCCTCGCCGAGAGCTTCTCGAAGGTCGTTTCGAAGAAGCTGGGGCTGAACCTTCGCTCGGTGCAGCGGGCTGTTTCCCGGTACTACGCGCTGACCGCCGCCATCCGCGAGCGCATTGCCGGCACCTGGATCGCCGACAACGGTGCCGCGCTAGATGACCTGGTGGGCCGCGGCACGAAGCTGACCGAGGCGCAGCAGCAGGCGGTGCTGGATATCGTCCTCGACCCGACCAGCGGCATCCGCCGCATCCCCGACGCCCTCATCAAGCTGAAGCTGGCGCCAGCACCCGTTGTGCCGCAGGCCGGCTTCCAGGCGTTAGTGAATGCCTGGGAGGCGAACAAGTCGCTGCCCGCGCGAAGCCGCTTCATCCGCTGGCTGCTGACCGAGGGTCGCTCCAGCGAGCTGGTCGAGGCCGAGGTGGCGGCGATGAAGGCCGCGCGGCGCGCTGAACCTGAGCCCGATGTCGGAGCCGCGGCATGAAGCCACCGTGCCCCGCCATCGTGGCGCAGCTGCAGGCGCTGATCCCCACCGCCTGTGACGATGCTCGGCTCTCGGCCGAGGGCTGGACCGACCTGGTGGCGCATTTCGGCATCTCATCCCGCCAGGTGCTGCGCCTCTTCGAGCTGACTGAGGAGGCCTGCAGCGTGGCTTTCGAGCCGGTGGACGCGATCGAGTGGCTGCTCTCCTGCCCCACCCTGCTGGGTCTGGCCGAGATGGTTGAGCAGAAGCGCGCCGAGGCTGCGCAAGGTCCAATCGGCGGTGCGGCATGAACGGCCCCACCCCGCCCCCCATCCGCATCCGCGACGTGCTGACCGGCATCGCTGCCGGCCTCGGCCTCTGGGCGGTCATCGCTGTCGCGTTCTGGGTCGACAACCAGCTTGGGGGCATTCCATGAAGCGCCAGAAGCCGATCCCGGCCTTCCTCGGCGCTGGTCACCTGCGCTTTCGCCAAAGGCGTGCCGGGGTCGCTACTGGCCAAGATCAGGCGGCGCTTGCGGCGATGGTTCGCCGCACGATGCTTTCAGCGATTGCACACGCGCTACCAGCGACAGCAGCTTCTGCTCGGCAAGCTGAAGCGCCTCTTGCGCCCACCCCTCGGGCTGCTGATCGGCGATATCCAGGAACTTCGGCGCCATGACCGACAGGAGCTTTGTGAAAGCCTCTGTGTCGAGGGCGCCGCTACCGATGAGCGTAGCGATGAGCACCTCTAGCGTGAGATTGTCCACCATCCTGTTGGCCAGTTCTTCAATCGAATTGCTCATAGCGTTCTCCATCGTTGGTCGGGGGGCCACGATGGTAGGGCGGCGGGCGGGGAGTCGTCTCGCACGGCTTCCCGCCCTGTCTGCGATGGCCGCCTGATGCCGCCACGCGCCTCCCATCTCGACCAGATGGACCTGTTGGCCTGGCAGGCGCCGGAGGTGGTGCGTTCCTTCGCACCCGAGCTAGTGCGTGGAGCCTCCTTCGAGGCGCGCATCGCGCGCGCCATCTCGCTGGCGCTGACTGATTGCGGGGTGCCCCGGGTCGAGATTGCGCAGCGGATGACCACGTTCCTGGGCCACAAAGTCAGCCTGGCCATGCTGAACGCCTATGCCAGCGCCGCCCGCGAAGAGCACACCATTTCGCTGCCGCGCTTCCTCGCCCTCATGCATGCCACCGGCGACCAGCGGCTGCTGGAGCTGCTGGCCGAGCCCTTCGGCCTGGCCGTCATCGAGCGGAAGCACCTGCCGCTGATCGAGATGGCGTTGGTGAGCGAGCGCATTGCCGAGCTGAAGGGCATGCATGAGGCCAAGCGCCGCGAAGCCCGCGCCAAGGGAGGCCTGTGATGCCAGACGGCTCGCCCTATGACAGCACTGAATGGCTGAACGCGGCCGAGCTCGCCGCTATGCGCATCCCCGGCCTGCCTGGCACCGCGCGCAGCATTCAGCGCCTCGCCGAGGCCCAGGGCTGGAACACGCCGGAGCGCGAGGGATCGATCTGGCGTAACCGCGAGGGGCGGGGCGGCGGCGTCGAGTACCATCGCTGCGTGCTGACCTCGCACCAGCAGGCCCACCTACTTCTGAAGGCTGGGCCGATGGCGACACCTGTCGACACCGGCGCCGCGCCGAGCAGCGAACGCTGGGCCTGGTACGACCGGCAGACCGACCGCACCAAAGCCCGGGCCCAGGAGCGCCTGGCCGCCGTGCACGCCATCTACGCGTTGACCGATAGTGGCATCGGCAAGACCGAGGCGCTGAACAGCATCGCGCGCAGCCGCGGCATCGGCATCTCCACACTGCAGATATGGGACGGCCTGGTGCGCGACATCCCGCGCGACCATTGGCTGCCGCATCTCGCGCCCGGCCATGGCGGCGGCCGGCCGCAGGCCGAATGCCCGGAGGAGGCGTGGAACTTCCTCTCCAGCCTGTATTTCAAACAGTCCCGCCCAAACTTCCGCGAGTGCTGGCGCCAGCTGGTGATGAGAGCGGCGGAACTGGGCTGGAAATTGCCCGCTGAGCGCACCCTCTACGACCGATTGATGGCCCTGCCGGAGCCGCTGCGGATCAAGCTGCGCGAGGGCGATGACGCCCTGCGCCGCCGCCTGCCCGCCCAGAAGCGCGACCGCTCCGTCTTCCATGCCATGGAGGCGGTGAACACGGACGGCCACCTCTGGGATGTCTTCGTGAAGTGGCCGGATGGCACGGTCGCGCGCCCGCAGATGGTGTGTATGCAGGATCTGTACTCGGGCAAAACGCTCTCCTGGCGCGTGGACCAGACGCTGTCCTGGCACCTGGTGCGCCTGGCCTTCGGCGACATGGTCCAGAGCTATGGCATCCCGCGCCTGTGCTGGATGGACAACGGCCGGGAGTTCGCAAGCAAGAAGATCACCGGCGGCCAGGCCAACCGCTACCGCTTCAAGATCAAGGACGAAGAGCCTGAGGGCCTGATGACCAGCCTGGGCATCGAAGTGCATTGGACCAGGCCGTATAGCGGCCAGTCGAAGCCGATCGAGCGCATGTTCCGGGACTTCGCGCAGAACATCGCGAAGCACCCCGCCTTCGATGGGGCCTATGCCGGCAATAGCCCGACGAACAAGCCCGGCAACTACGGCCAGCGCGCGGTGCCGCTGGATGAGTTCCTGGCGGTGATCGGCCAGGGCATTATCCAGCACAATGCCCGGCCCGGCCGGCAATCCGATACCGCCAAGGGCCGCTCCTTCGACGAGACCTTCGCCGAGAGTTTCAGCGCCAGCGTCGTGAAGACGCCGACGCCGGAGCAGCGCCGCCTCTGGATGCTGGCTGCCGAGGGCGTGCGGGTGCGGAAGCAGGACGGCAAGATCCTGTTCCAGGGCAACGAGTACTGGTCGGAGTTCCTGCTGCGCCACATGGGCCAGCAGGTGACCGTGCGCTTCGACCCGGCGCGGCTGCATGAGCCGCTGCATGTCTACACCCTGGATGGCCGCTACCTGGGCGAGGCGCAGGTCTGGGAGGCCTCAGGCTTCGACAGCAGCGAGGCGGCCTCGAAGACCGCCAGGCTCAACAAGAAGGTGCTGCGCGCGGTGCGTGACCAGGCCGATGCGCTGGCGCTGATGCCGGCGCGCGACCTGGCCAAGATCATGCCGAAGATCCCGGAGCCAGACCTGCCATCGCCCGGGATCGTGCAGCTCTTCACCGGCAATGCGGTGCCGAAGCCGATGCCGATCGAGCATGCCGAGGAAGAGGTCGACGAGATCACCCGCATCCTGACCGGTTGGACACCGCAGGTGATCGATGGCGGCGGCGGCGAGCCCTGAACGAAATACCCCCGCCGTTGGCGCGGCGGGGGCGGAACTGAACCTGAGAGAGGACGAGATTAGATGCCATCGGATACCCAAGCAATCGAAACCCGCGGGCCACGCCTCGCCATCCAAATGGAGGAGGCTGAAATCGAGGAAATGCGGCGCGCGTGCCGCGCCATCATGTCCGATGCCAGCCTGAGCGGCACGCAGCTGGCGCAGCAGCTCGGCATGAAGCAGGCGACGTTCAGCCTGTGGTTGGCCGGCAAATACACCGGGCGAAACGACGTCCAGGGCGCTGCCGTGAAGGCCGGCCTGCAGCTGCGTGCCGAACGCGATGCGGTGCGCGCGATCGCGCCGGAGGCGCCGGGCTTCACCAATACGCCGAGCTCCCGTGAGTTCCTGGAAATCTTCTCCCATGCGCAGCATCTGCCAGACTTTGGCGTCATCACCGGCGCCGCCGGCATCGGCAAGACATCAGCCGCCTGCCATTACGCGCGCACCACGGCCGGCGTCTGGAAAATAACCGCCTCGCCCTCAGTGATCGGGCCACGGGCGCTGCTGGACGAGTTCGCCCGGGCGATGGAGATCAGAGAGCGCCTGGCGCTGCACAAGCTGCACCACGCCATCGTGCAGAAGCTGCGGGGGACCAATGCGCTGCTGATCGTGGATGAGGCCCAGCACCTGCAGCCGCAGGCGCTGGACGAGCTGCGCGGCCTGCATGACCAGCCCGGTGTAGGCGTGGTGCTGCTCGGCAATGAGGTGGTGCTGGGCAAGATCGATGGCGGCATGCGCAAGCCGGAATACGCGCAGCTCTATTCCCGCGTTGGCCGGCGGCTGACCCGTAAGGCGGTGCGCGCCGGCGATGCCGAAGCGCTGCTCAATGCGGCGGAGATCGACGCGGATGACGTCCGCAACATGCTCACGGCGATCGCGCGCCGACCAGGCGCGCTGCGCGGCATGGTGAAGACCTTGCGCCTCGCGCAGATCGTGGCGGCGAAGGAGAAGGTGCCGCTCAACCTCCGCCATGTCGAGCTGGCGGATAAGAGCCTGGGCGGCGAGCGCCGGGCGGAGGCGGCTTGATGAGCGCGAGCACTCAAAACCACGCCACAACGCCATCGCCGGTTGCGGCGGCAAGCATGACGCCACGCCCGCCGCCGTGGATGCGCCGCATCCTCGTGGCGACGTCGGAGGAGTTCGACGTGGATCCAGAGGGCATCCTCGGCGCCATCCGGACGCAACCGGCGTCGCTCATCCGTCAGGTGGCGATGTACGTCGCGCGGTCGCACACGATCATGAGCTACCCGCAGATCGGCCGCGCCATGGGGCGCGACCACAGCACTGTCCTTCATGGCTGCGACAACGTGCGCGCCCGCATGCTGACCCACCCCGCCTTCGCCCGGAGCGTGGCCAGGGTCATCGACCGCTGGCGGGCGCTGAGCGCCACGGCACTCGGCCCGCCGCAGGGCCTGTCTTCCAACCACGGCAAACACGAACCTCAGGAGCCCTTCCATGGCAAAGACGAACAGGCTGAAGCGCCCGGCCGAGACGGCACGCGCACCGGCGGACCGCAGCGAGGCGGAGACGATGCTGGCGCGGCTAGGCTCGATTCGGCGCGAGCTGGCGCTCTCGGGCGCGGCGTTGGAGGAGACGGTGGCCGGGTTGAAGGCCCAGGCCGAGGAGGCCGTGAAGCCGCTGGCGGCGGAGGCGGAGATGCTGCTCCGCGGCCTGCAGCTCTACGCCGAGGCGAACCGGGCGGCACTGACGGATGGGGGCAAGACCAAGACCGTGAGGCTGGCCACGGGCGAGCTGGTGTGGCGCCTGCGGCCGCCGAGCGTGCGGTTGCGCGACGTGGCGGCGGTGATCGAGACCATGCAGACGCTCGGCCTCTCGAAGTTCCTGCGCACGAAGCACGAGGTGAACAAGGAAGCGCTTCTGGCGGCACCGGCGGAAGCATCGGCGATTCCGGGTGTCTCGATCGGCAGCCCGGGCGAGGAGTTTGCGGCGGAGCCGCTGGCGATGGAGTTGGTGGCGAGCCGGGCGGCGTAGAGGCGCAACCTGTCAGGAAGACCCGAAGGAAGCGCCTCACCGCTGAACAGCGTGAGGCGAGCGTGGTGCGGAGCCGCGAGCGCCGCAGGCTCTGGGCCAAGGCCCACTACGTGCCGGCGCAGAAGGGGCCGAGACCCCCTCGCATCCAGGCAGCGGCGCCAGCACCGGTCAAGATCGCCCCGGTGATCGTGCGGCGCTCGTCCACGCCCATCCTGGCGACCCCCAAGCAGGTGCGCGAATGGCTGGCTCAAAGCCTCTACCTCTGCGGCGGCACGCGCCTGGATGCCGCCGATCGCGTCGCGCTGATGACGCACGAGGAAGCCCTGGCCGAGGCGAACCGGCGGCGCGCGCAGCTTGGCGATGCCCCGATGCGGCTGATCTTCGTGAAAGCGCGCGCATGAGCCCGGAGCTCGAAGCCTTCCTCGTGAAGCGGTACCGCGAGGTCTACGATGCCGCGCGGCGCAACGCCCCGCGGGACCAAGTGGTGGACCTGGCCGTCATCGTCACCGGCGCGCACATCGAAGAGGAAGTCCGGCGGCGTCTGCTACAGGCAGCGGCGGTGCAGCCATGACGCCCGCCATGCTGCTGCTGATCTACCTGTGCACGCCGCCTGCGGCACAGGGCGCCGCAATGGCATGCGTGGCGCGCGAGATCCGGGGTGAGACGTGCGAGGAGGCGCTGGCGCTGGCCGGCGCCTCCATGCGGCCGGACCGGGCCTGGCACGCAGTGGCCTGCATCGACGTCGCGCCGCGTGCGCCGGCCGCCCGGAGGGCCTCACGATGAAGCGCGGCGATGCACTACCCGGCGAGCTGCGCGGCATCTTCGCCGACTTCTGGGAGGTCTATCCCTATCGGCGCCCGAATCCGCGCGCCCTCGCCGAGGCGGCGTTTGCCGCCGCGGTGAAGGCGGGTGCGAAGCCCGCCGACCTGGTGGCGGCGGCGGCTGCTTACGCCGCTGAATGCAAGAGCAAGGGCATTGCCGAGGCCTTCGTGGTGCATGCTCGCACATTTCTGGCGCAGCGACGGTTCGAGGATTATCTGGTGTCAGGCGCAGGGCAGGCGGTTGTCAGCGACAAGCCGGCGGAACCGGATCATCCGTGGTGGCCTGCCTTCCGTGGGCGGGTGAGTGCGGCGGCTTTCGCGCAGTGGATCGAGCCGCTCCGGGTGGTGGCCCAGACGCGGTTGTTTGAGGAAGGCGGTCTGCTGAATGTCACGTTGAGCGCGCCCTCCGCGTTCCATCGGGACTATGTGCGCGAGCATTTCGCGGAGGCCATAAAGGCGGCGGTGCGGTGCCGTCAGATATACTGGGCGGCGGTGCGGTGATGTCAGCGGAGCCTGAGGCCGGTGACGATTGCGCTGTCGTCTGTCCACTGCGTGCGCACGATAGTGCCTGGTGGAACCTCGGCGAAGACCTCGCCGATAGTTGGCGTCTCGGCGTGGACCCGTATCCGATCCTCGCGCAACTCGACGCATCTCAGGCCGTCCGAGCCACCGCCACCACAGAAGAGCGGCGCGCCGTCACTCGCTCGAACACGATCTTGGATCATGATCTGCCCGGCAGGGAACGACGTCACCTGCCAGGCAGTCCGAACATCGAATGCCCGCTCGAAGCGAATGGCATTGAAGCCCTCGCTTGGGCGCTGCACCTGAACCATCGGGACGGCGCAGCCGCTCAAAGCCAGCAGGCAACCAATTCGAGAAAGCGTTCGCATGAGGACCTCACAGGCGCGACTACTCGCTCACGTTTGCTGCATGTCCATGCAACGTCAATCATCAACTTGGAGGACGCCGCATGACGGCCTCCCTCCTCCCCACGCCAGACGTTTCGGCGATCGGCGCCGTGCTGCACGCGATCGAGGCCGGCGTGTCGCCTAGTGGCGCGCTCGACGCGAAAATCCATGAAGCCCTGGGCTGGCTGGTGCTGCGCGGCACCGATGGCCGCCTCTCCATCCGCAACCCAGGCGCTCGGCAATGGCTGCGCATGCCCACCCCCAGCCGAAACGAGGCCGACGCCTTCGGCCTGATCCCAGCCGGCTGGCATCATGGCGTGGCGGTGCGCGACCGCATCCTGGGCTGGTGCGCCGATCCAGCTGAACCCACGAGGTACTTCGAGTGCATCGGCCGCAGCCGCGCGCTCGCCCTTACCCGGGCCGGTCTCTACGCGCAGCGCGCCATCGCCCTGCTGCCGCGCCTGCCAGCGCCCGCCCCCGCCTGTGCCTGCAGCTGGCAAGGCCCGGCTGCCGCCCTGCGCGCCGGCCGCTGCCCCGATTGCGGCCGCACCCAGCTCGCCTGCCTTCCCACCCAGGAGACCGCCCATGGCCACGGCTGAACGCGTCGCTTCCCCAGCCCAACCGAAGCTCATGCAGGCGGTGCACGCCTGCCGCCGCCAGGTGCCGGCATTGCAGGACGAGGCCGCCTGGCGCGGCTTCCTGCTGAAGGCCGCGGGGAAGGACAGCCTGCGCGCCATGACAGGCCGCGAGCTCGGCCGCGTGATGGACGCGCTGCATGCGCAGGGCGCGCCGCGGCGCGCTGGCACCGGCGCCGGTCGCCCCGCCAGCACCCTCGACACTCGGCCTCAGGCGCGGATGGCACGCGGGATCTGGATCGAGATCGGCAAGGCTGGTGTGGTGCGGGACCGGAGCGAGCGGGCACTCGATGCCTTCGCCAAGCGCATCACCGGCCGCGACAGTCTGCGCTTCTGCGATGCTCGCCAACTCAACCAGGTGGTCGAGGCGGTGAAGGAAATGCGAGATCGGGCATCGCGCCCGACCTCGGATGACCTGCCGGTGCCCGAGCCGCGCGACGGTGAGACGAAAGACCAGGCCATGATCCGGGCGCTGTGGGACGCGCTGCGCCACTCCAGCGCCATGCGCACCGGCAGCTTCGCTGACCTGGAGACCTGGCTCCTCAAATGCGGCTACGGCCAGCGGCACGTCGAATACCTGTCGCCGGAGCATGCTGCCGATGCCGTGCGCAAGCTGAGAACCTGGTGGAGGCGCCACCGCGTGGCGGGCACGCCGGGAGGCCAGGCATGACGCTCGATGAGCAAACCGCGGCTGTCTGTGATGCCACCCTGGCGACGATCGCTGAGCTGCAGAAGTCCGGCCTCACCGAACCTAGCGCCCTGCTGAACGGCGTGGCGGCTGCACTGGGCAATGCCGTCGCGCTGTTTTCGATCCCTGGCAGCCGGGAATTTGTCCTTTCGGTCGTGCTAAGCTCGACCACCAAGTCCTGCCGCGGCCGCGCGCTGCGCGATGGCGCCACCGAGGGCCAGGGCTGAACCATGTCAGCCGCCCGTCCCTGGCTCCCGAACCTGCTGCGCGAGATGGCGGACGCCCATGGGCTGTCCACCGCGCTGCGGTTCGCGGAGCGCTTCGGCGGGCTGTACCTCCACCTGCCGGCAGCGGCACGACCAGACCACGTCGTCGCGAAGCACTCCGGCATGGCGGTGCTGGCCTGGCTGATCGAACAGCATGACCGCAATGCACGCATCGTTGTGCCCAAGGCCGCCTGGGCGCAGCGCCAGCGTCGGCTGGAGGTGGTGCGCTCGATGACGGCCGATGGCCGCTCCGCCAACGAGATCGCCGTGGAGCTCGCGCTGCATGTCCGCCAGGTGGAGCGGCTGCGGGAGAGGATTGCGATGGACGACCGACTGCGGCAGGGTTCTCTGAATCTCGGATAGCGCCAGCCGACGCATGTCGGCCTGAGAACGCATCCACCCACGCGCGACAAATGCGCGCATGTCCCAGACCCGATCCAACTCCAAGGCAGTCTCCCGCGGCATCCGGAACAACAACCCGGGCAATGTGCTGCGCAGCCGCACTGCGTGGAAGGGTGAGGCCGCGTTCACGGCCGGCGATGACATCGAGTTCGAAGTCTTCACGACGCCCGCATACGGCATCCGCGCCATGGCGATCACGCTGCTGACCTATCAGCGCGAGCATGGCCTTCGCACGACCCGGGCCATCATCGGCCGCTGGTGCCCGCCGGTTCATACGTTCCCCGACGGCACAAAGAAGGTCCAGGACACGACGGCCTATGTGAACCGCGTCGCCGCAGCCGTCGGCGTTGCGCCGGATGCCGTCATCGACGCCAGCAAGGCGGCGATCATGCGCCCGCTGCTGAAGGCCATCATCCACCAGGAAAATGGCCAGCAGCCCTACGACGAGGCGACGATCGACGAAGCCATGCGGCTCGCCGGCATCAAGCTCAACCCCAAGGCATAGGCGGACCCCATGCACACTTTCATCACCATGCTCGCCCCCCTGCTCGCGCAGCTGCTCCCGTTGTTTGGCGCCCTCATGCTCGGCATCTGCTCCTGGGCGGCGAAGCGCGCAGCCGATTGGCTGAAGCTCTCCAACGACGCGGCTGTGCGGGAATACCTGAACCATGCGCTGGAGAACGGCGTCGCCTGGGCCGAAGCGGAGATGACGAAGCGGCTGGTTGCCGTTGCCGCGGAGGGCACCGCTGCACCGACGCCGTCGCGCAGCGATATCCAGCTCGTGATCCAGGACGCGGCCGGCTACGTCGCCGCCACGGTGCCGGATGCCCTGAAGCACTTCGGCATCACCCCAGCCACCCTTCAGCAGATCGTTCAGACCCGCCTGAGCGTCGTCTAAGGCGCGGCTTATGGACCTGGATATGCTGCTGCGCAGCCAGCCCCTGCTGATCGCCTTCGCGACCTTCATCCTGGCCGCGATGGGCTGGGCCTTCCGGCAGCATCTGACGCAGCTGCTGGAGAAGGCGCTGGGCGAAGCCGCGACCAGGTCCTCCGTCGAGGCCCTGGCCGTCAAGGTGGCCGCGCACTCCGACCGGCTGATGACGATCGAGATGGCGATGCAGCATCTGCCCACGGCATCGCAGGTCCATGGCCTGACCGTCGCAATATCCGACCTGCGCGGTGAGCTGCGCGCGGTCGGCGAGAATGTCGAAGGCCTGGATAGACAGCTGAGCGGCTTGTCGCGGCGGCTGGACCTGATCGATGACCATCTGCGGAGCGGCAAGCAGTGAACCAGCCTTCCTTCTCCCAGCGGGTTGCCGAGGATCGTCGCCTCTCGATCCTGCTGCTGCTCTCTGCCTCCCAGGGTGGTTCGGCGAATGAGGCGCTGCTGCAGGCCGCTCTCGCGGACTACGGCCACGAGCCGAGCCTTGACCAGATCCGCGCCGACCTGGCCTGGCTGGCCGAACAGGGGTTGGCGGCGACCAGCGACATGCATGGCCTGACGGTGGGCCGCATCCTGGCGCGCGGCGAGGACGTGGCGGCCGGGCGCGCCAATGTGCCTGGCGTGAAGAAGCCCGTGCGCCGCTGATGCCCCGCAAATCCACCATCGCCGCGCTGCCCGACCATCTGCTGGAGGCGCTTGAGCGCGCCATCCAGCAGGGCCGCGCCACGGTGGATGAGCTGGTCACCCTGGTGAACGGCGCGGGCCACATGGTCAGCCGCAGCGCCATGGGGCGGCATCGCAAGGTGAGCGTCGAGCGCCTGGCGAAGTTCCGGGAGACGCAGGAGATCGCTGGCGAGTGGGTGCGCCAGTTGCGCGCGGATCCCGATGGCGACATCGGCCGGATGCTGGGCGAGATGCTGAAGCTACTGGCGTTTCGGACGCAGATGGAGATGCAGGAGGATGGTGAGGCACCTGGTCCGAAGGACCTCGCCATGCTGGCCCGCGCACTGCGCGACCTCGGCTCGCTCGACAAGCTGAAGGTCGAGGCCGAGGCGCGCGTGGGCACCCGCATCAAGGGCGAGGCCGCCGATGCAGCCGCCGGCGCCGCGCGCGAGGCCGGCCTCTCCGAGGAGCGGGTCGCGCAGATCCGCCGCGAGGTGCTCGGCATCGGCCGACCGAAGGAGGCGACATGATCGAAGCCCTGGGCGCGCACGCCCTCACCCTCCTCGCGATGCTGATCTGCGGCGCCGCCGTCGTCGGCTCGGTCTTTCTGATGGCCAAGCGCATCGGCGCCCAGGCAGCCGTGCAGGACCAAGCCCGGAAAACCCTCGAAACGGTGGAGACGCGAAATGCGGTGGAGCGCGATGTGGCTCGCGAGCCTGACCCTGCTGGCCGCCTGCGGCAGCGATGGAGCCGTGACTGACTTCTGCGCGGCCGCGCAGCCGATCCTGGTTAGCAGCCGCGACGTCCTGACCGACGAGACGGCGCGCCGGATCCTGGCGCTGAACGAACTCGGCGCCAAGCGCTGCGGCTGGCAGCCCGGCGGGCGCTGAGACCACCAACGAAGGGGCTACCGATGGACAATCAGCACAGACACATCAAGGGCTATCGCGAGCTTTCGGCGGAAGAGATCGCGGGCATGAACCGGTTCAAGCAGATCGGCTTGGACCTGGAAGAGGCCATCGCCTCTGCCAGGGAAGCCGGCGCGGATCCGCGCGACCTGGCCGTGGCGAAGACGCAACTGCAGACCGGCCTGATGTGGGCTGTCCGCAGCATCGCCAAGCCTGAAGGCTTCTGATGTTCTGCGCCGTCGCCCTCGTGCTGCTGCTGGATGCCTCAGGCTCCGTCTCGGCCGAGGACTGGCGGCTGCAGGCCGGCGGTACCGCGGACGCCATTGCCGACGAGGCCGTGGTGCGGATCATCGAGCGGCAGGGCGGGGTGGCGGTGACTGCCGTCGCATTCTCGGACATCACACGGCCGTTGGTGCCATGGCGCATCGTCACGAGCGCGGCGGACGCCGGCGCCTTCGCCCATGCGCTGCGCGAGGCGCCGCGCAACCTGTATGGCGGCACACGGATCGGCGAAGCCCTGACCGACGCGATCGCTGCCTTCGAGAGCGCGCCATGCGAGGCCGAGCAGCAGGTGGTCGATATTTCCTCCGATGGTGACGCCGACCCGACGCCCACTGGCCGGGCGCGGGACCTGGCAGCGATGCGTGGCATCCGGGTCAATGCCATCGGCATCGGCCGGCTACCGGGCGGCACGCCTGCGGAATGGCTGCGCGACAATGCCGTCACCGTGGGCGGATTCGCGCTGGCCGCCGGTGACTGGGCCGACTTCGCCCGGGCCATGCGCCGCAAGCTCGCCATGGAACTGGCGGAGCGATGATCGACACGATCGCCGATCTGGTGCCGCTGGCGGAACTGCCGGCGGGGCACGACCCGCTGGCCGATGGCATCCTCATGGCGCATCAACGCGCCTGGCTGGAGGACAAATCGCCGCTGAAGATCGCGGAGAAGGGCCGCCGCACTGGCATCACCTATGCCGAGGCGCTGGACGACACGCTGATCGCGGCCTCGGCCAAATCCGCCGGCGGCGACAACATCTTCTACATCGGCGACAGCAAGGAGAAGGGGCTGGAGTTCATCCGCTACGTCGCGCATTTCGCGCGCGTCGTGGCGAAGGAGCTGCACCTGGTCGACGAGTTCCTGTTCGAGGACAAGCGGGAGGACGGCAGCAGCAAGCAGATCGCCGCCTACCGCATCAGCTTCAGCAGCGGCTTCCGGGTGGTGGCGCTCTCCTCCCGGCCGGCGAATATCCGAGGCCTACAGGGCACGGTGGTGATCGATGAGGCCGCCTACCACGATGATGTGGCGGCGGTGCTGGACGCGGTGAATGCGCTGCTTATCTGGGGCGGCCGGATCCGCGTCATCTCCACGCACAATGGCGAGGAGAACCCGTTCAACCTGCTGATCAAGGACACCCGCGCCGGGCTCTACGATTACAGCATCCATCACATCCCCTTCTCGGCCGCGGTGGAGAATGGCCTCTATGAGCGGGTTTGCCTCATCCGTGGCTGGACGCCATCGCCGGCGGCCAAGGCGGAATGGTTGGGCCGGATCACCCGCAGCTATGGACCGCGCGCCGAGGCCCGGGACGAGGAGCTGGAGGCGATCCCCCGCCGCAGCGCCGGCGCCTATCTGCCGCGCGCGTTGGTGGCGGCGACGCAGCTGCAGGGCATTCCTGTCGTCACCTGGTCGCAGCCGGAGGCGTGGTACCTGGATCCGGACCGACTGGCCGAGGCCGAGATCTGGTTCGAGGCGCATATCGCGCCGCTGCTTCGAACCCTCGATCCCCGCAAGCGGCACGCCTTTGGGCAAGACATGGGCCGCGACGGCGACCTCTCTGTCATCGTGGTCGATGAGGAGACCAGGCCGCATATCTGGCAGACGGCCTTCCAGATCGAACTGCGCCGCATCCCCTTCGATGTGCAGTGGCTCATCCTGGACCGCATTCTAGCCGAGCTCACGCGCTTCACCGGCGCGCTCGATGCCCGCGGCAACGGCCAGGCGCATGCTGAGGCGGCACAGCAGCGGTACGGCCTGCAGCGCATCACCTGCGTGAAGGCGACGGTCGCCTGGTACGCCGAGCATTTCCCCACCTACAAGGCCGCCCTCGAAGATCGCAGCAAGATCCTGCCGGCCGGCGAGGACATCCTGACCGATCACCGCGCCGCCGTTCTGCGGGCCGGCCTGCCAGCAATCTCGGATGCCCGATTCAAGGGCGCCGATGGCGAGGGGCGGCACGGCGACAGCCTGGTTGCGCATCTGCTGGCGCACAGCGTCACCAAGATCGGCGAGGTGCGCATGGAGCACCGCTCCACTGGCAGGCGCCGGGTATCGCGCCAGGCTACGCGTGAATTCATGGGGATCGATCGATGAGCGACAGCAACGCCCTGGTGCCGGGCAAGGTCGGCCGCGTGACGCTGAAGAAGGAGATCGCCTCCGTCATCTCCGACCCGACGCGGTGGCTCTTCGGCAAGCGCCTGGTGCCGACCGATGAGGTGCTGAGCCGGCGCGGCGGCGCCAGCGGCCTGGTGGTCTATGAGGAGCTGGAGCGCGACGCCCAGGTCTTCTCCGTGATGCAGAAGCGGCGCCTGGCGCTGGTGGGCCGCGAGTGGGCCGTGAAGCCCGGCGATGAGAGTGCCGCGGCCGTGGCGGTGGCCGACATGGTGCGGGAGGCGCTGGAGGCGCTGCCCTTCAACCGCATTGTCGAGGATGCGCTCGCAGCGCTGCTGGCCGGTGTCTCGGTGCTGGAGACCATGTGGCAGCAGGTGGGCGACAGGCTGCTGCCCGTCGCGCTGCTGGCGCGCAACCCGCGCCGCTTCAGCTTCGATATCGGCGACGACGGCGCGCCCATGCTGAAGCTGCTGACCAAGACGAACCTACTGGATGGCGAGCCGGTGCCGGAGCGCAAGTTCGTCGTGCACCGCTTCGGTGGGCGCTATGGCGACCCTTGGGGATTGGGGCTGGGCAACCGGCTGTTCTGGCCGGTCTTCTTCAAGCGCCAGGGCGTGGGCTTCTGGATGTCGGCGCTGGAGAAGTTCGGCCAGCCCACAGCGATCGGGAAATATCCGGCGGGCACGACCCAGGAACAGATGGATGCGTTGCTGGCGGCGCTGGGCGCCATCGCCAGCGATGCGGGCGTGGCGTTCCCGGACGGGATGGTGGTCGAGCTGCTGGAGGCGAAGCGCGCCGGCAGCTTCGACAGCTACCAGACGCTGGCCAGCTACATGGACGACGACATCGCCAAGGTGGTGCTGGGCGAAACCCTGACCACGAATGCCGGGCAGAACGGCAGCCGCGCCCTGGGCACCGTTCACAACCAGGTGCGCCTGGAGATCACCAAAGGCGATGCCGACAACCTGTCGGATACGCTGAACTCCACGCTCATCACCTGGATCGTCGAGCTCAATGCGCCCGGCTATGCCGGCCCGATGCCGCGGCTGTGGTGGGAGGTCGACCAGGAGGAAGACCTGAACGCCCGGGCGGAGCGCGACACGAAGATCGCGAGCCTGGGCTTCACCCCGACGCTGGAATACATCCTGGAAACTTACGGCGAAGGCTGGGAGGCGGCGCCGCCTCCGCCGCCACCGCCTCCGATGCCAGGCCTTGCGCGGCTGCAGCCTGGCGTCGCGCCGGCCGCGGCCTTCGCCCAGGCGGCGGATCCACGCGACGCAGCCGACATACTCGCCGAGCAGCTCGATCGGCTTGCCGCGCCGGCGATGGACGCCGCAGTGGCGCAGCTGCGCAAGCTGCTCGACAAGGCCACAACGCTGCAGGAGTTCCGTGACGGCCTGGCAGGACTCTATCCCGATCTGCCCACCGATCAGTTCGCGGCGGTGATGGGCGAGGCGCTCGTGCTGGCGAACCTGGCGGGGCGATCGGACCTGACCGATGGCCTGGTATGACGCCTCGCTGCCCCGCCGGAGGGTGGCTGCAGCGGATCGCCGGATGGGCGCCCGCTGGCGCCTGTGGAGGGGTATCCTGGGGGCGTCTATCGCCCACGAGTCCCCCAAGCCGCCTGAGGCCTATTTAACGGGGCTTAATCGCCAATTAAATCCGCAGCCCCCCACCGACATGCTGGTGGGCGGGGTGGTGGCGCCGTGACGCCCCAGCTCGGCCAGGTCCCCTTCCGGGAAGCGATCGACTTCTTCCGGCAGAAGGGCATGGTGCTGACCGACCGGTGGCCGGAGCTCTGGCAGGAACAGCACCAGGTGGCATTCACCGTCGCCGGCGTCGCCAACATGCAGATGCTGGCGGACATCCGGGCGGCGGTGGACCGCGCGATCGCCACCGGCACCACGCTGGCGGACTTCCGGAAAGACTTCGACCAGGTCATCCGCACCCATGGCTGGACGCTGCGTGGCACGCCGGGCTGGCGCAGCCGCATCATCTTCGAGACCAACCTGCGCACGTCCTATGCCGCCGGCCGCTGGGCCCAGATTGAGCGCCTGCAGGCAGCCAGGCCCTTCATCCGGTACTCGGCTGTACTCGATAACCGCACCCGGCCGCTGCACCGTGCGTGGAATGGCACGATCCTGCCCGTACAGGATCCGTGGTGGAACACGCACTTCCCCCCGAATGGCTGGCGCTGTCGCTGCACCGTGATCAGCCTGGCGCAGCGCGACCTCGATCGTCGGAAGTGGAAGGTGACCGATCCGGCGCCCAGCTCGCCGATGCGACAGGTGGCTGTCGAGGGTCGGGGCACGATCCAGGTGCCCGAGGGCATCGACCCGGGCTTCGGCTACAACCCAGGCAAGGGCGCCGCAGCGCGCCAGTCGGATGCCGTGGCACAGCGCGTGATCGCCGCGGCGCCGGCCGACCTGGCGGCGGCGGCTCGGGGTGCGTTGGCGTCCTCGGCCGTGCCGACGGCGCCAGCGGCGGTGGCGCCATTCCCACAATGGGCACAGGCAGTTCTCGACGCAAAGAAGCCGGACGGCACCTTCCGGAAGGTGGGCAGCCTGCCCGACGACGTGCTGGCGCAGCTGCCAGGCGGGGCCGAAAACGCTGGTGACCCGGATGTGGTGGTGACGGCGGAAGCCCTGCTGCATATGGCCCGGGGATCGAAGCAGGCACGCGGGACAGGGCTTAGTGTCGCGGATCTGTTGCGCCTGCCGGAGATCGTCGCGAACCCGGACGCCATCCTGCGCGACAAGCGCGACGGCGATGTCCTGCTGGTGTTCACGCCCGCAGGCGTCGAGGGGCGTGATGGCGCAAAACTGGTGGTGCACCTCGGCTACCGCCAGAAGGTGCGATCCGGCGCGGACAGGTTCGCATTGACATTCAACGCCATCAAATCGGGCGGCTTGGTGTCGCGGGATGTCCTGCGCTCACAGACCGAATACGAGGTCCTGTCGGGGGCGGTGTAGCCGGTGGAGGAGCGCCAGGCCCTCCCTGGACGGCCGGCTACCAGGGCCGGATCGCCCAGCCGGTCGAGCGCATTCGGGACCGGCTACGAGGCAGATATAGGAATTCCCTGAGCTAAACGCCAGCCGCGCAACGGGCAGTAAGGCGCAGGCTGTCGTTGCCTGGGCCGACAGATGTCGGCCTGAAGGCCGTTCCATGGCGCGCATAGGGTGCACACCGAAGCACCCCACTGCAACCCATCTGGAAGCCAAAACGCCCGATGCCCCAGACGATCGAGATCTTCCGGGCCGGCACCCATACCGGCGCCGACCGCATCCCCCGCACCTTCACGCGTGCGGATGTGGAAGCGATCGCCGCCGGCTATAGCCAGGAGGCGCATGCCGCGCCGATCGTGGTCGGCCACCCCGCCGCCGACGCCCCGGCCTATGCCTGGGTCGGCGGCCTGCGCGCCCAGGGCGACGTGCTGGTGGCGGATCTCGACCAGGTCGATGAGGCCTTCGCCGACATGGTGAAGAAGGGCCGCTTCCGCCACGTCTCCGCCGCCTTTTATGAGCCGGCCGACACCCACAACCCCAAGCCCGGCCAATGGTCGCTCCGCCATGTCGGCTTCCTCGGCGCCCAGCCGCCCGCAGTGCGCGGCCTGAAACAGGTTCAGTTCGCCGCCGGCGACGGCTTCGTGGCCTTCATGGAGCCCTGGCAGCAGGGCCTGGTCGCCGGGATGTTCCGCCGCCTGCGCGAATGGATGATCGGCACCGCCGGCCAAGACGCCGCCGACAAGGTCCTCCCGACCAGCGAGATCGATGAGGTCGCGCGCAACTACCCGGACATCGACGATGCGTTGGCGATGCCCGGTTACTCCCAACCGAAGAAGGAGCCCGCCGTGGCTGAACCCAATGCGGAGGCCCTCGCGGCCGCGCAAGCCAAGCTCGATGCCGATGCCGCCGCCCTCGCCGCCCAGCAGGCGGCCCTGCAGGTGGAGCGCGCGGCATTCTCCCAGGCCCAGGCCACACTGCGCGCCGGCGAGGACGCGGCCTTCCTCGACCGCCTGCAGGCCGAGGGCCGGGCGCTGCCCGCCAACCGCGCCGACACGCTGGCGCTGCTGGCGCATCTGCCGGCCCAGGCCGAGGGCGCCGGCATGGTGGCCTTCTCCGAAGGAGAGCCGCGCAGCCCGCGCCAGGCGCTGAAGGACCTGCTGGCCCGCCAGCCGAAGATGGTCGCCTTCCAGCAGATCGCCGGTGGCCCCGACGGGACCAAGGCCAACCCCGAAGACCCCAAGGACATCCAGCTGAAGGCCACCGCCTACAGCCAGGCGATGGCCGCCAAGGGCGTCATCGTGACGATCGACCAGGCCGTCAGGGCCGTCATTGAAGGAGAGCCGGCGTGAGCCTTTTGCACAGCAAGACCTACATCGCGAACGGCGCCATCGCCGACAAGCGGTTCGTGAAATTTCACGCCACGCTGGCCGGCCAGGTCGTGCAGGCCTCGGCGGCGACCGACGCGATCATCGGCGTCTCGAACCAGCCGAAGGGCGCGGCCAGCGGCGACCGCGTCGACGTCAACCTGATCGGCGAAGTCCCGGTTGAGGCGGGGGCCGCCATCGTGGCCGGCACCATGCTCACCGCCGACGCCTCCGGCCGAGCGGTGACAGCCGCTCCCGCCGCGGGCGTCAACAACCGCATTGGTGGCTTCGCCAACGAGGCGGCCAGCGCCGCCGGCGACATCATCCGCACCGTCCTCAGCCAGTCGACCCTGCAGGGTTAAGGAGCAACACCATGGCCGATACCCCTCTGGCGCAATCCGCCGCACTCACCGCCATCTCCGTGATGTACAAGAACGAGGCGCTGATCGCGGATGCGGTGATGCCCCGCGTTCCCGTCGCGCTGCCGACGTTCGAGTACACCGTCTATGCCCTGGAGCAGGGCTTCACGGTGCCCGACACGAAGGTCGGCCGCCTGGGCCGCCCGACCCAGTTCGTGCCCGGCAGCGACAAGGTGCCAGGCGCGACTGCAATGTATGGCCTGGAAGTGCCGGTACCGCGCCGTGACCAGCGGGTGGCCGCCGCCATGCGCGCCGCTTTCCCGCAGGCCGCCGCCACGCAGAATCCGATGGACCTGGCGAGCATGATCTGCACCAACCTGGTGCTGCTCGATCGCGAACTGCGCGTTTCCAACATCATCTTCGCGCTGGCCACCTATCTGGCCTCTCAGCGCACCACGCTGAGCGGCGCCGCGCAGTGGAGCGATACGAGCTCCAGCCCGGTCGATGCGATCCTCACAGCGATGGACAGCATGGTGGCGCGGCCCAACACGGGCATCATCGGCCGCCAGGCGTGGACGAAGCTCTCCCAGCATCCGAAGGTTGTCGGCGCCGTGCTGGGCAATGCCGGCACCAATGGCGTGGTCACCACGCAGGCCCTGGCCGGTGTGCTGGGCCTGAAGGATATCAAGGTCGGCGAGGCCTGGTTCAACACCGCCCGCCTCGGCCAGCCCGCCAGCATGTCCCGCGCCTGGGGCAAGCACATGGCCCTGCTGAACATCGACCCGCTGGGCGGGCCGGATGGCTTGCCCTCCTTCGGCTGGACCGCCCAGTTTGGCGATCGCATCGCTTGGACCGGCTTCGACCCGAACATCGGCCTCGAAGGCGGTGACAACGTCCGCGTCGGCGAAGAGCTGAAGGAGACGGTGGCCGCACAGGGCGCCGGCTACTTCTTCCAGAACTGCGTGGCCTGAGGGGCATCATCATGGCGAAGAACCCGACCAAGGCCGAGAAGGCCGAACTCTGCTCTATCACCGTCATCTCGCCGATCGAGGACGGCGATGGCCGCCACGAGATCGGCGAAAAGATGGAGCTGCCGGCCGCCGAGGCGAAGGCCTTGGTGGATGCCGGCGCCGCCGAATACGCGACCGCCGACGCGAAGCCGGCCGAGTAGCAGCCAGCACCCATGCCCTACGCCTCCCAGGCAGACCTGGTCACCCGTTTCGGCTCGCAAGAGCTGATCGAGCTGACTGACCGGGCGAATGGCAACGCCATCGACAGCGCGATCGTGACGGTCGCGCTGGCCGATGCGGACGCCATCATCGACGGCTACCTGGTGGGACGGTACGCGGTGCCAGTCACTCCCACGCCGGCGCTCGTGCTGCGCGTGGCGGCCGATATCGCCCGCTTCCTGCTCCACAAGGACCGGCCGACCGAGAGCGTGCGCCAGGCCTATGAGGACGCGCTGAAGATGCTCGCGGACCTGTCCAAGGGCTTCGCGGCACTCGCAGGCGCGGCGCCGGCCCCGGTCAATGCAGCACCGGCCACGCCGATTGGCCGCATCCTGACCAGCGGTGGCGACAAGCAGCTGACCCGCGACAGCCTGGCGGATTACCTCGGATGAGCGGCGCCGAGATCACCATCACCGTCGATGATGCCGGCACCGCGGCCATCCTCGGCCAGCTGGCGGCGTTGATGGACGACATGACGCCGGTCATGGATGAGATCGGCGGCCACCTGGTGGCCAGCACGCAGATGCGGTTCGAGGACAGCAAGGGCCCGGGCGGCGTGGCCTGGAAGCCCAGCCTACGCGCCCTGAAGGCCAAGGGGCAGACGCTCGTCGAGAGCGGTCGGCTCAAGGCCAGCATTACCCATGAGGCGGGCCCGAAGAGCGTGACGGTCGGCACCAATGTCGCCTATGCCGCCATTCACCAGTTCGGTGGCGAGATCCAGCAATACGCCTATTCCCGGAAGGTGCGGTTCCGCAGCTTCGAGGAGACCGGCGAGGACGGCGTCATCCGCAAGCGCCACCACTTTGCCAACGCGAAGGCCAAGAAGGACGTCACCGAAAAGGCAGTGGAGTTCGGCGCCCGCGCCATCACCATGCCGGCCCGGCCTTTCCTGGGCTTCGACGAGGACGATCGCACGGCGGTCGTCGACATCATCGCCGGCCACATCAACCGCATCACCGGCGGTGGGGGCGCGGCCACCCTATGATGGATGCCATCCAACAGCGTCTGCGCGCGCAGGTCACTGCGCTGCGCCTGGTTGAAGGTGCGGGGGAGTATGCCGCACTCCAGCAGCTGCCGACGCGCGAGAAAATGCCCGCCGCCTATGTGCTGCCGATGGACGACAGCGCCCGGCCGAACAGCCGGGCCAGCCAGCTGGTGCACCAGGCCGTCGAGCGCCGCATCACCATCGTGCTGATGACGCGCAACGCGCGCGATACCCGCGGCGAGAGCGCCGCCGAGCAGCTGGAGCCAATCCTCTCGGCGATCCGTGCCGCCCTGATCGGCTGGACGCCCGCGCTGACGGCGCAGCCCGCCCAGGGCGCGCAGATGGTCGATGCCGAGGCCCTGGAGTTCCGCCGCGGCCGCCTGGTCGGGATTGATGACGGCGTCCTCTCCTGGTCCGAGGAATACGCCTGCCGCGCCGTTCTCCGTGTTTCCTATTCAGGGGTCCCTTAGCCATGACTGAGCGCGTCCAAATGCCCATCGCCGGGGGCAGCTATCTGCGGCTTGAGGATGGCAGCCTGCAACTGGTGGAGGGGCCGACGGAGACGACGGAGGCCGTGAGCGAGGCCGCGCCACCGGCACCGGTGGAGCCCGCACCCACCGCCGATGCGCCCGCCGCGGTCGCGCTCACCACCGATGAAGAGGAGCACATCTGATGGCTCGCATTACCCACCAGGTCGCCGTCGCCAAGCTGGAGAGCACCTACGGCACCGATATCGTCCCTTCGGCCGCCACGGCCGCGGACGTCGTGCTCTGCGACAACTGCACCATCAGCGGCTTCGAGGCGCAGATCGCCGAGCGCCAGCGCCTGGTGCCCTGGCATGGCAACCGCGGCCGCCCCAGCGCCTATGCCCGCAGCGTGCAGATCAGCCCGGAAGTGGCACTCTGCGGCGGCGGCGCCGCCGGCACCGTCCCGGCATGGGGCAAGCTGATGCGCATGTGCGGCATGGCGGAGGTCATCACGGCCTCCACCAAGGTGGATTACGCGCCCATCTCGGCGAGCCAGGAGAGCGGCAGCTTCTACCATTTCCTCGACGGCACCCGGCATCGCGCCCTGGGCGCGCGGGGCAGCTTCGTGTTCAACCTGGCGGCCGGCGATGAGCCGACGATCGCCTTCAACTTCACCGGGCTGTATTCGGACCCGACGGCCGTGGCGCTGCCCAGCGCCACCTATACCGCCTGGCGCGATGCGCTGGTGCCGCGTTCGGGCATCACCACCTTCTCGATCGGCGGCAATAACTACCCGCTCCGCATGCTGCGCTACACCCATGGCAATAGCCTGGCCGTGCGCGACATCCCGCAAAAGGCCGAGGTCCGCATCACTGACCGCCAGCCGACGATGGAGCTGACGATCGAGGCGCCCGACGCGATCTCGCCCGCCAACTTCTTCGCCCTGGCCAATGCGGAGACCGAAATGGCCATCATCGCCACCCATGGCACCGTCGCCGGCGACATCATCGAGCTGCGCGCGAACCAGGCCCGCCTGATGCCGGGTGTGAAGTACGACCGGGATGGTGACGTGGCGATGCTCACCATGACGTTCATGCCGCGCCCCTCGGCCGGCAATGACGAAGTCCTGATCACCGCGCGCTGAGGAGACCGCCATGTTCAAGCTGATGCAGGAGATGACCTGGCTGTGGCCGGTGGCGGTGAAGGTGCCCTGCGAGGGCGGCTTCATCGACCAGGCCTTCCGCGTGAAGTTTCGTCTGGCGCCGGAGGACCTTCGGTTCGCCATCGGTTACGCGCGCAACGACCAGGAGCTGCAGGCCGGGACCGCCGCGCTGATGAGCGCCGCGCTCATGGAGATCTACGACGTCCTGGATGAGAACGATGCGCCAGTGGCGCTCAACGACGTCACGCGCCCGGCGCTGCTGGCCAACCCGCTCATTCTGCGCGCGCTGACCAATGCCTACGTGGAATCCCTGACCGGACAGCCATCGGCCGCCGACGCAAAAAACTGAAGGCCATCGCCCGCGCCTGGGCCGGCGGGGGTGATGGCGGGAAAGCGCCTGAAGATGCGGCCGAGCAGGCCGAAGGGCTTGGTGTACCGGCCGAGGTGATCGCCGCGATGGTCCAGCGGGCGGCGCGAAAAACTGAGGCTCTGATGGATGTGTCACCGACGAATTGGGAGGCTCTACGCGTGTTCTGTGCGATGGGAACCCAGTGGCGAAGGGTCGGTATGACGGCGGTTGCCACCGGCCTCGACTATGCCGCGCTGCCTGTCGTCTGCGGTGCGGCCGGCATCGAGATCGGCGCCGACCTGATGGCCCGCCTGAGGGTCCTCGAAGGTGAAGCGATCGTCGTCATGGCGCAGCGGAGCAAGCGCTCATGAGCAGCACGATGCGCGTCGCACTGGAGATGACGGCCGATAACCGCCAGGCGGTCACAGCGATCGCTGGTGTGCGGCAAGAAGTGGAGAAGCTGGGCCCGGCCGCCGCTGCCGCTGGCCAGGCTGGCTCGGCCGGCCTCACCCAACTCGGCACAGCAGCTGCGGGCGCCGCCACCCCGCTCACCCGCGCGGCAGGGGGGCTGCGCGAGACGGAGGTGGCGGCGCGGGCGGCGGGGCAGGCCGTCGGCGTCACGTCGAACCAGATGCGCCAGCTGGCGCCGCAGCTGAACGACATCGCCACCCAGCTGGCCATGGGCCAGAGCCCCTTCATGATCCTGGCGGCGCAGGGTGGCCAGATCACGCAGATCTTCGGCGGGGTGCGCAACACGCTTGCAGCCCTGGCCGGCTTCCTTGGGCCGGGCGGCATCGCAGCCATCCTTGGTGTGGGCATCGGTGGCGCGATCGCGGCTGGCCTTCAGCGCGATGCCGTAGCGCTGAGCGACCTAAGCCAACGTCTTCGCGCCACTCGAGCTGATGCGGCGAGCCTCGCTCGCGAGGTGGATCAGGCCGCACAGAACGTTTCCCAGAGCAGCGGCGTGAGTCGGTCCGATGCTCGGGACGTCGGGCGCATCATTGCCGGCCAGCGGAATTTCCAGGGTGATCGAGCAGAGATCGAGGGGCTTATCCGTCTATCAGCTGACCTCGCGCGCGTCATGGGCGTGGATGTGACGCAGGCGGCGGAACAGTTCACCGCCAAGGCGATCCGCGACCCCGCGGCCGCTGCACGCGAGGCTGCTGCAGGTGGGCTGCTTGGCTTCAACGATGCGCTCAGACGCCAAGCTGAGCTGCTTGTTGCGGCTGGTGACAGGGCCGGCGCATCCAGGCTGGTTCTCGATCAGTTCGGCCGTGCGGCCGCTGGTGCCGCGCAGGACCTGACGCCGCTGCAGCAGCTGTGGGAACGCGTGGCGAATGCGATGTCGAGCGCTGCAAACGCCGCGACCGATCTCGCTAATCGTGCACTTCGCGGTATGCCGGCACCGAGCCAGGGGGTGCAGGACGCGCAGGGACTGAGCACTCGAAATACGACTCTGGAGATTTTGCGCCAGGAGCTCGCCGCGCGGCAATCGGCATTGCCTGAGGGACGTCGCGACACGGACCCCAGGGTCGTGTCGATGCAAACGGAGATCGCGCGTCTTGAGACCGAGGTTGCGTCGCTCAGTGCGCGCGTTCCCACCGCGCTCCGCAGTAATTCAGTCAGCCCCGAGCTGAGCGTAATCACCGCCACCAGCACGACCCGGGAGGTACAGGCCGCGGTAACGGCCCAAGCGCGCCTCATGGGTGTGCCGGAAGACCTGGCCCTCGCAATTGCACGACGCGAAAACGGGCTCAGCTTCAACGGACGCAATGGCGAAGTCGCCCGTTCGCCTGCGGGCGCGTTGGGCACAATGCAGCTTATGCCGGAGACGGCGGCAGGCCTTGGCGTGGACCCGCGCAATCCGATCGAAAACATCCTCGGCGGCTTGAAATTCATCCAGCAGCTCGCCGCTAATCCGCTCTTCAGAGGCGACAACAGCCTGATCGGCGCAGCTTATAACGCTGGCCCAGGTCGGGTGACGCAGTATCTACAAGGCGAGGGCCGCCCACTGGCGGGCGAGACCCTTCGCTACGCCGCCGCGATGCCAGGCGGAGGACGCCTGGCCGAATCGGGCCGAGCGGTGACCGCTGCCGACCAGGCCACCCAAGGCTTTGATGGCAACGCCGATCAGCGACGCGTGCTGAACGAACGCATCTCCACTGCCCGGCGCGGTTTGGCTCCGCTTGATCCCGACAGCGATGAAGCAAAGCGATATTCAGAAGCTATAACTCAGCTTCAGGCCCAGCTGGCTGCCTTAGACACACCGCTGGAGCGGTCAGCCCGCGCACTCCGCGACCAAGGCGCGGCCTTTAGAGAAAATGCCGGCGCAGCGCGTGATCTTGTCCAGGCTGAGAGCCAGGCGCGCAACACTGCCCGCGAGCGCGGGCTAACTGGCCAAGGGGCTGACGCCTTCGTCAGCGATGAGGTCCAGCGGGAGCGTGGCCGGCTGGCCGACACCTTCCGGCAGAGCGTCGTTGAGCGGACTCGCGAAATCGATGTCCAGCGGGCCGGCCTGGCGGTTGCGCAGGACGGGGCTGCCGCAGTCGAGCGGGATACCATCGCCCAGCAGGCTCGCAACATCGCTCTGCGTTCCGCCATTGCCGGCACGGCTGAATATGCCGAGCAGGTACGCACCCTAATCCCGCTCCTGACCACGGCGGCAAGCACTCCGCGCATCTCAACGCTCCTCGTCGATCAGTCGCAGCGCCGGGCGAGCCAGAACCTGGAACAGGACCTTATCGGCGCAACCGCGACTGAGCGCGCCCAGCGCACCGCGCAGCTGCGCGCCGAGCAGCGCCTCGGCATTGGCGCGAACACGCCCGAAGGCCAGACTGCAATAGCCAATGAGCGTGCGCTCGCCGCGAACCAGGTTGAGCTGGAGCGACAGCAGGCCACGTTCCAAGAGATCGGTCGGGTGGGCGAGCAGGCCTTCGACCGGATCGGCAGCGCGATCACCAGCGGCACGCTGAGCCTGAAGAGCATGGGCAGCATAGGCACATCCGTCGCCAGCGAACTCGTGCAGGCCTTCGCCCGGCTTGCCATCCTGAACCCCATCAAGAACGCGCTGCTCGGCGGCAACAGCCCGACCCTGTCGGATGCTGGCGGCTTGTTGGGCCGGCTGCTGGGCAACAGCACGCTGCAAACCGGTAGTGCGACCTCCGCATCGACCTACGCCTCCGTGGGTGGCGGCATCGATGGCGCATTCGGCTTCCATGGCGGAGGCATTGCCGGCGGCATTCCCACCTTCTTCCGGCCGATGAACGACAACCTCTTCACCGATGCCCGCCGCTATCACGCCGGCGGCCTGATCGGCCACGACGAGGTGCCGGCCATCCTGCAGAAGGGCGAGGGCGTCTTTACCGCCGACCAGATGGCGGCCATGGGCCCGGCCGGCCACAACGTCACCGTCAACATGCCGGTGAACTTCACCGGCGACAGCGGCAGCCAGGCCGACCGCGAAAGCCTGCTGGCCGTGGTGGACCAGCGGGTGCGCGCCGGCGTTGCCGCCGCGCTGCCCAGCACGGTGAAGGCCGCCCACGCCTACACGCTGGCCGAGGTGAACCGCGGCGGTGCCGCCGCCAGAACCCTGGGGAGGCGCTGATGGCCTATCTGCCATGGCCCAGCGTGCTCCTGCCGTCGAGCTACGAACTCTACCTGGCCTTCAATACCCAGTCCGGCGGCGTCAGCCCCTTCGACAAGAGCGAGCAGACGCTGGAACAGCCCGGCGCGCGGTGGGTGGCACGGCTCAACTTCGAGAACCTCTTGATCTCCGAAGGGCGGCTGCTGACGGCATTTCTCAATGGCCTGCGCGGCCGCGCCGGGCGCTTCACCTGGGGCCCACCCTCCTGGGCGCCACAGGGCAGCGCCATAGCCGATGGCGGTTCGTCGGTCATCAACGGCGCCTCGCAGAGCGGGGTGCTGGTGCAGACGCGCGGCTTCGCAGCCAGCCGCCCGGCCATCTTCTACCCCGGCGACTTCCTGAGCTGGCCCGACACCGCAGGCCGGCCGCAGCTGCACCAGGTGGTGGCCGATGGAGCGACACCGGACGGCAATTTCGCCGCTACCGGCAGCAGCGCTGGCGGGTTGTGCAGCTTCCGGGTCTCCCCGCCCATTCGGCGCAGCCCGAATGACGGCGCGGTCCTGAGCATTTCCGCGCCGACCGGCCTGTTCCGCCTCTCGAAGGATGCGGTGCCGCCCAGCTTCTCGGGCGGGATGTTCGCCAGCTGCAGCGTCGATATCGAGGAGAGCATCTTTTGACCCGTGGCCTGACAACCGCCGTCTCGAATGCCGTCTCGGCCGCGAATGTCGTTCGCACCTGCGCCGTCGAGCTCGACTTCGCCTCCGGTGTGCTGCGCGCCGCCGGAAGCCCTTGCGACGTGATTTTCGGCGGCAGCACCTATCTGGGTGTGGGGTCGCTGGGTGGGATTTCCAGCGTCCAGGAAAGCCCGGAGCTGCGCAGCTACGGCCTTACCCTGGCGCTGGCAGGTGTGCCGCGGGACGCCGTCGCGATCGCCATGGGGGAACACTACCAGGGCCGCAGTGGAACGGTGTGGGAGGTCGTTCTCGACCCCAGCACCTATCTGCCGCTGGCCGATCCGATCTGCGTCTTCCGGGGACGGATGGACCAGATGGTGGTGCATCTGGGCGATACCGCGACCATCCAGCTCACCATGACCAATCGGCTGGCGGACTGGGAGCGGCCGCGGCTGCGCCGGTACACTGATGAGGACCAGCGGCGCGACTACCCCAGCGACGACGGCTTCCGCTTCGTGCCCTCCACCGCTGAGAAAGAGCTCGTCTGGCCGGCCAAGGGCTTCACGGGCAGCAGCTCGTCCAGCTCATCGGGACGATAGGCATGCGCGAGCCTTCCACCCTTCGCCGGCGACAGGACTGGCCTGAAGTGCTCGCTACCGAGCTCGATGCACGGGCTGCGGCGTCTTTCGTCTGGGGTTTGAACGACTGCTGCACCCTGGCTTGCGACATGGTCCTGGCGCTGACCGGCGTTGATCCGATCGCCGAGTTTCGTGGCAGCTACAACAACGAGGCGGGAGCCGAGGCAATTCTCATCCATGAGGGCGGCCTGGCTGCGCTGGCCGAGCGGGTGGCCGCGGCTGCCGGCCTTGGAGCCTGCCATCCCGGCTTTGCTCAGCGCGGCGACGTGGCCCTGGTTGAGCATGGCAACACACTCGCCATGGGCGTGATTGCTGGCGATAGCGTCGCGGTACCGGGCCCGGATGGCCTCCACTTTCTGCCGCTCAGCGTCGTGCTGCGCGCCTGGAGCGTCTGAATGCCCGCCTTAATCCCAGTCGCTATTGGCTTGGCTGCGGGCATTGGCGCTGCCGCCGCTGGTGTCGGCACGATCACGGTGCTGGGCTTCGCGATCTCGCTCGCTCAAGTCATCGGTACGGTCGTCTCGATCGCCGCCAGCTTGGCAATCGGCGCGATCACCAGCAAGCCAAAGGCAGCCCGGCCGACCAACACCGGCACGACCGAGGATCGCAAGCAGATCATCCGCGGCTCGGTTGAGCCGCGCCAGATCATCTATGGCTACGCCCGGGTCGGCGGCGCCATCGTCTACGCTGCCTCCTCTGGCGACAACCTTCGCTACCTGCACCTGGTCGTGGTGGTGGCGACCCACCAGGTCGCGGCCATCCCGATCGTCTGGCTCAATTCCCAGCTCATCCGCGACAGCGACTGCGATGGCGCCGGCAATATCACCCGCAGCGACCACCCCTTGGTGGGCAAGGTGCGGATCGAGAAGTACCTCGGCAACCAGACCACCGGCTCTTCGACGCTGGCATCTGAAAGCCCGGATGGCTGGTCGAGCACCCATGCCCTGCGCGGCTGCGCCTACATCTACATCCGCCTCGAATACGACCAGGAGAAGATGCCCGGGCTGCAGGCGATCGAGGCTGAGGTCCAGGGCAAGGCGGATATCTACGATCCGCGCTCGACCAGTTCTGCATACACCGATAACTGGGCTCTTTGCGTGCTCGATTACCTGCGTAGCCCCTTCGGCCTAGCCTGCTCGGACGACGAGATCGATTACGCCAGTTTCGTCACGGCGGCCAACCTCTCCGACGAGAATGTGCAGATCACGGCGGAGGGAACGACGCAGGCGCGGTTCGTTTGTAGCGGTAGTTTCAAGCTCGACCGAGCCCCGATCGACGTTATGGAGGCGCTGCTCAGCGCCGGCTCAGGGGCGCTTTGTTATGTCGCCGGGCAGTACCGCCTTTATGGCGGATCCTACACAACGCCGACAGCCTCGCTTGGGATTTCCGACTTCGCCGGTGAGCTTGAGGTCACGCCGCGGGCCGCACGGCGGGAGCTGTTCAACGGCGTCCGCGGCACCTTCATCGACCCTGAGCGCGGGTACCAGCCCAGTGAGTTCGGTGCCGTCTTCGACACTGGCTATGACGCGCAGGATGGCGGCGAGCGGGTCTGGAGGGACGTTGAGTTCGCCTTCACCAACAACAATATCCGTGCCCAGCGACTAGCCAGGACGGTGCTGTTGCGTGCTCGCCAGTCCTTGAGGATCAAGGCGCCGGTCAAGTTCTCGGCCCTGCGGTTCTGCGTCTGGCAGATGCTCTATGTCACCCACCCAGATCTCGGCCTTAGCGCCAAGCCGATGCGGGTGATTGGCTGGGAGTATGAGCCGAACACCGGCGTAGTGATGGTGGAGCTGCAGGCCGAGGCCGCCAGCGGGTACGCCTGGCTCTACGACTATGCCTACAACCAGCCGTCATCGCCCGACACGACGCTGATCGACCCGCTGGCGCTGCCCACACCGGCGCCGCCGAGCCTGGCCGCGACTACAGTCCTGGCCGACGACGGGGCCATCGTGCCCGCCATCGCGATCACCTGGGCCGCGGTGGCCCATGCCTTCGTCAGCGCCATGGAGGTTCAGTGGCGCGTGAACACTGGCGTCTGGAACACGGCCTTCGTGCCGGTTGGTACCACCCGCTTCGATGTGCGCCCGGCTATCGTGGGTGGCTCCTATGAGGCCCGGATCCGGGCGACCTCGCAATTCGGCCGTAGCGCCTGGTCGAACCTGTCTGGCGCGGTGTCAGGTGCTGCTGATTCGACCGTGCCCTCCGCGCCCACCGGCATTTCCTCCGTCGGCGGCATTCGCACGATCCGGGTGCTCTGGAATGCAGTCACGACGCGGGATGTCGACCGGTATCGGGTCTATGAGCGCCTGAATTCGGGCAGCGCTTGGTACATCGCGGCAGAGCCTTACAGCACGGACTTCGTGCGCGCCGGGCTGCAGCCTGGTGAGGCGCGCGAGTTCCAGGTCAGCGCCATCGATCGTAGCGGCAATGAGGGGCCTAAGTCGTCTGTCACGGGCGCCAGCGCCAGCCTGCTGATTGCCGCCGACATCCAGGACGGCATCCTCAACACCGCCAAATTCGCGGCCTCGATCGAGCCGGTCGGCCTCTTCGCCACGACGCCTGGCTCGAAGACCACCAACACGATCTTCAACACCACGGACAACAAGCTCTATCGTTGGACCGGCACTGCCTACACCGCCGCCATACCCGCCGTCGATGTCGTAGGGCAGCTGACCAACAGCCAGATCGCGGATCTCGACGCCGCGAAGCTGAGTGGCACCATGAACGTGGCCCGCATCGCAGATGGCGCGCTTGCGGACACGAAGCTCAAGGGCGGCGTCTCGGGTAACCAGATATGGAATTCCTGCGCGGCCAATGGTCTGACGGGTTGGGTGACGTCTGGCTCTGCACCCCCCACCAGCTCAGGATCGACAAAGGGTTCCGTCCTTGGCGCTGCTCTTGATAACTGGAGGCTGAGCGGCTTCGGGTCTGGCTACATGACCCGCGCCAGCATGACCAGCGGTCAATACATGGATGTGTACTGGCAGCCGGGTGCCTCCTTCGCGGGAGCGATCCCCGTTACGCCCTACCTCCGCTACGAATTCCAGGCCCGGCTCCTCCCTATCGGCGTGTCCGCCTGTGTCGTCCTGCAATTCTACACCGCTGCCGAGGGCTATATTTCAGAGCTTGCCGGCAACTCGATCTCAAGCTCCAGCAACACAGACGGCAAGACGCTCGGCCGCTACACACGCAGCTACGTCCTTATGGATGCCCCCGGCACCGCTGCTTTTGCTATCCCGGTGATACGGGCGATTGCCTCTGGAACGGTCAGCAACCCCACCCTGATCTTCAGTCAGGCCCTATTTGGCGAAGCCCGCGTCAACCAGACCGATCCTTCGGTGTGGTCGCCAGGCGCCATGTCGGACGGCGATCCGGCAATTTTCCCGGCGGCTTCGATCACAGACGCCCTGCTCAACACAGGCATCTCGGCCGCAAAGATCACGGGCGCCCTGAGTGCGGCCAGCATCGCCGCCTCTGGTGTGAGCGGTGTCCTGGCCCTCACCAATATCCCGACTATCCCGGACGCCAAGATCGGGGATGTGTCCCCCTCTAAGCTCAGCGCCGTTCTGACGACGAGCAACTTCGATAACACCCTGCGGCCTCCTGAGCGCTTGGCTACTTTGCCGACGACAGGCAACTTCCAGGGCCGCCTGATCTTCCTCACGTCGGACAACAAGCTCTACCGCTACGACGGCTCGGCCTTCATCTCCACGACCGCTGCCGCCGATGTGTCGGGCACCTTGCTCAACGCCCAGATCGCGAGCGGCCTGGACGCGGCCAAGCTGACGCTCGGCACACTGGATGTCGCGCGTGTTGCGGACGGCGCACTGGCGGATGCAAAGCTCAAGGGCGGAAACGGCGCAAACACGATCTGGAACAGTTGCGCGGCCAATGGACTGGCCGGCTGGTACGTCGGCGGCACTGCCGCGCCCGCGACAACCAGTGGCTCCACCAAGGGCGCCGTGCTGGGTGGAAGCACGGACCTGTGGCGCCTCGCGGGGTTTGGGTCTGGATATGTGGCCAAAAGCAGCGTGTCGGCTGGTGCCTACCTGGATCTTGCTTGGTATCCCAACGGGCAGCCTACAGCCGTACAGGGCACGCTACGATATGAGTTCCAGGCCCTCGTTATCCCGAAGGGCCTGGCTGTCGAGCTGAAGGTCGCGTGGTACGATGGCGTTGGCGCCTATTTGAGCGAGACGTCCATTGGGACGGCTTCGGTGTCGTCTGCCACGGCTGGCGGCCTGATCTCCAACTACACGCGCGTATTTGGTTTCGCGACCGCTCCAGGTGGCGCGGTAAGCGCGGTGCCGGTTTTCCGGCTGTCGGCAGCCTCCACGACAAGCAACGTCTCTCTGGTGTTCTCGCGGGCGATGTTCTGCGAGGCCCGCTCCAATCAGACAGACCCAAGTGTGTGGTCGCCCGGGGCGCTCTCCGATGGCGACCCTAATGTGTTCGCGGCGGGCTCTATTGGGGACGCGCTGGTCGCGAGCGGTCTGGACGCCGCCAAGCTCGCGGGGACCATCGCGGAGGCGCGTCTGGCCTCTATTGCCGCGTCCAAGGTGACCGGGCAGCTCACAGACGTTCAGATCGCGGCCCTCGACGCGGCCAAGCTGAGCGGCACCATCGCGGAAGCCCGCCTGGCCTCCCTCGACGCAAGCAAGTTGACCGGAACCATCGCCGAAGCCCGCCTGGCGTCCATCGCCGCCAGCAAGGTGACGGGGCAGCTCACGAATGCGCAGCTGGCTGACCTCGCCGCGACGAAGGTTACGGGGCAGATCACCGAGACACAGATCACCGATAGCGCCATCACCACGGTGAAGTTGGCGGCCGGGTCTGTTGTCGCGGGCAAGATCGCGGCCGACACGATTACCTCCAACGAGATCGCCGCGAACGCCATAACGACGGCGGAGTTGGCTTCCGGCGCTGTCACCACAGCAAAGTTGGTCGCTGGGGCGGTTACGGCCAATGAGATCGCGTCCGGGTCCATCACCACAGCGAAGCTCGCGGTCGCCTCTGCCAATGTGATCTGGAATAGCTGCTGCACCCTGACGACTGCGGGGTGGTCGTTCGCGGGGGACACTGGCGCGTCGGGTGTCAGCGGTTTGGTCGCGGCTGTCTCCGACACCTCATTCTCTCTCGATTATCATGGCTCTGGTGTGGTGCGCGCGACCACCGCACCGAGTGGCGGGCGGTTCTATGCTTCGTGGAACGACTTTTTGCCCGTTCTGCCTGGCCAGAAAGTGCAAATCGCGGCCATGCTCAGTGGTCGCCTGCTCGCCAGCATGTTCGTGGGTGTGTCGTTCTTCGGCGCCTCTGGCACTTACCTCTCCGAGAGCTACGGAAACTCCCTGTCAGCCCAAAACTCGACCGGCGCCCAGCGCCTGGATCTCTACGGGCGCAGCTCAGCGGTAGTGACCGTGCCCGCCAACGCGTATCGGGCTCAGTTCTTCGTGATGGGTACGGGTAACGGCAGCACGCCTGCCAACCTCTCCTTTACCCAGGCGACCTACGGTCTGACGACGGCAAACGCCACCGAGGTTGCGGCCTGGGAGCCTGGTGGGGTCACTCGCATGGACGGCGGGCAGATCATCACGGGCTCTATTTTTGCCGCCCAGATCGCTGCCGGTACGATCACGGCGGCTCAGATCGCGGCCGACACGATCACGGCAGGCCAGATCGCCGCAAACGCGATCACCGCCGGGGAGCTGGCGGCCGGCGCGGTCACGACCGCGAAGCTGGCCGCTGGCGCTGTTACTGCCAATGAAATCGCCGCCCTGACGATTACGGCGGCTCAGATCGCGGCCGACACAATCACCGCCGCTCAGATTGCCGCAAACGCCATCACGACCAGTGAATTGGCGGCCGGCGCGGTCACGGCGGCAAAGATCACGGCCGGGACGATCACCGCCAATGAAATTGCCGGCCGGACCATCACCGCAGGTCTGATCGCCACCGGAACTCTGACCGCCAACGAGCTGGCGGCGAACAGCGTCACGGCCACACAGCTCCAGGCTGGCAGCGTCTTGGCCTCCAAGGTTGTGATCCAGCCGCAGAACCTGAACCTCGACCCGACCTTCGCCGACGTGGCTTATTGGAGCAACGGCTTCCCAGCCTCCGGCAGCAGCTCGACGGGCTGGTGGCGGGAAGCGGGAAGTAACGCCCAGGCACGAGGCACAACCGCCGGGCTGGTCCTGTGGAGTGGGGCCGGGTTCACCTCGACGGCGGTGGCTATCGCTGAAACGGCCATCACCTACGGCCTGCGTCCAGCGTCAAAATACACCCTGCGTTGTCGCGGACAAAATACGCACGCCACGCAGACGCTCGCCGTCATCATCTTCTGGTACGATGCCACGGGCACCTACCTGTCTTCGCACCAGATCACGGTGCCGGCGGGGACCATCAGCGCCGCCCCCTTCACGCTCGCCCAGATCACGCCGCCGGCCAACGGCTACGGCTATCGCATATCCATCCGAAACAGCGGTGGCTCTGCCTTCTCGGGCACGATGAGCGTAGGCGCCATTGAGTTCTTCCTGGCCGCCGATGCTGATCTGATCGTGGATGGCGCGATCGTGGCCGGCAAGATCGCGGCCCTCTCCATCGTGGCGGGCGACATCGCGTCCAACGCGATCATCGCTTCGAAGATCGGGGCCGGCGAGATCGTCGCAGGCAAGCTCGCCACAGACGCTGTGGTGGCGACCAACATCGCCGCCGGACAAGTCACCGCCGGCAAGCTCGCAGCGGGGTCGGTGTCGGCCGACAACATCCAGGCGAACGCTATCAGGGCGCAGCACGTTCTGATTTCCGGGAACAACATGGTTCTCGACGCCGATTTCACCGACGCGACCTATTGGTCGAATCTGTATTCGGGCACCGGGTCCAACGCCAATCTCTGGGTGCGCGAGACGGGTGTTGGTCCAGGCAGCACCGCCGGCCTCGGGTCGGCCTCAGCGGTTGTTATGAGCGGCGGCTGGCACACCGGCACAGGCGACATCTACATGGTGAGCGCGCAGCGCGGCGGCATCGTGGGTGGCCAGAAGCTCCGCTTGCAAGCCCGGGGGTACAACCCGAGCAACAGCACGATGCGGGTCTTCGTGCAGTATTACAACTCGGCGGGCGGATACCTGTCGAGTGGCACGAACTCAACCTACATCGATTGGGCTCCAGGCGCCGCTGCTTCGACCCAGAGCGTCCAGATCACGGTGCCGCAGGACGCCGAGACCTTCTCGTTTATCGTCCAGAAGCTCGCTGGTTCTGCCTTCTCGGGCTACATGGCGTTGGTCGATCCGCAGTTGATTCCGGCGGCCGAAGGAACCCTCATTGTCGATGGGGCCATCAGCGCCACGAAGATTGGCGCGGGCCAGGTGTCGGCCGACAAGCTGAGTATCGGCGCCGCAGGTCAGAATGTCTGCTGGAACAGTCTGATGCTTGCCCCCATCGACGCCTACTCGGCGCCGGATGGTTGGTCCAATGGCGGCGACACCTCCGGCACAGGCTTCGCGACAACATTGGGGGTTGATAGCGGGGCGGGTCTTCTTGGAGCACGCGTCGCCTTCATCGCGTACACCGGGTCTGGCTTCGGCACCTCGTCGGCCATGTACGCCGTATGGGCTCCGAAGGGCGATTGGAACCGGGTGGTCGCCGTCACGCCGGGTCAGCGCATGCAGGCCAGCGCCTACGTGCAGACCGTTCGCTGCGACTGCTACGTAGAACTCAATTTTTTCGACGCGGCCGGATCGCCTTTGGGTGCGTTTTACAGCGGTTTGTCCGGCGTCACCGGAGATCTAGGGCGCTCAACGCTTTCTAGCTTCACTCGGATTGGCGTGCTGGGGACCGCGCCGGCGGGCTCCGTGTATGCTCGTGCGTATATCCGCGCTATCGGTCTCGCATCTCCTAGCACCGACCCCTACTGCTTCTTCACGCACTTCATGTTCGGGCGAGCCAACCCCCTGCAGGTCGTGCTCGACGACTTCCAGCCGGGTGGCGCGACCGAAATCACGGGTGGCCTGATCCGCACCGACGCGATCCAGGCGCGGATGATTCAAGCCAATGCAGTGGCGGCAGGAAAGATCGCGGCTGATGCCGTGACGGCCCGAGAGGTTGTGGCCGGTGCAATCACCACCGCCAAACTGGCCGTGGCCTCGTCCAACGAAATCTGGAATGGCTGCTGCACCCTGACGACGGCGGGCTGGAACGGTTATTCTGAGGCTGGTGGCGGCAGCGCCCTGACGGAATTCGCATCCTGCTCCACGGCCCTCGGCGAATACTTCCTGGCCGGGGTCGGTACGGGCTATATGCGAAAGACCGGGACGACCAACGGTCCCCGGATGCTATCGACGTGGAACCAAGCTATCCCGGTCACGGCCGGCAAGAAGTACCAGATAGCGGCTTTGCTGAACGCCCATAGATGCACGGGCTACGTCATCCTCGCTTTCTTTACTTCCGCTGGCGCCTACATATCGGAGTCCATCTCGTCCACGACCACAAATGCTTATAGTGGTGGCACTTCGGAGAGCCAATACACTCGAGTGACGGGCATTGTGACGGCGCCGAGCGGTGCGGCGTATGCGTATTTTAGTGTCTGCGGCCTCACGACCAACCAAGACGGCCCCTATCTTTTCTTCACGAAGTGCATGGCGGGCGAGGCGCCACCGAATGCCACGGAGGTTGCGGCCTGGGCTCCAGGTGGCGTCACTCGCATAGATGGCGGGCAGATCGTCGCGCGGTCCATCATCGCCAATCAGATCGCGGCCGACACGCTCACCGGCAACGAGATTGCCGCGAACACGATCACCGCCTCTGAGATCGCGAGCCGCACGATCACCGCTGACCGGATCGCCACAGGGGCCATCACCGCCAACGAGCTGAGCGCGAATAGTGTCACCGCCGCTCAGATCCAGGCCGGCGCGGTCACTGCTTCAAAGGTTGTGATCCGGGGCGGCGATCTCGTCTTTGACCCTCAGTTCGACGACAGCTCCTATTGGTTGTTCGATCAAACGGGCGGCTGGTTTTTTGAGACTGGCGTCAATTTGCCGGGGGCGCGCCGCTATGCCGCGATTTGGGACGGTTACACCACCGGCACTATCGCCTATGGGATGCGAAGCCCCAGGCTTCAGCCCGTCTCCGAAGGCCAGGTGCTTCGCCTTCGCTGCCTAGGGCGAACCGTCACGGCCAGCAAATTTACCAGGGTTGTGGCCGAGTTTTTGAACTCCTCGGGCACTTCAGTCAGCGCACCTGGGATTGCCCTACCGACTGGCACAAACGCGTCCGCCCCTTACGAGGTCCAGGTCACTGTCCCTTCGACGGCCACCCATGTGCGGCCTGCTATCTTCACCGATGCTGGCGTGGCCTGGAACGGGTTCGTGGCCGTGTCCGACATCTCCATCCAGGTGGCAGCAACGGCGGCGCTGATCGTTGATGGTGCCATCGTCGCCGGCAAGGTTGCCGCGAATGCCATCACGACGGGGAACCTGGCGGCCGGCGCTGTCACCACCGAGAAGCTAGCGGTCGGCTCGGGCAATATCATCTGGAACTCTTGCTGCACGATCACCCCGGGTGGCTGGTCCGCTTTTAGCGAATTCGCGTCCACGAGCTATGTCGCTTATATTTACGCGGCAGCCTCTTCGAACCCGGGCTTCGCCCTGCAATCCCTGGGCTCTGGCGACCTTTATTCCGCCACGTCCGTGAACGGCCAGCGCATGTTTGCGCAGTTCGACACCTACTTGCCGGTGCAGCCTGGTAAAAAAATCCAGGTCTCTGCTTTGCTCAGCGGGCTAAACGTCGCTTCATCTCGCGTCGAAATCGTCTGGACGAACTCGGGCGGCGCCTACATCTCAGAAACCGTTACGCCGTCGATCACGGCGCAAAACTACGGCAACGCGCAGACCCTCGACGCCTATGCCCTCTCCGCCGCGATCATGACTGTGCCGTCTGGCTGCTATCGCGCATACTTGCGTGTCGCGGCCGTCGCTAATGGATCGACGAACTGCCACCTGTGGTTCAGCCAGGTCGTGCTGGCCCCAGCACCGGACAATGCCACGGAGGTTGCCGCCTGGGCGCCTGGCGGCGTCACGCGTATCGACGGAGGGCAGATCGCCACCGACAGCATCACATCGGTGCAGATCGCTGCCAACGCCATCACGTCCAACGAGCTGGCCGCCAACTCGGTCATCGCCGGAAAGATCCAGGCGGGGGCGATCAGCGCCACAGAGATCGCGGCTGGCGCCATTGTGGCCGCCAACCTGGCGTCCTCCACGCTCATCACTTCGGCAGGTCAGCTCGGCACCGCCGTGATCGGCACGGCGCAGATCGGCGACTTGACCGTGAACCGGATCAAAGTGGTGAACGGCGCCATTGGCGGCTCAGTCAGCGCTACGGCGTCGGTCAGCGCCACCGTCACGCCGCCAGCCAACAGCACCTCGGGCAGCTTCTCGACAGGCTTCAACTACGTGCAGCTAGTGACCTGCTCGGTGACGGTCGGGAGCAACGAGAACGGGCTTTTGGTCGTGTTCCCGGACAGCAACACAGACCGGATTATTTCCGAGGTCTCGAACCTGACATACGGGGAGTAGACATGGCTATCCCGAACAGTTTGTTCCAATCAAAGGGTGGGGTGGCGCTGATGCGCTACGACGGCTCGCTGTCTGAATGGTTTTTCGTGGCATGGGCCAGCAAAGGCTGCGTCGTGGACATCGTCACCGCCGGCCGTACCTACTCCTACGCCCTCTGGCTGGTCTGTGGTTATGCCGCTCCCGGCGTCACCAGCTTGACCGTCACCGGCACCTCTAAGCTTGCGATCATGCAGGTGGCGAAATGACTGAACGCCACGACTTCCCCCAGCCCGATCCGCTCTTCGTGTTGGCCTATGTCTGGCACGTCGGCCCGCTCATCGTGGGTGTCGGGCACTGCCGGGTGATCGAGTACGAGCACCAGAACGGGCCAGAGGGCGCCGAGCGCGTGGTTGTTCCCGAGGCCCTGGCCCGCTTGATCGACGACCCAGCCGCTTGGTGGTGGAACGGCGATACGGCCGTGCCGCGCGAGAGTAGCGGTATCGACGCCAGCGGCGCGATGGTCGCCGCCAATGGCGCGGATGAAGTTGCCATCACTGGCATCCCGCCGGGTGCGCGGCTGTGGATCTCGGGCACCATGAACATCCGCGACTTGGCGGTTGACGACGACCACCTGGCGCTGACCACAACTCAACCAGGGCTCATGCGGGTTCGCATCGTCTGCCCCCCGCCATACCTCACCTGGGAGCACGACATCCATGCGACTTGATCTCGGCCCCACGCTGGCTGCGGTGCGCGCCGCAGAGCTGGCGCGGCTGGACGTGGAGGCTCATGCCGCCCGTGAGGCATTCCGCCCATCCAGCCTCGCCGCCATGGACGCCATGCGCATGGACGAGGCTCGTCGCGTGCTGGCGGGAGAGCGGCTGCGCGCCACCCCAGCCCTCGACGCGATGCCGGGCGACCAGCACACCGAGACCAAGGCCATGACCGTGGTGGAGGCCGCTGAGGCCCAGACACTCCGCATGCTGGCCATCGAAGCCGCCCGCCTCGCCGCCAAGGCTAGACTGCGCGCCTGCACCTGCCCCGCCGCCATGCGGCAAATTCAACTGGAGATACACCATGAGCGATAATCCACCCGTGATCGACGGCGAGGCCGAAGAGGTGCCCGCCAACCCGATGGGCATGCCGCCCGACGTAATGGCGGGCATCGCGCGGTGCCAGGCTCTGGCCAGCGAGACCGAGATGGTGCGCGTGACCCGCCGCAATCCCGAGACGAACGAGTGGTGGTGCGCCACGGAGCGCACGGGCGGTGGCTTTGTGGTCTACGAGGTGCCTGCCACCGGCCCCGCCATCCAGCACTCCGTCTGGGAGACCCTGGGGCAGGTTGAGCGCGTCGTGGACAATCTCGCTGAGGGCCGCCCCGCCGACGACATGGGTAGCCTGCCACCCCCGCCACCCCCGCAGCCTCAGCCCTTCGATGATGACCCGGTCGCGCGCCTCGCCTGGGTGAAGGAGAGAGCCAAGCAGAAGGTGGATCGCGAGGCCGAGACAGCCCGGGCGAAGTACATGACCCCGGGCGCCGGACAGGCCATGGAATACCTGGCCACCGAAGCCGAGGCCGAGCAGGTGCTGGCCACGTCGGAGAGCGTGGATCTGCCCGCCGGCGTGTTCCGCTTCCTCGACGCTGAGGTGGAGGCCCGTGGTGGCACCCTTCGCGAGGCAGCCACGCGGGTGATGCAGGCCGCCGCGCAATGGCGCCAAGTCGGCGGCGCCATCAAGCAGATGCGCCTCGCCGCCAAGGACGCGGTGGACGTGGCCGAGACTGAGGCTGATGCCTGGGAAGCTAGCAAGGTGATGTGGCCATGAGGGCGCTCAAGATCGCCGTCGTCACCCTGACGGCCTCCATCCTCCTGGCGTGTTTGCCGGCGATCCCAGGCCTTCATTCAGGCGCACCTGACCGCCTGCCGCCGCACACCGGCACGATGGACGAGGCCGCCCGGTTCCTGGTGGAACACATATGCCCAGGCGGAGCGCCGGCCATCGAGATTTGCGATGGTGCGGCGCCGGCCTGGGCGGGCCGCGTGCCTGTCCGCCGCGCGGACTGGCCGCGCGAGATGGTCAGCAATTCGGTCATGACCCGCCATCTCGACCAGGTTGTCGTGGCCCAGACCTTCGACTTCGGGAACAACCCACAGGAGGCGTTCGGACGGCGTGACCCCGGCGATGGCGGCGACGCTATCCGTGTTGGCCAGGATGGCGTCGGCATCTACTTCACCCAGGACCCGGGCGGCGGCGCGCAGTGGCTGCAGGGGCCGCGGTGCCCGGAAGGAGCTGGATGGCTGCTGTGGCGCGGCCCGCTCTCGCGCGAATGGTCGGACAGCGTTGCCCAATTGGCCATCACAAGATCCGCCACGGCATGCCCGTCACGATGGTCTTCCGCATACACGCGCTGGCGTCTGACGGACCACGAAATCGCGTGGCGTTCCCAGGAGGGCGGCGCCGGCGATTTTCGCCGCGCGACCATGCTGGTCGAGCACTATGGCGGGGCCACACGAGAGACTGCCTGGCACATGGAGCGGTTCTTCTTCGGCGAGCTGCTGGGGAAGTGGCGGTGGGAGCGGTGGGAGCATATCGGCCGCAGCAGCACGCCCAATCTGCAGCATAGAGCCGAGCAGACGGCGTATCGATGCCCGGGGCAGCCCGAGCCCAGTCCGGGCGATGGGTGGGTGAGGCTGGACTGCCGGCACTGGATGGTTTTCGAGCGCGGAGAGTTCACGACAATCGAGTGGCCCTGACTGTTGGTGCTTGCCGCATGCCGCCCGCGGGCACCATGCATGAATAGAGCGTGCCGAGCAGGAGTGGGTCGTGGAGCTTGAGAAGATCATCGATGTGGCCGTCCCAGCGTTGGGCGGCATCGGGACCTGGAAGCTCGTCGAGGTGCTGATCGGTCCTAAGCGGCGCCTGAGAGGCACGTAAATGGAGGCTGAGGACGTGATGAATGATGGAGGACTGCTATGGCGCGACCCGCCCCAGGTTCAATCCGCAATCTCCCCAGCTTCAATTCGCGCGCTACACCGGCGGATTGAGGGCTTCCGCCGATGCTCAACCGCTCAGCAGGCCGCGCTCCGCCAGGCTTCGCAGTACCTGATCCACCAGCGTTGCGACCGGCGCTTCGCTGCCCTTGAGCACAATGTCGGGATTGATCGGCCGTTCATAGGGGCTGTTGATCCCGGTGAAATTCGGGATCTCGCCCCGCATCGCGCGGGCATAGAGGCCCTTCGCATCGCGCCGGATGCACTCCTCCAGCGGGGTATCGACGAAGATCTTGATGAATTCCCCCTCGCCCAGCATGTCGCGCACCATCTGCCGCTCGGCACGGAAGGGGGAGATGAAGGAGCAGAGCACGATCAGCCCGGCATCGACCATCAGCCGCGCCACCTCGCCCACGCGGCGGATATTCTCCACCCGGTCCTGATCGGTGAAGCCGAGGTCACGGTTCAGGCCGTGCCGCAGATTGTCGCCATCGAGCGAGAAGGTGTGCCGGCCGGCGATGTGCAGTGCCTCCTCCACCTGCTTCGCGATGGTCGATTTGCCCGAGCCCGACAGGCCGGTAAACCACAGCACCATCGGCCGCTGGCCGAGCGCTGCCGCGCGGGCTGCCTTGTCGACGATGAAGGCCTCGCGCCGGATATTCGTCGCGCGGCGCAGAGGATGGACCACCATGCCGGCGCCCGCGGTGCGGTTGGTGTAGCGGTCGACCAGGATGAAGGCGCCGGTCAGCCGGTTCTGCTCATAGGGGTCGAAGGCCAGCGGCCGCGCGGTGGAGAGGTTGCACAGGCCGATCTCGTTCAGCGCCAGCGTCTCCGCCGGCCGGTTCTCGAGCGTGTGGACATCCACCTTGTGGCGGAGCGCGGTGACGGAGGTGGCGCACCAAGCCGTGCCCATGCGCATGAGGTAGCTGCGGCCCGGGAGCATGGGCTCCTCATCCATCCAGATCACGTGGGCGGCAATCTGGTCGGCCACTGCGGGGCCATCGACCGGTGCCACGAGCATGTCGCCGCGCGCGATGTCCACCTCATCGGTGAGGCAGAGGGTCACCGCCTCGCCGGCCTCGGCCAATGTCAGGTCGCCATCGGGGCCGAGGATCCGGGCGACCTGGCTCTCCACCCCCGAGCCCGCGACCACGACCCGGTCGCCCACCGCAACACCGCCGCCGGCGATGGTGCCGGAGAAGCCGCGGAAATCCTGGTTCGGCCGGTTCACCCATTGCACGGGAAAGCGCAGGGGCCCGGTCACCCGCGCCGCCTCTGTCTCGATGGTTTCGAGGTGGTCGAGCAGGGTTGGCCCGGCGTACCAGGGCGTGTGTGGTGAGGGGCTGGTGACATTGTCGCCGAAACGACCCGATGTCGGTACCGCGATGAGGCTGTGAAAGCCCATCTTCGCGCTGAACTGGCGATATTCCGCGGTGATCGCATCGAAGACACGCTGGTCGAAATCCACCAGGTCGATCTTGTTGACCGCGAGCACGACGTGGCGGATGCCGAGCAAGGAGCAGATGTAGCTGTGCCGCCGGGTCTGCGGCAGGAGGCCCTTTCTGGCATCGACGAGGATGATGGCCAGCTCGGCATTGGAGGCGCCGGTGGCCATGTTGCGGGTGTATTGCTCGTGGCCCGGGCAATCGGCCACGATGAAGCTGCGCCGCGGCGTGGTGAAGAAACGGTAGGCGACATCGATGGTGATGCCCTGCTCACGCTCCGCCTCCAGCCCATCGACCAGGAGGGCGAGATCGATCTCCTCGCCCGTGGTGCCGTGCTTGCGGCTGTCCCTGGTGATGGCGGCCAGGGTGTCATCCATGATCATCTGGCTGTCGTGCAGCAGGCGGCCGATCAGTGTCGACTTGCCGTCATCGACGGAGCCGCAGGTCAGCATCCGCAGCAGGCCCCGGCTGGGCGTTCCCTGATCGGGCATCAGAAATACCCCTCGCGCTTTTTGCGCTCCATGGAGGCCTCCTGATCATTGTCGATCAATCGGCCGTGCCTTTCGCTGACGCGCGAGAGCAGCAGTTCCTCCAGCACCGCATCGATGGTCGCGGCCCGGCTTTCATGCGCCCCGGTCAATGGCCAGTCGCCCATGGTGCGGAAGCGCACCCACATCTCCTCCACCGCCTCGCCAGGGGCGAGGGGCATGCGCTCGTCATCGCGCATGATGAGGGCGCCGTTGCGGCGCAGCATCGGGCGGGGTGCGGCGAAATACAGCGGGACCACGGGGATGGCTTCGCAGGCGATGTAGTCCCAGACGTCGAATTCGGTCCAATTCGAGATCGGGAAGACGCGCATGGATTCGCCGGCGGCGATGCGGGTGTTGAACATCGACCAGAGTTCAGGCCGCTGCTGGCGCGGCTCCCAGCTGTGGCCGGCGCTGCGGTGGCTGAAGATCCGCTCCTTGGCGCGGGATTTCTCCTCGTCGCGCCGCGCGCCACCGATGGCTGCGTCGAAGCCATGGGCGTCGAGCGCCTGCTTCAGCGCCTCAGTCCCCATGGTGTTCATGTGGACCTGGCTGCCGTGATCGAGCGGATTGATGCCCCGGGCCAGGCCGTCGGGGTTGGTGTGAACGATGAGGTTGAGGCCCAGTTCCGCCGCGCGGCGGTCTCGGAAGTCCAGCATCGCCTTGAAATCCCAGCCCGTCGCGATGTGCAGCAGGGGGAAGGGGGGGATGGCGGGGGCGAAGGCCTTCATCGCGATATGCAGGACGACGCTGCTGTCCTTGCCGATGGAGTAGAGCAGCACGGGTGCGCGAAAGCTCGCCGCGGTCTCGCGCAGGATGGCAATGGCTTCCGCCTCCAGCCGCCGGAGGTGGGGGCTCAACGTGCGTTTGCCGGGCAGCGCGGCCGCGATCGTTGCTCCTGGCATCAGTTGGTCCTCATGGCTGCATCTTCGCGCTCACGCCGCTCGCGAGCAAGGCGGTCCCCGGGAAGCTCCGTCGGACCACCAGCCTCTTTATCAATTCGCATGTGCTCGGCGATGGTCTCCAACTTGCGATCCCACATCGTTTTCCGGACGCCTAGCAGCGGGAGGAGCAGCTCGCCGCCGGGCGGTCGCCGCTTCACCTCGTTGCGGCACCACGTGCGAAACGCCGCGTCCCAATCTCGTTTCTCGGCTTTCGCGCCATTCTCGGCGCGCCAATAGTCACGGAATTCGTCGGCCAGCGTGATACCATCGAGACCCAGGCCAGCCGCGAAGTCCAGCAGGGCTTGGTTGGTTTCCCAATCGTCAGGTATCCGCGCCGAGCGCTTTTGCGGCCTTGCGGTGGGCGGCGATTCCGCCGCCCCACCACGCACCGAAGGTGCGGGGTTACTCTCTTCTTCTCTATTCTCCTCTCCTCTCTTCTCTTCTCTCGTTTCAGGGCGAGACGTGTGCGTTTCAGGTGTTACTGAAACGGTTACAGCGGCCGCCCGCTTCCGCGCCTGCAAGGCCCTGACCCGCTCGGTGCTGGAGCCCGAATCGCTCTGCCGGCTGTCCCAGCCCAATAGGCTGTTTTTGCTGAGCAAAAGACCCTCCATCGCGCTGCGTACCGCCAGTACAGCGCCCTCTTCCACATCGAGCTCGCAGGCCACAATGTCGTCGCGCCAGCCCGCGAGAGTGCCTCGCTTAGCGTTCGGCCGGCTGCCCGCGTGACAGAGCATTTCCAGCCATACCGCCAGCACCACCGCGACGGGTTGGCCAGAGTGTGAGGTTGCCCCGTTTCAGTGGACGGTTTTTGGGCTTGCGGGCTACGTCTCTGCCAGTGTCACCTCCCGTTCCGCTTCGTATGCCATGGGGGATCGATATCCCAGTCCCGAATGCAGGCGCACTGGG